>ERZ773075.51-NODE-51-length-108632-cov-13.4042_pt1 | contig 108632 bp, 85 predicted proteins | sample MGYA00580614_ERZ773075 | MGnify/ENA primary metagenome ERZ773075 (study PRJEB29015, sample SAMEA2738021) | human oral metagenome | biome: human oral; feature: human-associated habitat; material: dental | place: China | collected 2043 ...
CCGGAGATGCGGGCCATGACCTGCTTCTCCATGCCCGTCGTCTCGTAGTTCTTGTAGTAGGCGTCGTTGACGCCCTCCTTGCCCTTGGCGGCGTCGCCGGCCTTGTAGTCGGCCACCGCCTGGTCGATGATCCCGTTGATCTGCTTGGCGGTCTGCCCCCAGGCGCCGGGGCTGTAGTCGGCGGAGCCCGCGCCCGACGACCCCGAGGCCGGAGCGACTCCGTCGAGTTTCGCCGCGTCCTCGGCGATGCACTGCTTGAGGGTGGCGGCGTGGGAGTCGACGCCGGCGCTGTCGCCGGAGCCCATGGCCTGCTTGAGCAGGGAGAACTCCATCTCGACGGCGCTGACCCGGGAGCCGGAGATGCGGGCCATGACCTGCTTCTCCATGCCCGTCGTCTCGTAGTTCTTGTAGTAGGCGTCGTTGACGCCCTCCTTGCCCTTGGCGGCGTCGCCGGCCTTGTAGTCGGCCACCGCCTGGTCGATGAGGGAGGCGATGGTGGCGGAGACCTCCTGCCACGTCTGCGGGTTGGCGGCGCGCGCGGGGGCGGCCCAGAGCACTGCGGCGAGCACGGCCATCACGATGACGGCGAGCCCTTTCGTGCTCTGCCGCATCGCGGCCCTGGTGGTCGTGGTGACGAGCGCGCCCACGGTCTTGCCTCCTGGTCGGCGGGCCGGTCGGCCCTGTTGGGATTTCCGCGTCCAAGCGTAGCCACCTTGCCATGAGGGCGTAAATATTAAAGTAAGCACGACCTGAATTGTTACCAATGCCGACGGACGCCTAGCGCCGGCCACGCACCCGTTTAACGGACCTTAGTCCCACAGTTGCGGATCAGACCCACGACCACCCGTCCGCCCGGCGCCGCAGCCCCGCCGAACGTCCGAGCCGCCATAGGCCCGTGTGATCCATTGGACGAAGAACGGGGCCGTGGCCGGAGGCGCCGGCCACGGCCCCGCCGCGTCGCCTCACGCGGACGCCGGGCTCACTCCTCGACGCGGTCCGCGACCGCCGCGCGCCCCGCCTCCAGGCGGGCCACCGGGACGCGGAACGGCGAGCAGGACACGTAGTCCAGGCCCACCCGGTGGAAGAAGTGGATGGACGAGGGGTCGCCGCCGTGCTCGCCGCACACGCCCAGTTTGATGCCGGGCTTGGTGGAGCGGGCGCGGCGCACGCCCTCGGCCACCAGGGTGCCCACGCCGTGGACGTCGATGGACTCGAAGGGGGAGACGCCGAAGATCCCCGCCTCGATGTAGCGCGGGAAGAACACGCTCTCCACGTCGTCGCGCGAGAACCCCCACACGGTCTGGGTGAGGTCGTTGGTGCCGAAGGAGAAGAAGTCGGCCTCCTCGGCCAGGTCCTCGGCGGTCATGGCGGCGCGCGGCAGCTCGATCATGGCGCCGATGGTGATGCCGGACAGGTCGGCGCCGCGCTGGGCGGCGACCTGGGCGATGATCGCCTCGCCCTCCTCGCGCACCAGCTGGAGCTCGCGCACGGAGCCGACCAGCGGCACCATGATCTCCGGCTCGGGGCGCAGGCCGCGCGCGACCAGCTCGGCCGCGGCCTCGCACAGGGCGCGCATCTGCAGGGCGAACAGGCCGGGCAGGTAGATGCCCAGGCGGACGCCGCGCAGGCCCAGCATGGGGTTCTGCTCGTGCATGCGGCGCACCTCGGCCAGCATCGCCTCGTCGGCGGGATCCAGGTTCCCGGTGGCCTTGCCGACCGCGACCCTGGTCTCCAGGTCGACCAGCGCGGGCATGAACTCGTGCAGCGGCGGGTCGATGAGGCGCACGGTCATGGCCTTGCCGTCCATGACCTCCAGCATCTCCAGGAAGTCCTGCTTCTGGAGCCTCTCCAGCTCGTCGAAGGCCGCCTGGCGCTCGGCGGAGCCGGGGGCGGAGAGGATGGCGCGCTCGACCAGGGGGCGGCGCTCGCCCAGGAACATGTGCTCGGTGCGGCACAGGCCGATGCCCTCGGCGCCGAACTCGATGGCGCGCTTGGAGTCGAGGGGGGTGTCGGCGTTGGCGCGCACGCGCAGGCGGCGGACCTCGTCGGCGTGGGAGAGGATGAAGTCCACGGCCCCGACGAGCTCGCGGGTGCCCTCGTCGTCCCCGGCGGCCGCCAGCCCCGCCTCGAGGCCCTGGGCGAGGTAGGTGGTGACGGGCGAGTCGGTGACGGGCACCTCGCCGCGGAAGATCTCGCCGGTCTGCCCGTCGATGGCGATGACGTCCTCGCCCGTCAGGACCAGGTCGCCGATCGTCACGGTGCCGGCCTCGGAGTCGATCTCGAGGGCCTCCGCGCCGCACACGCAGGTCTTGCCCATGCCCCTGGCCACGACGGCGGCGTGCGAGGTCTTGCCGCCGCGCGCGGTGAGCACGCCCTCGGCGGCGACCATGCCGGGCAGGTCGTCGGGGTTGGTCTCGCGGCGCACGAGGACGCACTTGACGCCCGCTTCGGCGGCGGCCTCGGCCTGCGCGTTGTCGAAGACGATGCGTCCGACTGCGGCGCCCGGCGACGCGGCCATACCGGTGGCGACCAGTTCCTTGTCAGCCTTGGCGTCGAACTGCGGGAACATCAGCTGGGTGAGCTGGTCGCCGGTGACGCGGCCAAGGGCCTCGTCGCGGGTGATGAGCTTCTCCTCGCGCAGCTGCACGGCGATGCGGAAGGCGGCCGCAGCCGTGCGCTTGCCGACGCGGGTCTGCAGCATCCACAGTTTGCCGCGCTCGATGGTGAACTCGATGTCGCACATGTCGCGGTAGTGGGTCTCGAGTTTGCGCATGATGGAGCGCAGCTCGTCGTACACGGGCTTGTTGATGCGCTCCAAGTCGGCCAGGGCCAGAGTGTTGCGGATTCCTGCGACGACGTCCTCGCCCTGCGCGTTCTCCAGGTAGTCGCCGTAGACGCCGGAGTGGCCCGAGGAGGGGTCGCGGGTGAAGCACACGCCCGTGCCGGAGTTCTCGCCCATATTGCCGAACACCATGGTGCAGATGTTGACGGCGGTGCCCAGGTCGTGGGGGATGCGCTCGCGCCGGCGGTAGATGCGGGCGCGCTCGGTGTTCCAGGAGCGGAACACGGCCTCGATGGCCATGTCCATCTGGGTGCGCGGGTCCTGGGGGAAGTCCTGGCCGGTCTGGTCGCGCACGATCCCCTTGAAGGTGTCGACGAGGCCGCGCAGGTCGTCGGCGGTCAGTTCGGTGTCCCCTTTGACGCCGCGCTCGGCCTTGAGGGAGTCGAGGGCGTCGGAGAAGAGGTCGCCGTCGATGTCGAGCACCGTCTTGCCGAACATCTGGATGAGGCGGCGGTAGGAGTCCCACGCGAAGCGCTCGTTGCCCGACACCTTGGCCAGGCCGATCACGGACTGGTCGTTGAGGCCGATGTTGAGGACGGTCTCCATCATGCCCGGCATGGAGAACTTCGCGCCGGAGCGCACGGAGACCAGCAGGGGGTTGTAGGGGTCGCCGAGGTGGCGCTCCATCTGGTCCTCCACGCCGCGCAGGGCGGTGGTGACCTCGGTGGACAAGGACTCGGGGACGACGGATCCCTGCAGGTAGGCGCGGCACGCCTCCGTGGTGATGGTGAACCCGGGGGGGACCGGCAGGCCGAGCTTCGTCATCTCGGCGAGGTTCGCCCCCTTCCCCCCGAGCAGGTCCTTCATGGACTTGTCGCCCTCGGAGAAGTCGTACACGTACTTGACCATCGTGGTCCTCAGCTTCCGTTCGTCATCGACCGGCCCAGCACTGGGCCGCTGCCGCCGATAAGTGTACATGGGATCAGGGACCAAGGTCACTTCCGGCGGGGCGCCGCGTCGTTGGACGGTGCGGGGGCGGGCCCGGAGGGCCCGCCCCCGCGCTCGAGGGGCTCAGCGGACTCTGAACTCGATGGTGGTGCCCTCGCCGACGTCGATCAGGTCGCCGTCGTTCAGGGCGATGGTGACCATCGGGGTGACGTCCTGGAAGCTCCCGTCGGCGTGGCGCAGGATCGTGCCGTTCGCGGATCCCAGGTCCATGAGGGACCACGCCCCCGGGGCCGTCATCATAACGGCGCAGTGGGAGCGGGAGATCTCGGTCGCGGGGCTGGGGACGCGCAGGACGGTCGCCACGGGGCGCCCGGTGAGGGCACGGGCGTCGGGGTCCCGGCCGATGATGACATCGCGGCTGACCTCCACGGGCACGGTGCCGCCGTGGATGAGGAAGGCGACGGGGGCGGAGGGGCCGACGTTGTGGGGGGCCCGGCGCGCCTGGGTGGCCTCCGCGTTCACCCCCGCCAGTACGTCGGGGGCGATCTCCTCGTAGGAGTCCTCCGCGGGCGGGGGCGCTGTGGCGACGGGGGGCCGTGCCGCCGGGGGCCGCGTTGCCGGGGGCGGGGCGACGGGCGGCTGGTCGACGAGGGTCCGGGCCATGGAGTCCTCCTCGTCGGCCCCGGCGGGCGCGGGCCCCTGGGGGGCGCTATCGGCCGGGGGGGCGGAGTCGGTCCCGGCGCCCTCCCCGGTCCCGGCGCCCTGCCCGGACCCGGTGCCCTGCTCGGACGGGGCCTCCTGCCCCTGTCCGGGGGCGGCGCCGTCCTCGGCGGAGTCGGCCGCGTGCCTGGGGCGCTCCCTGGAGATCCTGGTCGCGGACGAGTCGTCGGAGGGCATGGTCGCGACGACCTGCTCGGCGACGACCGCCAGCGATTCGGCGGCGGGCGCGGAGGCGCGCTCGTCCTTGTTGAGGGTCGCGAGGAACTTCGCCTCGGCCGCGGCCACGTCGTACGCCTCGTCGTCCTTGGGCGACTCGGGGACCACGGCGACCGGGCGCTGGGTGGGCGTCTCCGTGGAGTGGATGAGGAAGCCCATGGTGTCGACGGGCAGCGAGGCGAGGGCCTCCAACTCGTCCAGGGACCGGCCGATGCGGATCTCCCCCGCTTCGACTCGGTCGGCGGCGGGCACCATCCAGGTGACCTCGTCGCCGTCGACGATGGCCGCCTCGAAGGTCTGCCACTCCCCGGGGTTGAAGGGCCAGGCCCAGATGGGGTCGGTCCACACCTGCTCGGCGATCTGCCCGGCGCTGCGCATGCGCAGTTGGATGGCGCCGAGGACCGTGAGGTAGGGCTGCTCGCCGGCGCAGTCGAGCAGCAGCGCGCTATCGCCGTCGGCCTGGACCTGGGCGAGCCACGTCTGCGTGTCCGCGCGGCCCCAGACGACGTCTGCGGCGCCATCGGCCAAAGACAGTGGCACGAGGGCCGCGCCGAGCGGCCCCATCACGAGTATCGCGCCCTGGCCCCGGCACAAGAAGCGACCAATCTGAAGCATCAGTTACTGCCTTTTCTCAGTGGAGTCCGGCGCGTCGTGCGGGTCGACGCGGGGCGGACTGGTTGGATGACTCGGGTCATTGCGTGCGGATCCGATGTTAGTCGGGACGCACTTGCTGCGTAAACTACCACGGCGGTCGCGTTATCACGAGTCCCAGCGGACAGCGCGGCGCTCACGAGGTGGTCCGCGACGCCCTGGGGCCCGCGCCCCGCGGTCACGATCGAGCACATCTGCACGTCCGTGAGCACTCCGTGGATACCATCAGAGCATACGACGGCGTAGTCGCCTTCGCACAGGGGCATGAGGGTGTAGTCGGCGCTGACGGAACCGGTGAGCCCGCCGCCCAGGGCCTTGGTGACGACGTTGGACGGCGGGATGATCTGGGGGGTCCCCAGTTCTTCCGCCATGTCCCGCGCCTCCTGCACGGCCGAGTGGTCGTGGGTGATCGGGCTGATCCGACCGTTGCCGACCACGTAGACGCGGGAGTCGCCGATATTGAGGGAGAGCCAGTAGGGGCCTTCGTCCGTGTCCAGGGCGAGGACGCCGGTGAGCGTGGTGCCCGGGGCGTTCTGCGCGTCGTCGGCCCCGGCGAGGGCGTTGACGCGCTCCCCCGCTTCCTCGACGGCCTCGGAAAGGTCCACGAGGTCCGCGGCGCGGTCCCCGAGGCGCTCCTCACTGAGGTACTCGCACAGGGTCTGAACGGCGGTCCTCGAGGCGCGGGCCCCGCCGAGGTGGCCGCCCATGCCGTCGGCCACCGCGAAGAAGGGGGGAGCGGCGAGCCACGAGTCCTCGTTCTCGCTGCGCACCGGGCCGATATCGGTGGCCGCCCCCCATTGCAGGACTAATCCGCGGTTATGCTCCCCCGCCGTCATAACGGACTTCTTTCTCTCGCACTGCTCATGGCACGTCGACGCATGCGCGTATGGGATCGGACGCGCGTCTGGTGACGACTGCTACGGTAGCGATATCCACGCAGTTCCTGCCACTCGCAGCGGGAAGGGTGACGGTCGTGCCCTCCGTGGTGCCGTTCTTGTCGCCGTCCGGACCGGTGGCCGCGTAGGAGTACTCGACGGTCGTCGACGAGGTGTTCTCCGGCGCGCTCCACGTCCATGTGATCGTCCCGTCGGCGTAGTCGCCGGCCAGGCCGGTGACGACCGGGGGCGGCTGGCCGACGGGGTCGGCGGTCTCGCTGCCTGTGCTGGGCGTCTCGGTGCCGGGGACGCGGTTGACGGTCCCCTGCTGGGTGAGGATCGCGGTGATCAGGCCCGCCGTCACCAGCGCGCCGACCAGGAAGAGGATGAGGATCGTCGCGAAGGGCGTGCGCTTGGAGCGCTCGGGCTCCTCCTGTTTCTTGGCCGACTCGGGGGCGGCCTCGGCTCCGTCGGCGCGCTCGACCTCCCAGGAGTCGGCGACGGGCGCGGCGGGGACCTGGTCGCCGAAGTCGTACTTCAGCGCCCGCATCCGGGTGCCCTCGGGGTCGATGCGCACCGCGCCGCGCAGGCGGGTCTTGGCGTCGATGGCGTCGCTGGTCAGGCCGAAGACCGCGTTCGTCTTCGACTCCTTGACCTCCATCTTGGTCACGGGCAGGCCCATGGCCCGCTGCACGCTCTGGAGGCCCTCGCCGAAGGCCTGGGCGGTGGGCGTGCGCTTGTCCGGGTCGATGTCCAGCGCGGCGCGCAGGACCTCCTCGAGCTCCGGCGGCGCGTCGGCCCGCCCGAGGGAGCGGATGCGCCCGCGTTGGACGCGCATGGCGATGCTGGCGGCGGAGTTGTCGCCGATGGGGTCTTCGAAGGGGCTGCGCCCTGTGACGAGCGTCCACGTGGTGGAGGCCAGCGCCCACACGTCCTGCTGGGGGGTGGCGGGGTTGGAGGCGTCCTGCTGCTCGGGGGGCGCCCACAGGACGGAGAAGCCGTCGAACGCGCCCACTTCCAGCTCCCCTTTGGGCGAGGCGACGCCGAAGTCGGCCAGGACGGGCTGGCCGTAGGCGTCGAGCATGATGTTGGAGGGCTTGATGTCGCGGTGGACGTAGCCCTGGCGGTGGAAGACCTCGACGCCGCCGCAGATCTGGATCATGAAGTCGAGGGCGCGGTCCAGTGCCATGGGCTTGGCGCGCACCTGGGACAGGACGTCGGCGACGGGGCAGTACTCCATGACCAGGTAGGCCCGCCCGTCCGAGGTGGTGCCGACCCCGTGCAGCTCGACGACGGCGGGGTGCCCCGCCAGCAGGGTCATCGCGTCGGCCTCGCGGTGGAGCTCCTCGGTCCCCCGCGCGTCCCCCTGGGCGCGCACGATCTTGACGGCGACATCGCGCGAGGGCAGCGCCTGGTGGTACAGGTAGACATCGGCGAAGCCCCCCATGCCCAGGGGCCGCACGAAGCGGAACCCGGGGATGGCGGGGCCCGGTACCACCATGCCCGCGGTGCTCATCCCTGTTCCTTCCTGCGCCGCCGGGCCTGGGCGGCGTTGCGGCGCACCGAGCGCAGTGAGAGGGCGCGGCGCGCGCGCTGGATCGGGCCAGTCGTGCGGCGCACTTGGGCGCGCAGGGAGGCGAAGTCCTTCCAGGCGGCGTTGACGTGCTCGCGGGTCGCGCCGTTGTGCGCGAAGTTCGCGATGTCCGCGCGGCGGGCGATGGCGACAGCGGTGGGCACCTCCTGCTCGAAGGGCGTCCACCCGGCGATGACGGCCGCGTTGGCGCCGGAGGGGGCGGCCACCAGGTCGAAGGCGTTGGGTTCGACGATGTCCTGGTCGCCCGACCACTGCCGCGACAGCGACCACGCCGCCTCCTGGCGCGTCTGCCCGGCCTCGACCCAGATCCCGGCGTCGGCGGCCAGGTCCACGACCTCGTCCCAGGAGCCCAGCAGGGCGGCGGCGGGCTCGGCCCGTCTGCGTCTGCGCCTGCGCAGGGCCTTGTACACGACCACGCCGATCACGGGGCCGAAGAGCAGTAGGAACAGGCCCGTGCCGCCCAGGATGAGGCCCCACGGCAGCGAGGCGCTGTCGGGTTTGTCGGTGTCCGCGTTCTGGTCGCGGACATTGGGGGGCAGTTCGACGGGGGGCTTGGGGGGGTCGGGCGGCTGGAGCACTTGCGGGCGCGGGACCGTCTTGGGCTTGGGGACCTGGGTCTGCGGGGTCTTGTCGCGCGGGGGCGTCGGGTCGAAGACCCCCCACATGCCGTCCTTGAACTCGACCTCCACCCACACGTGCAGGTCGGCGCCGAACAGTTTCACGGTGCCGCGCCGGTTGTGGCCGTCCGCCCCCTCGGCCGGGTAGGCGCCCATGACGACGCGGGCGTTGATGCCCTTGGAGTGGAGGATGAGGGCCATGAGCGCGGCGTACTGCTCGTCGTCCCCGATGAGGTCGGGGGCTTTGAGCATGCGCTCGAGGCGGTCGGTGCGCACGCCCGGCCTGGATTGGACGGTGTTCTCCTGGAGGTAGAAACCGTTGCCGGACAGGTAGTGCTCGATGGCGCGCGCGGTGGCCAGGGGCCCGTCCGCGTTCTGGGTGGCCTCCAGGGCCAGGCTCTCGAGGCCCTGGGGGAGGTTCTTGTCCGAGTTGGTGAAGGACGCGGCGGGCAGGCCCTCCAGCTCGTCGTCCGTCGCCGCGTCGGCAAAGGACGTTTCGACGGTGTAGGCCATCTGCGGCGAGGGGCTGGTGGTGAGCGCCGTGTTCGCCCATTGGTCGAAGTGGAGGCCCTCGCGCTGCGCGCCCGCGGCGCCGTCCGTGAAGACGATGTTCTCGGGCCGTCCGAGGACGGGGACCCAGGGGCCGCGGAGCTTGTCGGTGGTGACGCTGATGGACGCGGTGGCGGTTCCCGCCCGCCCGGGGATGGCGGTGCCGACGGGGATGTAGCCCTCGGAGGCGGACTCGCCGGCGACGGACATGCCGAAGGTGGTCCCGTCGTAGACGTCCATCGCCGCGATCCGCACGCGCTGCCCGTCGGGCAGTTCGGAGACGGTGATGAGGGCGTCGTCCTTGAGGTCGGTGGAGTAGTGGCGGAATGCGGACAGCGGCGACGGGTAGGTGCGCACGTCGAGGGGCGGGTCGACCAGGTCGCGCCCGACGACGCGGCCGGGCAGGGGCGACAGCGCGATCGTGACCGGCACGGCGACGGCGACGCCCGCGGCGACTATGGTGAGCGCTCCGGCGACGCGCCGCCCGGCGTAGACGGTGGAGCGCATCCGTCCGCCCGCTGCCCCTCCCGCGGGGGCGGGCGCCGAGTCGGCGCGGCCCGCCAGGACGTCCTGTCCGAGGCGGAGGCGCTGGCGCTGGGCGGCCCACGCCCACCAGCCCACGAGGACCACCCACCACGCGGCGACCGCCCATGCGGGCTGTTCCTGGCCGCTGGGGCCGAAGAAGATGGCGACGAAGCCCATGATCCCCATGGGCAGGGTCCCGGCGACCGGCCGCCCGAGGCGGATGGTGATGAGGGAGGAGAGAGTGCCCGCGAGCAGCCCTGTGATCCACGGCACCACCGCGGGACCGGAGTAGGCGGAGATCGGGGGCGTCAGGGTGAGCAGGTCCTTCCAGCTGCGCCACACGCCCAGGACCAGGACTTGGAGGGTCTGGCCGGTGGGCACGAACCCGTTGGCCAGCGTCTGGGGCAGCGCGGCGTAGCCGCCCAGCAGCAGGTAGACCGCCGCCACTGCGGCGAGAACGCTGAGCAGGTCCCAGTGCCAGCGGCTGGCGGCTGTGCCGATCGCCAGGCCCGCGACGGCCCCCGCGCCCGCGGCGAGGAGCCCCTGGCCGTTGCCGAAGACGGGCTCGAAGGCCAGGGCGGGGCCGGCGGCCAGCACCGCCAGCACGAGGACCGACCACCCCGGCAGGGCGGGACTGGGCCGCCGCAGTCTTTCGGTGAGGCTGCGCAGGCGCGCGCGCGTGGTCCTGGCGCTGCCGTAGCGCCCCGAGGGCACCGCGGTGGCCGCCCAGGCGACGTTCTCGCCGGGGGCGGGGGGCGGGGGGACCTCCTCGGCCGCGGCGCTGTGCACGCGTTTCCGTGTGATCTCGATGGATTCGCTCACGTCAGGCCTCCGGCGATGATCAGCCTGGGCAGGTCCTTGAGGGTGGGGCAGTCGAGCAGGACGCCGCCGCCCACGGCGCTCCTGCCCCTGTCGGCGGAGGGGTCGATGCGCACGATCGAGACGGGGACGTCCACGGGCGTCAGGCGGGACAGGTGGGCGGCCTGTTCGTCGGTGGTGGAGGCGGGCACGACGATGGTGACCGCGGAGGCGCCGGGGCGGTCGTCGATGACTTCGCGCACCCGGCGGAGGAAGTCCCCTCTGGGCGCGGTCCCCAGCTCTGCGAGGGCGTCGAGCATCCGCATGGCCGAGGTGGTGGGGATCCACTCGGAGGCGGTCGCCAGGGACACCGTCCGGGATTCGCGCAGGTTGGCCAGCCCCAGCGAGGCGACGGCGGAGACCGCGGTCTCGAAGGGGTCCTGATCCCAGGAGCCCTCCGTGTTGTCGAGGATGACGAGGTGGTGGGAGCGGTGGGTCTCCTCGTACTGGCGGACGATGAGCTTGCCCAGGCGCGCGCTGGACGCCCAGTGGACGGAGCGCTGGTCGTCGCCGGGCTCGTAGTCCCGCAGCGCGTGGAAGGACACGTCGGAACTGGACAGTTTCGCGGTGACGACCCCTTCGATATCGACTTGGAAGCCTGTGGCGTCGAAGGGGACGCGCACGGTCCGGGGGTGGACGTGCAGGACGACCGGCTCCCCCCACTCCCGGACGCGGCGCACGAGGCCGAGGGGGTCGGTGCGCACGGAGCGCGCGGGGCCGACCTCGATGACGCCCCGCCGTTTGGAGCCGACCAGGAAGATGTCCTCCCATTTGCCCCGGGCGCGCAGCGGGGGGACCACGAACTCCCCGAGGCCCGCGCCGATGGGGACTTCGATGATGCCGGTGCGCGCGGAGCGGGCGCTCCCGTTGGTGACGGTGAGCTGGCCGACGGTGCTCTGGCCGGCGATGATGTGCTCGTTGGTGATGTCGATGGCGACGATGTGCGGGGGGCGCCACGCGACGCGCACTGCGGCGATGACGATGACGACCAGGCTGGCGGCTGTGATGGTGGCCGCCTCGGACCATTGGAGGGTGAGGCCGACCAGGACGGACAGGGCGACCAGGGTGAGCAGTGCCCATCCGGTGGGCGTCACGATGGACAGCCCCCGGCCGAGCGCGCGGACGACCCCCCTCACCGGCCCTCAGCTCCCGAGCGAGGGCGCGGAGACGCCAGTGAGCGCGCGCGTGATGATCCCCTGGGAGGTCGCCCCGGAGAACGCGGCGTCGGGGTCGACGACGATGCGGTGGCCCCAGACGGGCACGGCGAGGGCCTTGATGTCGTCGGGCAGCACGAAGGTGCGCCCTTGGGCGGCGGCCCACACGCGGGCGCAGCGGACCATGCCGATGGCGCCGCGGGTGGACACGCCCAGCAGCGCCGACTCGTCCTCGCGGGTGGCCTCGGCCAGCGCCGCGACGTAGTCGAGGACGGCGGTGTCGGCGAAGTTGTCGGCGACGACGCGCGACCAGTGGTCGATGTCGTCGCCGCCCACGACGGGGCGCAGCAGGCGGGAGCGGTCGGGGGCGGCCGATCCTGCCAGGACTTCGACCATCGCGGCGCGGGAGGGGTATCCGACGGATGCCTTCATGAGGAAGCGGTCGAGCTGGGCCTCGGGCAGCGGGTAGGTGCCGGCCTGCTCCACGGGGTTCTGGGTGGCGATCACCATGAAGGGGGTGGGAGCGGGGCGGGAGACGCCGTCGACGGTGACCTGGCCTTCTTCCATGACCTCCAGGAGGGCGGACTGGGTTTTCGGCGAGGCGCGGTTGATCTCGTCCGCCAGGACGATGGAGGCGAAGATGGGGCCGGCCCGGAAGACCCACCGGCCGTTCGACTGGTCGTAGATGTTGACGCCCGTGATGTCGGAGGGCAGCAGGTCGGGTGTGAACTGGATGCGGGAGTGGGAGCCGTCGATGACGGCGGACAGCGCCCTGGCCAGGGCGGTCTTCCCGGTTCCGGGCGCGTCCTCGAGCAGCAGGTGCCCGCCCGAGAACAGGGAGGTGAGCGCCAGGCGCACGACCTGCTGCTTGTCCAGGACTGCGCTGGAGATGGCGTCGACGAGGCTTTTGAAGACCTGCGCGAATTCACCCGCCTGTTCGGTCGAGAGCGTCATTCATGTCCTTCCTCAAGGAATAATTCCCAACAAAGTATAGGTGCTACAGAGCACTCAGTCGTCGTCATCGTCCTCCACCCAGCAACTGGTCACATGCCGGTCCATGCCCGCGAAAGCGCCCGCTGAGGTCGCCTGGGTGGGCAGGCCCGTCACCGTCCAGTTGCCCTTGGCGTCGAGCCGCCACTTGCCGCGCTTGCGCGGGTGGTCCTCGTCCTGATAGGTGTACACGTAGCACGTGAGCGTCGCGTCCGGGGCGAACTGGTCCGCCCTGGTCGCCGAGATACTGAACGTCCCGCACGGCGTGCCCCAGCAACTGCCCAGGCCTCCCCATGTCTCCTCGATGTACTGGGGGTCCTCCTCGGTCCACACCTCCTTCTCGACGGTGCGCTCGGCGCCTGAGGCGTTCGTCAGCGTGACCACGACCGTGTACCTGTTGAGCGGGGCGAGGCCGGAGAAGACAGCCGACGAGGGGGGCGGCGAGCCGAACTGGGGCGCAACGCCCCCCTCCTTGATCGAAGCGTGCGCCCTGACGATGTCGGCGTCCGCCGGGATGTTCCACGTCGCTCTGATGCTCGTCCCGTCGGCCTTGACCTTGACCTTGAACTTGGGCACGTTGCCGGCCTTGGGGGTCCCCGAGGCCGATGTGGCGGACGAGACGACCTTGGTCGCGTCGACTGCGGTGGCGGTCTGGCAGAAGAACAGGGTGACCGGCGTGCTGGAGGCGCCCAATCCCCCGATGACCTCCCCGTCCTCCACCTCGTCGCCAGCCGCGCACGCGGCTTCGGAACGCGCGTAGCGCAGGGTCAACTGCCTCGCCTCGTACCCGTTGCCGGGCACCTTGGCCAGGCCCACGACCTGCAGCTCACCGGTGTTGCCGGTGGGTTTGAGGACGGGCGCCGTCGGGGGCAGCGGGTTCTTGACCAGGGTGGACACGCTGATCGACGCCGCGTTCGAGTACCCGTCCGCGTTGAACACGGTGACCGTGATGGTGGCGGAGCCGCCAGAGGGCACCGACACCTCCTTCTGCGTCGCCCCCGGGCTGACCGGGTACGGCCGGGAGTCGACGGACACCGTGCCGTCCGCCCAGCCGGAGGAGTGGTGGGACCCCAACTTCCACGTCACGTTGAAGCTGGTGGTGCCGTCGCCGGTCCCCCCCACTACCATCGCCTTCAGGTCACGGGGGGGTTCCGGGGCGCTGGGGAGGGTGACCCGCGTGGAGACCGCCGCCGAGCGCCTGCTGTTCGTGTCGATCGCGACGACCGAGACCGTGTACGACTCACCAGGGGTCAGTCCGCTCCTGGTGTACGAGGTCGGGGAGGCGGGGACCTGCTCGGTGCCGCCGCCGCTGCCCGTCACGGCCACCTCGTAGTTCACGATGCCGCTGCCCTGCTGATCGGGGGCGCTCCAGTTCGCGGTGAGGCTCCCGTTGCCCGGAGTCACCTGGAGGCGCCGCACGCCGGACGGATCGGGCGAGAAGTCGAGGGTGTTCGACGGGGCTGAAGGAGCCGAGTCGCCCTTGTTGGTCCTCACGACGGCTGTGAAGGAGTGGGGCCCCGGACCGAGCGGGGAGACGAGGCAGCGCATCTGCGGCTCGCAGTCGTAGCCAGTCCCCGTGTTCACGTCGGTCACCCGGTAGCCCTTGACGACGAAGTCGGCGCCCAGATTCGCATCCGTGATCAAGAGCTCGGCGGCTCCGACCCCCTGGGCGCCGCCCCGGCTCACCGCGCGGACGCTGACGGGCGCAGCGGGCTTGGTCTGCCTGACCTCGACGGTGATGGCGTTGGAGACTGTGCGGCTGCTGTCCCCGGGCGCGTCCGTGATGCTGTACTGGTAGGTGAATTCGGCCTTCGCCGGATCGGGCTTGATGGTGACGGAAGTCCCACTCCAGGTCACGGTGCTCGCGCTCCCAGCGGCGACTCCAGGGCCGGAGTCCACCACCTGGACGGGGCCGATGGCGCCGATGACGCTCTCGGACGCCACGTCCACGGTGACCGACCCGCCGGACTCAACAGTGCGGCGGATGGCGCTGACCTGCATCTTCGGCTTCGTCGTGGAGACGACCTCGACGGGGACGGACGCCTGGACGGGGCCGGAGCCGTCGTCGACGCTCACCGCGATCGAGCCCGCCGCACCGGTTGCCGTCCCCGCGGGGGCGGACACCGTCAGCGCAGTCCCGGAAACGGAGGCGGAGACGCTGTCGGGCTTGGACACCAGCGCGTATGCGAAGTCCCGGGGGTTGGCGCCGTCGGGGTCGGTGACCGCGAGCGCCAGGTTCTGCGTGACGGGGTCCTCCCCCGCGCCGACCCGGATGGGCGTGGGCGTGAGCGTGGGCGGCTGGTTCGACGCGGGCCGGACGATGAAGGTCAGGGACAGCCTGGCGCTCAGCGCCCCCGAGTCGCTAGAGGACCCGTCGGAGACGTCGAGGGAGACCGTGGCGCTGCCCGAGAAGCCCTCGCGCGCGTGGACGTCCACGGAGCCCTCCCCGTTGGCCACGGCCTGGTCGATGCCGTTGGAGGAGACGATGGATCCGCCCTCCGACAGGCGCGCCGAGCGCCCGGGGCGCACGGTGGTGTAGTCCGCCAGGGCCAGGGTCCGGCTCTCGCCCGCTTTAATCTCGATGGGCATGCCCTCGGATCTGACCGTTGGCGGCGTGGAGTCCAGTCCGGGCACCGAGACGACCGCGGAGTTGGACAGGGAGTCGGAGTCCGTGACCGTGTAGACGACCAGGCGCCTGCTCGCCTGGGGGGTGATGAGCAGGTCCTGGCCGTCGACGACGACGCCCGGGTCGGAGGTGGTGACCACCAGGTCGGAGACGCTGCCGTCGGGGTCCTCGTCGTTCTCAGTGACCCGCACGCGCGCGGCGGAGCCGTCGGAGGGCAGTCTGTCGAAGGAGAGGGAGTCGTCACGGGCGATGGGCGCCTTCAGGGGGGCGTTCGCGGAGACGTAGGCGGTCAACTGCCCGCGGGAGCTGCCGCCGCGCCCGTCGGAGACGCCGTAGGACACCAGGTAGGTCCCCTCGGCCTCGGGCGTCGTGATCGTCACGAAGTCACCGGAGGCGGTGGGCGCCAGCCTGGGGTCGGAGGCCGTGAGGCCGTCCGCGTCCAGGGCGAGGGGGTCCCCATCGGGATCCACGTCGTTGGCCAGGACGTTGACGGACACCTGACGGCCGGGGCGCACCAGGACGGTGTCGGGCACGGCAGCGGGGTTCTGGTTGAGGGAAGCGGGGGGCGCGATGCCGACGCGGACCCGCGCGGTGCCGCGCGCGCCCCGGCGGTCCTCGACCACGTAGGTGAAGACGTCAGTGCCCGAGGTGCCCTCGGCGGGCGTGTACTCCAGCCAGGAGTCGCGCACCACCGCCGTGCCCTTGGTGGGCTGCTGGTCGGTGCCGACCAGCCACACGGAGTCCCCGTCGGGGTCGACCCCGGCCAATGGCACGGGGATGCGCGTCGTCTGGTTGCTGGCCGCCCACGCGGTGAGGGCCTTGGGCCTGGGCGGGTTGTTGGCCTCGGAGTCGGGGACCACTTCGAAGGTGACCGTCGAGGCGGCGGTGTTCCCGGAGGAGTCGATGACCGAGTAGACGACGGAAAGCGTGCCCGGGGTGCCGCCCGCTTCGATGCGGACCTCGTTCCCGGTGACGAAGGGTGTGCCGACCGAGGGGTTCGCCTCGTAGTTCAGGGTGGGTTCCACCGAGAGGCTGAGCCCCCCGGGCGAGCGGTCGTTGTCGAGGACGGAGGCGGTGCCGACGTCGCCGACGCGCACCTTGACGGTGTCGGGCTGCAGGACGGGCGGCAGGGAGGAGTTCGTCTCGGAGCCGGGGACGACGAGCACCCGGGCCGTGGCCGAGCCGTAGCCGTTGGAGACCGTGTAGGTGAAGGACACGGACTCCCCGATCCCCGCTGGCGAGCTGACGCGCAGCAGGTGGCGGTCCAGCAGGGCCACTTCGAGCCCGGAGTCAGCGGGGACGTCGACGGACTGGACCACCAGGACGCCGCCGGAGGGATCGGTGTCGTTGCCCAGCGGCGCCACCAGAACGGATCCGCCCGCGGGCAGGACCGCCAGGTCGTCCTCGGCGATGGGCCCGGAGGCCTCGTCCGCGGGGATGACGTCGACGCGGATGATGCCGATCTTCTGATCGGCGCCGTCGGTGACCGTGTAGCTGAACTGGTAGGTCCCCTGGGCGGTCGCCGTGAAGTCGATGGTCCCGGCCTCCAGGTCGGGCAGGGCGGTGACCGAGGCGGGGGCCGAGATCCCGACGAGCCGCAGGGGATCGCCGTTGGGGTCGGTGTCGTTGGCCAGCGGGTCCAGGGTGATGGTCTCGCCCTCGCGCGCCACGTAGAAGTCGGCGTTGGCCGACGGGGCCTGGTTGCCGGGCTCCTGCACGTCGACCTTGAGCGTTCCTTTGCCCTGCGCGCGCCCGTCGGAGACGGTGAGGTCCACGGTCTTGGGACCGGCCCCCGCGCCGAGCTCGCGGATCTGCAGGGTGCCGTCCTCGGCGAATTGGACGGAGAGGCCCTCGGGGGCCTGGGCGTCCTGGAGGAAGACCTGGTCGCCGTCGGGGTCGCGCCAGTCGCCCAGGACGTTGTACTGGATCTGCGCGCCCTGCCCGATCTTGACGGTGGGGACGGTCCTCTGCTCGGGCGCGGCGTTCTCGCTCCACGGGTGGACGGAGACGCGGACGGTGGCGGAGTCGGTGTCCTGCCCGTCCGAGGCCTCGTAGGTGAAACTGGTGGACCCCGTCTGCGAGTCGGCGACATCGGTGATCTGGAGGGCGCGCCCTCCCCGCGTGGAGACGACCGTCCCGAAGCCGGGGCTGGAGGTCGCGCGGGCGGTGAGGACGTCGCCGTCGGAGTCGGAGTCGTTGTCCAGGACGGTCAGCAGGGTGGAGCGCCCGGGCCGGACGCCGAACTCGTCGTCCTCGGCGTCGGGCGGGGTGTTCTGCTCCTTGCGCTCGGGGTCTTCGACTTCGTCGATGAGGTCGGTGGTCTGCTCCTCCTCCTCGGACTCGGCGAGCTGCTGCTCGACTTCGTCCCAGTTGTCGACGATGGTCATGTTCTCGTCGGGCAGCCACACGGATCCGAGGGCCACGTCGTTGAGGACGATGGCGGAGCGGTTGGTGCGGAAGACGACTTCGCGAGCGGATTTGAGGGTGTCGACGACGTCGTTGGTGTCCTTGCTGGGATCGGCGCACGAGCGCAGGTAGGCGCCGCTGCCGGACCAGGCGCCGTAGGCGCAGCCCATGTGCCACACGGGGGCGGCGGGGCTCCCGCTGGCGCCCGTGTCGACGACGAAGGGCTCCCCGCCTTTGAGGGGCACTCCGACGAGGCTCGTCGGGGTGGCCAGGTAGACGGAGTCCGCGTCGGCGCCGGGCTGTTGGAGCACGGCGCCGGGCGCGATGCCGTAGTCGGTGAGGCTGTACGCCTGACCGTTCGGCAAGTACAGAATATTGCCCGTGGTATCGAATGCGACCGGATGATTGCCGACCGCCGTCATCGCGAGGGTCGCGGCGGGGTCGATCCCCTTGATCCGGGACTTATTGACCGACTGGACGGTTCCTTTTGGTGCGACTGTGACCAGAGTGCCGTCCGAGGCGCTGAGGGAGAACGCGGTGCCGTCGACGGCCACCGTCGAGGCCCCCGCGCCCTCGCCGCTGTCGAGCGCGGCCCCGTCCCCCAGGTCCGCGGCGACCGGGCCCTTCGCGCTGGTCACCCAGAAGGTCCCCTCGGCGGGATTGTAGACGCCGAGGGTGTCCCCGCCCTGTGTGGCGACCGCCCCCGAGGGGAGCGGGGTCGCCGAGCCGAGCGCCACGGCGGTGACGTTGATGGGGGCGATCGTCGAGGTCGCCCGGTCCGTCATAGTGACCGTCTCGCCGGCCTGCCCGATGTCGAAGTTCGCGGACTCCGCCCTCAGGGCGCCGTCGAGGACGCGGGCGTCGTAGTTGAGATGGCCGACCATCTGTTTGGATTTGTCGATGACCCAGATGCCACCGTCGTCCACATCGACGTGGGTGACCTCCATGCCCTTGTACAAAAGACCAAGGACCGACACGAACAGCACCACAGTGATGACGAACAGCGCAGGCATCCGGCGCTTCATGCCTCTCACAGCGCATCCCCACCTTTCATCACGTGCCGCTGGTCGGATTTCAGGCCCGTCTCCCTAGTGTCGCACGAGTCGTTACTCCATAGAGAGTTGCCAGGTAAGCGTTTCGGGCCGGGGTACACACTAATTAACGCGGGGTCCCACTGCCATTCGACAAATCCGACCACTGCCCATCATGCCGGAGCGGGCGCGCCCCCGAGGCGGACTTTCGCCCCGATCACCAGCCACAACGGAAGTGAAAGTAATCAAATAATGAATTGTCTCACCAGGTGGGATCCGAGGGCGGGGGCCTGTTGCGCCCGCCATCGACGGCACCAGCGGCCGGGCCCGGCCGCACAGGGGCTCGGCCCGGGGGACGAGGAGGCCTTCGGGCAGGGCGCGGGACGGCCCGCGCCGCCCGCGCGCGGGCCTCACTTGCCCAGGGTGAACTCCCTGGTCACATTGACGTTGGCGGCCTCCGCCTCGTTCTCGACGAGTAGCGTCAGCGTGTAGCCGCTGAGGGAGCCGCCCCCGGACCCGGTCTTCGGTGCGACCGTCCACGACGAGTAGTACTCGCAGTCGGCGTCCGTGCACAGGTCGATGGACCGGTCCCCGACCCGCCAGTTGGTGGCGTTGGACATCAGGGGGGCGATGCTCTGGTCCATGACGACCGTCTTATCGTCCTTGAGCTGGAACTTCCCCCCCTTCGCGGAGGGGTCGTCGAGGACCAGTTCGGCGCCGACCACGGCATCGACCTGGTTCGCCTCGGTGAGGATCTTCTGCTTGTCCCCCTCAGACGCCTGGTCCATGCGGCTCTGGTAGTCCGCTTTCGTCCCGGCCCCGAGGTTCTCGAGCTGGTCGAGGGGCTTGTTGGAAGAGGCCCCCCCGCCGAGCTGCCCGCACGCCGCCAGGGCGCAAACCGCCGCGACGGCCGCGAGCGCGCCCCCCATCCGCTTCACATGAGTCCCCATCTTGCCGCCCTTTCGTTGATCGGTTCCACTAGGGATTCTACAGACTCCGCATTCGTTCCGGTATTACTCCGATTGCGGCTGCCATGCGATCTGCGCTCGGAAGAGGCCGGAGTTGCGCGCGACGACCTGTGCGCGCCCCGGCCGCGACGGCATGGCCTTCACGCGCCCGATGACCGCCCCGTCGTCGGGGTTGCCGGACAGGATAAGTCCTGTCCCGCCCAGTTCGCGGAGCTTGGTGACGAACCTGTCGCTCATGATGCCGCTGCCCGTGCGGCGGGCCAGCACCATGTGCAGGCCGACGTCCCTGGCCTGGGCGAGCAGCGGGTCGAGGGGCAGCAGCATGTTGCTCATGCCGCTGGATAGCATCTCCGCGTCGTCGACGAGCACCCAGACCTCGGGGCCGGACCACCACGAGCGCTCGCGCAGCTGGGCGACGGTCACGTCCTTGCCCGGGGCGCGCTTCTTCGTGATCGCGCCCGCGATCGCGCGGAGCTCCCCCTCGATGTCGTCGTTGAGGGACAGGTACGCCAGCAGGAACTCCTCGGGGATCTCGCCCAGCAGGGAGCGCCGGGGGTCGACGATCACCAGTTTCGCCGTTTCGGGCGTGTTGGTGCGCATGATCTCGTGCGCCATCAGCCGGATGAACGAGCTCCGCCCCGACTCGCCGTCGCCGACCGCGAAGATGTGCTGGTCCTTGAGGGGGTCGAAGACCAGCGGGCCCAGGCGCCGCTCCTCCACGCCCAGCACCAGGCACTTGTCGTGCAGCGGGACCGCGGGCTTCTCCAGGGGCGCCTCCTCGACGGCCTCCCCTTCGGGGGCCGCCGCCCGCGCGGCTGCCGCCTCCTCGGCGAGCACGCGGGTGTACTCGGCCTCCAGCTCGGCCATCGGACGGCTGAGCTCGGGGATGGCCGCCAGCAGTTCGCGCACTCCGACCCTCTCGGGCAGCAGCCGCAGCCGGGGGGCGTGCATGCCCCTCGCGGCCGCTTTGATCGTGGTGATCGACTTGCGCACGCCCTCGCTGAGGGTGTTGGGGTCGCGCTCCCCGTCGATGCGCGGCAGGGTGAGCAGCATCTGGTGGGCGTCCATGTCCAGGCCGCGGCCAGGGCGGTCGACGGGCACGTTCTTCTTGGCCTGGCGGTCGATGATCGAGGCGGACTCGTCGTCGACGCGCAATTCGATCTTCGTCCCGAACAGGGGCTGGATGTCCATGCGCAGGTCCAGCCAGCGGCCAGCGGCGACGATCAGGTGGACGCCGAAGTTCAGCGCGCGCTCCATCATGCGGCCCACGTGCCTGTCCTCGCCCTCGTACTCCTCCTTGAAGGTGGCCCACCCGTCCAGGATGAGGAACACATCGCCGTAGCCGTCGTCCGCCTCGCCGGCGGCGCGCATGCGGCGGTAGTCGCTCATCGTGTCGATGCCGTTCTTGCGGAAGTACGCCTCGCGGTCGGCCAGGATGGCTTCGATCTCGGCCAGCATTCGGGTGGCGCGCTCGTTGTCGCCGCGCGCCGCGATGCCCGCGATGTGCGGCAGGTTGCGCATGGAGGAGAAGGTACCGCCGAAGTCGAGGACGTAGAACTGCACCTCCAGCGGGGAGGCGGTGAGGGCCAGGGACATGACGAGGCTGCGCAGCGCCGTGGACTTGCCGGTCATGGGGCTGCCGACCACGATGCCGTGGCCCTTGGCGCCGGAGAAGTCGTACTCGAGCGGCTCCTGCTTCTGCTGACGGGGCAGGTCGACGGTGCCCATCGGGACGCGCAGTGGGCCCTTGCCCCGCCACGAGGGGGAGATGAGTCCGAGGCGGGGGTCCTCGGCGAGGTCACCGAAGAGCATGTCCAGGGTGGGGGGCGTGTCCAGGGGCTCCAGCCAGATCTTGTGCGCCGCCAGCCCGTGCCCCTCCATGCGCTTGACGGCGATGTCGAGCTGGCTCATATCGGCGTACTGGGAGAAGTCGGGCGCGGCCTCCTCGGCCCGCGGGACGGGCGCGGCGCCAGGCGCCGGCGCCGTACCCGGCGCGGGCGGGGGCATCTGCCCGCCTTGGCCGGCCTGTTGGGCGTGGTGGGGGGCGGGCAGGGCGACCCTCTCGATGACGACCGCGTCGTCGATGTCGACCCGGTCGACGGAGAAGGGGAGGATGTGGCGCTCCTGCTCGTCCTCGGGGGCCTCGGCGTCCACGGCCTTCACGGCGTCGCGCGGGGGCGCGGCCACGTAGGAGGCGCGGAAGCGGACCATCTCCTCGCCGCCCGCCAGCAGGTACCCGGAACCGGGCAGCGGCGGCAGTTTGAAGGCGGCGTCGGAGCCGATGATGGAGCGGGACTCGGCCGCGGAGAAAGTCTTCAGGCCGATCCGGTACGAGATGTGCGACATGAGGTCGCCGGCCTTCGTGTCGATGCGCTGCGAGGCGAAGAGCAGGTGCACGGACAGCGAACGGCCCAAGCGGCCGATGGCCTCGAATACCTTGATGAAGTCGGCGTGGGCGACCAGCAGCTCCGAGAACTCGTCGATGATGACGAAGAGGGCGGGCAGGGGCGGGCCGTCGTGCTTGCCGGCGCGGCGGGCGTTCTCGTACTCCTCGACCTTGGCGAAGTTGCCGGCGGCGCGCAGCAGCTCCTGGCGCCTGCTCATCTCGCCCTGGAGGGCCTCTTCCATACGGGCGACCAGGAAGGATTCCTCCTCCAGGTTGGAGATCATGGCGGAGACGTGGGGCAGGGTGTCCATGCCCGCGAAGGTCGCGCCGCCCTTGAAGTCGACGAGGACGAAGTTGAGCTGGATGGGGTCGTGGGTGAGGGCCATGGCCAGGACCATGGTGCGCAGCACCTCCGATTTGCCCGATCCTGTGGCGCCGATGAGCATCCCGTGGGGGCCCATGCCGTTCTTCGCGGACTCCTTGATGTCGATGATGATGGGGTTCCCGGACTCGGTGAGGCCGAAGGGGACGCGCAGGTACTCGCGGCCCTTGCGGTGGCGCCAGCGCTTGTCGGGGTCGAAGAGGCGCACGTCCCCCAGGCCCAGCAGGTCCATGAGATCCGAGGACGCCTTCTTCTCGGACTTGTTCGTCATCGCCTGGGCCATGCCCTCGGTGAAGCGGGTGAGGCGGCGGGCGACGGCGGTCGCCTCGGCGATGCCCATCTGGTCCGGGCGGTACATGGCGGGGGTGACGTCCTGCTGCACCACCTGCCCCAGGGGCATCACCTCGACGGTGCGCTTGCCGTCGACGATCTTGTCACCCTTGCCCCGGCGCAGGATGAGGCGCAGGGTGGAGGGGTCCTCCAGCTCCTCCCATGTCGTCCTGAGGACGACCCGGGTGAGGCTCTCCATCCCCTTCTCGGACATGGGGATCCAGTTCGACGGGTACTCGGCGCCGTCGACGACCAGCAGGATGTGGGGCCGGGGCCCGTGGCCGGCCGTCTCCTGGCGGAACTCGCCGCGGGTCTCGACCCCGGGGCCCATGAGCTCGTCGAGCTCCTCGGCGCTGGTGGAGACCATCCGGGCGGGGCCGACGGCGTCCTCGACGTCCTCCGAGCGGCAGTGGGGCAGCCACTTCACCCAGTCCCACATGCCTATGGTCTCCTCGCCCGCCAGGACCGCGATCCGCAGGTCCGCCGGGGGGACCATGACGGCCAGGTGGGCGATCATGGCGCGCAGCTGCGCCTCGGTGAGGGCGCGGGGGCCGCACAGTTCGACGGTGAGGAACTGGTCGAGGTAGGTCGCGAAGGGCGCCAGCCCCAGGTTGGACTGGACGTCGACGAAACGCGCGACGGCGGACTGGCAGACGACGTCCGGGTTGGCCAGGACGCCGAGCTCAGGGGCCTTGAGGGTCTTCGAGAGCTTCTGCTGGGCGAGCCCGAGGCGGACGTTGAGCAGGCCGACGTTCTTGGTGCGCCGCTCCCACACGCGGGCGCCGGACTCGGCCAGCAGGACCAGGGAGTCGGGCTCGGGCAGGGCGTACTGCAGGTACTGGTAGTGCTGTTTGGCCAGGTCGCGCACGAGGCGGCGCGTGTCGGCCAGGTAGGCCAGGTACTCGCCGCGCATGTCGGCGACCTTGGTGCGGTAGGCGCTCACCTGGCGGTACATCTGCGTGCCGACCATGGCGACCATGGCGAAGACCATCGCCCCGGCCATGAAGAGCATCCGGGGGTTGCTCGACTGGGAGAGGGCCATGAAGGCCATCATGCCGACGGATCCGAGCATGGGGACGACGGAGGTGAGCAGGTTGGAGGCGTTGGGCGGCTCCTCCCGGTCGGGAGGGGGCTCCAGGGCGAGCTCGCCCTGCGGCCGTGTGGGGATGTTCTCCTCCACCGGCTCGGGCTCTTGCTTCTTCCTCGCCAGTCTGGCCATGTCTCCTCCGAATGCCCTTTTTTACCGGTTGATTATACCCGCCCGAGCCGTGCGGCCCCTCCGGCCCCGTTGGGGGACGGGGGCGCGAGCCGCACTGGCACACGCCGCCGCACACGTGAAAGAATACACGCAGCGGCGAATCCTAACCGTATGTCATGAAGGACAGGAGAAGAGGAGACGTGTCAGATCTGCTGGTGCCCTTCACGCTCCGCCTACCGGACGCCTCCTTGCGCGATTGCGCGGCCGCCCAGGGGACCCCGTTGTCCGAGGCGCTCCACTCGGTGGGCGTGGATCCGGCGTGGGTCCACCTGTGCCGGGTCTCCGGCTCGGAGGTGAAGCCCACGGACCGCGTGGGCTTCGAGGTGGCGGCGGGCGACGTCATCATGTTCGTCGCGGATCCCTCCGCGATGCTCTCCCACGGGGGCTGGCCCTTCCGCGACCCGCGCGCATCCGCCGAGGAGGAGGCGGAGCGGTCCGCCCGCGCGCGGGCGGTGTCCGCGGGGACCCTGGTGGGTTCCGCGCTGGTGGTGGTGCTCGTCGAGGTCTTCGTCCTGGCGAGCCCCTTCGTGTGGGGGTGGCAGCCCGATGTCTTCTCCCGTTTGGGCGTGGGGGCGTTGAGCGTCTTCTACTCCCTGGCCCTGGGGTACATCGCCCCGACGTGGGCCAGGACGGAGTCCGTGGCGGTGGCCAGCCTGGTGTTCGCCCTGGCGTGCTTGCAGATCGTTCCGGCGGACAACCCGGTGGGCTCCGTCGTCGCCCCCATAGTCGTGACGTGGGGCGGTTTGCTGTACTGCTTGACCTACGGGGTGCGGCGTGTGGAGGGCGTGGACGACGCCGTCTCGGTCCCCCGGGCCGCGTGGGCGGTGGCCACCGCGTGCGCGACCCTCATGATCCTGGGGAACTCCCTGGTGGCCCGACCGGCGTTCCTGGCGGTCGCCGTGGGGGCCGTGCTCGTGTGGCTCTCGCCCCAGTTGACGGTGCGGGCAGGGTCCTTCGTCCTCATCGACATCCGCGAGGTGATGACCGTCGCGCTGCCAGGGCGCCAGCAGGAGCCGCCGAAGCCGAAGGCCATGAACGCCCGCACCTCGCACGACGCGTACACGTCGGCACGGGTGCGCTCCCACGTGGTCGTCGCCCTGGCGTGCGCGCTGTGCGTGCTGGGCGGCCTGGGATCGGGGGCGTACCTGGGCACGCAGGAGTGGCACGGGCGGGCCGCCCTGGCGACTGTCGTGGGCGGCGCCCTGACCCTGGCCCTCGCGGCGCGCGGGCAGCGCGGCGGCGCCCGGGCGCTCCTGACCGTCGCCTCGGCCGCCCTGGCCTCGGCGGTCGCGGCCGCAGCGGGTGTGGCGGCGGGCATCCCCGGGGGTTCGGCGGCCCTGCTGTCCTGCTCCGCTTTCCTGCTGGTGGCGCTCTTCCCGGTGCGCGATGGGCGCTCCAAGAAGCCTGCGCCCTCGCCCCTGGCGGGGCGGATGCTCGATATCGTCCAGGCGTTCACCATTGTCGTGGTGCTGCCGGCCTCGGTGTACGCGTCGGGGCTCTTCGACGCGATCCGCCAGGCGGTCTAGGCCGCGCCGCGTCCCTTCCCTTAAAAGCACGCGGTGTCCGCCCGCGCGGGGCAGAAAGCCGGGAAACCGCGTGCGCGCGTCCCCGCCGACATGGGGACGGAGGGCGGCGGGGTCCCGGGCTATCTAGCGCGGTTTGTAGGCCACGATCCCCGTGTCGTCTTTGAGCAGCACAAGCCCGGGGGCGCTCAGGAGCGGCCAGTCGAGGTGGTCGTCGCTGACGGATCCCATGTAGGCGCCGCTGGTGAGGTCGACGAAAACGGCGTTCCCGATCACCAGGACTTTCCCGCTGTCGCTGATGGCGAGCTGCTTCTGGAGCACGCCTCCCAAGTCGCCGAGCGTGAATGCCCTCTGATTGATGTCCCTGGTGAGGTCGAGGTCCGTCGTGGTGCCGTCGGGGGCCTGGTACACGATGTTCCCGCAGTCGGTGGGCGTCAGCGCGCCCCGGGTCCCGCTGATGTCGCCGTCGCGGTAGAAGGCGGTGGCTTGGGCGAGCGTGGGGGTCTGCGCCCACACGGGCGTGGTGGCGTCGGAGCACTCGCTCTTGCCCCGGGTGGACAGGGGCCAGTAGGTGGCGGCGAAGGTTCCCGCGGACTCGCCGTCCGCCGTGAAGGCGGTGATCTCGGCGTCGCCCTGGCAGGCGATCAGCCAGCCGTCCGACGCGGCGGCGTGCCAGCAGGAGTCCCCGGACCCGTAGGTGGCGCTCTTGGTCTCACCGGTCGCGGTGTTGACGAAGGCGCTGCGCCCGGTCCCCCCGTCGAGCCGGATCCACGTGTGCCCGCCGGTTTGGGCGGTCCCGCGCAGCGTGTAGGAGGACAGCCCTGTGGAGGCGGTCCACAACTGGGTCCCGTCCGCGGTGTGCGCGGAGCACTCCCCTGTTCCGGGATCGCAGGCGACCAGCACCAAGTCGGGGGTGACGACCAGGTCGTTGCCATTGGTGCGGCTGCTCTTCTCGGACCGCAACCAGCTGATGGACACTATGTCCCCTGTGTCGCCGTTGATGGCGTACTCGTCGATGAAGAGGGTGTTGCCGACCCACACGCCCTTCTCCTCGGCGTCCAAGTCCGGCTTGTCGTTGTCCTGCACGGTGTGGGACCACAGTTGTCGGGGCTGGTCGCCGCTGATGTCCCACCCTTTGAGGGTGCTCTGCCACGTGTTCGCGTTCTGGCTGGTGATGACGAGGGCGCCGTTCGTGGCGTATGCGACGCGGTAGTTGAAGCTGCCGCTGCTCCACGCGGGTTCCTCAATGGTCCAAGCGCTGCCGATTCCGTTGATCCAGTCGTCGGATGGCGTGATGGCGTCCCCCGGCATGCGGATGTCCCCTTGGACAGCCCAGGGGACGTGGTCGGTCTTCTGGACGTCGGACGCCTGGAGCGCGGGGTCGTTCTGGCGCTGCTGGTTCGACGAGTGGGCCGACCAGAAGAGCAGGCACGCGACGACCAGGAATGGGAGGGCGACGACGACTCCGATGATCATGGGCCTCTTCCTGCGTCTGTTCGTGGGCGCCAGGGGCGTGGAGTACATGCCCACCTGCGCGGGGATGGCACTGGGTGCCCCGCGGCGCACCGTTGGGCCATCCGGCGCCCCCCACGGCCCGGCCCCGCCCGTGGCGGGCCGTCCGTCGGATTGCCAATTCCCGTTGGACGGGTCGGACGGATTCGATGGCGTGGTCATGCTCTCACTTCCTCAGTGCCGATGTTCCTGTGATCCCGAGCGCCCCGCGCTGCTACTGGTCCTTCTTCTTGTGGTAGCGCGGGGAGGTGCCCAGGGCGGAGCGGTCCGGGTGGGCAAGGGCGACCTGCGCGTCCACGCCCCGGTACACGTAGGACGAGTCGCTGTCGAACACCGACTGGGTCCCCAGCACCCCATCACGGTAGTCCGCCACAGTCTGCGCGCTCGGCTCAGTGCCCGGGAACTTGTCCAACAAGGGGTTCTCATCGGGGAACTGAGTAGGATCCGTCTTATCCAAACCATTCGGACTGATCAAGGGCTGGCCCGTGGGCCCCTTCGACGCCGTCTTCACCAACGACTGCACCACCTGGTTCCCCGTCGCCCCAGGCCACCGCTGCATCGCAACCGCCACAAAACCCGAAACAATCGGAGTCGCATACGACGTGCCCCAAGCATTCACAAGTTTCCCGGAGGGAAACAAATGCATCACGGTCTTGTCACCAGGGGCAAGCACAGCAAGACCTTTCCCGTAGTTGGAAAAGCTCTGGAAGTTCCCACTCGAATCCGAAGCCCCCACACCCACAGTCCCATTCACAGAAGCCAACGAATCAGCAGGATCCTCAGCGCTTTCATTCCCCGTCGCCACCACGACAACCACACCACGCGCAATAGCACCACCAATCGCCTCACGCGAACGCTTAGCGAAGTCACCGCCACCAAGGGAAATCGACAACACCCTCACACCATCGGCGACAGCCGCATTGATCGCGTCGTCAAGATGCCCCTTATCACAATCAGAACCCTTCTCCACTGAGTCCGCATCCGGGATCCCATAGTTGATGATCTCAGCCCCTCGCGCGACACCATAACCCCGGGCCGCCAGGATCGACACCATCGCCGTGGCGTGCGAGCGTCCCTCATCCGAGTCGGTGAAAGTGCACATGGGTTTCACAGTGACGTTGGCTCCCTGCAACTCGGGCACGCTAGTGTCGGCTGGCCCGTCGATCACGCCGATCTTGATCCCCTTGCCCGTGAAACCAGCCGCAACCTCGTTCTCAATACCCAGGGGCCCCACGTACCCCTGGGTCGTGATCTCATCAACCGCACGCGCACCGGGCGCGCCCGCCACGCACAAACCGACAACCACGCCCAACGCCACCACAACGCGGGCAAAGCCCGCGCCGACGCGCACAGCGCCGACGCGGGCCCTACTCTGAGGAGCCACTCTCACAGCCCCCATTCGTCCAGGTCGACCTCGAAGACGACGCCGTCATCCTCCGAGCCCGGGCCGTGGGCGGGGTCCCACACGGGCCCCATGTCGTCGGGTTGGTCGGCGAAGAGGCCGGAGAAGGCGCGGCGTTTCTTCTTCTTGTCGTCGCCCGCGCCACCGGCGCCCGCTCCGGCGCCGCCCATGCCCATCATGCCGCCGGTGCCGCCGCCGGCGCCCTTGAGGCCGGCAGCGCCCTTGAGGCCGGCAGCACCGGCACCGGACCCGGCCGCACCGGATCCCGCACCGCCCGCGCCCAGGCCACCGGCACCAGGAGCACCGCCCGCCAGCAGGCTCTTCGCGCTCATCGCCCCGGCGCCACCGAGGCCCTTGAGGGCACTGGCCGCCCCGGCTCCGCCGAGGGCGCCCAGGGTGCCCGCGGAGGCCGCCTTGGACACGTCCGCCACACTGGAGGGGATCTTGTAGGAGGGGTCCCACCGGGGGTCGGAGTAGTTGGTCGCCGAGGGCGGGGTGTACCCATCGACGAGGCCGTTGGGGGTCACCGTCTGGTTCATCGGGCGGTCCACCAGGCCCACGCCGTCGAGGTCGTCAACAGTCGTGGTGGGCGGCGGGTCCTGGAGGCCGCCGGGCTGCTGGAAGCCCTCCGACATCCAGTCCTTGCCCTTCGCGGCGTAGGGGTCGACGTCGGAGGTGCCGTAGGTCCCCCCGTCCCCAAGGCCGCTGGCGTCATAGCCCCCTGTGCTTCCACTGCCGAGTCCCCCTGCGTCTCCGCTGCCGAGGCCGGAACCGGGGACAAGCCCACTGCAATCGGAGCCAGCACCGTTCGGATCCTCGATTCCAGGCATCGTAGTAGTAGGCGGAAGACCATCGTCATGGCCACCCCCCTTTTTCCTACCGTCAGTATCCGCGTTCATGCTCTCGGCGCCCTTGGTGAGCTGGTCGTTCATAGAGTCGAGGATCTTCTGGCAGTACTCATTGCGCTGCTTCTCGCGCTCCCCGGTCAACCATTCCCAGTACTTGTCCGCAGCCATCTTCACGAGCCAGCCGCCGATGGGAACAGTGAAGGTCGAAGCGACATCCACCGTCGTTTTAAGCGTCTTCTCACCGTCACTGAGGAGCTCCGGCGACACGTTCGTATTGAACAGGTCGCGCGCTTGACGCATCACTGCCCGCGCCTGGCCCACGGTCTGATAGCCGGTGGTCAGCTGCTGCTCGGTGGTCCTCAGATCCTTGCGGAACTTCTGGGCCCATTCGGTGATCGCCGCGCGCACCTCCTGGGACTGGAACCCGTTGTTCGTCTCGTACTGCGTCACCAGATCACGGCACCTCCGGATCTTGTCGACAACGGTGTTATACCCCTGCTCATCGGCAGAGTCGTTGTAGTCCAAGTCCGCGACCGCCTGCAAACGCTGGAACGGAGTCGCGTCCGAGGCGGGCGGAGCCGGGGCCTGCTGACCGAAGGGGGGCGGATCCCCCGCTTTGCACTGGTACTGGTCGTCACTCATGTTTACTCCTCTTCCCTGTTCACCATGTGGTTAGGACGGCACGTGGAGATCAGAAGCTGCCTCCACCCGCACCCATATCACTGCCTTCAAAACCCGATCCGCCCGAGCCCGAAGCAGCGCTGCCCGAACCGCCATCGGAGCTCCCGCCCCCCTGGAAACCGGTTCCGGCTGCCGCGGACGCCGATGCGGCACCGGCGGCCGCCGCCACCGTGGTGCCACCCGCGCTGGCCACACCGGTCTCAGAGCCGGCAGCCTTGCGGAAGCTCGCGGCGATCTCCTCGTCGTTCTGCTCGTAGTTGGCCACCTGGTGCTGCGAGTTGGTCAGCATCTCGCGCAGCTGGCTGATACGGGTGTCCAGGTTCGCCGCCGTCGCCTGCAACACGTCCTTGTACTTGCTGCTGACCGCTGCGGGGCCCTGCTCGTACCCCCACTTGAGCACGGTCTGCTCACGGGAGATCGTGTCGACGCCCTCGCTCTGCGCGCCCTCCAGCTCGCCCACACCGCCCTCGGTCTGGCTCCGGGCGCCGTTCTCCTGATCCGTGTCGATTCCGCCAGTGTCCGGTGATCCTCCAGCCATCGGCCCACTCCTTTCAAATCGGTAGAATTTAAAGTTCAGTATAGCGTCAAAGTCGGCCAGTTCCCGTTGTAGAAGACCGTCTTACCACCGTTCAAGGAGGCGTTGTCCAGCCCTTCCTGGGCCTTTCGCAGCTGTGGATGCAGCTTCAAGAACCATGCGCTCACAGCGGCGACCGCTGCGGCGAGCGCCGCCTTCAGGACCGCGACCACCGCCGCCCACACCGCGGGCGCGGCGGGGGTGGCGGGCGGGATCAGCGACGCGGCGGCGGTCACGACGCCCGCGATGAAGGTGCCCGCGGCGACCGCCATCGCCCCGGCGAAGACCATGCAGCCGTCGTAGGCGTCGTGCAGCGCCGTGGCCAGCGTCTGGTAGGCGTTCGAGAGCTCCTCGCACGCCTGCCCCTGCAGGTCCGTGTGCTCCGTGTACGCCTTGGCGCCAGCGCCCTCCCAGAAGCGCTCCTTGCGGCCCTCGAGCTGGCTCAGGAAGCCCTTCGAAACGCCGGCGACCGGGACGGCGACCCGCTGGGTGAGGTCGTTGCCGGTGTCGTCCAGCTTCTGGGCGGACTTGAGATCCTGGATGATGAAGTCGACCAGGTCGTGCAGGTACTTGACGACCTGCTCGATCCCCTTCAGGACCGCTTTCACGATCTCGATGAGCGCCTGGAGCCCGGGAAGGGGCAGCTTCTGAATCAGGCTGAGCGCCTTGTTCGCGGTCTCGACGACGTTGTGCACGGTCTCGTTCGCCGTGTTGTTCCACTCCTCGAACTTCGCGATCATATCCGCAATAGACATTGCCCCTCCTAGAAGACTTCCGAGTCGGTCGCGTCGTAGTCGTTCGCCGACTTGGTCAACGACTCCCCAACGGCGGAGAACGCCTGGGACCCCTGGCTCCGCAGTTGCGCGAAGCGGTCCAGCATCTCGTTCGCGCGCTTGACGAACTCCCCCGCCTGCGGGATCCACTTGAAGTCCGTGAGCGGATCGCAGGTGGAGTCCTTGGCGATATCGGAGCTCGCCTGCTCCCACTTCTCCGCATCGCGCCGCAGTGCGTCGGTGTCGACCTTGAATCCGTCACCACTGTGCTTTGGCATCATATTCCTTTCGTAAGTTCAGTCCACATCGCGGGACAAGCCGCCCAGGAGCTGCTCGGTGATCGCCTCGCCGCGCTGCGCGAAGGACTCCTGGTCCGAGTCCTCCCCGTCCTGGCCGACGAGGGCATCGAAGATCCGCGACCGCAGCACCGGGTAGGGCGTGGCCGCAGCCCAGGCCGGATCCACCCCCACCGAGGTGACGATCCCGGCGGTGCGCTCGCACCAGACCTCCTCGCCCACATGGTCCTCGTCGGAGGCGGCGCCCTCGTTCATAGCGGCGAAGGCCCTCGCCTTCGCCAGGGCGTCGTCCACGAAGGAGAACGCATCCGACAGCGCCTCGTCGAGCGGCACCATCTGCCCGGAGGCGCGCTCGAGGATCTCGTCGGCGTCCTGGCGGGTCTGCTGCACGACTGGCGAGGTGAGCGAGTTGAACTCGTGCTCTTCCTGCTCCTCCTGCCAGTCCTCGTAGTTCTCCTCGAGGAAGGTGCCGGAGGCCGACAACAACTCGGTGTTGGCGTCGCCGATGAGCGCGGTGATCGATGCCCCGAGGTCCTCGGGGTCGATGTTGTCCCGCCAGTCGCTCTCGATGTGGAAGTCCTCGATCGTCCCGTCGTTGAGCATCGTGAGCTCGAGCGACTGGGTGGAGTCCTCCACCGTGACGCTGTCGGGCGCCTGCGCCTGGGCCTCGGCCATGAGGTCCGTGAGCGCGCTGATCTTGTCGAAGGCCTCCATGAGGCCGTCGAGGTCGGGAATCTGCGGTAATGACATGCTGCCTGCCTAGGGGGATGGTGTGGGGTAACGCGCGTGGGTGCGGGACGATTCTCACCGTCCCGCACCCACGCCTCAATCGTCCGCCCGCTATCGGGCGGCGATCAAACGCCCGCGCGGCGGCCCGCCGCGTCCGCAACGAGTGCGGAGCGGACTGCCGGAACGGTCGAGCGGATGCGCCACAGGCGGCGTCACATCCAGCTCTGCGCCACGTGCTGCTCCATGGACTGGTACTTCTGGACAGCCGCATCAACGCCGTTGCCGACCTCACCGAGGATCCGCTGCAGCTCGGCCATGCCCTCGGTCCACTTCCGCTTCGCCTCGAAGTACGCGGCCTGGGCTTCGCCCTCCCACGTCACCTTCTGCAGCTGAGCGTCCATGTCACTGAGGATCTGCTCGATGTCACGGGAACCGGTCTTGATGTCGGCACCCGCCTGGCCGAGGTGCGCGAATTGTACCTTGACGCCTTCACTCATGATTCATGCTCCTATCTTGTGTCGAAATCTCACAGGCCGGCGGCGTACTTGCCCATGTCGGCGGCCAGGTCCTCTTCCTGCTGCGAGTAGGAGCGCGAGGCCCCGCCCAGCTTCTCGACGAACTCGCTCAGCGCCTTCGTGGTCTTGTCCGCGTTCTCGCGCCACTGAGCCATGAGCTGCGTGAAGCGGGCGGCCGCGGGGCCCTGCCAGATGGCGCTGACGTTGGCCAGGTCGCCCTCGAGCCTCTGGAGGCGGCTCTGGAGGGAGTTCTGAGACTCGGAGATGGTGTTGGCGGCCTGCTGGAGGGCGCCCTCACCTACTTGCATCCCTGCGTTTTCAGCCATGAGGTTCCTCTTTCCTCTTGCGAATCGGTCAGTTTTCCTCGGTAACCGTGCGATGCACCGGCGCTCCGATGGGTTTAATATAAGCACATGTCCGGCCCCACGTATAGACCTTAGGAATAATTCCTACTATTTTACCATTCGGTACGCGAACGACAGTCCCCCGCGGATCCAAGGGACGACAGGAGGAAACCGCAATATGGCCCCCACCAACCAAGGCCCACTCTTGATCCCAATCACAGTCGCCTACGGGCGGCGCGCGACCGACGTCACCGTCCCATCGCAAATGATCCTCGCAGAACTGGCACCCACCCTCGCCCAGGCACTCGGAGACGCCTCCCCCAGCCTCGAACGCCCCATATCGATCCTGTCCGGCTCCCGCGAACTCTCCTACTCCCAGACCCTCGCCTCCCAGAAAGTGGGCCCCGGCGCCACCCTCACCCTCGCGCAGGTCCAAGACCCCGCCCCGCCCCGCGTCTACGACGACCCCGTCGAAGCCATCGGCGACCAAGTCGAGAAGAACGTCCCCGCGTGGACCAGCGCCTCCTCCACCACCCTGGCCACCGGAGTGTCCACGACCCTGCTGGTCCTCACCGCCTACCTGGTCGCCACATCCGGCCAGAACCTGCTCAGCGCCATCATCGCGGGCTTCGCCGCCGTCATCGCCACCGGAGTCGCAACCCTGGTCGCACGGACCAGCCCCGCCGGCGGCCTCGCACTGGCGCACACCGCCCCCCTGCTCGGCGGCGCCGCCGCCGTCTCCTTCGCCGACGCCACCACACCCGGAGGCGCCTGGATCGCCGGCGGGATCGTCATCGCCATCTCCTCCATCGCGACATTCGTCCTGCCCGGCGCACTGCGCGTCAGCGCCATCGCCCCAGCCACCGTCGGCACCGCGCTCACACTCATCGGATTCTGCGTCCTCGCCTTCCCCTCGGTGCCCAGCGGGCCCGCAGCGCTCATCACCCTCATCCTCGCAGTCATACTGCTCCTGGCGCCCGCGCTGGTCGTTGCCCGCCCCCAAACCCTCGACGTCGCCTCCACTGGCGCCATGCAGGGCGGCGGACTGCGCGCGGCCACAGTGGCCCCCAGGTTCCGCGCCGCCCGCGTCGCCGTGCTCTCCGTCGCCTCCGGAGCCGCAGCCGCCCTCCCCCTCACCTGCGCGCTCACGATGTTCGGATCGACGCTCCAATCCCCGCCCGAAACGGGCAACGCCGCGCACCAAGCCCACCAGCTCCAAGCGGACCCGTGGGGGATCGCCCTGGTCGCCACGATCGGCCTGGTCCTCACACTCACCGCCAGGACCCAGCGCTCACGCGCCGAAGTCCTCATCCACACGATCACAGGGACCGCACTCATCGCCTTCGCGTGCTTCGCCGCCGCGTCCACCCACCCCGCGGCCGTCCCCGTCGCCGCAGCCGCCGGGCTCATCGCCAGCTTCCTGCTGCTCGCGTTCGCAGTCGTCGCGCCCGGCACCCGCCCGACGCTCTCCCGCGTGGCCGGGGCCCTCCAACTCATCGGCCTCGTCGGCGCCTTCCCCCTCGTCATCATGTGCTGGGAGCTGTTCTGAACCATGGCATCCAACAAAGACCTCCTCAACGCCCAGCGCTACCAGAGGCGGCGCCTCACCACAGTGTTCTCCATGGGCCTGCCCGGAGGGCAGGAGACCGAGCCCACCTCCATGACCGGCCCCATCACCGTCGGAACGATCCTGGCGATCGTCATGGTCGTCGTCGCCGCCCTGCTGGGCAAATTCGCGCCCGCACTGCCCGACAACTGGGAGAACGGGATGCTCATCACAGTCAAGGACTCCGGTGAGCGCTACTTCACCTCCAAAGGCACCCTGCTGCCCCTCGGCAACATCACGACCGCGCGCCTGGCCAGCCCCCCCGGCGAAATGGCCACCTCCTCCGTCTCCGCCAGCGCGCTCGCCGAGATCCCCAGGGGCACGCCCATCGGCATCCTCGGCGCCCCCGACGACGTCCCCACCTCCGAACGCCTCCACTCCGACCAGTGGACCGCCTGCGCCATCGGCACCGTGACGCGCACCTGGGTCGCCGGCGCCCCCCAGTCCCTCGTCGAGAACGGGACCGCCCTGGTGCGGTCCGAGGGAACCGCCTACCTGATCGCCGGCAACGCCAAGTACCGCATCGAGGACTCCGCCCTGTCCGGCGTCCTCATCGCCCTCGGGCTCGAGTCCTACGGCATCGTCGAAGTGGAACCGTCCTGGATCGCCGTCTTCGCCGACGGCACCCCCATGGGACCGCTCGTCATCGACCGTGCCGGGACCCCCGTCACAGGACTGCCCGCCTCCGTGTCGTCACCAGTCATCGGCTCCGTGCTGGCCGCCCAGGGCGACGCCCGCAAGTACATCGTCACCGCCGCCAGCACCATCGCACCCCTCACCGAAGTGACCGCCGCCCTCTACGCCCTCGGCTCGCCCGCGCTGGCCCAGCCCACCACCGTCCCCGTCGCCGAACTGGCCACCCTCACCATCGACACCAAAGGCGTGGGCCCCACCGACTGGCCCGCCACCATCAGCGCGCCCAATCCGGCCAACGCGCCCTGCGCGACCCTGGACCTGACGGGCACCACCCCCACCGCGAGGCTCAGCACCGTGCCGCTGAGCGCCCTCGCCCCCGCCGACGAAACCCCGTCCAACAGCGGAACCGCGCCGTCCTCCGCACCCTCCGCGGGCGACCTCGGCGTCGGCACCTCCGACGTGACATCCGGATCCACGGGGACCAGCCCCGCCGCCAACGGCCCCAAAGTCATGGTCGCCGGAGGCTCGGGGGCCCTCGTCCGCTTCACCGACGGCGGTGCCCTGGGGGCCACCGTCTTCGTCTCCGACGTCGGAGCCGCCCACCCCCTGGGCGAGAACGCCGACGACACCATCGCCCGCCTCGGCTGGACCGCCAACGACATCGTCACGATCCCCGTCGCCTGGCAGCGCCTCATCCCAGGAGGCGCGACCCTGTCCAACGCGCAAGTCTGGGCAGGGGTCCCCACCTCCTCGAGCACGCCCAACGGCCCCGTCGCCGGGACCACCGGGATGGCCGTCCAGCCCGCCGCACAGCCCAATGCCGAGGGCGAGGCGTGCAGCGCCGACAAACCCCAGCTGATCCCCGCACAGACCAGCATCATCAACCAGCTCGGCCTGCGCAACGCCTGGAAGACCTCCGAAGGCGGCGGCGTCACCGTCGCTGTCATCGACTCCGGCGTCCAATCGACCAACGCCCACTTCAGCGGCGGTGCGCTGCTGGCCGGAGTGGACCTCACCGGAGAAGCGGACGGGCGCGTGGACACCTACGGACACGGAACCATCGTCGCGGGGCTCATCGGAGCCCGGACCATCAAAGGCTCCGGCCTCACCGGAGTCGCCCCCGCGGCCAAGATCCTGCCCATCCGCGTCTACCGCGACACCGAGAAAGAGACCCAGGACGCCGGGAACGGCCCCCGCATCGACCGCATGGCACAGGGCATCACCGCGGCCTACAAGGCCGGGGCCCGCATCATCGTCGTCGCCCAGTCCACTCCGAACGACACACCCCAGCTGCAGGCCGCCGTCATCGACGCCACCAAAGCGGGCTCCCTGGTGGTCGCCTCAGCGGGCACCAACACCCCCGAGGAGATCGACAAACCCCGCTACCCCGCCGCCTACCCGCAGGTCCTCTCCGTCGGAGCCATCAACCCCGACGGAACGCACTCCGACACCAACGCCCAGGGCGACACCATCGACATCACCGCGCCCGGCTCCAACGTCCTCTCCGCGTTCATGGGCGGCGGCGACTGCATCTTCTCAGCGGACACCCCCGCCACCTCGTACTCGGCGGCCTACGTCGGGGGCATCGCCGCCCTCGTCGCCTCCGCACACCCCAAAGAAACCCCCGAGGAATGGAAGTACCGCCTCACCGCCACCGCCCTGCGCCCCAACCCCGGAGAGCACTCCGCACTGGACGGATGGGGCATCGTCGCCCCCAGCGCGGCGCTCACCCTCGACCTGAACACGATGATCCCCGGACCCCCGCGCCCCGACGGCAGGACCTCCGTCCCCCTGGCCGTCGCCGCCGCCTCCCCGCCGGATTTCTCCGTCAACTACGGGCCCCACATCCAGCGCGTCACACTGGTCGTCACAGCGGGAGGAGTCGCCGCGGCCATGATCCTTACCATCGTGCGCTGGCTGCGCCAGCCGCGGCCCCGCGCTGCGGCGGCGCGCCGGGGCAAAGCCGGTGGCGCTGGGACGGCGGGCCGCTAACAAGCAGACCGGGCACCCGTCCGCTGCAGCGGACGGCCCCCTCCCCCAGTCACGCACACAAGGACCCTGATTTATGAAACACCCTCCGCACACAACGGCTTGATTCTACCGTTGTGTGCGGAGCCCTGTTGCCTAATTCCGGCCCTTGTGTGCGGCATAAGGGGAGAAGCGGCGCCCCGCACAGGTTGTTCCTGCACGGGGCGCTCTCCTCGGAACCTCGTCGGTACCAACAGCGTGGGCTCACCGCAGTCAGATCTACGCGGGGCGCTCTCCTCGGAACCCCGTCGGTACCCGTCAGCGCCCGGGTGGACACGGAGTGCGAGACGTGGGTTCGGAACCGCTCGGCACCGCCCGCACCGGAGCGGGCCCTCCGCTGGGCATCACCGTCACTGGCCGTTGAAGGTGAACTTCCGTTCCTTGCCCTCGCCCTCGACTCCGACCGTGACGACCTGGCCGGGCTGGATCTCCCCGAACAGGATCCGCTCCGACAGCGAGTCCTCGATCTCGCGCTGGATCGCGCGGCGCAGCGGGCGCGCCCCCAGCACCGGGTCGAAGCCCAGATCCGCCAAGAGCTCGCGTGCCCCGTCGGACAGCTGCAGGTGCATGTCCTGGGCCTCCATCCGCTTCGCCAGCTTCGCGATCATCAGATCCACGATCTGCTTGATCTCGTCCTTCTGCAGCGGCGGGAACACGATCGTGTCGTCCACGCGGTTGAGGAACTCCGGGCGGAAGTGCTGCTTGAGCTCCTCCGACACCTTCGACTTCATCCGCGCGTAGTCGTGCGTCTGGTGCTCCGAGGACTGGAAGCCCGTGAGCACGCCCTTGTTGATGTCACGCGTGCCCAGGTTGGTCGTCATGATGATGACCGTGTTCTTGAAGTCCACCTTGCGGCCCTGGGAGTCAGTCAGCCGGCCCTCCTCCAGGATCTGCAGCAGAGAGTTGAAGATGTCCGGGTGGGCCTTCTCCACCTCGTCGAAGAGCACCACCGAGAACGGCTTGCGGCGCACCTTCTCCGTCAGCTGCCCCCCCTCGTCGTAACCGACGTAGCCGGGGGGCGCCCCGAAGAGGCGCGACGCCGTGTGCTTCTCGGAGAACTCCGACATGTCCAGCTGGACGAGGGCGTCCTCGTCGCCGAAGAGGAACTCCGCGAGCGCCTTCGCCAACTCGGTCTTGCCCACGCCCGTGGGCCCCGCGAAGATGAATGAGCCGCCGGGGCGGTTCGGGTCCTTCAAGCCGCTGCGCGTGCGGCGGATCGACTGCGCCAGCGCCTTGACGGCCTCGTCCTGGCCGATCACGCGCTTGTGCAGCTCGTCCTCCATGCGCAGCAGCTTCGAGGTCTCAGTCTGCGTGAGGCGCACGACGGGGATTCCCGTCGACATGGCCAGCACCTCGGCGATCTCGTGGTCCGTCACCTCTGCGATCTCATCGGACTCCCCGCCCTTCCAAGCGGCCTCCTTCGCCTTGCGTTCCTCCCCGAGCTTGGACTCCTGGTCGCGCAGGGCCGCCGCCTTCTCGAAGTCCTGGTCGTCGATAGCCGACTCCTTGTTGCGGCGCAGCTCGCTGATCCTCTCGTCCAACTCCCGCAGCTCCGGGGGCGCGGTCATCCGGCGGATGCGCAAACGGGCGCCCGCCTCGTCGACCAAGTCGATCGCCTTGTCCGGCAGGAAGCGGTCGGAGACGTAACGGTCGGCCAGCTCCGCCGCGGACTTGATCGCCTCGTCGGTGATGATCACGCGGTGGTGGGCCTCGTAACGGTCGCGCAGGCCCTTGAGGATCTCGATGGTGTCCTCCACGGAGGGCTCATCGACCTTCACCGGCTGGAAACGGCGCTCCAGCGCCGCGTCCTTCTCGATGTACTTGCGGTACTCGTCGTTGGTGGTGGCGCCGATGGTCTGCAGCTCGCCACGCGCCAGCATCGGCTTGAGCATCTGCGCGGCGTCGATCGACCCCTCGGCCGCTCCCGCGCCCACCAGGGTGTGGATCTCGTCGATGAACAAGATGATGTCCCCGCGTGTGCGGATCTCCTTGAGGACCTTCTTCAAACGCTCCTCGAAATCGCCGCGGTAGCGGGAGCCCGCCACCAGCGACCCCATGTCGAGGCTGTAGATCTGGCGGTCCTTGATGGTCTCGGGCACGTCGCCGTGCACGATCGCCTGCGCCAGGCCCTCGACCACGGCTGTCTTGCCAACGCCCGGCTCGCCGATCAGCACAGGGTTGTTCTTCGTGCGGCGCGACAGGACCTGCATCACGCGCTCCATCTCAGTGCGCCGCCCGATCACCGGGTCCAGCTTGTTCTCACGCGCCGCCTGGGTGAGGTTGCGCCCGAACTGCTCCAGGATCGCCGAGTTCGACCGCTCCGGCCCGCCGCTGCCACCGACGCCCGCGCCTACCGACTCGCGCCCCTCGTCGTCGCCGCGCTGGTAGCCGCTCAGCATCTGGATGACCGTCTGGCGCACCTGGGCCAGATCCGCGCCCTGCTTGGTGAGCACCTGGGCGGCCACGCCCTCGCCCTCCTTGAGGAGGCCGAGCAGCAGGTGCTCCGTGCCGATGTAGTTGTGCCCCAGCTGCAGGGCCTCGCGAAGGCTCAGCTCGAAGACGCGCTTGGCGCGCGGGGTGAAGGGGATATGGCCCTCGACGGGCTTCTCGCCCTCACCGATGATCTCGATGACGCTCTTGCGAACGGCGTCGCCCTTGATGCCCATGGTCTCCAGGGCCTTCGCGGCCACGCCCTCGCCCTCCGTGATGAGGCCGAGCAGCAGGTGCTCCGTGCCGATGTAGTTGTGCTTGAGTCCACGGGCCTCGTCCTGAGCCAGAACGACGACACGACGAGCGCGGTCGGTGAACCGTTCGAACATATCTCTCCTCACAGTGCGGGCAGAGCCGGAACGCGCCAGCGGCGCGCCGATACGGCATCCCAATTGACTGGTACCCAGCCTACGGCGGGCACGGGCCCCACGCGCGTGAGTTCGCCGAGGGCGCAGGGGCCGCGTAATGCGATGCCCTCCGATCAGCCAGCACCACCGGCGGGGGCGCCGGGCAGGGGCCGAGGCCAGCCGACTCATCAACGAGGCCGGGCACGCCCCGCGCATTGGGGCAGGCAACGGTGCATTGGGGCAGGAAACGGCCCGGGGATCCGGGGCACGCCCCGCGCATTGGGGCAGGCAACGGTGCATTGGGGCAGGCAAATTGCCTACCCCAATGCCTGTTTTCCTGCCCCAATGCGGCTCACCGTACTCGGGTCGCACTGCAGCCGTGGTCTCGAGCCACGGAGTGCGCCCAAGAACGCGCCGTCGGCGCCCAGATCAGGCCAACGGGGATCATCAGCGGTGCCGACAGACTGCGTCCAACACACGCCCCGTCGGCGCCCCGTTTTCACAGCGATACCGCGATCCGCGTGGGCGGATCCGCAGGGCTGTCCCGTACAGCGGCTCTGTTTTCACAGCAATACCACACTTTGCAAGCATTACAACACTTGCAAAGTGACGGTATCCCTTTGAAAACTCCGCTTCACGTGCAAACCACCCCCGCACCAGCCCAACGCCAGAGAAACGTTGGGATTCCGGGGGAAAGTTCTTGCAACCCCCCCCAACGAGCCAGACTTCCCTTTGAGAACACGGCATCGCTTGCAAAACATCCCGAGCCCCCGGCCCTCGACCATTCTGCTTTGCGTGACAAAGGTACGTCGAGTGCCTCAACCAGCCCTGCACGCTCCTGGGCAAACGCGGGCCCTCATTGGGGCAGGAAACAGCGCGTTGGAGCAGGAAACAGATCATTGGGGCAGGCTAATAACCTGCCCCAATGCCGACTAACCTGCCCCAATGCGGACTGACCTACCCCAATGCGACTCGCGGCGCCCGGGAGGGCGCGGTGCGCGCGCAGTAGCGCCCCGCCCGCGCGGGGATGAGCCGGCACCACCCCGAAGAAGCACCCGAGCACCAGGTAGCGCCCCGCCCGCGCGGGGATGAGCCGGCCCGCGCGCCGACTGGAGGACGTGTGGACGGTTTCCCCGCCCACACGGACGGGGAAACCCTCCGCCGCAGGGCGATCCGGCTGTCCAGCGCGAGACGCGCACCCCTTTTCGGAGCTTTGGGGGACTGCCTTCTGCCCCCTGCGCGCAGCAAGCTATCGTAGTCCTTTCGTTGTGGGTGTGGGCTCGGCGGTTCTGACACCTGCGCGCAGCAAGCTATCACGGCTCATCCCCGCATGGGATTAGATGAGGAGAAAACCCGCAGGGGGTACGGCGAGAACCCGCGTCCGCTGCGGGACACCACCGCCTCAGGCCTCGACGAGCACCGTGAAAGGGCCGTCGTTGACCAACGACACCTCCATCATCGCGCCGAAGCGCCCCGTCTCGACGCACAACCCGCGTCCACGCAGGTCGGCGACCACCGTCTCCACTAATGGCTCGGCCTCCGGGCCCGGGGCCGCGTGCGCCCACGAGGGGCGCCGCCCCTTGCGGGTGTCTCCGTAGAGGGTGAACTGCGAGACCACCAGGACGGGCGCGCCCGCGTCCTGCGCCGACGCCTCGCCGTCCAGGATGCGCAGCTCGGCGATCTTGCGGGCCACCACGGCCGCCTGCTGGGGTCCGTCGCCGCGGGCGACCCCCAGCAGCACCATGAGCCCCGGCCCATCGATGGCCCCCACGACCTCCGAGCCCACCGAGACCGAGGCGCGCGTGACGCGCTGGATGACGGCCCGCATCAGCGGGACCCCAGCGTCGAGCCCATGCCCCGCAGGGCGCCCGAGCCCCCGTCGGAGCGCCGGATCTGGCGCCCGCCCAGCTCCGCGCCCGGCCTCGACGCGGGAGAGGCCGAGCACTTGCCGTCCACGGGGACGATGACCTCCTGCGCGGCGGCCACGCCGTCGATGTCGAAGACCTGCTCGGGGCCCACCGTGCGGGCCAGCAGCGCCAAGGCGACCGGCCCCTCGTCGGCGTGCCGCGCGACCGACGTGACGACGCCGACCGTGCGTCCCCCCACCTCGATCCGCGTTCCGGGCTCGGGCAGCTCCGAGCGAGAGCCGTCCAACTGCAGGTAGGCCAGGCGCCTGGGGGGCCTGCCCAGGTTGACGACCCGGGCGATGGTCTCCTGCCCCCGGTAGCAGCCCTTGTCCGTGTGCACCGCCGTGCGCAGCCAATCGACCTCCGGGGGGATCGAACGCGCGTCCGTGTCGGCCCCCAGTCGCGGCCGCCACGCGGCGACCCTCATGGCCTCCCAGGCCAGCATCCCCGCCATGCGGTGCCCGTCGGCCTCCAGCCACGCCCCCTCGAAGGCACCGGCCATCGCGCGTGGAACAACGTGGAACATCATCGGGGTGCGGGATCCGGGGTGGCGGGCCCCCTGGTAGTAGGCCGCCCCGCCGGGCGCGATGCCCGGCCACGGATCCTCCCACGTCCACTCGACGCCGGGCAGGGCGCCCACCGCGGCCGCGTCGTTCCCGCCGGCGCGCACCGAGGAGTAGACCGCGAGGTCGTCGCGCGCCGAGACCCGCACCCGCAGCGCGAAGCGCATGGAGTCCAGGAACCCGGCCAGCGCCCCGGCGTCCGTCCCCTCAGCGATCAAGTGGGTGGTCGTGCCGTCGTCGCTCGCGCCCGCCCAGTGCTCGATGCGGCCCTCGGGCGACAGGACCAGCAGTTCGCGCGAGTCCCCCGGGCCCATGCCTGTGACGACCTGCGTGCTCAACGAGGTGAGCCACGTCTGGCGGTCCTCCCCGGACACGTCCACGACCGCCAGGTCCGGGCGGGCCACGAGGGCGCGCCCGCCCTCCAGCGCCCACTGCTCGCCCGAAGGGTCCCCGTAGTGCTGGGGCGCAGCGGCGGAGGCGCCGTCCATCGGGTCCTGTGCGCCCCCGCCCGGGTGCGCGGGCGGCAGCGGGGCGGTGCGCGGGTCAGTCGGCGAGGCCATCGGAGCCCTCCTCCCCGCGCGCGGCGGCCCTCTCCGCCAAGTCGGGCTGCTCCGGGGAGTCCGCCCCCTCCCGGCGCGCGGCGGCCCTCTCCGCCAAATCGGGCCCCTCCGCAGTGTCGGCCGCCTGCTCGACGCGCATCAAGCGGCCCGAGAACTCGACCACCGCCTCGTCGGCGCCCTCGAGGGTCCGCTCCTGGGTCCACATGAGCTCGCCCGCGACCAGTCCGAACATGCGCCCGTAGTGGACGACCCGCTCCGAGCCCTCCACGCGGGCGATGGCCTCCGACACCATTCGCACGCGCGGCCCCATGCTCATCCCGTCCCAGGCGCTGGCGTGGCCGCCCGTGGTGGCGCCCGAGGCCGTGAACGCGCGGGGGTTGTGCTGGCCGGGAGGCGGCAGGGGGGCGTCGGAGGGGGCTACCGACACGTAGAGGGTCTCCTCCACCAGGAGCGGGCCCCGCGCGATGGCGGACAGGCCCGAGGCGGCGTCCCACGTGGGATCCACGTCCCTGTCGGCCGTCCCCTCGTACACCCGTGTCACCAGGCGCATCTGGTCGCCCACCACGTCGCCGCGCACTTCCTCCACCACTGGGGCGTCGGCGCCGTCGGCCGCGCGCGTGCCCCACCCCCGCCATGTTCCGAGCATCCACGCGACAGGGGCGACCAGGGGCGGCAGATCCGCAGGAATAACCATCATGCCCCCAAGCCTAGGGCGTGTTGCCTTATTGGTGGGCGTGGGCGGGGCCTTCGGGGCATCACGGACGGTGTGAGATCTGCGCGTGACTGTCCTCGAATGCCCGGGTGCCGAGTGCAGACGCCCGGGCCCGTCGCGGCCTGGCTGGCGCCCGGCGGGGCCGGTCGTGCCCGTGTTTCCAGTGTCGTCGGGGCCGGGTGCCGGGTGCGGGTCGTCGACTGCGCTTCCGGCACCGGGCGGAACGACGGACCGCCCGATGATGGTCCGGGCCCTCGGGCCGATCAGCACCTGCACATGCACATGCACTACTTGGAACATTGCTCGCACCACTTGGACATTGCCCGCACCACTTAGGCCCCCGACACGCCGGGAGAACCAGGACCACTCGGGCCCAAGTGGCGCAGCAGCGCGTTAAATGGTGCAGCCGCGGGCTAAGTGGCGCAGCGACGCTCTAAGTGGTGCAGCGGAGCGCAAATTAGCGCAATCGCAGACGGATCCCGCAGCACGGCGCACGAAGCCGCCCACGGCACCGGCATTGGCGAAGGGCCCCACGGACAGGGCGGGGACCGTTCCCCGGCGGCAGCGCTCCCGCCGAGGCAGGTGCCGCTCCACGAGCGTCCGCCCACGGGGCGCGGCCCCGGGAACGGGACCGGTGCCGGGGAAAGGAGCCCGCGCACCGGGCTGGCGCCGTCCGTTCCCGGCGAAGCGGGCGCCGCTCAGACGCCGCTGATGCGCACCATCGCGTAGACGGGCAGGACGGCGATCAAGAACTTCGCAGCCCCCCGGGCGGCCACGGCGATGAGGGCCTGGTCGCGGGTCCGCGTCCCCAGCAGCCCATCGACGACGACGATGGCGCCCCCCACACCGGTCCCCGTCACGCCGCCGAAGACCAAAAAGGCGTCGAACTCGTTGTAGCGCTCGGCCAGGGTGGGGAAGACTGCGGGCAGCAGGCCAGCGGTGCGCCCGAGGTACCACGCGCCCCAGGCTGCGACCAGGCCCGCCACGAGGCCCAGGGCGACCGTCGCGCACGCCTGGACCCTCTTCGAACGGCCCACCTGGTTGCCCCACACGACGACGAGGGCTGCGAATGCCACCACAGGCACGGTCACCGACCACCGTTCCAGCACGGTCAGCGACACCCACATGGAGCCGCCCATGATGAAGAGCAGAAGCGTCACAGTGTTCGCGACCGCCCCCGACGCGGACTCCGACCAGTCGCCGGGCGACACCGACCGGTCCCTGGGCGCGGGCGCGGTCAGCACCGTTGCGGCCACCGCCACGGCCAGCGCGATCCCCATCAGGGCCACCGCGATATCGAGGTTCTGCCAGTACGCGACCGCCGAGGGGATCGTCGACCCGGCCACCGCCACGACGATCTGCACCACGGGGGACGTGTCCACGCGGGAGAGCCTGGGCCAGCCCGCCACCAGGAGGACGCAGGCGGCGGCGGTCACAGGTCCGATGGTCCACCGCGACATCGGCAGCGTCCACACGACCAGCGCCGCAAGGGCGAGGCCGCTGACCACGTAGGCGCTGACCCGCGTCGGAACGGGAACATCCACGATGGAGTCGCTCTGGCGCTCGCGGGATGCGCGGGCGCGCGACCGGGCGGGGGGGGAATGGGGCGTCTGAGGGCTCACACCGACATGGTGGCACACGCGGGCGCCGATCGCCGCATCGGAGCGCCCGCGCACGAGACACACGCAACGCGCCCCTCGGATGCGCTCCCCGGCGCGCGCGCGTAAGCTGTGATGCGCACCGGTCCGGTATGCCCCGGGCTCCAAACCACGCCGCCACGAGCGGCCTTCGCGCCGACAGGCGCATTCGGGCCGGTGCCTTTCCCATACCCGCGCCCGCCGGGGCGGGCGGGGCCGCCGTCAGCCCAGCAGCGGGTAGCGCACGATCGTCGCCTCCCGGCCGGGTCCCACGCCTATGGACTGGATGCGGCAGCGCGAGACCTCCTCGAGGCGGTCGACGTACCCCCTGGCGGCCTCCGGCAACTCGTCGAAGGACCGGCAGCCGCTGATCTCCTCGCTCCACCCGGGCAGCTCCTCGTAGACCGGGACCGCGCGCGCGAAGGACGCCTGGTCGAGGGGCATCTCCTCAGTGCGGGCGCCGTCGACCTCGTAGGCCACGCACACGGGGACCGCGTCGTATCCGGAGAGCACGTCCAGCTTCGTCAGGCAGATGTCCGTCAACCCGTTGACGCGCGCCGCGTACCGGGTGACGACCGCGTCGAACCAGCCCGTGCGGCGGGGCCTGCCCGTCGTCGCGCCGAACTCGCCGCCCCTGGCGCGCAGGTCCTCGCCCACCTGGTCGGTGAGCTCGGTGGGGAAGGGGCCCTCGCCGACGCGCGTCGTGTACGCCTTGGCGACGCCGACGACCCGGTCGATCCGCGTCGGGCCGACCCCCGTGCCCGTCAGCGCCCCGCCCGCCGTCGGATTCGACGAGGTGACGTAGGGGTAGGTGCCGTGGTCGATGTCGAGCATGGTGGCCTGACCGCCCTCGAAGAGCACTGTGCCACCGCGGTCGAGCGCGTCGTTGACCACCAGGGAGGCGTCGCACGCCATCGGGCGGACGCGGTCCGCGAAGGACAGGAGGTGGTCGGAGACCTCCGCGGGGTCCAGCGCGGGCAGATCCACCGCTTTGAAAACAGTGTTCTTGGGGGCCAGGGCGGCCTCCACTTTGGCGCGCAGCTCCTGCGGGTGGAAGAGATCCTGGACGCGCAGGCCGATGCGGTTCATCTTGTCGGCGTAGGTGGGGCCGATTCCACGCCCGGTCGTGCCGATGAGGTCGTTGCCGCGCGCCCGCTCGTTGGCCTGGTCCATGAGGCGGTTGTACGGGGGGATGATGTGGGCGCTGGCGGACAGCAGCAGGCGCGAGCAGTCGACGCCCCTCGCCTCCATCTCCTCGACCTCATCGAAGAGGACGTCGAGGTCGACGACGACCCCCGAGGCGATGACGGGGGTGACCCCCTGGGAGAGGATGCCCGCGGGCAGCAGGTGCAGGGTGTACTTCTCGCCGTCCACTACGACGGTGTGGCCGGCGTTGTTGCCGCCGTTGAACTTGACGACGTAGTCAGTGCGCTGACCGATCTGGTCGGTCGCCTTGCCTTTGCCCTCGTCGCCCCACTGGGCGCCGAGCACGATCACGGCGGGCATAGGTTCTCCAAGTGTGGTCGAGTGCGCTGGGCGGAGGCCGCAGCGCCCCCGAGTCTAGCAGCGCGGGGTTGTGTCCGGGCGCGCTGGGACGGCCGCTCGTGGACAACGGCACCGGCTACTCGATGAGCGGTGTGTCCGGGCGCGCGGGCACGGCCGTTCCGAACGGCCACGGACGGGGAACGCGCCAACGGCACGCCTTACTGACCAAGTGCTAGCGTTTCGACCGCACGCAACTTATCATGTGAGCACCTCAGGAAACATTCACTAGGAGCATTCGTGGACCTATCGGTAAAATACGATACCCTCCAGCTGGCGCAGGAGATGCTGGACAGGCAGGCCGATCAGCACCTCACCAACATGAAGTCCTTCGCCCAGGAGTGGTGCCACATCCCCCGGGGCGGCGGTGGAGCCGTCGGCACCCTGGCCACGAAGGCGGCCGAGGCGTCAGACGGCAACGCGGTCGGCGAGATCTTCCAGAAGTTCATGCCGCTCAACGAGGATCTAGCGGCGTCGGGCGAACGCTCCTTGGACCTGCTCACCACACTCCACAAGAAGTCCGCCGAGGCGATGGGCGACACCATCGACACCTACGCGGAGGCCGACGAGGCGGCGTACGAGGCTTTCGCCAAGCTGCTGAGCGTCCTGGGCATTTCGGTCGAGCCGTTCTCGGACCCGCGCGACAATCCCGCACAGCTGGGCGCCGCCGACCATTCGGCCAGCTCGAACTACGGGGGCGGGGACCCTTTCGTGTTCGAACAGGCGGCGAAGGAGGGCAGCGAGGCCGGCGAGTACGACCGCTACAAGAGGCAACGGCGCAGGGACCAAGTCGCCAGAGCCGCTTCGCAGGACCGCTCGATCCAGGAGTCCCAGGACGCCAGCTCGTTCCTGGTCCCCCCTGAGACGCCGACCTCCGAAATGGAGAACCTGCGCTGGTCCGCGGGGGTCATACTCGGCAGCATCGATTGGATGATCGAGAAGATCACGGGGAAATCACTGCTCAACGACGTGATCTACAAGTACGTGGTCGGGGACTGGAAGGTCGTCAGCAGGGCGTCGATCGCCTGGCTGGAGATCTCCGACGCGGCCGTGGCCGTGGGCCAGAACGACTCAGAGATACTGCCCGCGCTGTCGGAGTGGACGGGGAAGGGATCCGATGCGGCGATCGCTTTCATCACGCAGCTCTCCGAGAACACCACGGCGTTCAAGGACGTCGCGAAGTTCTTCTCGGACGCGATGAAACGCTTCGCCCTCGTGCTCAAGCTGGCCGCCACCGGGATCGGCGCCGCGCTCAAGTTCATATCCGAACTGGTCCTCAGGCTCATCGCCGAAGGGGCGATCCCCGTGGCCGGCTGGATCGCAGCGGCGGCGGACGCCGCATGGCACGTCAGCAAGGTCATCGGCTACATCAAGCTGATCTACGGCATCGTGAACGGCATATTCGACGCCCTCAACAACTTCATGGAGACGAAAGCCAAAGCAGACGAGATCGAGTACACCCTGGCCAATATGGCAGAGGCGCGGGTGCGCAGGGAGGCGGCAACACGATGACGGACCCATACGGAGCGGGATCGCCTTTCGAGGCGCTGGACTCCCTCATCGAGTCCTTGACCGAGATGAACGAGCGGATCGAGCGCGAGATCAGCCAGGACAGGGAATCCATGGCCGATGCCGCCCAGGAGCGCGCCGAGGCGGCGCGCTCTGGGGAGCTGGGCAGGGACTGGCAGACGATCCAGCGCCGCATCGACCGCGAGGAGACCACGCTGGAGGCGGTGTTCTCGGGCGAGGACACGTCGATCGAGGCGCAGCACCTGCGCGAGGACAGTGAAGAGGGCATGGAGGAGCTCATGGAGAAGTGGGACGAGATGGAGGAGAACGGAGAGACGACCCCGCGCAGTGAATTCGCCAGCATATGGAGGGAGTTCGAGGAGAGGAACCAGCAGATCTCCGACCAACTCGACCGAAGATGAGACTGGCCTCACACTAGGCCGGCCGCCACCCCAGAAGGCGGGCAGCATATTCCAAACGGAATGATACATGCTGCCCTTTACAACGGTACCGATCAGTCGTAAAATGACGGCAGTACTACCGACGATGGGACGGACCATGGATCTTTCAGTGAAGTACGACACGCTACAGTTGTCGCAGCAGCTACTCGAGCGCCAGGCTGCCACGCACCTGACCAACATGAAGTCCTTCGTCGGCGAGTGGTGCCGCCTGCAGGCCGGCGACGACATCGGCATCGCGTTCGCCGCATTCATCCCAGTCAACGAGGCGATCACCGTGGCGGGTGAGGGCACCCTCGAGCTCTTGAAGAAGTGCCACCAGGGGGCCGCCGACAAACTCAACCAGACCATCGACGCCTACGCCGAGGCCGACAAGGCCGCGTACGAAGCCCTGGCGTCCGCCCTCCAGGCACTGGGCGGGACGGCCGACCCCTTCGAGGACCCCCGCGACAACCCGGCCAAGCTGGGGGACTCAACGACCAAAGCGGGCTCCCTCTACGGGGGCGGCGACCCAGCGGTCGGCGAACAAGTCGCGCAAGGGGCCCAAGAGGCGGGAGACTACCTCAACACCCTCAAGGACCGCGCAGCCAAACGCGCTAGCGACGCGGCCTCATCGGACCGCTCCGTCTCGGAGTCCCAGGACGCCAGCTCCTACCTCGTCCCACCCGAAGCCCCGACTTCTGAGATGGAGAACCTCCGCTGGTCGGCAGGCGCCATCGTCGGCAGCGTCGACTGGGCGATCGAGCAGATGACGGGCGTTTCGCTGCTCAACGACGTGGTCTTCAAGTACTTGGCCGGCGACTGGCGGCACATCAACATGGCGTCCAGCGCATGGGGCGAGATCGGCGACGCCCTCGTCGCAGTGGGCCAGAACGACTCCGAGGTCCTCCCAGCCCTCGCGGAATGGACCGGGAAGGGGTCGGAACTCGCCAACGCCTTCATCACAGCGCTGTCCTTGGCGGCGACCAAGCTCAAGGGCGCCGCCGGAGCCCTGGCGAGCGCGCTCAAGGCGTTCGCCTTCGTGGTGAAGCTGGCCGCGAAGAAGATCGGCGGGTACATCAAGGACATCGTCAACCGCGCTCTCAGGATCATCGCGGAGGGATCCGTCCCGGTCGCGGGATGGGTCATCGCCGCAGCGGAGATCGCATTGCTCGTCGACAAGATCATCAAACTCATCAGGGACATCTACAAAGTCATCAACTTCATCATCGACGCCATCGAGAGCCTGGTCCGCGCGAAAGCCCAAATGGTCGAGGTCGCCGACACCATGTCCAACCTGGTTGAGGCGGCCGCGCGCGGGATCGCCGCACGATCATGACGACGGGATACGGTATGGATTCCCCTTTGGACGAACTCAACGCCCTCCTCGAGTCCTTGGCGTCGATGACCGACCAGATCGACAAGGAACTGCAAGAGCTCGACGAGGACGGTCCCGAGGACTGGCAGGACGAGTGGGCGGCCTCGGCGCGCCGGGGCGAGTACGGCGACGACTGGCAGATCGTGCAGAGGCGCATCGACAGGGAAGAGACGACGCTCGACGACGTCCTGACAGGAGGCGACAACTCACGGGAAGCCCAGAACATCCGGAACACGAGCCGCGAGCGCATGGAGGAGCTCACTGAGCAGTGGCAGGACGACGAGGACATCCAGGCCGGCCAGGACGAGCTCACCGAAATGGCGCACGATCTGCAAGTACGTATTGAGAACCTGACCCAACAGTTGAAAGGACTATGATGGAAGCCGATCTCATGGTGAAAGCGCAAGGCATTCAGGAGATCATAGATTCTCTCACGTCGGGACTGACCGACATCACGAAGGACTTCGACGAGATCCGCCACGCCCACGCCGCCCTCGGCGCGTCGTGGAAGGGCGACGCCTCCGACGCCGCGCTCACCAGCCTCACCGGTCTGGAGGAAGACGGGGCCTCGCACGGGGAAACCCTGCAGAGCACCATCAACGCCCTTCAGGAGGCGCTCCAGGGGTACAACCAGGCCGAGGACGCGGTCAGCGAGCTCTGGTCGCTTTAGGACCGTCCGTTCCGCAACTGCCTTCAGGCCGCCCAGCGACGGCCCGGAGGCAGTTGTTACAGTGGAGGCCAACACCGAGTCCGCCGACGCCACGGCGGACGACGCACATCCTGGGAGGACGCTCCATGGCCAAAGGACTGCCCGTCACCCGCTGCACCTACTGCTGGTACACGCTCTCCTGCCCGCCGGAGGAGGCGCTGGGGCGCGGGATCGACTACTGGCGGTCCCAGGGGTGCCGCACGACGAAGCGCGACGTCAACGCCCGCCTGCTCCCCCTCGGCTGGACTGGAGTGGAGATGCGGGGCGGCTCCAGGGCCGGAGGGTTCTTCGGGGCGACAGGAGAAGGGTGCATGGAGGTCTTCCCGCCCGCTGGACTGCCGTTCCTAATGGTGGCCCGCCTGCTGAGAACCGCGTACATGATCAACATCGCCGCATCCCCCTCCTCCTCGCAGCCCGGTGCCACCGACCTGGTGTTCTTCCGCACCGGCCCCGACCGCATGCGCGATAGCGCCCTGTACGGTGCGGAAGAATTCGTCAAGGCGCGCATGCAGCTCTTCCGCGACCGCGTCGCCCCCTCCGGGTTCCTGGTGAGCGGGCCCTGGCTCACCACCGAGCAGTCCCTGCCGGACTCGCACCCGTTGGCGCCCGCGAACTGGCAGACGATCCGACGGGGCGCCTGAAGCGGCGCCGGAAAGGACCCATCATGGGCAAGATCCACAACCTGCTGGACAGGCGCCCCTACTGCGCGTACCGGATGCCCATGGGGCCGACCGAATCCGTGCGCAAGGCGCTCGAGTTCTGGAGCGGCCTCGGATGCCGGATGACCCCCTACGACATCGACGCGGAGCTGCGCCCGGCCGGATGGACCGGCGTCGAGTTGACGGGCGGATCCTCCCGCAAGGACTTCGCGAAGTCCTTCATATCGGACAGCGACTCGATACTCGGGATCCTGAATTTCTCGAAACGCTTCCGGCGCTGGCTCCCCAACGAGTTCGCCCTCGGGATCGCCGCACCGCTCAACGGGTCCGGCCCCGGGGGCACCGAGCTGGTCTGCTTCCAATCCGGTCTCGACGCCGCAGGCGCCGACTTGTCCAGCCCCGGGGAGTACATCGAGTACCAGCTGGAGGAACTCGGCAAGGCCCTGGGCGCCGAGGGCCTGCTGCTCGCCCCCGCCCGTCCGTTCAGGGAACGCGACATGCCCGAAGACCACCCCCTGAGGCTCGTTCCGTGGCTCACCGCACGGAAGAAGGCGAAAAAGGCACTCAAACAACAGAAGCGCCAGGGCTAGCCCCCGCGCGCGGATACCACCGGAGGCCGGGCCCGGCTGCTCCTGGGAGCAGTCAGCCCCCAGCGCGCACGGACGCCACCTCGTACAGGGCGATCCCCGTGGCGACCGCCGCGTTGAGGGACTCCACGGCACTGGAGATGGGGATGGACACGATCTGATCACAGGTCTGGCGCACCAGGCGCGACAGGCCCGTGCCCTCAGCCCCCGCTACCAGGACCAGGGGCCCGTCCGCCAAGGGGAGGCCGCGCAGCGGGGCGTCCCCTCCCCCGTCGAGTCCGACGACGAAGAAACCCGCCCGCTTGCAGTCCTCCAGGGCCCGCACCAGGTTCGTCGCGCGAGCCACGGGCACACGGGCGGCCGCGCCCGCCGACACCTTCCACGCGGCGGTGGTCACGCCCGCGCTGCGGCGCTCGGGGATGATGACGCCGTCGCCGCCGAAAGCGCCGGCGGAGCGCAGCACAGCGCCCAGGTTATGGGGGTCGGTGACCTGGTCGAGGGCCACGAGCAGCGGATGGCCCGCCTGCTGGACGGAGGCGGCGATGAGGTCGTCCACGGGCGTGTACTCGTAGCCGCGGACCTCGATCGCGACCCCCTGGTGGGAGGCGCCGTCGGTGGCGACGTCCAGGTCCTTCCTGGTCACCTCGAAGACCGGTGCGCCCAGCGACGAGGCGAGGCGGATGACCTCCTCGACGCGGTCGTCCTTGACCTTGTCGAGCACGAAGACCCGCTCGATGGGCACGCCCGCGCGGGCCGCCTCGGCCACCGGGTTGCGCCCCGCGATGAGCTCGTGGCCCGCGGGGACCCTGATCGAGCTCTTCGCACGGGCGCGGGCGATCGCGGCCTCCTGCGCTTGGCGGGCCTCGCGCCGCACTTTGCGCTTGTGGGCGGGGTGGTAGGGGCGGTCCTCGGCCTTGGGGGTGGGGCCCTTGCCCTCCAGGCGGCGCCGCGAATGCCCGCCGGTGCCGACCTGCGCGCCCTTCTTCGTGCCCTTCTTGCGGATGGCGCCGGGGCGCCCGCTGTCTCCGGCCATGCTGATCCCTCTTCCCAGTCGCGATGACGAACTGGGACCAGCCTACCGTCAGGGGCCCAGCGCGTCGGCGCAGCCCAGGCGGGGCGCGTCACCGGGGACGGGCGTCGTCGGCGCGTCCCGTAGAGCAACCCACCCCGAACCCGGCTGGCCCGAATCTCTACGCTAGTCGTAGCGCCGCCTGAGTACTGGAAGAATAGGAGGACGGCATGGGGTTCTTACGCGCAGAATTCGGCTGCACGCGGTACTACGAGTACCAGGTGGGCGTCGGGCCCGAAGAGGCCGTGCGCCGGGCTGTCGCGTTCTGGCACGCCCTGGATTGCGAGGTCGCGGACTACAACATGGACAGCCGCCTCAGGGAACTCGGATACACCGGCACTGAAGTACTAGGGGGCGGCGGATTCGAAGCGACGTTCCAGAACGACCTCCTCGAGCTCCTCCCCCTCGGACTCGTGCTCCTCTTCTCCCGCAAAATACGGCTCTCCAACCCCGGCCCCTTCCAGGTCGGCATCGCCGCCCCACTGGATGGCCCGTACGCGAATAGAACCACGCTCGTCTGCTTCCACGCCACTTGGATCGTCCACGAAAAGGGGGTTATCAGTCCGAGGGAGTACACCGAGCACCAGATGATCGCACTCGGAGAGGAACTGGGGCGCCAAGGCGTCCTACTGGAGAAACCCCGCCGTTTCACCCAGAGGGTCTTCCCCAGGGACCACCCCCTCCGTGTGTTCAACTGGTACAAGATCCGCCGCACCCTAGTCGAAGGGAGCTAGGGTCCGTCCGGGCATGCGCTGGTCCGCGCCGCACGAGGCCGGGACCGGGCCCGTTCTCCGCCCGGTCCGCCTCCGCAGGCGCGCGCGACGCCCGCCCGGGGAAGCACCGCCACCCGACGCATTCCGACAGAACCGGCCGATCCCGAGGAGGCCGCCTCGGGGCGCCCCGGCCGGGCGCGGGGGCGGAGACCGCGATCGGGCGCGTCAGTCCCGCGACAGCATCGAGGCGATCCGCTCAACAGTCGCGCCGCTGCGGATCGTCACCTGGCGGTAGAAGTCCTCGCGCAGCAGGTGCTTGTGGTACGCGGTCTTGAGGAACTCCGCCTCGTTGAACTTGCCCCAGAAGACGGCGTTCTGGCCGAAGTGGACGGCCTCGTCGCCCAGAGGCATCGCCTCGATGCGCTCGCGCACGTGGGCCCGATCAAGGCCCCGCGTGTAGAAAAGCGCGTCGCGTCGCGCGGCATCCCCGTGCCACCACTCGGGCAGGCCGGACAGCTCCGCCAGGTACTCGTCCCCGGACAGGAGCGCCAAGCGGATCGGGAAGGGGTAGTGGCGCTCGAGCATGGACTCGACGCTCTGAGCCACCTCGTCGCGCGGGGCGTCGGCCTCGAAGAGGAGGTTCCCGCTGTTGATGTAGGTGCGCACGTTCCCGTAGCCCTCGGCGGCGATCTGCTCGCGCAGCTCACTCATGACGACCTTGTTCTTCCCTCCGACGTTGATGCCGCGCAGCAGCGCCACGTACTCCATGCCGATCCTCTCCTTCTCCCGGCGGCTCGCCTATCCGGCGCCCCGCTTCGCCCCATCGCGCCCGTCCGCGACGGCGACGACGAATCGGCACCAGCCTACATTCAGGGGCCCGGCGCACCGGTACGGCCCGGGCGGAGCGCCCCACCGGGCCGTGCGCCATCGGCTCGCGCCGGCCACGCGACCCGCGCGAGTGCCCCGCCTGGATTCCCTTGGCGCGGGGTGGTCGGAGGATGCCTGGTCCCCGGGTCCAAGGGCGGGCGTGGAGCGCTAGAATCACCACAAGGAGGTCCTCATGGCCCCACCAGAACCGCTCGCCGAGCTCAACCGCTCCATCAGACTCCTTCGACAAGCGACTGCTGCCTCCTGGCTGGTCCCGCCCTTCATGCTCGTCGTGCCCATCGCGTGCTTCATGAACGCACTCGCCGCGCTCGGGAGGACCGACCGCAGCTCAGAGGTGCCGATGACCGTCGTCCTGTTCGCCACCTATCTGCTCCCGGGCCTGTTCGCCGCCCGGTGCGCATTCGCAGGGGCGCGCGCGAAACGACTGCTGAGGGATGCGCCCCCCGACACGGTGCGGCACTCCCCCTCTCCCGCGGACGCCGCGGACGCCTTCCGGATATTCACCGCGGTGTCCACAGTGCAGGCCATCATCTTCCCGGCCCCGTAGTCGCTCCCCTAGTCATGGCCGTTTATGCGATGACGCCCTTCGCGGGCATCGCGCGGATCTCGGATTCCGTCTCCTTCGGTTGCTCCCTGGCCGCACTGTTCACCATCCAGACCGTGGGTCTGGCCTGCGCGTCCTTGAACTCAATCACCAGCGGCATGCTGCCCAGACCGGGTGACGGCTCCCCAACCCCGGCACCGGAGCCCCGGCGCAGCGCCGACGAGGCGGATGCGGGCACGGACGCGCGCCTCGAGCACTGCGATCCCCACGCGGAAGCCCCGTGATGAAACCCGTCCTGCCGCCCGAGCTGCGCCCCACAACGGACTTCGTGCGCACGATAGTAGTGGTGAACTGGCTAGTGCCGCCATTGGTGGTGTTCCTGGCCTTCATGAGTTTCGCGGTCGGTATCTCATCGAGCAAAAGACAGGATCCCGGGATGAACCGGGGTTCCGCCCACTTCTTCATACTCGTATTCGTCTTGCTGGCCCTTTCCTACCTGGCGTCGGCCGCGTTCGGGTGGCGGAACCGCAGCCGTATCCGCCAGTTCGTCTCCAGCATCATGGGCGCACAACGAGTCCCCAGCGTGCCGACCCTCTCCGCGTACACTGTTCTCACCGTGTTCTTCACCCTCCAAGGAGTGTGCGCGACAGTGGTGGCCCTCACGATGCAGCTGAGCTGGTACGTGCCCCAGGAGGGGCGCTACAACGTCCCCTACTTCTTCGAAGACCCTCTCTCCACTGTCTTCGCGGTCGGCGGCTTCACGGCCCTCGCCGGGCTCTTCTCGACGACCGCCGCACTCTCCTCCCTGCCCAAGCGCCCGCACTACGAGCTCCCCTGACCGGTCGGCGCGGTCATACCCGTAACGCCGCCCAAGGGGCGCCGTTGGACACGGCGCCCCTTGGGCGGCGCAATCCGGGGGCCGTTGCCGACCTCCCCCCGACGGCCATCGGGATTCGGCATCCCTATGGGAGCTCCCAGTCCTCCAAGTGGTGTTCGAGCTCGGTGCCGTCATCGACTGCCCCGGGGCCATGGGCGGGATGCGGGGTGAAAGCGGCCGTATCCTCATCAGGAACGAAGAACAGGCCGGGGAATCCTGAGAAGGTGTACTCCTTCCTGCCCTCCTTCTTCTCGTCCGCTGCGGCGCCACCGCCCGTGCCGTTGGAACCGAGCACCCCCGCAGTCCCCTGCGTCGATGAAGGGCCCGACCCTGCTCCCAGCAGGCTGCGCGCACTTAGGGCTTGCGCCGCCTTCGCGCCCCCCACGCCGAAAGCGCCCATCGATGCTGTCCGCGACACATCGCTGACGCTGGAGGGGATCCTGTACGACCTGTCCCAGCGGGGATCCGAGAAGTCGGTCGCGAACGGGGGCGCGTATCCGTCGACGAGGCCGTTCGGGGTCACCGACTGGTTGACGGGCCTTTCCAACAGGCAGACGCCCTCCAGGTCTTTGACAGGAACGCGCTGCGGGGACTCCTGGGGCAGACCGGGCCGCCGGAAGCCCTCCGAGCCCCACTTGGAGCCCGGGGCGTCGGCGCACACGCCCTGCCTTCTGGCAGCGCCGTCCAACGGGTCGCCGCCCCCGCAGCACTGCACGGCTTCGACGTCCTGCATCGTCTCGCTGCCCTGGAGAAGCTTCTCGTTCATCTGGTCGAGGATCTGCTTGCAGTACGCCTCGCGCTCGCCCTCCCGCTGTCCTTTGAGCATGTCGAAGAAGGTCTCGACCGCGACGTGGGCCAGGTAGCCTCCGATCGGCACCACGACTGCGGCTGCCCCGGTCCCTGTGCTCACGATCTTCTCGAAGGCCCTCTCGCCATCGGTGAGCAGTTCCGGGGAGACGTTCTGGACGAACAGGTCGCGCGCCTCGCGCATGATCCGGCGCGCCTGCGCGACCACGATGTGCGCTTGGGCGAAGTCGTCCCGTGTGCGCGCGAGGTCGGAGCGGAAGGCCCGCGCCCACTCGCCCACGGCGTCGCGCACCGTCTGCGAACGGTAGCCGTTGGTCTGCTCGTACTGAGTGACCAGGGCCTCGCACGCGGTGATCTTCTCCATCACCGTCTGATAGGCCCTCTCTTCAACGGAGTCGTCGTAGTGCAGCTCCGCCACGGCACGCAGCCGTTCGAAGAAAGTCGGCTCATCGGGGTTCCCGCTTGCTTCCACGTCTCAGCCCTTCCGCTCCTGCGACAGTGCCGATTCCCTTGTTCGCACACCTCCGCGTCCTCCGGTGGAAGCCCCTCCGGCTCCGTGTCCCACCGGGGCCGCAGTGCTCCCGGCCGCCGCGGTGCGCCCGGCGGTCGTGGCGCGTCCCGCAGCCGCAGTGTGCCCGGCGGTCGTGGTGGCGCCCACGCCACTAGTGGCTCTGGGCCACTGACCGGAGGCCACCGTCGGCAGCTCACTGATCTTCTGGATGCCGCCGAGGATGTCGTCACGGGCCGAAAGGTAGGAGGAGCCCAGCGCCGCGATCAACGAGACGGTCCCCGAGATGACGCTCACGTACACGGCGGGCGCCGCCGGGGTCGCCGGGGGGATCAGCACCGCGGTCCCCCCTGTGATCCCCAGTGCCGCTCCCCCGGTGGCCGCGCCGAAGCCGACCATCAGGGCGGAGTGCGCCTGCTCGAGCTTCGACAATCCCCGCGTCAACTGCTCGGCGGCCTCCGCGATGGTGCCCACCGCGTCCGCCTGCGCGTCCGCCCGCTCGTTGTACTGCTCGATGGCGGCCCCCTTGAGGCCCGACTTCCTCGTCCGCATGTTGTCGACCACCTGGTCCCGGACGAACGCCTGGAGCTGGGGGGAGAACTGCTCGCTCAGCCTCTTGAGGACATCGACGACCCCCTGGTGCGAGGCGAGGAAGACCTGGAGCGCGTCCGCCATCGCGATCAGCGACTCGCTGAGCTGGCGCAGCGCCGTCAGGGACATCGACACCAGGACCTTCACCGCCGTGAGGCCCGCGGCGTCGAGGGTCGGCGACACCGTGGTCCATGTGGCCTCCAAGCGCGCGATCGCGGCCCGGATGCCCTCCCTGTTCTTGCTGATCTCCTGGAACACCCCCACCACGGAGCCGTACAAATCGAAGGATCCCGCTTGCTGCGCCGGGGCAGCCTGGACGCCATCGACACCACCTGCGGCCGAGCCGCGCAGATCCCCCTCCGCGCGGTAGCGGCCAACGGACATCGAGCCGTCGTGGAAGGCGTCTGCCCGCTGGCTGCGGGCGGCTCCTTCCTGCTGGAACGCGCTGCCCCGCGCATCGGCCCGTTCTCCGGCGACAGGGGTCCTCCCGCTGCCGGATGAGGAGTGGCGCAGCGCGGAACCCGCACCGCCCCCCGCGCCCCGCGCGGGGGCGCCCCCGCTGTAGTCGGAACTGTAACGCCCTGTGCTCGTGCTCATAGCGATTCCCCTCCTAGAGCGCCTCGTCGATGTGCTGGAGCCCGTCGACGAGTTCTTCCTCGTTGGCCTCGTACTCTTGGGCCGCCGCCATCAACGCCCGCGACATCTCGTCGAACTCTTCGGCGGCCTGACCCACCAGCGAGGTGAGCGCCTCCGTCACCGCGTTGACCGCGCCGATCACGAGGTTCTCGTCCGGTGGCACGTCCGAGCCGCTGTCGGGAACAGAGGGCAGGACGGGGACGAGGGAGCGGAGCGCGTCCCCCTGGCGGGCCCATTCGCGGGCGTCATCGCGCAAGGCGTCAGCGTCCACTTCAATGAGGTCTCCATTAGCCATGGTTCAGCACCTTCCTCATTCGGCCGAGATCGTGTGGAGCACTTGGATCATGTCGAGGACGACCTGCGCGGACTCGGCCTGGCACAGATCGACGCCCGTGGGCGCGCCGTCGGAGGAATGGAGCTCCTCGACCACCCGTTCGCGGATGCGCACGATCGGGGTCTTGTGCGCCCACGCGGGGTTGACGATCACGCGGGAGACCAGCCCGTTCGCGAACTCGCACGCCACATCCTCGACCTCCGCCCCGTCGACCGGGGGCGCGGTTCCGCCCGCGCCCTGGGCAAGGGCGCTCATGCTCTCGTCCATGCGCGCGAACACGTCGGCCGCGCGCTCGAACGCCTGCTGGGGGATGACGGGCCCTTGCGAGCGCGCCGCCTGGATGATCTGGGCGGCGGACTCCTCCACGCCCTCGGCCATTGCCGCGTCGCGCTCGGGCCCGGCCCCCGTGCCGGACAGCCACCCGTTGTCGATGGCCCCGCCCCAGTCCTGGGCGATGCGGGCGTTCATCCCCTCCAGCAGTTTCGCGCGCCCGGACTCGATGAGGGCGGTGATGGCCTCACCCAGGCGGGCCGGGCCGATCGTCTCCCTCCATCCTCCGACGATCTGGAAGTTCTCGATGGCGCCGTCGTTGCGCATGGTGAGCCCGATCCTGCCCGTGGGGTCCACCACGTCGACGGAGTCGGGGATCTCATCGACCGCCCCGGCCATGATCTCCGAGATCGCGCTGAGCGTGGCCAATGGCCCTATCAGGCCCTCGAACTCCGGTGTTTGCGTGAATCGCATCCTGCCCGCCTAGAACAGCTTGGTTTCCTACCATTAGGAAGATTTTAGTCATGGGGGCAGCGGTTTGCATAGACCCATGGCGAGAACGTGGGGCTCCTCAAAACACGATTCGCAATATACTTTTACAGTATCCACTGGCTCTGGGCGTCACCCCAGGTAGACGCGCGCCTCCCACGGGCCCAGGGCCTCGCCAGGCGCCTTCGCCTCGTCGGCGTTCCCCAGCAGTTGGACCAGGCCCCCGCCGTCCGCCAGGGCCGGCCGCACCGAGTCGCTGGACAGGTTGACGACGACGAGCAGCCGGTCCTCGCCCAGCGCCCTGCGGTAGGCGAAAACGCGGGGGTCGCCGGCGTCGAGGCGCTCGAAGGAGCCGAGCGCCACGACCCGCAGGCGGTGGCGGATCGCGATCAGCGCCCGGTAGTAGGAGTGGACGGAGCCAGGATCGCCCACCTGCGCGGCCGCGTTGACCTCCCGGTAGTTGGGGGTGACGCCGATCCACGGGGCCCCCGAGGTGAATCCCGCGTTCTCGCTGCTGTCCCACTGCACCGGGGTGCGCGCGTTGTCCCGCCCCATCGCCCGCAGCCCCGCCAGGACGGCGCCCGGGTCCTCCCCGGCGGCGACGGCCCCGTCGTAGTGGCGCAGCGCCTCCACGTCGCGCAAGTCCCCCACGGACCCGAAGACCCCGTTCGTCATCCCCAGCTCCTCGCCCTGGTAGATGAAAGGAGTGCCCCGCAGCAGGTGCAGGGCGGTCGCCAGGGCGGTCGCCGAGGCGTACCAGTGCTCCTCGTCGCCGAAACGCGAGACCGCGCGCGGCTGGTCGTGGTTGTCCAGGTACAGGGAGTTCCACCCGTCGTCGGCCAGCGCCTCCTGCCAGGCGCTCAAGCAGTCGGCCAGTTCGCCGGGCCGCAGCGGGCGCGGGCGGAACTTCCCCGCCTCCAGCCCCAGGTCCACGTGGTCGAATTGGAACACCATGTCCAACTCCCGGCGCGCGGTCCCCGAGTAGAGTCGCGCCTTGTCGATGCGGACCCCCGGGGCCTCCCCCACCGCCAGCGGCACGTCGGAGCCGAGGGCGGCGCCGCCGCGCCCGTCGAAGACCTCCCGGCGCATCTCGGCGAGGAACTCGTGCAGGCGGGGCCCCTCGCTGACCAGGGGGAAGCCCTCCCCCCACGCCCGCCCGTCCAGGACCTCGCCGTCGGGCAGGCCGGGGGCCTTGGAGATCAGATTGATGACGTCCATGCGGAATCCGTCGACGCCCCGGTCCAGCCACCAGTTCATCATCGCGTGCACGGCGGCGCGCACCCGGGGGTTCTCCCAGTTGAGGTCGGGCTGTTTGCGGTGGAAGAGGTGCAGGTAGTACTCGCCGGTCGCCTCGTCCAGGGTCCACGCGGATCCCGAGAAGAAGGACCTCCAGTTGTTCGGCTCCGCGCCGGGCTCTCCGGGAGCGCGCCCCGGCCTGGGCGGCCGCCAGTAGTACCAGTCGCGCTTCGGGTCGTCCTTCGAGGAGCGCGAGGCGGCGAACCACGGGTGCTCGTCCGAGGAGTGGTTCACCACCAGGTCCATCACGAGTTTCATGCCCCGCGCGTGCGCGTCGCCCAGCAACGCGTCGAAATCCTCCATCGTCCCGAACAGGGGGTCGATACTGCGGTAGTCGGAGATGTCGTAGCCGTTGTCCGCCTGCGGACTGCGGCAGACGGGCGACAGCCACAGGACGTCGACGCCCAGGGCCTCCAGGTAGTCGAGGCGGCTGCGCACGCCCCGCAGGTCGCCGACCCCGTCGCCGTCGGAGTCCTGGAAGGAGCGCGGGTAGATCTGGTAGACGACGGCGCCCTTCCACCAGTCGTCGTGGCCCAGGCCCGCTTCGCGGGAGGAGATGAGCTCTTCGGAGAACAACACGGGGCACCTGCCTGGTCGGGGATTCGGTTGGGGGGCGGCCTCAGGCCAGCGACCAGGTGGCACCGTCGCGCCCGTCCGCCACCACGACCCCGGCCCCGGCCAGGCGGTCGCGCAGGGCGTCCGCGCGGGACCAGTCCTTGGCGGCGCGCGCCTCGGCCCGTTCGGCGATGAGGGAGCGCACCAGGGCGTCCAGCGCCGCGCGCTCGTCCGCCCCTGCGCCGCCGCCGATGCCGGCCTGGCCGCGCCATTGCGGCGAGGCCGGGTCCAGGCCCAGCACGTCCAGCATGGAGCGCACGAGCACCTGCTCGCGGCGGACCGCCTCCGCGTCCCCGGAGCCGAGGGCGATGTTGCCGGCCTTGAGGTGCTCGTGGGCGACCGCGAGCGCCCCGGCGACGTTGAGGTCGTCGTCCATCGTCTCGCGGAAGGCCGCGGGGAGCCCGTCGGCGGGGATCGCGACCTCCTCGGCCCCCGCCTCGCCGACCGCCTCGATGGCGCGCGACACGAAACCGCTGAACCTCGCCCACGCGGAGGCGGCGTTGTCCAGGGTCTCGGGGCCCCATTCGATCGCGGAGCGGTGGTGGACGGTCGACAGCGCCCACCGCACGGCCACAGCGGGGTGGTCGCGCGTGAGGGCCTCCAGGGAGAGGACGTTGCCCAGGGACTTGGACATCTTCTCGCCCTTGGTGGTGACCCACGCGTTGTGCACCCACATGCGCGCGAAGGCCCATCCGGCGCCGTGGGACTGGGCCTGCTCGTTCTCGTGGTGGGGGAACCGCAGGTCGATGCCCCCGCCGTGGATGTCGAACTCGTCGCCCAGGTAGCGCCTCGACATGGCGGAGCACTCCAGGTGCCATCCGGGCCTCCCCCTCCCCCACGGCGAGTCCCACGAGGCAGTAGCCGGCTCGCCGGGCTTCGTGGCCTTCCACAGGGCGAAGTCGCGGGGGTCGCGCTTGCCGGCCTCGACGGCGGCGTCGATCTGCGACTCGTCCTCCGTGGTGCGCATGTCGGCGAGGCGCTGGCGGGTGAGGGAGCCGTAGTCAGGCTGGGAGTGGACGTCGAAGTAGACGTTGCCCGCGCCGTCGTCGTAGGCGTGGCCTCGCTCGACGAGGCGGCGCACCAGGTCGATCTGGTCGGGGATGTGGCCGGTGGCGCGCGGCTCGTAGGTGGGGGCCTGGACGCCGAGGGCGTCGTAGGCGCTCGTGAACTCGCGTTCGTAGCGGTAGGCCCACGCCCACCAGTCCCAGCCGGCCTGGGCGGACTTGGTCAGGATCTTGTCGTCGATGTCGGTGACGTTACGCACGTACGTGACCTCGTAGCCGCTGCGGCGCAGCCAGCGGATCAGGGTGTCGAAGGAGACGGCGGCGCGCAGGTGGCCAACGTGGGGGGATCCCTGCACGGTGGCGCCGCACAGGTAGATGCCCACCTTCCCCGGGACGACGGGCTCCAGGGGGCGGACACTGGCGGTCTTCGAGTCGTACAGGCGCATGGCTGTATCCTACCCGCGCCCGCGGGCAGCCCACGCGGGAGCCCCGCCGCTGGGACTCGGTAACGGGGCCGTGGGGCGGGCGGAGCGGGCGGGCCCGCGCGGGAGGCGGGGAGGCCGCCCGGCATCGCCGAACGCGGTGCCGTCCACGGGGGCCGGAAGCGCCAGTGACGGACGCGGCGGAGGCGGACCCGCGCGCCGCAGCCGTCGGGGCCGCCCGGCAGAAGGCCGCCCGGCGGGGGGTCAGCGCCCGCCCGCGCGCTGGGCGATCAGCTCCTTGAGGGCGTCAACGGAGTTCGCCATGGGCACCACCCGCTGCCCGCCCGCCTCGATCCCGGCGAAACGCCCGGGAACGGGGGGCAGGTGGCCGGTGGCCTCCATGATGGTGTCGGCGAACTTGACGGGCAGCGCGGTCTCCATGACGACGACTGTGCCCGACAACTCCCCCCGCGAGGCAAGCTCGCGCGCCGCGTGGACGGCGTCTGCGGTGTGCGGGTCGATGAGGTACCCGGACTCGGCCTCGGTGCGCGCGATGGCGGCGAGGCGGTCCGCGTGGGTGGAGGAGGTGGACACGAACCCGTAGGTTTCGCGCACCGCCTGGAACTCCGGGGTGCCCGACAGGTCGAAGCAGCCCTCCTGGGCCAGGGCGGTTCCGAAGAGATCCGCTGTGCGCGCGCTGTCGCGGCCCAGCAGGTCGTGGATGAAGCGCTCGAAGTTCGACGCCTTCGAGATGTCCATCGAGGGCGAGGAGGTGGCCAGGGTCTGGTCGCTGGAGCGGGGCCGGTAGACGCCCGTGCGGAAGAACTCGTCGAGGACGTCGTTCTCGTTGGTGGCGACCACCAGGGCGTCCAGGGGCACGCCCATCTGCCGCGCGATGTGGGCCGCGCACACGTTTCCGAAGTTCCCGGTGGGGACGACCACGCTCACGCGCTCGGGAGCCACGGTCCCCCGGCGGGCGGAGGCTCCCCGGCGGCACCGACACGGCTTCCCCGTGCCCGGACGGGCGGAGGGGGAGCCCCCGCTGGAGCCCTCCGTGGCGCGCAACCAGGTCGCGACGTAGTAGACCACCTGGGCGAGCAGGCGCGCCCAGTTGATCGAGTTGACGGCGCCCAAGTGCCAGCGGGCCTTGAAGGCGGCGTCCATGTTCACCGCCTTGACCAGGTCCTGGCAGTCGTCGAAGACGCCGTCCACGGCGACGTTGACGATGTTGTCGTCCAGCAGGGAGAACATCTGCGCCCTTTGGAAGGCGGTCATCCGCCCGGCGGGGGTGAGCATGACGACGCTGAGGCCGTCCCTGCCCCGCAGCGCGTACTCGGCCGAGGATCCGGTGTCGCCCGAGGTGGCGCCCACGATGGTGAGCCATTGGCCGCGGCGGCGGAGCTCGTACTCGAAGAGCTCGCCGAGCAGCTGCATCGCCATGTCCTTGAAGGCCGCGGTGGGCCCCAGGGACAGGTGCGCGAGGCGCAGGTCGAATCCGGCGCCCTCCAGCGCGGTGACGGGGACGATGGCGGGGTCGGAGAAGGCGGGGGCGCTGTAGGCGCGCGAGGCCATGGCCGCGATGTCCTCCTCCTGGATGTCGTCGATGTACAGCGCGAGGATCCGGGCGGCCAGGGCGGCGTAGCCCTGCTGGTCGAGGACCCGGCGTAGCGCCTCGAGGTCGTCGGCGCTCAGGCGCGGGTAGCACTCGGGCACGTAGAGCCCCCCGTCGGGGGCGAGCCCCTCGAGGAGGATGTCGCTGAAAGGACGCGGGGATCCGGTCGTCTGCCGTGTGGAGGTGTAGCGCACGCGTCGATCCTATCGGGCGGGGGGCGCCCAGGCCATGTGGACCGGGCCCCCGGCGGGCATACTGTATGGCATGGCTTCATCCGACGACCAGTGGTCCCCCTATGCCGGTAGCGCCCCCAAGGATCCCGCGGGCTCCGACGGCGGGGGCGACGCGAGGTTCCCCTACGGCCCCGGCAAGGATCTGGCGGCGCCCCCGTTCGAGCCGCAGCCCGGGTACACCGCCCGCGCCGGATCCGCGGGAAAGGGACCCGCCCCATCGGCCGCGGGGTCCGCCTCGTCGGCGCCGTCCTCGTCGGAGGCGGCCCCCTTCGGCCACCAGCCCGGGTACACCGCCCACGCCGAACCCGGAAGGAGAAGAACGAGGGCCTCCGCGCCGAACCGTCGGCGGTCGATTGGGACGGCGCAGTCGGGCGCCGGGGTGCGCTCGGCCGGGAGCCGGGCCCGACTGGGCATGGGGAAGGTGAAAGCGTACGCGGCAGCGGCGATCGCCCTCGCCGTCGTCGCCGCGTACGTGCTCGGCCGTTCCGCCCCCACTGCGGAGCCGCCCCGTGAGCAGGGGTACACGGGCTGGGCGCAGGACTCCGGGCACCCCGCGGCCGCGTGGGCGCGGGGCGTGGACGTCGCGTGGCGCATCGATGCCCCCGGCGAGGGGAACACGCGCCCCCGCGGGCGGGTCCTGCGGTATGGGAGCACCGTGATCGCCGTGGACTCGGGGGAGGATCTGGCCGCCCGGGTCACCGCGATCGACGCCTCGGGGGCGCAGCCCGTGACCCTGTGGACCACGAATCCGCGCGACACGGATCTGATGAGCGACGCCTCCCCCTTGGTCGTGGGCGACGAGCTCGTCATGCCGGGCGCCGTCATCGACTTGGCGACCGGGAGCGCGTCCGAGGCGCCCTGGGGCAGGGACGACACCCTCGCCTACGCCAGCGGCGTCCTGGTGACGTGCACGGGGAAGGAGACCTGCTCGGGGTGGACGCGCTCGGAGGCCGTCTGGGAGCGCCAGTGGCGGGTGATCGCCGAGCAGCCCGACTACCGCACGCAGCTGTGGGACAGGAGCGTCCTGCGGGCGGGCCCCGAGGACGACACGTGGCTGCTCATCTCCAACGACCCCCAGGGGGAGGCGTCCGTCCTGCGCGCCACCACCGGGGAGGTCCGCACCATAGCGCCGGCGCCCGCCAAGGGCGCGTACGCCGTGCGCACCGCCTACGGGGCCTCCGACGGGTGGGTCCTGGTGGACGTCAACACCAAAGAGGCCGTCGCGTTCTCACCCGAGGGGGAACAGGTCGGGACCTTCCCCGTCACCGAGCCCGTGGGATCCGGCTCCACGACCAGGACGGTCACCGCCGGGGACGGGCGCCCCACGGTCGACGGGGTCAAGCGCTTCCTCACGACCGGCAGGGCCCCGTGGTCCGACGGCACGGTGTGGATGGACGGGAAGGACTGCACGACCGTGAACTTCGCGCCCTCCGAGGACCGCAAGCCCGTTGCTGCCGCTGTCCCGAAGGACGCCGGGCTGGCCAACGGCTCCTCGGGGGCGTGCACCCTGGTCTTCTCGCACGCGGTCGCCGGAGAGGGCGACTCCGTGCTCTTCGTCCAGCAGGGAGTGGACCCGGACAGGAAGAAGGCGCTGATCGACATGTCCGCAGGGGGCGTCGTCGGGTCGGAGGAGCTCTCGGGCATGGCGACGCCGACGTGGGTGTACGACGACCTCATCGTCGGGATCGACGCGACGGGCATCGTGGCCCTCACCCCGAAGGACGCGTAGGCGCGGGCCGGCGCGCTCCCCGGGCGGAGGGGAACCGGTCCGGCTCGCCGCATCGGGGACGGGGCCGCCCATGCGCTCCCCGGGCGGAGGGGAACCGGGAGCCGGCGGGCGGGCGCCGAAGGGCCGGGGCGCCAGCGGGCGGGCGCCCGGGCACTGAGGACCCGCAGATATTGAATACTTGAAAAGCATTCCACTTCCGCAACAACCTTGGCATACTTGTGGGTATGGATCCCCTCGACGACGAACCCGCCCCCGCCGACGACGCCCCGGAGGCGCACCCGGGCGGCGCCCAGCAGGACGGCGGCCCGCGCGCCGACGAAGAACCGCTGAGCGCCATCCGCCAGCGCCACCAGCGCGCCCGCAGGAGGCGTGCGCTCGCGATCAGCGGCGCGCTGGTCGTGGTGCTCGTCATCGGCGTCCTCGTCTACCCCCGTTTGAGCGCCAAGCCCCCCACCGGCGCCCAGGAATCGGGGTACGAGAACACCCAGTCAGTACCCGGCGCCCCCGCGCTGGGGCCCGACCTGGACGTCCTGTGGCGCGTGCCCGCGCCCCCCAGCGGCGACGGCGCAGTGAACGCGCGGATCCTGCCGGTGGACGACCTGCTCGTCTTCGTCGCGAAGGAGACCGCCCAGGGCGGTATCTGGGTCGCCGCATTGGTGCCCGAACGGGATTCTGCGAGACAGGCCCCGTCCCTGCTATGGGCGAGCACCATAAAGGATCCGGAGGGCCTCGGCGACGCGCCCATGACCGCTTACACGTCTTTCCTCGAATGGAGGGACGTATGGGGAAGGCCCAATGATTCCGAGGAATCCAAGGTCTTCTTCAAAGACTGGGCGGTGGACGCCGGCACCGGCGCCGTTGAACGCGCCCCCTGGGCCGACCCCGATGCGGCGACCCCCGCGCACGCCGTCGGGACTTTCAACGAGACCGTCGTCGCCTGCGGAGCCGACTGCTCCGGCTGGACCTACTCCTCCGACAGCGGATGGACCGCCGCGTGGACGCAGAACGCGGTCCGGATACCCCACTCGTACCGGCAGGCCGAGGCCGAGAAGAACCCCAAAGACAAGAACTGGCCGCACACCTGGATCCTCCTGGACCCAGACCAGGACGGCGCACTCCCGATCCTGGACACAGCGACCGGCGAGGTCCGCACCCCCTTCCCGACCGGCACCAGCCCCGACGACGTCTACGCCGAGAAGCACGGATGGACGGTCGTGGAAGAGGACTCCGCCACCGTCACCTCGTACTCCGCCGACGGAAACCGCACCCAAGTAGGGACCCTCGCGCCGGACGCGCGATCCGCAATGCCGCTGGATGACAGCCACTACCACAACCTGACGGGGATGAGCGGCCCCGAGGACCCCGTAGCCCGGGTCACCGGGGAGGACTGCGACTCCCTCACCATCGGGCGGCCCTCCGACGACCCGCCCGCCGTGCGGGTGCCCGCCTCGAGGCGCATCGCCACCCGGACCGGGGACTCCTGCGTTCCGGCATTCGCGCTCTCGTCGCCCCTGCGCTCCGGGGCGCACGAACCAGTAGTGGCGCTCGCAGAAAGAGGGGGGACGGACCCGGCCTTCCTGGTCCTGGCGGCCATGCGGACCGACGAGCGCCCCGATGGCCCGAGGCTCCTGTTCCCGCAAGACGGCTCCCCGCCCATGGTGTTCGCCGGGACCGGATCCAGCACATTCCTAATCGGAGTCGACGAGAACGGGCTCATCGGATTCGTCCCGAAGGTGGAGAAGAAATGACGCACGGATCAGAGCAGCGCACGACAGCCGGCGCCCCGGCGGGGGCTTCCTCAGCGCGCCAGCGGCGCAGGCGCACGACGGCCCTCGCCGCCCTCGGGGCAGTGGTGGTCCTCGTCGTGGCCCTGGCCCTCGTGCGCGACCACGTGTTCTCCAGCCCGGCCCCCGTGCTCCTGCCGTCCCAGCCGCCGCGCGCCCAGGGGTACACGGGCGATCACCAGGACACGGGCAGGCCCGCACCGTCGTGGAGCGGCGGGGTGGACACCGCGTGGAGCATCCGGACTTTCGACGATGATTGGCGGGCCTCGAAGAACGCTATCCGCAGCGCGGAATTCGCCTCCTCCGGCGACGGGCGCGTGTTCACCGCATTCGAGGCCGAGGTGGGCGACGGCTTCCAGGTCGCCTCGATCAATGTGACGGGGCCGGCCCCCGTAGTCGAGTGGATGCACTTCTACCCGCACCACACCGACGACGCCCCTTTGATCACGACGGACACGGGCCTGGTCATCGCCGACCTCGTCATCGACTCCTCCACGGGCGAGAGCACACCAGCGCCCTGGGCGGACGAGTCCTTCATGGCGACTCCGAGGGCGCACGTCAACGGCACGCTCGTCGTCTGCGGCGCGGGTTCCTGCTCGGGCTGGCGCCAGGACACCGGGCCGGGGCAGTGGACGAGGCAGTGGAAGGCGTCCGGCGACGGCCTGAGGCCCACGAGCCCCCTCACCCCCGCCGGATCCGGCGCCAGCACGTGGCTGCTCGTGTCATCGTCGTCCGCGGGCCCCGTCACCATCCTGGACCCCTCGACCGGCGAGTTGCGCGACCTCCCGCCGGAACAGCCATCGGGAGTGCGGGGGGACAGGCAGGTGTACGCGGCCTCCGACGGGTGGGCCGTCGTCTCGGCGGACGCGGGACGAGTGCTCACCTACACGCCTGACGGCCAGGCGAGCGGCGCGTACCCCTACAACCCGGATATCGACTCCGGCTCCGACCGCTTCGCCCTCCCCGTCGGCGGCCGGACGCCGACGGCCGGGGATGTGGCGGCCTTCGTGACGACGGGAACAGCCCCGTGGGCCGACGGGGTCCTCCGCGTGCTCGGAGCCCAGGAGTCGAGGCCGTGCGCCACGTACTCGTTCACCCCCACCGCGGAGGGCGCCCCCACGCGGAAGGCCACCGTCAACCACGTCCCCTACGCGAAGCCCGTTGACGGCAAGTGCGCCTTCGCCTACCTCCCCCGCCAAACCCGCGTGAGCGCCGACGGCGCGGTCCTGTTCACCGCCAGCCGCTACGACGGCGCCAGCCTGGTCGACTTGGGAGGCTCGGGCGCTTTCGGCCGCGCTGGCGAGGCCCGCCTCGGGCCGGCCCATTGGCTGTACGACGACCTCGTCGTCAGCGCGGACCCTTACGGCATCGCAGCCTTCGCGCCGAAGGAACCGTAGAAGGCCCCAGGCCACTGGAGGCGCAGCCCCGACGGCCAACCACTGACCACTGACCGCTGACTGGATGGCACCATGTCCCTCGTTGATAAGCACCCCGATCAGGACCCCGACCTCGACGGCGCCCAGGGGGCGGACGCCTCCCGCATCCGAGTCGGGGGCGCCTCGCCGATCGTCAGGAAGAGGCCGTCCGAGCTCCTGCGCGAGCGGCGCCAGCGCATCCGCCGCAGGCGCCTGACCACAGCCGGAGTCGTGCTCGCACTGGCCCTCGCCGCCTTCTACGTCTGGGGCCCCTTCCACTCCCCCCACAAACCCGAACTACGGTCCCAGGGCTACACCGGGACCCACACCGACACCGGCCGCCCCTCCCCCAAGTGGGCCAACGGAACCGACATCGCATGGAAACTGGAGGGGAGAGTCCCACTGGCTGATGAAGCAGCTATCGTGAAGAACGGCGACCAGGTGGTCCTCTTCCACGAATGGGACGGACGCAAGAACATCGGAGTCGTCAGCCTCGACGTGTCGGGGACCCAGCCGGTCACCCAATGGAGGGGCGTGCTCCCGAAGGACGCCTCGCTCCGCCCGGTGATCCATCCGGTCCTGATCGGCGACGACGTCTTCGCCGGGGCGTTCCGCCTCGACCTCGCCACTGGAAGCCGGGCGCTGGCCCCGTGGGCCGAACGGGACCAGGAGGCGAACAGGCCCCCGGCGACCGCGATCACATCGGGCTATGGAGTCGTCATCGCCTGCGGCGAGGACACGTGCTCGGGATGGGCGAAGGACGGCGACCAGTGGACCATGAAGTGGGAGCGCGACTCCACCCCCACCCCCCTGCGGGAATACGAGTACTGCTCGGAGTGCGGCGGCGGGACCTGGGTGCCCCTCAACGACCGGGACGTCGTGGAATGGGGGCGCGCCACTGATCCGTTCACTGAATGGGGGACGAGCTCGATCATGGTCCAATACCCGAAACGCATCATCAACACGGAGACCGGGGAAGTGCGCTCCCTCTGCTTGGACGAGGCCAAGGCCGACCAGTTCGAGTTGTACTCCACCGCCGACGGCTGGGTGGTGGCGGACTCCAAGACCGACCAGGCGACCGTGTTCGCCCCCGACGGGCGCCCCCTGGAGTCCTTCCTCATCGCCGACTCCGCCGGCGCCGGCGACCACAAGGCAGCGCTCCCCATCACGGGGCAGGCGCCCACGAGCGCGCAGCTGCGCGACTTCCTCACAACCGGGGAAGCCCCATGGGCCGAAGGGCTGCTGCGTGCCCGGGCCACGACAACCGACAATGGGGCAACGGTCTGCGACACACTCTCCTTCACACCGACCGGCTCCGACCGTCCGAGCCACGAGAGCGTCATCCCCTGGAGCTACCACATCGTCCAGAACGAGGACGGGCAGTGCTTCATCGGGGCCATGAACCCAACGATCAGCAAAGATCACTCGATTATCCGCCTCAAATCCGACAATCCGATCGGAGACGACTTCACCATCGACATGTACGGCACCAGCCTCTTCCACACCTCCGGCAGCTTCAAGTTTCATAGTTCCACCGGTTACGGCACGGAAGCCTCAGCAGTCATCCGCGTGTACGACGACCTCGTCCTCGTGATTCATGACGAGGGCATCACGGCCTTCACCCCCCGGGGGTCCTGAGATGCGCGCGAACACACCGCAGCCGTGTGCGCGGCACTGGTCATCGTTGTGGCCGTAGCCGTCCCCGCCATGGGGAAGCAGCGGGGACGCCTCGGTGCGGTTCTCCCCGGAGCGCCGCCGCCAAGACCCGGGCGGGGACGGGGGGCTGCGTCTACCCTATTGGCATGAGCGATTCCACCGTTCCCTTCCGCGTCGGCCAGGCGCTCGACGTGCACGCCTTCGCCTCCGCTGAGTCCGTCGCCGTCCGGCCCGGCCGAGTCATGATGCTCGCCTGCTTGGAGTGGCCCGGCGAGGTACCGCTGGAGGGCCATTCGGACGGGGACGTGGCAGCGCACGCCGTGTGCGACGCGGTGCTCGCCGCCACCGGCCTGGGCGAGATGGGCTCCGTTTTCGGCGTGGACCGGCCCGAGTGGGCGGCGGCGTCCGGCGAGGCGTTCCTGCGGGAGGTGGCGCGCATGGCCGCGGCTGCCGGGTGGCGCATCGGCAACGCCACCGTGCAGGTCGTGGGCAACCGCCCCCGCATGGCGGCGCGCTTGCCCGAGGCGGGCGCGCGGATGAGCGCGGTCCTCGGGGCGCCCGTGTCGGTGTCCGCGACCACCTCGGACCACCTCGGTTTCACGGGCAGGGGCGAGGGACTGGCGGCACTGGCGAGCGCCCTGGTGGTGCGGCCCGCCTAAAAGATCTATTCATCGACAAGTAGATCTTTAACTGCTACCCTTGGGGGCATGCCCGACGCCCCACTCTACGCCCCCCTGCCCACAACTGAAGGCGGCTTCCAGACCGTCCTGGCCGACCCGCCGTGGCGCTTCGCCAACCGGACCGGCAAAGTCGCCCCCGAGCACCGGCGCCTCGGGCGGTACGAGACCATGGAACTCGAGGACATCCGCGCACTGCCCGTCGGCGACGTGACCGCGCCCAACGCCCACCTCTACCTGTGGGTGCCCAACGCCCTGCTGCCCGAGGGCCTGGCCGTCATGGAGGCCTGGGGATTCCGCTACGTGTCCAACATCATCTGGGCCAAGCGGCGCAAAGACGGGGGCCCCGACGGGCGCGGCGTCGGCTTCTACTTCCGCAACGTCACCGAGCCCATCCTCTTCGGAGTCAAGGGCTCCATGCGCACGCTCGCGCCCGCGCGCTCCACGGTGAACATGATCGAGACCCGCAAACGCGAGCACAGCCGCAAACCCGACGAGCAGTACGACCTCATCGAGGCATGCTCCCCCGGGCCCTACCTGGAGATGTTCGCACGCTACGCGCGCGAGGGCTGGAGCGCCTGGGGCAACGAGGCCGACGACGCCGTCGAGCCCCGGGGGCGCGCATCCAAAGGGTACTCCGGCGGCGAGATCGCCTCACTGCCGCCACTGAGCCCCAACGAGCGCATGAGCCCCTGGCTCGCCAACCGCGTCGCCCACATCCTGGCCGAGGAGTACACGCAGGGGACCTCCATCCAAGAGCTGGCGAACCGCAGCGGCTACTCCATCGCCCGCGTGCGCTCGCTGCTCAAGAAGAGCGGAGTCCCCTTCCGCGACCGGGGGCGCAGGAGGACCGCGACCCCGGCCTAGGCGCGCGCGGCGTTCTCGAACGCCCGCGAGGTGATCGCCACCGCCAGGACGGGGCAGCCCCCGGCGTCCCCCCTGCGCAAACGCGGGAGGAGCTTGTCGATGTTGGTGGTGGTCGTCGTCGCGAGCATCTTCTTGGCCTCCGCCTCGTCCATCCCCTCCGCGAGGCGGACGCGCCGGGCGAAGGACCGCAACTCGTCCTGCGTGCGGGTGACCAGCACCGCCACGTCGATGAAGCCCGCGTCGTAAAGGGACCTGTACGCGGCGATGTCGCGGTCCAGGTTGCCGTCCTTCGCGTTCCACTCCAGGTCCAGCGCCACCCTCCCCTTGAAGTTGTCGACCAGGTAGCCCGGGTTCTCGACGCTCGTCGTCGTCTCCGTGGCGCGCTCCTCCCCCGCCGGGCGGTAGGGCCTCACATGCAGGCGCAGCGTGATCTCCGTGTCCACGCGCGCCTCGCGCCAACCGCGGTCGCGGAACGCCGCGTTGAACCGCTGGGCGAGCCGGCTCTCCTGGCCGCCCGGCCTGACCAGGTCCGCGCGGCGGATCTCGAAGCGGCGGAGCACGTCGACGACCTCGTCGAACTGCTCGCCATCGACTGCCCGCAGGATCGCGCCCGCCTGCCGCGTCTCGTAGAAGTCGAAGCGCCGGACCACGTCCTGCGGGAGAACGCGCTCCCACGACCCCGTCAGTTCCACGCCCTACTCCATGTGGTCCAGGGTCGCCCGGTCCGCTTTGACGGGGATCGTCAGCGCCAGGCCGACCAGCAGGATGAGCATGATGCCGAGGATCCCCCAGTAGGTGTGGTCCTGGCCGGCGGGGGTGATGGCGCTGCCGATCGCCAGGGACACCCAGTACATGGCGGGAGCCAGGAAGGACACGGCCCGGCCGGTGGTGGCGTAGAGGCCGAAGACCTCTCCCTCGCGGCCCTCGGGGATGATGCGCGAGAGGAAGGAGCGCGAGGCGGACTGGGTGGGCCCCACGAAGATGCAGAGCACCAGGCCCAGAGTCCAGAACACGATGGCGCCCCGGCTGTGCAGCGCGAACACACCGAAGCCGGCCAGGACCATCGCGCTGAGCGAGACGATGATGACCTTCTTCGGGCCGATCCGGTCGTCCAGGAAACCGAAGGCCGCGGTCGCCAGGCCCGCGACGACGTTGGAGGCGATCGCGAAGAGCATGACGTCGCCTGCGCTGAAGCCGAAGGCGCTCTTGGCGAGGACGGCGCCGAAGGTGAACACCCCTGCCAGCCCGTCGCGGAACACGGCGGAGGCGATGAGGAAGAAGAGGCTGTGCGGCGCCTCCCTGCGCAGGGTGACCACGGTCCTCCACAGGAGCCTGTAGGAGTCCACGATGGACTCGCGGGAGCCGTCGTGGCGGGGGTTCTCCGGCAGGGGCGGGCGCAGGATCACGGGCACGGCGAACCCGCCGAACCACAGGCCGGCGACCAGCATCGCGACCCGGATGTTGAGGTGGTCCTCGGTGGGCACCCCCAGCAGGTTGTTCCCGATGAGGCACACGTAGAGCACCAGGAGCAGCACGATGCCCCCGATGTACCCCGCCGCCCAGCCGAAACCGGAGATCCTGCCGCGGTTCTCCTTGGTGCCCAGGTGGTTGAGCATCGCGTTGTAGTTGACCGAGGCGAACTCGAAGAACACGTTGCCCAGGCCCAGCAGGACGATGCCGAGCACGAGCGACCCCTGTGGCCCCAGCGCTGAGGCGGGGTGCACGAAGTACATGGCGAACAGGCACACCACGACTGCCCCGGTGAACCAGCCGAGCCAGACGCCGCCCTTGCCGCGCCGGTCGGCGCGCTGGCCCGTGATGGGGGCCAGGACCGCGATGACCAGGCCCGCGACGGTCATGCCCGCGCTCAGCCACGAGTTGGCTGTCCCGGAGTCGGTGAAGACCCCGTCGGAGGTGAGGTAGGTGGTGAAGACGAAGGTGGTGGCGACCGCGTTGAACGCCGCGCTCCCCCAGTCCCACGCGGCCCATTCGATGACGCTGCGGTTGATGACCCGGGTGCGCTGGGCGGATGGGGCGCTGGTGGCCATGGGGCTCCTCCTCGACTACTGGGCGCCGCCGTCGGGGCGCCCGCGTGGATCATGGGGAAAACCTACCACGGGAGCAGCACTTGTTTTAAATTTTGTAGGGAAAGGCGGGCGGCCGTCACCGGGCGCCCGCCCCGGCACGGGTGGCCAAGTGCTCCGCCACGACCAGATCCTCCGGGCGCGTGATCTTCAGGGCGACCGGGTCCCCCGCCACCGTGTGGACCGCGATCCCCAGCGCCTCGACGAGGCCCGCGTCGTCGGTGGCCGCGGCCCCCTCGTCCGCGGCGCGCGCGGCACCCGCCCTATGGGCGTCGCGCAGAGTGTGCCACGTGAAACCCTGGGGGGTCTGGACCGCCGCCAGGGAACTGCGGTCCGGCGTCCCCTCCACCAGGCCCAGTCCCCCGGCGAGGGGGACGACGACCTTGACCGTGTCCGCGACGGGGACGGTGGGGATGACGGCGTCACAGCCGGAGCGCACCGCGTCGGCGACGCGGCGGATCATCGAGGGCGGCGTGAGCGGCCGGGCGGCGTCGTGGACCAGGACCACGTCATCGGCGTCCAAGGGGGGCAGCGCCCCGAGCCCGTTCGCCACCGAGGCCTGGCGCGAGGCAGCGGACCCCGCGACCACCACCACCTCGGCTCCGACGCCCTCCAGGGCACTGCGGAACTCTGCGACCGCCTCGGCGGGGGCGGTGACGACGATGGCCGTGGCCCCGGCTTCGACCAGGGCGCGCGCGGCCCACCACAGCAGGGGGCGGTGCGCCAACGGGACGAGCGCCTTGGGCCCGGCGCATCCGAGTCGGGAGCCGGACCCCGCTGCGGTGAGGACGGCGACGAGGCGGCTCACTCGGCGTCGAGGCCCGCCTCGTCGATGCGCCCCTCGGCGAGGATGCCGTCGAGTCGGGCGGCGGCGTCGGCCTTGTCGATGCCGCGGGCGAGGGCGAGCTCGGAGGTGAGGATGCCGCGGGCCTTCGTGAGCATGCGCTTCTCACCGGTGGACAGTTTCTTCAAGTCGTCGCGGCGCGTGAGGTCGCGGACCACTTCGGCGACCTTGACGATGTCGCCGGTGGCGATCTTCTCCTGGTTGGCCTTGAAGCGCCGGGACCAGTTGGTGGGCTCCTCGACGTAGGGGGCGCGCAGGACGGAGAGGACCTCCTCCAGTCCGTCCTCGTCGACGATGTCGCGCACGCCCACCAGGTCGACGTTGTCGGCGGGGACCTCGATGGTGAGGTCGCCCTGGTTCACACGGAGTTTGAGGTACGTCTTCTCCGCGCCCCGGATCGAACGGGTCGTGATCTCTTCGATAGTGGCAGCACCGTGGTGCGGGTAGACAACCGTCTGGCCGATCTCGAAGGACATGGGCGAACTCCTGCGGTGTGTATGAATAGCGGTCCTATTCTACCAGTTGGCCCCCGCGCGCGCCCCTGCCGCACCGCCGGCGCACGGCGCCGTCCTCGCCCGGGCGGGGCCGACCGAACGGTCGGGATCACACGGGAGGGGCTGGTGCCCGCAAGCCCCGCTCCGGTAGTCTGGGCCCATGATTGTTTGGAGAGGATGGGGTCTGCCCATATTGCTCGTGGCAATGGTCGGCGGAGGCCTCGTGGGCACTCTGGTCGCCAACATCACCGGCGGGACCGCGAACGGGAACACGTGGTCCATCGCCAAGGACGCGCACTTCGCGATAGCGACGATGCTGGCGGTGGCCGGCCTCATCTGCTTCGCCATCGGCTGGCGGCTCAACGTCGTGAGCGCGGAGGCGAGGGCCCGGGCACACGCCGACGAGGTGCGGGCGCGCCTCGTCGCCAGCATGAACGAGGGGACGCTGCAGGTCTCCCCCGGCGTCGCCCCCTCCTCGCAGGACGAGGCCGAGGCGTTCGTCGAGCGGACCGCCGCCGAGCAGTACGCGGAGGCGCACTCCGCCCTGCGCAACCGGCACAGCGTGTTCTTCGTGCCCGTCCAGTACATCGGCGCGCTCGGCCTGGCCGGAGCGGTCGTCGTTCTCGTGTACGCGGTCATCAACGCGCTGGTCTGAGCGCGGCGGAACGGGGAACCCGAACCACAGCAGGGGCGCCCCGCTTGATCGTATGGACGGTCCCCCGCAGCGGTGCTGCGGGGGACCGTAGCGCCAGGCCGACCACGTGCGAGGGGCGGGCGCCCCCAGGTCACTTGCCCTGGTTCGCGACTGCGGCGATCTTCGCCTCGGCCTCGGGATCCAGGTAGGTGCCGCCCTTCTTCACGGGCTTGAGGGTCTCCTCGTCGAGTTCGTACACCAACGGAATGCCGGTGGGGATATTGACCCCGGCGATGTCGCCGTCGGAGATGTCGTCGAGGTGCTTGACGATCGCGCGCAGCGAGTTCCCGTGCGCGGCGATGAGAACGGTCTTCCCCGTCTTGATCGCGGGAACGATGGTGCCCTCCCAGTAGGGCAGCAGGCGCTCGAGGACGTCCTTGAGGCACTCGGTGGCGGGGATGGGCTCGCCGGCGTAACGGGGGTCGGCGTCCTGGGAGAACTCGCTCCCGGCCTCGATGGGCGGCGGAGGCACGTCGTAGGAGCGGCGCCATTGCATGAACTGCTCCTCACCGTACTCGTCGCGGATCTCCTTCTTGTTCTTCCCCTGCAGGGCGCCGTAGTGGCGCTCGTTGAGGCGCCAGTCGCGCTCGACGGGGATCCAATGGCGGTCGGCGGCGTCGAGGGCCAGGTTCGCGGTCATGATCGCGCGACGCAGCATCGACGTGAACAGGAGGTCGGGGGTGACGCCCGCTTCCTTGAGGAGCTCACCACCGTGGGTAGCCTCCGCGCGGCCCTTGTCCGACAGCGGAACGTCAACCCAACCGGTGAAGAGGTTCTTCGCATTCCATTCGCTCTCGCCGTGGCGGAGCAGCACCAGTTTGTAGGTCATGCCCCGATTCTCCCACATCTTCACCCCCGCTCACACCCGCCGTGACGGCGTTCACGGGACCGATCCCGGCCCCTGTCCCACGATATGGAACGATCCCCCGGGGAAACCCTGAGCCCACCCGAGGTTTGTCCACAACTAACGCTCGTACGCTTACCAGCTGGGATACCCTTCAGGTGCACCTCATCGCACGCCCACCGGAGGAGAGACCATGTCCATTCGCAAGAGCCCCCTCGCAGTCCTCGCCAGCATCTCCATCGCGGCCGCCGCAGGGTTCGCCCTGAGCGCCTGCGGGAGCAACAGCGCCGCCCCCGCCCAGGACGCGGCCTCGTCCGCGGCGAGCGCCGAGGCCGCCGGCAACGCCGCCAGTTCCGCCGCGGGGGCAGCGGGCAACGCCGCCAGCTCGGCCGCAGGGGCAGCGGGCAACGCGGCCAGCTCCGCCGCAGACTCAGCCGGCAACGCCCTCAGCGGCGACGGCGTCTACACGATCGACGAATCGAACACCACCGTGGCGCTCCCCTCCGGGACGAAGACCGTTGTCGTGAACGCTTCGAACGTCGACGTCACCGGAGGCGACGTCACCGAGATCAAGGTGAACGGGTCGGAGAACGACATCCACGTGAACTCGGCCCAGCGCGTGAGCTTCAGCGGCTCCGACAACGAGATCTACTACGTCCAGGGGCCGGCCCCGCAGGTCGCGTCGGACACCGGCGCGGAGAACACGGTCGAACAGGGCCGCTGACACCGGGGGAGCGCGCACCGCCACCCGCACGTCCCGCCGTGCGAACGGCGGCTCCGCGCCGTATTGCGCTTCCCCCCTCGCGCACGGGACAATCCACCTGTCAGCACACCGCTGGGCACTCGGGGGCGACCCCGGGAAGCCCCTCCGCCCGCGCGCACCGTGGCGCCCAACGGGGGATCCGTCGGGACGCGGCGCCAGCGCAGCCAGTCCCATCCGAACACATAGTGCCCTACCCGCTTCCCACTCCCCCTTCCGACGACCAGAGATTGAGGTACCCCTCATGTCCCTCCGCCGTTCGCCCCTCGTGGCCCTCGCCGCCGCGGCCGCACTCGCCGCCGGTTGTTCCGCGGGCAGTCCCTCCTCCCAGTCCCAGGGCCCGGCCCAATCCGGCACCGCGCCCTCGCCGACCACCAGCGCCACCGCCTCGGCGCCGGCCGTACCGGGGTACAAGCCGGGCGAGATCCCGCCCATCCCCCTGTTCACATTGCCCCCGATCGGGGTTTTCGCGCAGAACGCCGACAAGGCCGTCATCGACACCGCGACCGCCATCGCCTCGGTGCCCGGGATCACCGTTGCCCCCGCCGCATGCGACGGGGGCTCACTGCTGGCCAATGGGGGCAACACGGTCCTCTACGGCGACGGATCCGGGTACTCCAGGAACGGGGACCAGGGCGTCACCAACTACGGCGACGGATCCGGCACCATCACAGACGGGCCGATCACGCTGGTCTACTACGGCGACGGCTCGGGAAACTACACCAACAGCGACACCAACGAGCAGATCGTCGTGTACCCCGGCGGCAGCGGGAACTACAACTCCCCGGCACTGCAGATCGTCTCCTACGGCGACGGATCGGGATTCTACGTGAACTCGGAGACCGGCGACAATATCACCATCTACACCGGGGGCTCGGGCAACTACTCCAATTCGAAGACCGGCGTCTCCATCGTGAACTACGGCGACGGCGGCGGCACGTACAGCGACAAGACCGGTCTGAGCATCGTGAACTACGGCGACGGAACGGCGCTCGTCAACGGGAAGAGCATCAAGGCGGACCCGGTGCCCGCCGTGGGGAGCGTCGGCTCCTTCCCGCCGGTCGGATCGCTCAAGCCGGTGGAGTCGTGCGGGACGACGATCACGCTGCAAGACGGCGTGCTCTTCGACTTCGGCGAGTCCGCTGTGCGCGCCGACGCCGCGGACACCCTGGCCAAACTCGCCAGCGTCCTGGCCGACGCGAAGGTCCCCGCGGCCCACGTCTACGGGCACACCGACTCCATCAGCGACGAGGCCTTCAACCAGACCCTGTCCGAGCAGCGCGCCAAGGCGGTGGTGGACGAGCTCAAGAAGAACGGCGCCACCGCCTCCTTGGACTGGCAGGGCTTCGGCGAGACCAAACCCGTCGCCCCCAACACCAACGACGACGGGACCGACAACCCCGCCGGGCGCCAGGCCAACCGCCGCGTCGAGATCTACATCCCCACCTTCTAACCCACGGCCTGAGACCCAGTGCGCGCCCGCAGTCCCCGGCTGCGGGCGCGCACCACCACCCGCACGTCCCGTTGCGCGAACTGCGCCGGCCTCATGGAAAGCGCCACTGCGCAAGTGTCATAACGGCCGCGCAATGCGGTACCGCCAAGGGGCCCGCCGCCATGGGAACGGCCCCGCAGAGCCGCCCCCGCCCCCGTTCGGCGCTCCTGCGGAATACACGAAGGGGCGCGGGCCGCCCCGCGCCCCTGTGGCACAGCGTTATCCGCCCGCACTCACTCGTTCGGGTTCGCCTCGAGGTAGGCCTCGACAACCTTCTGCGGAATACGGCCCTTGGGGGACACGGAGTACCCGTTCTCCCCCGCCCACTTGCGCATCTTCGCGTTCGCCATGGAGATGCTCGCCGCTTCCTCGACCTCGCGCTGGGTGCGCTTGCGGCGCTTCTTCAAAGACCGCGGGGCACCGGAGCCGATACGGCGGCCAGCCTTGATCCACGGCTGCAGCGCCTCGGCGAACTCCTCGAAGTGCGCCCGGGTCAGGTCGATCTCGTAGGTCGCCCCATTGAACGCGAAGCGCACGCTCTGATCGGCGGGAGTCCCGTCGAAATCATCGAAAACCTCGGTGATGGTTTTGGTTGTCTTCATCGATGCCTTCCTTTGCCAGGAGTATGCGGGTGAATATCACGTTAACTGTATCCCATTGCCGTGCCTCCGCAATGCGCAATGCCGCGAATACCGTATACGCCTTCCCGGGCCGGCGCCCTTCTATTCCATTCCCGCCGCCCCGGCTCCTCCCCGCTTATTCCCCCTTCCACAGCCGGGCGGAGCGCGGGCCGTTCCGTGTCACAGTCCCGGAACCACTACGAAAAGTTATACTGAGCTGCATCCGCCGCCGTGCGCGCCGCCGCCCGCGGAGAATCCCCACGAAGGAGAAAACGTGCCCACCACCCCCGCACACTTTTCCAGGAGGGCGCACGCCTGGGAGACGTATTTCACAACAACCGCACGCTTGACAGAACGCATAGAATCAGCCCTCAAACGCGAAGCCCGCCTGTCGATGGCGGAGTACTCGGTGCTGCTCATGACCTCGCGCGCCGCCGACTCAGGGGTGCGGCCCTCGGTCCTGGCGAAACAAGTCGTCTTCTCCCGCTCCCGCCTCACCCACACCCTCAAACGGCTCGAGGCGCGCGGCCTCGTGCGCAGGGAGGCGTGCAAGGGCGACGGGCGCGGCGGCCTCGTCCTGCTCACCGACGAGGGATCCCGCGTGTTCCAGAGCGCCGCCCTGGTCCAGCGCTCCGTCATCCGCGAGCTCTTCCTCGACGGCATATCCGAGGAGGAGATCCGCGTCCTCACCACGCTCTTCACCCGTGTCGCAACGAGATTGGACGGCCGACCCCAGTGACCCCCCCGCCCCCGGAGCCCCGGCGGCCCCGCCACCCGGCACTCGCGGACACGATCCGCTTCGCCTGCGCGACGGCGCTCACAGGGATCATCGCCGGTCTGGTCGGCCTCGGCTGCATCCACATCCTCCACTCGCTCACCGCGCTCGTGTGGGACGCCCACTCGGGGACCCTCCTCGAAGCAGTCGAAGCCGCCCCCTGGTGGAAGCGCGTCGCGGTGCTCGCCGCATCGGGCGCCATCGGGGGGATCTCCTGGACACTGCTGTTCCGCTCCAACAAGGACGTCGTCTCAGTCGCCCGGTGCGTCCAGGGGGAGTCGATGCCCGTCGTCCGCGCCCTGTGGCACGCGCTCACCCAGATCGGGGTCGTCGCCCTCGGCGCCTCGGTGGGACGCGAGGTCGCGCCCCGCGAGGTCGCCGCCTCCCTGAGCGCGTGGATGGGCGACCGCCTGGGCCTGTCCCCCCGGGACCGCCGCATCATCGTCGCCTGCGGCGCCGGAGCCGGGCTGGCAGCCGTCTACTCGATCCCCCTGTCCGGGGCCGTGTACACATTGGAGATCCTGCTGGTCGGGATGTCCGCGCGCGCGTGCGCGGCCGCACTGGCCGCCTCCGGCATCGCCGTCCTGGTCTCCACCGGGTGGGCGCGCCCGGAGCCGTTCTACACAGTCCCCGACCTGTCCCCATCACTCTCGCTGACGGTGTGGGCGGCGGTCTTCGGCGCCGTCATCGGGTGGCTGGGATGGGCGTTCAAGGGAGCGGTGGCCGCCGCCTCGGGGGCGCGCCCGCGCGGCGCCCGCCTCCTGTGGACCCTGCCCGTGGCGTTCACAGCGGTCGGCGCGCTGTCCGTGTGGGTGCCCTCCGTGCTCGGCAACGGGCAGGCCAGCGCGCAGACCCAGTTCGACGCCGTGTGGGCGGGCGGGGCCGGGCTGGCGGTGGCCGCACTCGTGCTCGCCGCGAAGGCCGTGGCCACCCTCGTGACGATCCGGGCGGGCGCGTGGGGCGGCGTCCTCACCCCCGCGGTCGCGCTGGGCGCGGGGCTGGGCGCGCTGTCCGGTCTGGCGTGGTCGCAGGCGTGGCCGGGCTCCCCCGTCGCCGCCCACGTGTTCATCGGGGCCGCCGTCTTCCTCGGCGCCTCCATGGACGCCCCCTTCACGGGGCTGGTCCTGGTCGCCGAGTTCACCCAGCAGGGCGCGGGGATCCTGGTCCCCGCCATCGTGGCCACCGCCTCGGCGACCGCCGCCTCGGCCCTGGCCCGCGCCCTCAGATCCGGGCGAGGGCCTGGTCGAGGTCCGCGATGAGGTCCGCCGCGTCCTCCAGCCCCACCGCCAGGCGCAGCAGCGTCCCGGGGACCCCGCCGACGCCCCCCGCGCGCGTCGAGTGGGTCATGACCGCCGGGTGCTCGATGAGGGACTCCGCGGCCCCCAGCGACGCCGCGAGCGCGAACACGCGCGTGCGGGTGCACAGGACCAGCGCCTGCTCCTCAGTGGCCACCTCGAAGGAGAGCACACCGCCGACCCCGAGGGGGTTCTGGCGCCGGGCGAGGGCGTGGCCGGGGTGGCCGGGCAGCCCCGGGTAGTGGACGGCCGCCACCTTCGGATGGGACTGGAGGAACTCGGCGACGCGCTGGGCGCTGGCGCAGTGCCGCTCCACACGCAGGGCGAGCGTCTTGAGCCCCCTGTGCGCCAGGTGCGCGTCGCGCGGTGATTCGACGGCGCCCACCGTCATCTGCAGCCCCGCCATCTCGGCGGCGGCGTCGCGGTCGCCGAAGAAGGGCTCGATGCGGTCCGGGAGGCGCAGGCCGTCGCGCAGGACCACTGCGCCGCCCACCACGTCCGAGTGGCCGCCCACGTACTTCGTCGTCGAGTGGACGACGGCGTCGGCCCCCAGCTCCAGGGGCCTTTGCAGGACGGGGGTGGCGAAGGTGTTGTCCACGACCAGCAGGCCCCCCGCCCGGTGGGTGAGCTCCGCGATGGCCTTGATGTCGGTGACGGTGAGGAAGGGGTTCGACGGGGTCTCCACCCACACCAGCGCCGGTCGGCGCTCCCCGATGGCCCGCGCCGCCCTTTCCACGTCGGTCAGGTCGACGGCCTCGGAGGAGACGCCCTCGGCGGGCTTGATGACGGAGAAGAGCTTGTGGGTGCCCCCGTACACGTCCGTCGAGTGGATGACGTGGTCGCCCGCGCGCGTGAGCAGGCGGACGAGCGTGTCCTCGGCACTCATGCCCGACGGGAAGGCGAAACCGTGCTCTGCCCCCTCCAGTGCGGCCAGCGCCCCGGCGAACGCGTTCGTCGTCGGGTTGCCGCAGCGCCCGTACTCGAACCCCTCTTTGAGGTCGCCGGGGCTGTTCTGGACGTGGGTGGAGGACACGTGGACCGGGGGGACCACGTCCCCGGTGACGGGATCGGGGTCGAAGCGGGCGTGCACCGCCCGCGTGGCGAACGAGGCGGGCGCCGCGGAACGGGGACAGGGGGAGGGGTCGCTGTGGGGAGTCATGCCACGAGGCTAACGCCGGGCCCGCCGGCGCGGGGATCGGTCCGCAGCCCGGTCCGATGTGACAAGAGCGCCGACCGGCCCCGGGCCTACACCCAGCCGGCGACTGCGGTGCGGGCCTGCTCGGCGAGCGCCGACACCGCCCCCTCGGAGTCGTTGCCCCACGGGACGTAGTGGAAACCGGAGCCCCCGGCCCGGGTGAAGGCCTCCCGGTTGAGCTGGTCGATCTCCTCCAGGGTCTCCAGGCAGTCCGCCATGAACCCGGGGCAGATCACGTCGAGCCGGGCGCACCCCCGGGCTCCGAGCCGCGTCACCGTGTCGATCGTGGCGGGCCCCAGCCACGCCGCGGGGCCGAAAACGGACTGGAAGGCGACGGTGAGGGCCCCCCGCGCCAGCCCGAGGCGCGCCTCCAGGGCCGCCACAGTCCCCATGCACTCCGAGCGGTACGGGTCCCCGGCCCGGTCCATCGCCTCGGGGATCGAGTGGAAGGACACGACCACCGCGTCCCCGGCCGCGAAATCGGGGCGCCCGCAGCGGCCCCAGTGCGACTCCAGCGCCGATGCCAGCGCGTCGATGTAGGCGGGGGCGGTGGGGAAGGAGCGCACGAGCCGCAGGTCGAATCCGTCTCGGTTGCGGCGCAGCCACTGGGCGGCCACGTCGTTGAGGGAGGCCACCGTGGTCGCCGAGTACTGCGGGTAGGCGGGCAGCACGGCGACGCGCCTGGTGCCCCGCGCGTGCAGGGCGTCGAGGACGGCGCCCAGGCCGGGTTCGCCGTAGCGCATCGCCGCCTGGACGTCCACGTCGGGCATCCTGCGTCCCAGCAGCTCCGCCTGCCGGAGGGTGTAGCGCATGAGGGGGGAGCCCTGCGGAGTCCAGATGCCCGCGTACTTCTTGGCGACGACCCGCGGGCGCACGCGCAGGACGACGCCCTCCAGGACGGGGCGCCACAGCAGCGGGTGCGTTTCGACCACCCGCCGGTCCGACAGGAACTCGCGCAGGAAGCGCCTGACATGGGAGGGGGTCGGGGCGCTCGGGGTCCCCAGGTTGGCCAGGACCACGGCGGGGCGCCGCGCTCCGTGGCCGTCCCCGGGCGCTGGCGCGCCGTTCGTTCGGTCGTCCGTCATGACCACCACCCTATCGGATGTGACGGCGGTCATTCATGACGCCGTGTCGTGAAAAAGCCGCCCCCGGGGTCCCCCGGGGGCGGCACTGGGCCGCGGGCCCGCGCGTCAGTCCCGCCCGTTCTGGGAGCGGATGAACCACGCCTGCTGCTCGAGGCGGCGGATGTAGTCGTTGAGGATGTCGGCGGAGGCGGAGTCCTCGGCGTCGACCTTCTCGTGCACGTCGCGCATGGTGCCCACGGTCGCGGTGATCGCGGCGACGGCCAGGTCGGCGCCCTCGGAGGTCGTCACCAGGGCCTCGGGCACGGCGGGCAGCGAGTTGCTCTGGGCGACCACGTCCGGGCGCGCGTCGGGGACGGCGAAGACCGCGCGCATGCGCTCGGCGAACTCGTCGGAGGCCTCGCGGGCGATATCGACGACCTCGTCGAGGTACAGGTGGAGCGAGCGGAAGCCCTCGCCGGTAATGTTCCAGTGGAGCTGCTTGCCCACCAGGGACAGGGCGGTGACGTCCACCAGCACCTTCTGCAGTTCGCCGGCGAGGACGTCGGAAGCCTTGAAACCGGTGGATTCAACAGTCATAGCGGATCTCCTTGTCTGGGTTGGCGGGTCCGGAGCCCGCGCCGGGCCGGACCACGGGGGACGGGGGCCCGCAAGCCCCCGGACACCCCTCCATCATGGTCCTTAAGTCCCAGAAAAGCGAGCGTACGCGCCCGTTCGTCGGAAGGCTCACGAACGGGCCCCGCAATGGAATAACGCCGTGGCCCTCCGTGTTGCGGCTGCGACCGGCAGCGGCGCGCCCGGTGGGCCGTGTCCGCCCGGGCCCCGGAGCGTAGGCGTAACCCGCGCCATCGGCGATGGCGCGGGTTCTGGGAGCCGCCTGTGGGAATCGAACCCACGACCTATTCATTACGAGTGAATCGCTCTGCCGACTGAGCTAAGGCGGCGCGCCCCGCCCCCGTCGGGGGGCGCTGGGGCAACGGCACAACTCTAATGGCACGGCGCGCCCGAGGCAAACCTGAACGGGCGGCCATCACATGGTTCCCGTCACAGGTGCTCTCACTGGCACATGAGGCCCGACTGGGGGACCGTCCCGTCCACCAGGTACTTCTCGACCGCGTCCACGGCGCACTGGTTCCCGCCCCGCTTGTACGACGTGTGGTCCCACCCCTCGACGGAGACCAGGACCCCGCTGGAGAGCTGGGACGCCAGGGACTGCGCCATCGGGTACGGGGTGGCGGGGTCGTGCGTGGTCCCGACGACCACGATGGGCGCCGCCCCCGCGGCCGTGATCGGGGCGCGTTCGGCGTGGGCGGTCGGCCACGCCGCCAGGCCAGCCGACGGGTACCCGCCGTAGGGCCCCATGATCGGCAGTTCCGCCTCGAGGGCGCTGGCCGCCTCCGCCCACTCGTCGACCGTTCCGACGGGCCCGTAATCGAGGTTGTTGACGACCACCAGGGCGTCCAGCGAGTTCCCGCTGTACGTCCCGTCGTCGTTGCGCTCGTTGAGCAGGTCCGCGATCTCCAGCAGGGCGCTGCCGTCGGCGTTCGAGATCGCCTGGCCGACCGCGCTGGTCAGCGTCTGGTACCACGACGTGTCGTACATCGCCCCGTAGATCGCGGAGAGGGCGAGGTTCGAGGTGAGGGGGCGCTGGGGGTCGCGCGTCCGCATGGGCTGCGACTCCAGCGCCTTGATGAAGGACACGAGCGTGGAGACCCCGTCCGCGTGGGACTTGCCCAGCGGGCAGCGGGGCCCGGCCTGGCAGTCGTCGATCCAGTGCTGGATGGCGGCGTCGAGGCCGCGCATCTGCATGGCCGACATCTCGTTGACGTCCACAGCGGGATCGACCGCGCCGTCGAGCACGAAACGGCCCACCTTGTCCGGGAAGAGCCCCGCGTAAGTGGCGCCCAGGAACGTCCCGTAGGAGTACCCGAGCAGGTTGAGGGCGGGCGCCCCCACCAGGGCGCGCACCAGGTCGAAGTCCTTGGCGGCGGACACCGTGTCCACGTGCTTGTACAGTTCCCCGGTCAACCGCTCGCAGCCGGCCGCGAAGTCGGCGGACTCCTGCTCGGCGGCGGCGACGATCTCGTCGGGAGTCAGGTCCGCAGTGTCGGAGCTGCCGTCCCCGCCCGCGTTCTTCTCATCGCGCTCCGAGTCGCTCAGGCACCTCACGGGCGTCGACTGCCCGACGCCCCTGGGATCCAGCGCGACGATGTCGTAGGCCCGGACCACTTTCTTGCCCAGGAGGGACCCCGCGTAGTAGGGGAGGCTCTCGACGACGGCCCCTCCGGGGCCGCCCGGGTTGACGAAGAGGAAGGGGGCGTTCGCCGTCCCCGACCGGCGGACCGCGACGGCGAGCTCGATCGACTCACCGGACGGGGCGTCCCAGTCCAGGGGGGCGCTCACCCTCGCGCACTGGTAGACGGTGGGGTCGTCCGTGTTCTCGCCCTCGCCCTCGTTGAGGGTGACGCCGTCGCAGGAGCCCCACACGAGCTTCTGGGAGTAGTAGCCGTCGGTCCCGTCACCGCGGGGCGTCCAGGAGGCGACCGGCCCCGCTGCCCCCTCCAGTTGGAGCGGGGCGAACCACCCGTAGTAGAACCCCGTGACGCAGACGACGGCGACAACGGCGACGACGGCGACGACCGTCGCCCAGATCTGGCGAGTATTCATGGGGCAATAGTAGCGGCGGCCTACGCCTGGGGCCGCAGGGAGACCACCATCGCCTCCAGGACCAGCAGGACGTTGCCGTTCGCGATGAGCCGTCTGCGCGCCTGCTCTATGTGGTCGATGCGCGCCATGGTCTGCGCGGGGCTGGAGTCGGCTGCGATCCCGTGGACCAGGTCGGACAGGTCCGTGTTGATGAGCTCCTGCCCGGAGTCCAGCTGGACCATGAGCACGTCCCGGTAGATGGCGAGCAGATCCACCAGGGCGCGGTCGAGGGCGTCGGTGAGGGCGCGTTTGGCGCGCCTCTTCTGGTCCTCCTCGAGCTGGCGCAGGAGCGCGCGGGACTGCTTCGTGGCGCGCTCCCCCTCGTCCATGCCGAGCTGGCGCAGCAACTCGGACTTCTCGCGGGCGTTGCGCTCGCCGACCTGCGCGTCCGCCTGGGCCCTCGCGGTCTCCAGCAGGCGCCCTGCGGCGATGACCGCCTCGCCGACGCTGCGCACGCGCGCGGGCGCCGTGATGATCTCACGGCGGCGCTGGCGCATCTGCGGGTCGCGGGCGAGCGCCCTGGCCAGGCCGATGTGCGATTGCGCGGCGCGCGCGGCTTCCAGCGCCGTCTCCGGGTCTGCGACGCCCTCGTCCACCAGCAGGTCGGCGACGGCGCCCGCGCGGGGGATGCGCAGCCCCAGGTGGCGGCAGCGGGAACGGATCGTGGCGATCATGTCCTCCGGGCTCGGCGCGCACAGCAACCACACAGTGTGCGCGGGGGGCTCCTCGATGGCCTTGAGCAGGGCGTTCGCCCCGGACTCGCCCAAACGGTCCGCGTCCTCGACCACGAGGACGCGCCACTTCCCCTGGGAGGGGGAGCTCTGCGCCTGCTGCACCAGGGAGCGCGCGGTGTCGACGGTGATGATCGAGGTCTCGGTGGCCACGAAGACCACGTCGGCGTTGGTCTTCGCCAATGTCGTCCGGCAGCCCGGGCACTGGCCGCAGCCCACGGGTTCGCCCGTGCACTGGAGGGCCGCGGCGAAGGCCGTGGCGGCGACGGAGCGCCCCGATCCGGGCGGGCCCGTGATGAGCCACGCGTGGCTCATGGCCCGCGCCGCATCCCCGTCCCCCGCGGCGGTGGTCGCGCGCGCGGATCCGGCCGCCTCGCGCAGGACGGCGACCGCCGCCTCCTGCCCGATCAGCCCGGAGAAGACACCGTCCATCACAGTTCCCACAGCGCGCCCTGCGCCTCGCCGAGGAGGGGGGCCGGGGCGGAGGGGGCCTCACCAGGAGCGGGGGCCCGGTCCCCGGCGGGCGCCCCTCCCCGGGGATCGTGGTCCGGCGCGGGGGCGCCCCCGCTGGCGGGCGCCCGGTCGGAGGAGCCGTCGTCCGCGCCCTCGTGGCCCGGGACCGCCCCGTCCCCGGTCCCGTCCTCCTGGGCCGGCGCGCCCCGATCCGGGTCGGAGGCCCGGTCCGGCGCCGACGCTCCTTGATCCGCGTCCGAGGTCTGGTCCGGTGCGGGGCCTCCCCCGCTGGCGGAGGCGGCGCCGGAGACGGGGGCGCTGTCCGCGAAGCGCTCGACGAGGACGCCCCTGATCTCGGAGAACACCTCCTCGCGGGTGCCCACCGCGTCGATGACGACGATCCTGTCGGGCTCGGCGTCCGCCAAGCGCAGGTACTCGCGGCGCACGCGCTCGTGGAAGTCCGCGGACTCGCGCTCCATCCGGTCGGGGGCGTCGGTGCGCCGGCCCGCCCCCACCTCGGGCGGCAAGTCGAGCAGGAAAGTCGTGCGGGGGCTCAGCCCCTCCGTCGCCCACGCCGACATCGCGGCGATCTCGTCCACCCCGAGGCTGCGGGCGGCGCCCTGGTAGGCCAAGGAGGAGTCGATGTAGCGGTCGCCCAGGACCACGGCGCCCCTGGCCAGGGCGGGGCGCACGACAGTGGCGACGTGGTAGGCGCGGTCCGCCGCGTACAGCAGCGCCTCCGTGCGCGGATCGATGTCGTCTGGCCCGTTCTGAACCAACCGCCGCAGCTCCGCCCCCAGGGGCGTCCCTCCGGGTTCGCAGGTCATCACCACTTCGAAGCCGCGCTCCTCGAACCATTCGCGGGCGTTGCGGATCTGCGTGGTCTTGCCAGCGCCGTCAACACCCTCGAAGGTGATGAAGACTCCGCGCGGACTCATGGAACTCCCCTTGGTCAGATGCATGGGCTTATCTTCCCACGCCACCGGCCGAAACGCGTGAGCCGCGCAGGACGCGCCCACCCGGGGAGCGCCCGGCGGCTACTCGCCGCCGGCCCCCGTCCCCGGCGCCTTCTCCTTGGGCGCCGCCTTCTTCGCAGTGGCCTTCTTGGCGGTCGTCTTCTTGGCCGCCGTCTTCTTCGTCGCCGTCTTCTTGGCCGCAGTCTTCTTCGCGGCGGTCTTGCGGGTCCGCTTGGGCGCGGGCCCCTTGGCCCGCTTGTCGGCCAACAGCTCGTAGGCGCGCTCGGCGGTCAGGTCCTCGACCGTCTCCGCGCGCGGCACCGTCACATTCGTCTCCCCGTCGGTCACGTAGGGGCCGAAGCGCCCGTCCTTGACGATGACCTTCTTGCCGGAGATCGGGTCCTCGCCGAACTCGCGCAGCGGCGGCCGGGCCACGCCTCGGCCCCGCGTCTTGGGCTGGGCGTAGACCGCCAGCGCCTCGTCGAGCGTGATCGTCAGGAGCTGGTCCTCACTGGCCAGGGTGCGCGAGTCCGTCCCCTTCTTCAGGTAGGGGCCGTAGCGGCCGTTCTGCGCGGTGATCGCCTCGCCCGTGGCCGGATCGACCCCCACCTCGCGCGGCAGGGACAGCAGCTGGAGCGCGTCGGCCAGCGTCACAGTGGAGATGTCCATCGTCTTGAACAGGGACGCGGTCCTGGGCTTGGCGGCGTTCTTCTTCGCCTTCGCGCCGACGTCCCCCTCGGGCTCGGGAATGACCTCGGTGACGTAGGGGCCGTAGCGCCCGTCCTTCACGATGATCGTGTGGCCGCTGTCCGGGTCGACGCCCAGCTCGCGCCCGTCGTCGGCTGCGCGGGCGAAGAGCTGGTCCACCAGCTGGTCGTCCAACTCGTCGGGGGCCACCTCCGGCGGGACGTTCGCGCGGGCGCCGTCCGCCTTCTCCAAGTACGGCCCGTAGCGGCCCACGCGCAGGGTCACCCCGCGCCCCAGGTCGATCGAGTTCACGGCGCGCGCGTCGATGTCGTCCCCCAGGGAGGCCACGTCGTGCCGCAGGCCTCCCGTCTCACCCGAGCTGTCGGGGCCGAAGAAGAAACCGGAGAGGAACTCCGCGCCGTTCTCCTCGCCCGCTGCGATGCGGTCCAGGTCCCCCTCCATGGAGGCCGTGAAGTCGTAGTCCACCAGGTTCGCCAGGTTCTCCTCGAGCAGGCGGGTCACGGAGAACGCCAGCCACGTGGGGACCAGGTACTGGCCGCGGTGCGTCACGTAGCCGCGGTCGCCGATCGTCTGGATGGTGGCCGCGTAGGTGGAGGGGCGCCCGATGCCGAGCTCCTCCATGGTCTTCACCAGCGTGGCCTCCGTGTAGCGCCCCGGGGGCTGCGTCTCGTGCCCGTCGGGCGTCGCCCGGGTGAGGGAGGCGGCCTCGCCCTCGGCGACGTCGGGCAGGGTCTTCTCCGAGTCGGAGTCCGCCTTCTCCGCGTCGTAGCGGCCCTGGTCGCGCCCCTCCTGGTAGGCGAGGCGGAAGCCCGGCGCGGTGATCACCGTGCCCGAGGCGGAGGACACCACGCCGTGGCGCTCGCCGTCGACGTCGATGCCCGTGAGCACGCGGATCGTCGCCGTGTACCCGCGCGCGTCGGCCATCTGGGAGGCGACCGTGCGCTTCCAGATCAGGTCGTACAGGGCGAGCTGCTGCTTGGACAGGGACGAGGCCACCTCGCCCGGCGTGCGGAAGTGGTCCCCGGCGGGTCGGATCGCCTCGTGAGCCTCCTGCGCGCCCTTCGACGCCGTTCCGTACGTGCGCGGGGCGTCGGCCACGGCCTCGGCCCCGTAGAGCTGGGTGGCCTGCTCGCGTGCGGCGTGGATGGCCTGCCCCGACAGCGCCGTGGAGTCGGTGCGCATGTACGTGATGTAGCCGGACTCGTAGAGGGACTGGGCGGTGCGCATGGTCGACGACGCGTTCCAGTGCAGTTTGCGCGAGGCCTCCTGCTGCAGGGTGGAGGTCGTGAAGGGGGCGGCCGGGCGGCGCCGGTACGGCTTGCGGGTCACGGAGTCGACGACCGAGGCCGGGGCGTCAGTCAGCGCCTGCGCGTAGGAGCGGGCCGTGGCCTCGTCCAGGTGGAGGACGCCGACCTTGACGGCTTTGGCGCTCAGCCCGCCCTTCTCGCTGAAGTCCGAGCCCGTCGCGATCGCCGCCCCGTCGACGGAGGCCACGCGGGCACTGAAGGCCTGACCGGCGCAGGTGAAGGCGGTGTTGATCGACCAGTACTCGGCGCTCACGTGGGCCATGCGGTCGCGCTCGCGGTCGACGACCAGGCGCGTCGCCACCGACTGGACGCGGCCGGCCGACAGGGAGGGCCGGATCTTGCGCCACAGCAGGGGGGAGACCTCGTAGCCGTAGAGGCGGTCGAGGATGCGGCGCGTCTCCTGCGCGTCCACCAGGTCCGTGTCCAGGTCGCGCGTGTTGTCGAGGGCCCGCTGGATGGCCTCCTTCGTGATCTCGTGGAACACCATGCGCTTGACGGGGACCTTGGGCTTGAGGACCTGCAGCAGGTGCCAGGCGATGGCCTCCCCCTCGCGGTCCTCATCAGTGGCCAGGTAGAGCTCGTCGGCCTCCTTGAGGAGCCTGCGCAGTTCCGCGACCTTCTTCTTCTTGTCGGGGTTGACCATGTAGTAGGGCTTGAACCCGTCCTCGACGTTGACGGCGAAGCGCCCGTAGGGGCCCTTCTTCATGGTGTCGGGGAGTTCCTTGGGCTGGGGCAGGTCGCGGATGTGCCCGATGGAGGCCGTCACATGGTAGTCGGGGCCCAGGTAGCCCTCAATCGTCTGGGCTTTCGCGGGGGACTCCACGATCACCAGCTTGCTCGCCGCCATGCTCGTCCTTCCGTGCGCTCGGGGTGGGTGGTTGTGCGGGGTGGGTGGTTATGAGTGGCGCCCGCGGCTCGGTGGCCGCTGGGCGCTACGCAGACCTTACAACGCCCGTGAAGCATTTGTGTACTGTGACGTCCACCCTCCTCCCCCTCGGCGGCCCGGCCCGGGCCCGGGAGCGGGGCCCCGCCCCGCCTCCTTTCCGTATAATGATCGCCAGACGACCGCCCCCTGCCCGGACGCCCTGCGGGCACGTTCCGAAGAATCGAGACCATGAGCTCCACCACCTCCATGAACCTGGTGGGCGTTGGCATCGCCATCGTCCTCATCGCCGCCGTCATCATCGGAGTGCTCTTGTGGCGCGCCCACCTCAAGCGCAAATTCGGGCCCCTGCCGCCGGTGCCCGACGACGTCAGGGCGGCGGGTGACGCGAAGGAATGGGCTTCCCTCAACCGGCACCACATGCCGGTGTGGACATCGGATCCCGCCCACTTCACCCCCGCCGCGCACCACCGCCTCATCGCGATCACCGCCCCCTATGCGTTGTGCCACCACGACCCGTGGGAGCTCCTCGACCTCTCCGATCCCGATGACAACCGCACCATGATCGAGCGCGACTGGGGGATCTCGTCGCGCGCCGAACTGATCGAGCAGTTGCACAGCCTGCTGACCGACGGGCACCGCTCCACCTTCGCGGCCGAACGCGACCGCTGGTCGGACCCGCAGCTGGCCGAGGCGGACGCGGCGAGGTTCCGCCTCGACGCCGCCACGTCGCAGCCGCACGCCGAGGCCCTGTGGCGCGTGGAGCGGATGCGCAACAACGAGCGGAACATCCGCAACATCGACTACACCGCGTGGGACCTCATCCGCGCCGCCATGCTCGCCCGCAACGGGGCGGTATTCGGTTGGCTGACCTCCGAGCAGGCGTGGGACACCCTCGCCCTCATCGACTGGGCGCTGCGCCAGCAGTACTCCAGTTGGGCGCAGCTGTGGGAGGCGTTCCGCGTCACGCGGTGGTGGTGGATCTCCGAGGGCGGCGAGACCGAGCGGTGGAACGACCTCCACGACCGCAACCGCGGCCTCGCCCTGCTGAGCCCGGGCCGGCCCTGGGCGGTGGTCCCGTGGGACATGCCGGTGCCCGGCCCGCAGCTCTTGATCGTGGACGACATGATCGCCTTGGACGGGGCCGAGCCGATGGGCCCGCAGGCACGCGAGTACGCGACCGGTTGGGAGCGCTGGATCGACGACCAGATCCGCGCCCGCACGACGAAGAGGCCGGGGACCCACAGGTTCAACAACAAGCTCGACTGAGGATATGGGGCACCGGTGCCGGTTCCCGCACCCAGGCGGGGCCACCAGCTCCAAGCGCCGGGGACCGGCCGACAAGGGCTGGCGGCGGCGCTGCCCTCCTCCGCCCTCAGTGACCCATGGGCCGCCAACCCGCCTCCGCACCGTTGCACTCGAAACGAGAAGCCCAAGAGCGCTATAACACTTGCGGCGTGGTATCGCTGTGAAACCAGGGGCGCCACTGTGAAACCAGGGGCGCCACTGTGAAAACGGAGCCCGCCGTGTCGGTATCACTGTGAAAACGCGCCCCGATGGGCACCGGACCCTCGGACGGCCGGGTCACACTGACGGTATCGCTGTGACAACCGGCCCGACAGACACCTTGTCGCAGAACAGCCGGAGGACCTGCCGGCGCTATCGCTGTGAGAACAGACCCGACAGTCGCCTTGTCCTCTACCGCAGCCCCCTCCCAGGCGCGGCGGAGCGACCTAGACCGCGCAGAAGCCTCCTCTGCCACAGCCCAGTCAGGCACTCCGGATCGACCAGAGTCGGGGAATACGCATTGGGGCACGAAAACACCCATTGGGGCAGGTTATTAACCTACTCCAATAACCCGTTTCCTGCCCCAATGCCGGCCCACGCCCACCCCAATGCGAGGCACTGCGACCGCACCGGCTGACAACGGCCCCGCCCCGCCACATCCTCGCCCCACCCACAAGACCCGGCCGACCACACTGCCCGGCCCACCACACCCCCGTCTCGTCGACTGTCCGAGACGCGCCCCACACCCCCGAACCGCGTTCCCGCTTGCGCACAGGCATCTGTCCTCCTATGGTTGTAATCAACTGATTACAACCATAGGAGGACAGATGCGCATCCTAGCCATCCAGGGCAGCCCCGACCCGGAGAGTTTCTCCGCACAGCTGACCCGCGCCTACACAACGGCCGCGCGCGAACACGGCCACGACATCGAGACCATCGACCTGTCCGCGGAGGACTTCGACCCCGTGCTCCGCTACGGCTACCGGCGGCACATGGACGACGAGTCCGCCCCGAAGCGCTACCAGGAGATGATCCGCCGGGCCGACCACCTCACCTTCCTCTTCCCCATCTGGTGGTCCGCCGAGCCCGCGGTCCTCAAGGGCTTCCTCGACCGCGTCCTCACCCCCGGGTTCTCCTACAGCTACGACCCCAAACCCCATGGGCTCCTCAAGGGGAAGACCGCGTCCCTCATCGTCACCAGCCGCGCGCCCGCGGCGGTCTACCGCATCTACGGCGGACCGCTGTCGCGGTGGAAGCACATGGTCCTGGCCTTCAACGGCATCCGCCCGAAGGGCGCCCTCATCCTGGGCAACATGGACACCCAGAAGGACACCCCCGAGCGGCGGGCGGCCTTCACCGCCCGGGTCCGCGCCCACGCCCAGCACTGAGCCGCCCCGCCCCCCTCCCACTAGGATCCGCACCAGGACCCCCGCAGACCTGGAGACCACTATGCCGCCCCCCGCACCGAAGCGCCTCCCCGCGCCGCAACGGCGCCGCCTCATGCTCGAGGCGGCCGTCCACGTGTTCGGGGAGCACGGGTACGCGGGCGCCACGACCGACGCCATCGCCCGCGAGGCCGGGGTCTCCCAGGCTTACGTGGTGCGGACCTTCGGGTCGAAGGAGTCGCTGTACTCCGAGGCGGCCGCCTACACCTTCGACGCCGTGCGCGAGGCGTTCCGCTCGGCGCCCGTCCCTCCCGGCGCCTCGTCGGAGCAGATCCGGTGCGCGCTGGGGGACGCCTACCTGGAACTCGTCGCCGACCGCTCCAAGCTCCTCATGACGATGAGCCTCTACACGATGGGCGCCCACCCGGTTTTCGGACCGCTCGCCAGGGAGGGCTTCGACTCGATCTACCGCGTCCTGCGCCACGAGCGCGGACTCGCGGCGGACGAGGCAGCCCTTTTCCTCGCGCGGGGCATGCTCATCAACACCGTCCTCGGACTGAGGCTGTGGGAGGGGGAAGGGCGGGAGAACGCCTCGGAACTGCTGTCCTTCCTGTTGGACGAGGACGCGGAGCACGTCCTCGCGGCCGCCGCTGCCCCCCGACCGGAACTGTAGCGCCCGGGACCGGGCGGCGCTGCGCGCCCCGAGGGCGCAGGACGTAGCGCGGCCCTGGGCGCGCCCTCCCCCGGCGGACGGCCTGCCCTCCGAGGGCGCAGGACGTACAATAGGGCGTCAGTCCTGGTACGCGAACCGCACAGTCCAGTGGGAAGTCTGGACGATGCCCCGCATCCGTCGCTGCCCCGAGCAGAATCCAGCGTCATCAGGTCCACTTCGGTGCGCCTGGAGACACATGATGAAGACGGAGTCCACACTGTATTTCGACGGCCGGTTCTGGGTCGTCGTCATCGAGCGCCACGAGGAGGGCCGTGTCCGAGCGGTTCGGATCGTGTTCGGCGCACAGCCCTCGGACGCGGAACTGTACGAGTTCCTGCTCGCCCGCGCCAGCGCGCTCACGCGCCGCCTCGACGAGGCCGCGGCCGTCCCCGTCGGCCCCGAGCGCCAGCCGAAGCGGCCCAATCCCAAGCGCGCGCAGCGCCAGGCGTCCCGCTTCGCCCGCCAGGCGCGCCCATCGACTGCCTCGCAAGAGGCGATCCACGCGGACCGCGAGCGCTCGGCGCAGCGCCGGGCCGCAAGCGCCAAGCAGAAGAAGCGGGAGGCGGCGGCTGAGAGACGCCGACTCGAGCGCGAGAAAGCGAAAGCTCGCCACCGCGGCCACTGACGGCCGCCACCGGCCGCAGCGCCCCACTCAGGCGCCGTCCGCGCCCGACGATTCCGCCAGGCCGCGCGCCCGGCTCCGCGAGGTCATGGCCGCCCCCTGTACCCCCTGTTCCGCGCGGCCGTGGCGCGGCGGAGGGGCCCACGCCTCGAACCCGCTTCCACCAGCCCTGTACCGCGCGGCCGTGGCGCGGTAGCATTCCCCTGCACCCCGCCGGGGACTCCACTCGCACCACGACGTCATTCCACAGGAGAGGGCAATATGAGCTACGACTACATCCTCCACGTTTCAGATGTCGCCCGCTGGCCAGCGGCGCTGTCGAACCTCGGCAACCTCACGCAACTCGGCCTGGCGAAGGGGATCGCCGTCATCGTCAACGGCACGGGCGTCTACGCGCTCCAGGGCGCGAACGACTGGACCGCGCAAATGGAGGCGGCGGCCCGCGCTGGCGTGGACTTCTTCGCCTGCGCCAGGTCGCTGGCCAACCACGAGTTCGTCGAGGGCACGCTGCCCGAGTGGCTGGGGCAAGTGCCCGCCGCCATCCCCGCGATCCGCGAGTGGACGAAGGACGGGGCGACGTACATCAAGTCGTGACGCCCTGGAATCCCAGGATTCTCACGGCTTCTTCAACCCGTTCCCCAAGGTTCGCCCCCTAGAGTCGATGCTGTCAGACAGAGAAGGCGGGAAAGCCCGCTGAGGCGGACGGAGGAACCGTTTGGAAGCACCAGGAGCGCATTGACACCGCGGGAGCACCGCCCGAGACAGACGAAGGAGTCATTTGGAAGCAGCTCACCCATGTTCACGGGGCGGGGAGGAGGCCAGCACGGTCCTCTCCCCGCCCTTCCCTGTGTAGATTCACGCACAACGCCCTCATGAGGACGATGACCCACTCCGGGGCGCGCTACACCGAAGTCCTCGACCAAGCCGTCAGCGGCCGCAAGGGAATCGGGAAGCCCGAGTCCCTCGCACAACGGGTTCGCTGGATTCCGGTCCAGACGCATCGACAGCCGCCACCGCCTCGTCCACTGGATCGCCAGTGACGCGCAATCCGTCCACGGCGTCTCCTGCCACTACCACTACGGCGCATAGTGGCGCCGTCGGCCCAGACGCAGAGGCATGGGTGAGGCCCAACAACCCCCGGGCAGCCCCTAGCGCTCCCAGCTGACACTGGTCCAAAATGCGTCTGAGTCTCGGGTGACAACGGAGGCCCTCCAAGCGTGTGGTCCAAAATGCGTCTGAGTCCACTCAAAATCGGGGAAAACAGCCCAAAACCGTCACACTCAGACGCATTTTGGAACACTCCGCCCCGCTGCCGTAGAAATACTCCGGAACTCAGACGCATTTTGGAACACTGCGCGTCCTGTTCCCGGTATGATTGACGCATGGCCTCCTGACATGACGCCCCGCCTCCCCTCCCCTCCTCCCATAGGTGCGCCATGTCCACGGTCCTCTTCTCCCACGTCTCCTTCTCCTACGGCGCGACGCCCGTCCTCGGCAATGTCTCCTTCGCATGCGGGCCCGGCGACTGCTTGGCCGTCGTCGGCCCGAACGGGGTCGGCAAGTCGACGCTGCTCGCCCTGGCGGCCGGCCTGCTCGAGCCGGACTCCGGAACGGTCAGCGCCCCGCCTGTCCCTCCGGCCGCGGCGTTCCTGACGGCACTGCCGCCCGCAGCGGCTCCTCCGCCCACAACGGCTCCACCGTCGGCAGCACCCCCTCCGCCCTCGCCGACGGGGTCCACGCCGCTCCCCCCGTCCGCAGAGGCGCACGGGGCGCGCACCGTCGCGCGCTTCATCGAGGCCGCGACCTCCGGCACCCGCGCACTGGCGGCGCGCTTCGACGCCCTCACCGAGCGCCTCGCCCAGGGCGCCTCCCCGCGCGACGAGGCGGAGTACGACCGCGTCCTGGCTGCGATGACCGCGCGGGACGCGTGGACCATCGACGCGCGCCTCGAGCAGACACTGGAGGCCCTCGGCCTGGGCGGCGTCGACCGCTCCCGCGCCCTCGCCTCCCTCTCCCCGGGGCAGCGCGCCCGCCTGCGCCTGGCCCTCGTCCTCGTCGAGCGCCCGGACGCCCTCGTCCTGGACGAGCCCACGAACCACCTGGACGCGGACGGGCGCGAGCACCTGGCGCGCGCCATCGACGACTGGCAGGGGCCGGTCCTCATGACCAGCCACGACCGGGCCTTCATCGAGCGCACGGCGACGGCGCTGCTCGACCTGGATCCGGCGCCGTGGCGGGCGCTCGCGGTCGTCGACGGGGAGCCCGCTGACTTCGGGGCGTACCGGGTGGGCGGGTCCTACTCGGACTACCTGCGCGACAAGGCGGCCGCGCGCTCGCGGCACACCGCCGTCCACGCGGAGCAGCAGGCCGTGAAACGGCGGCTCGCGGCACACCGGCGGGACTCTGCGGTGGTCGGGCACGCGCGCTTCAAACCCCGCACGGAGACGAGGATGGCGCAGAAGTACTACGCCGACCGCGCCCAGGCCGTCTCGACGCGGCGCATCAACGACGACTCCCGGAGGCTGGCCGCCCTGGCGGCCCGCGAAGTCCCCAAGCCCCGTTACGACGAGGCGGTGTTCGTCTTCCCCCGCCCGTCGGGGTCCACCGCCGGCGGGCCGCCGCCGCTCCCGCGCTCGGGGGGCATCGCGCTGTCCGTCCGCAGCGCGTCGGTGGAGGGTCGCCTCGCGCCGACCTCCTTCGAGGTGCGCCACGGCGAGCACCTGCTCATCACCGGCCCCAACGGGTCGGGCAAGACCACCCTGCTGGAGTGGATCGCGCGCGGAGCCCCCGCCGGGGCGCACGGACGCGTCAACGCCGCCCCCGGGGCCGTCCTCGTGCCCCAGGAACCACCCCGGCCCGGCGACCCCCTGGTCCCCGAGGACGCGTGGCGCCTGGGCGTCGGAAAGGCCGGAAGGGGATTCGTTCCCCCGGCCCTGTGGAACAGGCCGCTCGGCGGGCTCTCCGCGGGGAACCAGCGCAGGGCGCAGCTGGCGTGGGCGGCGCGCGCCGCCCCCCGCGTCCTCGTGATCGACGAGCCCACGAACTACCTGGACCTGGACGCGCTGGAGTCCCTCGAGGAGTCCCTGCGGCAGTGGGGAGGCACCCTGGTGGCCTCCACGCACGACGAGTGGTTGATCGCCAAGTGGTGGGGCAACATCCTCCGGCTGGAGGGGGCGCATGGGCGCTGAGTCCGTCCGCGGCCCCGTGGGCGGACCCGCGGACGCCTGGGGCGGGGCGCGCAGGGCGCGCAGCGCCGTGGCAAGGGCACTGGCCCGGGCCCGGATCCCATTGTCCGGCCCCGGCTCCCGTCGGCCAGCCCCCGCGGACCGAGGTCCGCGGGCAGCCCGTCAGAAGGTGAGGAACCCCCACCGGATGAGTTCGGCCAGCGGCGCCCGCGCCTCGTCCCACACGTCGTCGGCCTCGCGGTCGGTCAGGGCCGCCACCGCGGCGACGATCTGGCCGACGGTGAGAGCGCCGTCGGACGCCCCCACGACGGCCGAGACCGCGGGGGAGACGGGGACGGACCGCCCCAGGCCCGCGCCCTGGTGGAGGACGAGCAGACAGGGGTCGGGCGAGCCGGGCACGTAATGCCTCTCCTCGCGCACATCCGGGGCGCGCGTGAGCGCCAGGTCCCAGGTCCGCGGGGCGCGAAGCGAGCGCAGCGCCCAGGCCACGTCCACTCCGCGCGGGGCGCGCCCCTCCAGGGCGAGGTCGAAGGCCGCCCTGCCGCCCCCGGGGAGCCACTGACCGCCCCCGGCGCCCTGGTCGGGACCGCCCGGCGCCCGCTCCCCCTCCCCGGGCTCCGGGCGCCTCACGGCGAGGAATCCCATTCCGATGGCGCCGACCCCCGCGGCTGTGAAATCCCGGAGCCACGCGGCGTAACCGCGTTCGAACGCTTCGTGGGACATGCGGTGGCCGCCCGAGTCCCGGATCCACATCTCCGCGTACTGCGCGGGGTCGAGCGCGTCGCGCTGGACGACCCACGCGTCGACCCCCAGCCCCGACAACCAGTCCTCGACGCGCGGGGACCAGTGCCCATCGGGGTCGGCGCCCGCGGGGATCTCCCAGTTCGCCAGTATCTGCAGCGTGCCCCCGGGGGCGAGGTGGTCGGGCGCGGACCGGATGAGGGCGCCCACCAGCTCGTCGCGCTGCATACCGCCGTCGCGGTACTCGTGGAAGCCCGCGCCCGCGCGCACGGTGTCCGGGGTAATGACGAAGGGAGGGTTGGACACGATGAGGTCGAAGGACTCCCCCGACACCGGTTCGAACAGGGAGCCGACGCGCACGTCGATCGGCGCGCCGTTGAGCGCCGCGTTGAACTGGGTGAGCGCCCCGGCCCTGGCCGAAAGGTCGGTGGCGACGACGCGCCCGCAGTGGGTCGCCAGGTACAGGGCCTGGATGCCGCAGCCGCACCCCAGGTCGAGGGCGGAGCCGACGCGCTCGCGGATCGTCTGCCCGAGCAGGCTGAGGGACGCCCCGCCGATGCCGAGCACGTGGTCCTCGTCCAGGGGCCGTCCCGTCACGTCCTCTCCGAGGTCCGAGGCGACCCACCACTGGTGCTCGCGCTGGGCGCCCGGGTCGTCGGGGTCGGGCAGGGAGGCGGAGTGGGGCCGCAGGTCGAAGAGGGCGGCGAGGCGCGGGGGCGCGCCCTCCTCGGCTCCGCCGGGGGCCTCGTCCGCCGGGTGGGCGCCGGCCCCGTCCGCAGCGGCGTCCCCAGCGCGGCCGGGCGCCCCTTCCGCAGTACCCGCCGCTGCCCTGTCCTTGCCGTCGGCCCCCGGGGCGCCGCCATCGGCCCCGCTCCCCCCGGTCGGACTCGGAGCGCTGGCGCGGGGCGCGCCCTCCTCCCCCGCCGGGCCCGCCAGCCCGAGGCGGACGAGGCCGCGCGCCCCGAGGGAGGGCAGCGCCGCGTCGAGGACGTCGGACGCCTCGTCGGCGCCGAGCATGAAGAACCGGGTGAGGACGGCAGCGGGGTCGCGCGATCCCGCCAGTTCCAGCAGGGCGGGGACGCGCATCCCGCGCATCATGGCGTCTGTGGCGGTGGCGCTGAGCGCCGCGTTGATGCGGTCCACCGTCCACTCCGAGGCGCCGAGGTCGGCGCGCAGGGAGTCGATGAGGTCGATGTCGAGCACGGGGACCGGCGTCGAGGAGTGAGTCATGCCTCCAGACTAGGACCAGGCCGCCGCGGCTCAAAGCCGACGTCCCCGCAGCCCGGGGCGGAGATCCGGCATCCCCGGGCCTGCCCCTGCGGTTCCCGGGACGCGGAGGCCCGCGGTTCCGGGGCTCTCGTCCCACGGGCGCCTGTCTGCTGCTAGGCGCGGGCGCGCCGGTATAATCACCCCGACCCGGCGCGCACTGCGCCCGTTGGCGCTGCGGGCTCCAACGCGCCCGCTCGCGCGACCGGCCCGACCCGATGGGAGGACCCCCATGCCCAGTGGCCTTGTGGCGCTTCTAGACGACATCGCGACACTCGCGAAGGCGACCGCGTCGTCGTTGGACGACATCGCAGCGGGCGCTGTCAAGGCGTCGTCGAAGGCGGTGGGCGTCGTCATCGACGACACCGCGGTCACCCCGCAGTACGTGCAGGGCCTCTCCCCGGACCGGGAGTTGCCCATCATCGGGCGGATAGCGAAGGGCTCGCTGATCAACAAGCTCTTCATCGTCCTGCCGGTCGCGCTGGCGCTCACGTGGTTGGCACCGTGGGCGCTGCCCATCCTGTTGATCGCGGGGGGCTCCTACCTGTGCTTCGAGGGAGGGGAGAAGGTCCTGTCCGCCCTGGGGTGGCTCCCCCACCACCAGGCGGGGGCCGGTTCGGAGGAGGGCCCGGAGACAGCGCCGCAGGAGGTGGAGAGGAGGATCGTCGCCTCGGCGACGCGCACCGACCTCATCCTCTCCTCGGAGATCATGCTCGTGTCGATGGCGGGACTGGCCGGCGAGTCGGCGCCGAGGCGGGTGGCGATCCTCATCGCGGTGGCGTTCTTCATGACTTTCTTCGTCTACGGGCTCGTGGCGCTGCTGGTGAAGATGGACGACTTCGGGCTGCGACTGGCGCGCGCGGGAGCGCCGGAGGGCGCGGCGGCCGATCCGATGGAGAACCGGCCCGGCCCCGTGGACAACGTGGGCCGCCTGATCGTCAGGGCCATGCCGCGGGTGTTCCGGGTGATCGGCGTCGTGGGGACGGTCGCGATGCTGTGGGTCGGCGGGCACCTGGTCATCGAGAGCCTCGCGGAGCTGGGGGCCACCGGCCCCCACCACGTGGTGGCGGCCGCCGAGCACGCGGTCGCAGGGGCGGGCGGCTTCGCCCAGTGGTGCGCCGAGTCGTTCCTGTCGGGGGTGTTCGGCCTGGCGCTGGGCGGGTTCCTCGCCCTCGTCTGGGCGGTGGGGCGGCGCCTGGTGCGCCGGAAGCGCTGATGCGGGCGGGAGCGCCGGTGCGCAATAGCGCCCTGCATCACAGTCCTCCGGACGGCGGGCACCGGCCGGACGGCAACCGGGTGCGGAACGGGCACCACATCTTATGACCTGCCGCACTAGCCACTCCCAATTCCGGGACTAAAGTACTAGGCTGGGGCCAAGGACAACGCATAAGGAGCACCATGCCCGTTTACACCCTGCCCGACCTGCCCTACGACTACGCCGCCCTGGAGCCCTACATCTCGGGCACCATCATGGAGCTGCACCACGACAAGCACCACGCGAACTACGTGGCGGGCGCCAACGCCGCCCTCGAGAAGCTCGAGGCCGCCCGCGAGTCCGGAGATTTCGCCGCCATCAACCTCCTCGAGAAGAACCTGGCCTTCAACCTCGGCGGCCACGTGAACCACTCGATCTTCTGGACGAACATGACCGGCGAGGGCGCCGCGCGCCCCGAGGGCGAGCTCGCCGCCGCCATCGACGAGTTCTTCGGCTCCTTCGAGAAGTTCCAGGCGCAGTTCGCGGCCGCGGCCCTGGGCCTGCAGGGCTCGGGCTGGGCGGTCCTCGCGTGGGACACCGTCGGCAAGCGCCTGGTCACCCTGCAACTCACCGACCAGCAGGGCAACATCCCCGTCGCCACCGTCCCGCTGCTCATGATCGACATGTGGGAGCACGCTTTCTACCTCGACTACCGCAACGTCAAGGCCGACTACGTCAAGGCCTGGTGGAACGTCGTCAACTGGGCGAACGCCGAGGAGCGCTTCAACGGCGCCCGGCTGGCCTCCCGACTGGTCAACGCCCACGAGGCCCTGGCCGGCCTGGGCGCGCAGGCCGTCGACACCGTCAAGGGCTGGTGGCAGAGCTGACGCCCGCACCGCCTCGGCGGCGAGTGAGGGGGCGGGGCCGCTGGGCGCCGCCCCCCTCGCTGTTGCCCTCCCCTGTCCGGCGGCTCGCACCGCACCGGCAATCCACTCACCCCATACCCCTGTCGGGCGGGCCCCGCCATTCCAGCCGCCCCCACAGCCCCTCCCCCGCACAACCGTGGGCGTTACACTGGGCCCATCCGGTCCATCTGGGATAGGGGCTGTTGTGCTGTACTTCCTCTGGGCGTTCGGCGGGGACTCCGACGGCGGGCCCGACGACGTTCCCGCGCTGCTCGCGGATTTGGCGAACACCGACGACGAGCACGTCGACGTCAGTTTCAGCAAAGGCGACATCGCGGTCTCGGTGAGCCGTTCCCTGTGGCTGTCCATCGAGGACGTCGAGGCGGACACCCTGCCGCCGCGGAGCTTCCACGCCCCCGACGAGGCGGCGGTCGTCGAGATCGCGCGCCTGCTGGACGAGGACCGCGTGGACGAGATCCTGGAGCGATATCCCTGGGTGGACGGCTACCCGCAGCCGGACCGCGACGAGCTGCTGCGCACCCTCACCGGAGGGGTCTTGGGGTCGGCGCCCGAGGCGCCACAGGGGCGCCCGGAGGGCACCGGCCATTGCGATGCGGCCGACTCGCGCGGATGACGCCGGACCACGCAGCGAACGCGCAGCTCCTCGTCATCGCGCTCGGGATCGACGCGGCACACCGCCTCCTCGCCATGCGAGGGCGCGGGGCGGGCCGCGCGATACGGGCCCGCGCGCGAGTCATTGCCGACAGACGGGGCCCAGCGGAGCGCGTCATAGCCGCCAGGCGCCGGCCAAGCCCCACGGTGCGTGTCATAACCGTCGGCACAGGCTAAGCCCCACGGTGCGTGTCATAGCCATCGGCACAGGCTCGCATTGGGGTAGGCTACGCCGCATTGGGGTAGGCAATTTACCTGCCCCAATACTTGGTTCCCTGCCCCAATGCCCTTTTCCCTGCCCCACCGCGACACTCCAATGCCCATTTCCCTGCCCCGCTACGGCTTCTCCCTCCCCGAGGCAGACCCCCGCACTTGGGAGCACGCCAATTCCGCTGCCGGTCCGGTCGCTGGATACAGGAGCAGGCTGTGGCGGCGCGACGGATTCCGTTCTCACTGGGATGCCGTTGCTGGCACGGCGAAACCACCTGGCCCATGAGCGCCCGAGTCCGGGCGCCGCGCACGACAGGCCCGTTTTCACAGCGCTACCACGATCCGCGCGAGCGACTCCGCGGGGCTGTCCCGCGCAGCGGCTCAGCTTCGCTCGCAAAACAGCTCGACCGCCGCCCCGACCGGCTCGCTTTGCAGTACAAAACTCCACCAGAAGGGCATAAAGGGCAATATTCCGCCGAACACCCAGTGGCCCCACCCGAGCCGCCCCACTTTCAAACTCCACCCAACAGCCCAGTCAGCCCGCGCGTCGGCCGCGATTCCAGCTGCCCCGCTCGAACGACCGCGCGCCGGCCTGCGGCCACGGCCGTCAAGCGAACAGCGACTACTCCTGAACCAAGAACGCCCCCCGACTCCAACTTTCCGTTGGAACCAGGGGGCTTCCCGTGGCGGTAGCGCTGGGATTTGAACCCAGGGTGGCTGTTACACCACACAGCATTTCGAGTGCTGCACCTTCGGCCGCTCGGACACGCTACCTTACCCGGCCATATTAGCGTAAGCGGGTCATGGTCGCGCAAGTCGGGCCGGGAGCTGCGACCCTTCGCACACGTCGGCGCTGCCTCCCGCATACCGCCCCCGCGCTGCCAGAATCCGCGCCCCGCCTTAGGCTGGCCTGGCATACCATCCGTGCAGTGAAAGGAAACTCCGTGTCCGCGCCACAGGCGGGCCGCCCGGCCCCACTCGAAGCACCGGCCCCGCTCAAAGAACTCACCATCCGCGGCATCGTGATCGGCGGCATCATCACCCTCGTCTTCACCGCCGCGAACGTCTACCTGGGGTTGAAGGTCGGCCTCACCTTCGCCACCTCGATCCCCGCGGCCGTCATCTCGATGGCGGTCCTGCGCCTGTGGAGCGACCACACGGTCCAGGAGAACAACATCGTCCAGACCATCGCCTCGGCCGCTGGAACACTGTCGGCCGTGATCTTCGTGCTGCCGGGCCTGGTGATCGTGGGGTGGTGGAACGGCTTCCCCTACTGGCAGACCATGCTGGTGTGCGCCCTGGGCGGCTCCCTGGGCGTCATGTACTCGATCCCCCTGCGCCGCGCCCTGGTCACCGGTTCCGAATTGCCCTACCCGGAGGGCGTCGCGGGCGCCGAGATCCTCAAAGTCGGCGACGCCCACGGGGCCGGGGAGGACAACAGGCGGGGGCTCCTCGCCATCGTCCTCGGGGCCCTCGCCTCGTCCCTCATGAGCCTGCTGTCGAACCTCAAGATCGCGGCGAGCGGCGTCTCGGCCGCGTTCCGGCTGGGCGGAACGGGCACGATGCTGGGGTCGTCGTTGTCAATGGCGCTCATCGGCGTCGGCCACTTGGTGGGCATGACGGTCGGCGTCGCGATGCTGGTCGGCATGCTCCTGTCCTACGGGGTGCTGCTCCCCTACTTCGCCTCGGGCTCCTTGGACGGGGGTGACGGCCTGGAGGACGCCCTGGGCGCGGTTTTCCGCTCCGACGTGCGTTTCATCGGCGCGGGGGTCATGGCGGTGGCCGCCGTGTGGACCCTCGTGAAGATCATGGTCCCGATCGTGCGCGGCATGCGCGAGTCGGTGGCCGCCTCGCGCGCGAGGCACGGGGGCGGCAGCGTGGCGCGCACGGAGAGGGACATCCCCGCGGGCGTGGTCGTGGCCTCGATCCTGGCGTCGATGCTCCCCATCGGCGGCCTGTTGTGGTTCTTCGCGTCGGGCACGGCCATCGCGCACAACACGGGAGCACTGATCGCCGTTTCCGTGGTCTTCATCCTGGCCGCGGGCCTGCTGGTGGCGGCGGTGTGCGGCTACATGGCGGGCTTGATCGGCTCGTCGAACTCCCCGGTCTCCGGCGTGGGCATCCTGGTGGTCGTCCTCACCGCGCTGGCGGTCCTGTTGGTCCACGGGACGGGCTCGTCCGCCGAGGAGACGACGGCGCTGGTCGCCTACACGCTGTTCACCGCGGCCATCGTCTTCTGCATCGCAACGATCGCGAACGACAACCTGCAGGACCTCAAGACCGGCCAACTGGTGGAGGCGACGCCGTGGAAGCAGCAGGTCGCTCTGGTGATCGGCGTCGTCTTCGGCGCCCTGGTGATCCCCCCGGTCCTGGGCCTCATGCAGACGAGCTTCGGTTTCCAGGGGACGCCGGGCGCGGGGGAGAGCGCGCTCGCCGCGCCCCAGGCCTCACTCATCGCCTCGCTGGCGCAGGGGGTGCTCGGCGGCGGGATCGACTGGGGCCTGCTCGGCCTGGGAGCCGTCATCGGCGCCGTGGTGATCGGCATCGACGAGGCGCTGCGCCCCCTGTCGAGGGGGAGGCTGGCCCTGCCGCCCCTGGCGGTGGGCATGGGCATCTACCTGCCGTCGTCGCTCACGGTCCTGATCCCCGTCGGGGGGCTCATCGGGTTCTTCTACAACCGGTGGGCGGACGGGCGCCCGGAACCGGGCCGGGCGCGCCGTTTCGGCACTCTGGCGGCCACGGGGCTGATCGTCGGGGAGTCCCTTTTCGGCGTGGTCTTCGCGGGCATCGCCGGGGCCACGGGTTCGGAGGCGCCGCTGGCGCTGCCTTTCATCGGCGACGGGTACGCCCCCGTGGGGCAGGTGGTCGGCGTCGCGTTCTTCGCGGGCGCCATCGCGCTGCTGTACCGGTGGACGCGCCGCACGAGCGCCGAGGCGGAAGGGGCTGACGGGGCCTGAGCCCCTGTTGCCCCACTACAGCGAGTACCGCGCGCCAGGGCGGAGGGAGCCGACGGGGCCTGAGCCCTGCCACTTCCCCTGGCGGGGACGCGCCCGTCGGCCGGGCGGCCCGGTCGCGCGCCGAGCGGCCGCCCCTGCCATCGCCTGGCGGCCGCACCGGGCGGGG
>ERZ773075.53-NODE-53-length-107376-cov-55.6257_pt1 | contig 107376 bp, 80 predicted proteins | sample MGYA00580614_ERZ773075 | MGnify/ENA primary metagenome ERZ773075 (study PRJEB29015, sample SAMEA2738021) | human oral metagenome | biome: human oral; feature: human-associated habitat; material: dental | place: China | collected 2043 ...
GCCCACAGCTGGCCCAGCCCCGGACCACCCGGGACCACCAACAAGGTAACGGGGGAGTGGTCCTGCGCGCTGCCGAGGCGCCCGGGCGCCGAATGCGGGCGCATCCGGACGGGCGATGGTCACACCGTGGCGCGGGAGAACACGTGTTCGAGATCCGTCCGCTAGATTGCCCCCGTGCCCCGGACCGGAACGACAGCAGCGACAGCCCCCTCTCACGACTACTCCGCCCGCCACCTCTCCGTGCTGGAGGGGCTCGAGGCGGTGCGCAAGCGCCCCGGCATGTACATCGGCTCGACCGACCAGCGGGGCCTCATGCACTGCGTGTGGGAGATCGTGGACAACGGCGTCGATGAGGCGCTCGAGGGCCATGGCGACCGCATCGACGTCATCGTCCACGCCGACGGCTCCATCGAGGTGCGGGACACCGGGCGCGGCGTGCCCGTCGACGTCGAGCCGTCGTCCGGGCTGACCGGCGTCGAGCTCGTCTACACCAAGCTCCACGCCGGGGGGAAGTTCGGCGGGGGCTCCTACGGCTCGGCCGGCGGCCTGCACGGAGTGGGCGCGAGCGTCGTCAACGCGCTGAGCGCCCGCATGGACGTGGAGGTCGACCGCGGCGGCAGGACCTACGCGATGAGCTTCCGCCGCGGCGTGCCCGGCGTCTTCGACGACCCGCCCGGCGGCCCGAGCCTCGCCTCGCCCTTCGAGGAGTACACCGAGGCCTCCGAGCTGCGCGTCATCGGCAGGGTCGGCCGGGGCGTCACCGGCACGCGCGTGCGCTACTGGGCCGATCCGCAGATCTTCCCCTCCCCGGCGGAGTACGACGCCGCGGCGCTGCGCGCCCGCCTGCGGCAGACGAGCTTCCTCGTGCCCGGACTGGCCCTGGCCCTGACCGACGAGCGCAGCGCCGAGGAGGCCGCGCGCGCCGAGGGCGCGCCGTCGTCGGGATCGAGGACCACCGACGACCTGGCGATGCGGGCGGCGGCGAGGAGCGCCGCCGAGACCGCGGGGGACCCGCTCGACACCACGGCCCGGGGAGCCCGAGGACAGGACGAGAACGGGGGCGCCGAGGTGTTCCGGGCCAAGGGCGGCACCGCGGACTTCGTCGACTTCCTCGCCACCGACGGCTCGGTGACCGACACCTTCCACCTGACCGGGCGGGGCACCTACGCCGAGACCGTCCAGCAGCTCGACCGCGCCAGCGGCCACCTGCGCCCCGTCGAGGTGACGCGCACCTGCGTCGTCGATGTCGCCCTGCGCTGGGGCATCGGCTACGACACGACCGAGCGCTCCTTCGTCAACATCATCGCCACGCCCATGGGCGGCACCCACCTGGCGGGCTTCGAGCAGGCCGTCACCAGGGTGCTGCGCAAGCAGATCGACTCCAACTCGCGTGCGCTGAAGGTCACCAGCCGTGACGGGCGCATCGAGAAGGACGACATCCTGGCCGGGCTCACCGCGGTGGTCACCGTGCGCGTGCCCGAGCCCCAGTTCGAGGGGCAGACGAAGGAGGTCCTGGGCACGGCGCCCGTGCGCCAGATCGTCGCCAAGGTGGTGGACGAGGAGCTGACGGCGCTGCTGACCTCCTCCAAGCGCGATCTCAAGGCCCAGTCCCGGGCCCTGCAGGAGAAGATCGTGGGCGAGATGCGCGCACGCGTCAGCGCGCGCATGCACAAGGAGATCACCCGTCGCAAGACCGCGCTGGAGACCTCGACCCTGCCCGCCAAGCTCGCCGACTGCCGCTCCGACGACGTGACGGCCTCCGAGCTGTTCATCGTCGAGGGCGACTCGGCGCTCGGCACCGCCAAGAACGCCCGCAACTCCGAGTTCCAGGCGCTGCTGCCCATCCGCGGCAAGATCCTCAACGTCCAGAAGGCCTCGCAGGCCGACATGCTGCGCAACGCCGAGTGCTCCGCCATCATCCAGGTGGTGGGAGCCGGCTCCGGGCGCACCTTCGACATCGGGACCGCACGCTACGGCAAGGTCATCCTCATGACGGACGCCGACGTGGACGGCGCCCACATCCGCACCCTCCTGCTCACGCTCTTCTTCCGCTACATGCGGCCCATGATCGAGGCCGGTCGCGTCTTCGCCGCCGTCCCACCGCTGCATCGTATCGAGGTCTCCGGCTCGGGACGCCGCAAGAAGGAGGTCATCTACACCTACTCCGACGACGAGCTGGTGCGCACGCTGCGCACGCTGGAGGGGCAGGGGCGCAGCTTCAAGGAGCCGCAGCGCTACAAGGGCCTGGGCGAGATGGACGCCCACCAGCTCGCCGAGACGACCATGGAGCCCGAGCACCGCACCCTGCGGCGCATCACCCTGAGCGACGAGGCCGAGCTCATGGAGGCGGAGAACGTCTTCGAGCTGCTCATGGGCTCGGCCGTCGAGCCCCGCCGCGGCTTCATCGTCGAGGGCGCCGCCGACGTCGACCGCGAGCGCATCGACGCCTGACGCGGGTGCATGGGCGTCATCCGCATCGGGTATGGTGCCCGGTAACCCGCTGTCACCGCCGGGCAGCCCCGAACCGCGCAAGGAGGCGCTCATGGCCCCCGTATACGGATCCTCGCGTCGCGCAGGAGTCGTCGGTCCCTGGTCGATGCTGCGCCCCGGCCCGCGCTCGGCGCTCCCCCGCGACCTGTTCTGGGCCCCGTTGAGCCCGCTGGACAACGGGGCGCTGGCCGCGCTCATCGCCCGTGCCGAGTCCGTCGATGACCCGCCCTACCGGACCACGGCGGAGGAGACGGCGGACTACTTCGTCGATCCGACCTACTCCGGCGTGGCCGGACGGGATGCCCTGGGAGTCATGCGCGCCTTCGCCCTGGTGCGACTGCGGCCCGCCGCCGAGATCTACGCCTCGATGATCGGCGTCGTCGACCCCGACTTCCGCGAGCGGGGCATCGGCGGAGCGCTCCTGCACTGGCAGACCGAGCGCGCCCGTCACCTCATCGGCACCGAGCGCGCGGCGGCCGCGCCCGGATCGGCGGCTGTCGCGGCACCGGCCCACATCGTGACCACCGTCCTGGAGGACGACGAGCGCATGAAGAACCACCTGAGCGACCTGGGCTTCGAGCCCCGCCGGTGGTACCGCGAGGTGCGCCGCAGCCTGACCGATGACATTCCGGAGGTGGACATCGACGGCTTCCTCACCATCGAGCCGTGGAGCGAGGAGCTCGATGAGGTCGTGCGCATCGCGCACAACCAGGTCGCCGACGGCGAGTACGAGGCCAGTGAGATGACGCGGGACGAGTGGAGGGCCGGCCGCGCCTACTTCGCCCCCGGGTGGAGCTTCGTCGCCATGGACCGCTCGGGGGACCGGGCGCGCGTGGCCGGCTTCCTGCGGTCGGGGCGCTACGAGCAGGACTGGGCGGCACTGGGATGGCGCGAGGGGTACACGGATGTGCTGGGAGTGCTCGCCGAGTACCGGACCCGGCGAGTGGCTCCGGCCCTCCTGACGGCCGCCATGCGCGTCTACCGGCGTGACGGCATGGACTACGCCGCGGCCGGCGTCGATTCGGACAATCCCACCGGAGCCGTCGACCTGTACCGCAATCTGGGATACACGCCCACGCGGGGCACGATCCTCTACGCCCTGGACGTGTGAGGGCGCCGTGCGGGCCGCACCGGACGTCCGGCTCTTCAGCGCGCGCGGTTCACCCGCAGGGCCCATATCAGGGCCAGTGCGCTGGCCAGCACCTGCCCGGCCACGAGGGTGCCGGTCACCGGGAGCCCCGCGACCACCGGAGCCGCTGGCAGACAGACCAGAATCGCCGCATCAGGACCGGAGACGACCATCCCCACCGCCCCGGCGGGTATCGCCCCCAGCGGTGTGAGGATCAGCGTCGAGAAGTCGGGATCCCGACGGAAGCCCGATCGGAGCGCCACCCCACCCCAGCCGACCCCGCATGCGATCGCGAGGGGGAGCGTGCTCACGACGCCCTGCCCGGGTGCCGCCCGGAGGACGAGCGCGCCCCATATGCTCAGCGCCCACAGGAGCATGACCCCCGTGGGCACGAGCAGGTGCCCGGCGCGCACCCACACCGGGCGCGCGGCCCACGACTCGTCGGGGCCGGGATCCGCATGGGCGCGGCGCGCGGGCTCGGCGACCGCGAGCGCGGCGAACCACCCTCCCGTCGCGAACACGACCGCGGTGACGAGCCCCGATGGGGTCGTGGCGACGACGCCGACGACGAGCAGCGCGCTCGCGGCGACCCGTGCGAGGCGCCAGGGCTGGCGCGCCAGGAGCAGCCAGTCCACGGCGCCCACGCCCAGGACCGTCCTGAGCGCACCGGGCAGTCTCACGCAGACGCGCGCCAGACGCAGTCCGGCGGGCCGAGTCGGCCGGCGAGGGGGAGACGAGATCATCCGGCCCAGGGCGCGGGTGTCCATCGCCAGGGCCGCGGCGTGAGCCCCGAAGGCGCGCGCACTGGCCTGGAGCAGCGAGTCGTCGTCCAGTTCCGCCAGGTGCCGGCCGGGCCCGCGTCGCCACCAGATCGCCGTCGCCAGGACGAGGACGGCCCCGATGATGACGGGCACGAGCGCGGCGTGCGCGTCCGACAGCGGTGAGAGCAGACTCGCACCGGCGCACGCCCCGGCCGCCGACAGCGCCGTCGTGCGCGCCCTGACGACGACAACGGGCCCGCCGTGCGCCTGCGCGGCGAGGAGAGCAGCCAGGGACAGCCCCGCGACGCCGCCCACGAGCACGGACCAGCGGACCGCGCCGAGCACGCCGCTGCGCTCGGTGAGCGCGATGACCGCACCCGCCGCCGAGGAGAGCGCCCACACGACGGCGAGCTCGCGACGCGCCAGCCGTCGGAGCAGGGCCGACCGGTCGCCCGGCAGCGGCAACCACCACTGAGCCTGCTCGGGACGCAGGAACAGCGGACCGAGTCGTCGCAGGGGCCCGAGCCCGATGGCGATGAGCGCGATGACCGCGCCGACCGCGAGCCAGACCGGCTGGCCCACCGCATCGCCCGGGACGAGCCGCGCCGACCCGGACGGCGTGGCGGATCCGGTCGAGCCCATCACCCCGAGTCCCTGGATCGTCATCATCACCACGATGGCCGTTCCGAGGATGATCATGTAGATGTCGGTGAAGTCCTCCATCGCCGAGCGGGTGAGCCGGCGGCGGCGCCCGGCCCACTGCTTGGCCAGGCGCCTGATGCGCTCCAGATCCGGCGGATCCGTCCGGCTCGCGTCGAGCATTCCCGGTTGGCGTCCGCTCATCGGCCCTCCTCGACGGCCCGCACGCCCTCGGGCACGGTGAGCATCCGCGTCTCCTCGCCGACGAGGAGGACAGCGGTGGCCGCCTCCCGCACCAGGAGCGGGTCGTGGGAGACGACGAGCAGCGCACCGCCCGCCGCGCGCTCGGCCACCATGCTCTCGGCCAGCGCGAGCCGTGTCGTGTGATCGAGGCGCTGCTCCGGCTCATCGAGCACCAGCAGGCTGCGCGGCCGCACGAGTACCGAGGCCAGAACGACACGACGGCGCTGACCCGAGGAGAGGCGGTCGGGAACCGCGTTCGCCACCCGCATGATGCCCATCTTCTCGAGAACCGAGTCGACCACGTCGTCCGCATCGACCAGGCCGTGGCCCAGGGCGACCATGGTGAGATGCTCCCGTACGCTCAGCGCGGGGAAGAACGTCTCCTCCCCGGTGTCGCGGGCCACCGCCGAGCGCAGGCCGGCGGAAGCCGGGCTCGGGTCGAGTCCCAGGACCCGCACGAGCCCGTCCAGGGGACGCAGCAGGCCGCAGCAGGTGCGCAGAAGCGTGGACTTGCCCGCCCCGTTGACCCCGACCAGGAAGAGCGCCTCGCCCGGATCGAGCCGGAAGGTCGCCGGGGAGCACACGGCGCCACCGCTGTACCCGACCGACAGCCCCTGCGCCTCGACGAGGTGCTCCCCGGGCTCGAGGGCGGCATCGAGGATCAGCGGTGCAGCGGGCGGCGATGGGCTCGATGGGGTCGATGGCGAAGGCATGGATCCATCCCATCACGGGAACGCGTCCCGGGGCCCGTCCGCCGGGAGGAGTCGCGTCCTCAGCCGGCATGGGCGAGGGCGCCCGCGACGATGGTCGCCAGGGGCATGACCCGCCCCAGGTCCTCGGCGCTCATCATGAGCGGATCGGCGGCGAGCAGCGCCAGGTCGGCCCGGGAGCCGACGGCCACCGGCCCGGCGCCGTCGGTCGAGGCAGCCAGCGCCTCCTCGACGCTGAGTCGTTGCGAGGGCGACCACACGTCCCCGTCGGGCGTGCGCCGTCCGACCGCCGCCGACATGGCCAGCCACGGGTCCAGCGGCGCCACCGGGGCGTCCGAGCCCAGATGCAGCAGGGCCCCGGCGGCCACCATGTCCGCGAAGGCGTAGGCGCGCTCCTCCAGCCCCGGCCACACCCGTCCCACGGCCTCCCAGTCGTCAAGGAGATGGGCGGGCTGGACCGACAGCTCCACACCGTGGGACACCAGGGACGCCAGTGCGCCGTCTCCCCGGGTGAGCGAGTCGCGGGGCAGCAGCTGGGCGTGCTCGAGACGACCGGTTGCTCCGGAGGCGGCGAAGGCGGCCGCGACGTCCTCCACGGCGGCATCCCCGATCGCGTGGATCGCCGCGTCGTAGCCGGCCTCGCGGGCGCGGGACATGAGCTCGGTGAGCTCCGCGCGCTCGATGTTGGCCACGCCGTGGGAGTGCTCCACGCCGAGCTCGGGAGGATAGGGCTCGCACATGTGAGCGCTGGCCGTGCCCATGGAGCCGTCGGCGATGACCTTGAGCGGCCCCTGTGTGAGCACGGCGGCGCCATCGCCGCCGGTGGGCGAGCCCGGCAGCGCGTCCCCGGTGCGAAGGCCCGCGGCGATCCAGCGCTCCAGCTTGTCGCGGTAGACGGCCGTCCGGATGCGGGGGAGGACCTCGGGCGAACCTCCCTGGGCCCCCATGGCCGCCAGGCGCCGGGGCCAGTCCCCGGGCTCGTCGCCCCAGGCCATATCGACCACTCCGGTCGCACCGCGGGCGAGCATGTCGGCGAGCACGTCGCGGTAGCCCGCCTCGCGCAGCTCGCGGCTGCCCGGGATCTCGTCGAGCCGGTCCAGGGCGGCGAACCACGGGGCCTCCTGCATGGGGGCGCCCGGGTCGGCCGCGCTCGCGGCGGTCAGGCCCAGGGCGCTCAGCGCCGCCGAGTTGAGCCATCCGGAGTGGACGTCCCCGGAGATGAGGACGGTGGGGATCGCACCGGTGACGGCGTCGAGCTCGGCCACGGTGGGAACGCGGGGCCAGTTCGACAGGCGGTGCCCGAAACCCTGCACCGTGGGGGCGGGGACGTCCGCCGGCAGGGCGGCGACGGCATCGGCGACCAGGGCGAGGGCGTCCTCCGCGCAGCGGGTCGCCGTCGTGTCGAGGCGCGAGCGCCTCGCCGCCTCCAGGTCGAGGTGGGCGTGGGCGTCCCACAGACCGGGGATGATGAAGGCGCCCTCGGCATCGAGGACGCGCTCGCCCCGCGGCTCCAGGTCGGAGCCGATCTCGGTGACCGCGCCTCCGGTCACCCTGATGTCGATGGGCTCGAGCGGCGGCCTCGTTCGATCGGGGGCGATCGATGGCGCCGTTCGAGTGGCCGCACGCAGACGCCCGAGACGGCGGCGGCTTCGGAACAGGACGGGGCGGACGTGACGCAGGAGGAGCGATGTCATGGGAGATTATGGGGCGATGACGGGTTCTCCGGGCGGGCCGTGCCTCGCCGGGAGGGAGTCCTGTGCATCACGTCCCGTATTCTCCGCGCTCCATCGGCGCACCGAGCGGAAGGAATGCCGTGAGTCGAGTCATGAACCGAGCCGTGGGCGCTGAGCGCGCGATGAAGGTCGTCATCGCCCCCGACTCCTTCAAGGAGGCCATGACGGCCGTTGAGGCGGCGGCCGCCATGGCCCGGGGAGTGCTCGCCGTCGTGCCGGATGCCGAGGTCGTCGACGTGCCCATGTCCGATGGCGGCGAAGGGTTCACCGAGGCCGTGGCGGCGACTCTCGGCGCACGGGTTCGCGCCGTGGGGACCGTGGACGCGCTGGGGCGTCCCGTCACGGGCCGTCTGGCGATCGGCGACGGCACCGCCGTGCTCGAGATGGCCTCGGCCGCGGGGCTCGAGCTCGTTCCCGAGGGCGAGCGCGACGTTCTCGGCTCCGACACCCGGGGTGTCGGCCGGATGATCCGCGCGGCGCTGGACGCCGGTATCGGCCGTCTGCTGCTGGGCATCGGCGGTTCGGCCACCAATGATGGCGGCGCCGGCATGCTGGCCGAGCTCGGCGTCCGCTTCCTGGATCGCACGGGCCGAGTCATCGGGACGACGCCGAGAGAGCTGACTGCGCTCGCATCCGTCGATGCCTCCGGTCTCGACCCGAGGCTGGAGGGCCTGACGATCGACGTCGCCTGCGACGTCGACAACCCCCTGTCGGGCGATCGCGGCGCCAGCGCCGTCTTCGGCCCGCAGAAGGGCGCGGGGCCGCAGGACATCGATCGCCTCGACTCGGTGCTGTCGCACTGGGCGGACCTGAGCGGGCATGCCGAGCTCGCCGGCGAGCCGGGCGCCGGGGCGGCCGGGGGGCTGGGCTTCGCGCTCATGTCCTTCCTGGGGGCCCGACTCGAGCCCGGGATCGACCTGGTCGCACGCACGGTCGGCCTGGCCGAGGCGGTCGACGGGGCCGATCTCGTCATCACCGGTGAGGGCTCGGTGGACGCTCAGACGCCGGCCGGTAAGGTGCCCGCCGGCGTGACCAGGATCGCCGCCGCCCACGGGGCGCCGACCGTCGTGGTGGCGGGCCGGGTGCGTCCCGGTGCGGAGGCGCTTCTGGCCAGCGGCTGCGTGGCGATCATGTCGACCTCGTCGGGGGAGGTCGTCCCGCTCGCCGAGGCGCTCCGCACCGCGCCGCGGAGCACCGAACGGGCGGTCGCCACCGCGATGCGGCTGTGGACCCATCGGCCCGGGCCGATGGGCGCGGTGTAGCGCGCGGGGCGAACCCTTCTCGCGTTCGCCCCGTGCCCGCCCCGGGCCCACTGACTCGGGCCCACCGTGCTCACCCGATTCCGGCCACCGGCGCCGACAGCGGCGAGCCGGAGCCGTCACGGCGTTCGTCGACATCGGGCAGTCCCACGCTCCGGCCGTCCGGGCCGACCGCCCGGGCCGGACCGACGCCGACCCAGCCGAGGATGAGCTCGCTCTCACCGCGCAGGAGGCGCTGTGCGCGCACGCCGCCGGTCGCCCGCCCCTTGGCGGGATAGCGGTCCAGCGGAGTCACCTTGACCGAACCCGTCCCGGTGCCCGGCAATGCCCCCTCGGCGCCGGCGATCGTGACGACAACGGCCTCGGCCAGCAGCTCGGCGGGCACCGCGGACCCGGCGATGACGCGCGCCCCCGCGCGCAGGGAGATGCCCGCCATGCCGCCCGCGCCGCGCCCCTGGGGGCGCACCTTGGAGGCCTCGAAGCGCAGCAGCTGCGCGTCCGAGGACACCAGCGCGAGGATGTCGGAGTCCTCGGCGGTGTCGGCGAAGACGACGCGGTCGCCGTCGGCCAGCGCGATCACGTCCCAGGCGTCCCCGCGACCGGGCTCATCGCCGGGCTTGACGCGTTTGATGACGCCCCCGGCCGTGGCCAGCACGATCGGCGGGTGGTCGGGGGAGCCGATCGGCACCAGCCCGACGACCTTCTCCTCCGGCTCGATGTCCACCAGCAGTCGCGCGGGCTGCCCCCCGGCGAGCGAGAGCGCGCCGTTCCGGCGCGGCACCTCCGGGGTCGCCACGACGTCGAGGCGCACCAGGCGACCCGTGTCCGTGACTGCTCCCACTGTCCCGCGCGCCGTCGCGGCGATCTGGCTCGTGACCGCGTCGTGGGGCTGGCGCTCGCCTGCGCGCGGGAGCGGCTCGGCCCCCGCCGTGCGCGCCACCAGGCCCGTGGCCGACAGCATCACTCGGCACGGGTCGTCGGGAACGGTCAGCGGGATCTCGGAGGCGCCGGCCGCGAGCCCCGTCGCCGCGGATCGCCTTGCGGCGGCACCACCGGCCCGCGCGCCGTCGGGAGCCTCGAGGAGCACCGTTCGCCGTGGCGTGCCGAACTCCTCGGCCACGGCGGCCAGCTCACGGGAGACCGCGTCCCGCAGCAGCGCCTCGTCGGCCAGGACGGCCTCGAGCTCGGCGATCTCCCGGGCCAGGGCGTCGCGCTCCTTCTCCAGCTCGATGACCGAGAACTTGGTCAGGCGCCGCAGCTGCAGCTCCAGGATGTAGCCCGCCTGCGGCTCGGTGAGGTCGAAGTCCTGCATGAGGCGGGTGCGGGCCGTGGCCGCGTCCTCGCTGGAGCGGATGACGCGGATGACCTCATCGATGTCGAGGATCGCGATGAGCAGGCCCTCGACCAGGTGCTGGCGCTCCCTGCGCCTGCCCAGGCGGAAGCGGGTGCGGCGCTCCACCACCGTCAGCCGGTGGCGCACGAAGACCTCGAGCAGCTCGCGCAGCCCCAGCGTTCGTGGCTGGCCGTCGACCAGGCACACGTTGTTGATGCCGAAGGAGTCCTCCAGCGGCGTGTGCCTGTAGAGCTGGGCGAGCACCGCCTCGGGGTTGTAGCCGTTCTTGACCGTGATGACCAGGCGCGTGCCGTTCTTGCGGTCGGTGAGGTCGGCGACGTCGGTGATGCCCTGGAGCTTCTTGGAGGCCACTGTCTCCTTGATCCGGGTGATGACCTTCTCCGGACCGACCAGATAGGGCAGCTCGGTGACGACGATGCCCTTCCTGCGGGCGGTCACGTTCTCGATGCGGGCGGTCGCGCGGGTGAGGAACTTGCCGCGCCCGGTGCGGTAGGCCTCGCGGATGCCATCCAGGCCGACGATCATGCCGCCGGCCGGCAGGTCGGGACCGGGCACGAAAGCCATGAGGTCCTCCAGCGAGGCCCGGGGATGCTCGATGAGGTGTCGGGCCGCCCCGATGACCTCGACGAGGTTGTGCGGCGGCATGTTGGTCGCCATGCCCACGGCGATGCCCGAGGCGCCGTTGACCAGAAGGCTGGGGAGGGCCGCCGGCAGGACCTCCGGCTCGGTGAGGGTGTAGTCGTAGTTGGGGGAGAAGTCGACGGTGTCCTCGTCGATATCCGCGGTCAGCGCCAGAGCGCTGCTGGCCAGCCTCGCCTCGGTGTACCGGGCCGCGGCCGGGCCGTCGTCCAGGGAGCCGAAGTTGCCGTGCCCGTCGACCAGCGGCAGGCGCATGGTGAAGGGCTGGGCCAGGCGCACCAGGGCCTCGTAGATGGCGACGTCGCCGTGGGGGTGGAGCCGGCCCATGACGTCGCCGACCACCCGCGAGCACTTCACATGCGGGCGGTCGGGGCGCAGCCCCATCCGGTCCATCTGGAACAGGATGCGACGCTGGACCGGTTTGAGGCCGTCGCGGGCGTCCGGCAGGGCGCGGGCGTAGATGACCGAGTAGGCGTACTCCAGGAAGGAGGTGCGCATCTCCGTGGGAAGGTCCTGGTCGACGATAAGACTGTCATCGGGTGGAGGCGTCTGCGTGGCGGACTTCGACATGTCTCGCATCATGCGCGACAACGGTCCGGAATGGGGAGGCGACACCCCGGGGGGTGACGGGATCGACCGCCGGTTCCGGGCCGGCGCCATGGCGGGAGTCCCGGTGCGGGGGTCTTCTGGGAGTCCCCGCCGATCGTGTCGCAGGTCGATGGCATGATCGTCCTATGAAGTGGACTACGCAGGCCCGATCCGACGACGCCGCCTCGACGCCCCTGGCCGAGGAGGTGCGCCGCGCCGGCTACTATCCCGACCTCGTCCTGGGCGCGCTCGACGTCGCCGTGGCGGGGGAGGAGGTCGTCGTCGACCTCGTCCAGTCCGAGACCACCTTCGACGACGCGGTTCACCGCCACCTGACCGTGCTCGCCCTGACCTCCAGCCGGCTCATCATCGTGCACGTCGATGATGTCCCGCGCGAGGACGGCCGGCCGGGTGCGGTGGCCACCAGCGAGGCGGTGCCCATCGCCCGCATCTCCTCGGTGTCGCTGACCCGGGGCGTGCTCGAGCCCGCGGACGACGGCGGGCGGCTGACGGAGATGACGATCGCGATCTGCTGGGGGGCCGTGCGACGACTGGATCTCGAGCCGGCGACCTGCGGCGATCCGTCCTGCGAGGCCGAGCACGGGCTGACGGGATTGTCCATGCCCGACGACATCGTCATTCGCGTCGCCGCCGGGGTCGAGGGCGACGCCGCGCTGATCCGCGCGGACCGTTTCGCCCGAGCGCTGTCCGAGGCGACCGCTCAGGTCGCGGCGCGCGCATGAGGCCGCACCTGCGTCAGGTCCTGGGCGCCGCGGCGGTGGGCGCGGGGCTCGCCCTGGGCGACCCCGGCTCGCCCGGTGCGCTCTCCGACGCCCAGGCGCGCGACGCGGCCGTGGCCTGGGGCCTGCTGACCGATGACTCCACCGGTGGAACCGCCCCGACCGTCCTCGTGCTCGTCGATGGACTCGGCCTGGAGCTGCTGCGCGAGCGCCTGGGACATGCGCCCGTCCTGCGGTCCTGGCTCTCCGCGACTCGATCGGGCCCCGGTCCCGGCCCCTCGGCGCGCACCTGCACGCCCTCGACGACGGCGGCCGCGCTGACGACGCTGGGCACCGGCGCCCTGCCCGGGACCACCGGCATGGTCGGATACTCCGTACTCAATCCGATGCTGGGGGGCTCCCTCCCCGTCGGCACGACTCCGCACCCCGACCAGAACCTGAACCTCATCACCTGGGAGGGTCGCGCCCCCGACCCCAGGGCCTGGCAGGACGTCCCCACCATCTTCGAACGCCTCGAACGCCTCGAACGCGGTCCGGACCGCTCCCGCTCCGCCCGGGAGGGCGGCGCGCCCCTGGCCGTGACGATCGGCCCCGCCCGCTTCACCGGCTCGGGACTGACCCTGGCCGCCCTGCGCGGGGCCCCTCATCTGGGCGCCGACCGCCTCGAGTCCCGGCCCGGGCTGGCCGCCGAGGCGCTGCGACGGGGCACCCCCCTGGTCTACCTCTACGTCGGTGAGCTCGACCACACCGGTCACAACCACGGATGGCGCTCCATGCGGTGGCTCGAGCAGCTCGAACGCCTCGATGCCGCCATGGCCGAGCTCGCGCGCCGGGCTCCGGCGGGCACGCGCATCATCGTGACCGCCGACCACGGCATGGTCGACACCGGTCCGGACCGGCGCATCGACCTCGCCGCCCGCCCCGCCCTGGCCCGCGACGTCGTTGCGGTGGCGGGCGAACCGCGCTTCACCCATCTCTACGTGCCCGGGTCCGATCCGGCCATCGCCGCCGAGGTCGCCGAGCGATGGCGCGATGAGCTGGGCGAGCGGGCCCTGTGGATCGGCACCCGGTCCCGGGCGGCGCGGCACCTGGGACCGATCGGGCAACGGACGGCCGGTGTGCTGGGCGATGTCCTGGTGGCGATGAACCAGGAGTGGGTCGTGGTCGACCCGCGCGTTCACAGCGAGTCCGCCATGGCCATGCCCGGCGTGCACGGCTCCCTCACGGACGCCGAGACGTCGATCCCCCTGCTGGTGACCGGAACCTGACTCGGCGGCGCTCGGGGCTATGCCTCACGCCGCCCATCGCGCGCCCGTCACTCGGGCTTGGCCCCGAAGACGATCTCGTCCCAGGACGGGACGGATCGGCGCGAGCGCTTTCGGGACCTGGGCGCGTGCGCCGCCGACCCGGACGACCTGTCGGAGAGCGCGTCCCGCTCCGCCCGCTCCTCCACCTGAGCCGTCGGCATGGTCGGGGCACTGTGGACGGATGCCGCCGCCTGGGGCGACGTCGGGGTGGGCGGAGCGGGGGACGCCGCGCTGGGGGCCGACGCGCGGCGCCTGGCGCTGGCCGGCGGGCCGCCCGCCGGCCCCACCGCGGCCCTGCGGCGATCGGACATCGATACGATCTGCGCCTGGCCGCGCGGGGACGTGAGCGGGGCCGCGGGCTCCCCCTCGTCCAGATCCTCGAACGGGGGCTCGACCTCGAGCCTGCGTCCACGGCTGGAGGCCAGATCCGCCAGGAGCGCGTCGGTCGACGTGTCCTCGAGGTCGGCGTGCGCCTCCTGCTCCGGCTCGCCGGCCTCCGCGGCGGGCGAGAGGGCCGAGGAGGCGGCCGAGTCCGCGGGCGGCGGAACCGGACTCACCGCGGTCGGTGCCGAGGACGCCGAGGCGCCCGAGACGGGCGAGTCCTGATCGAAGACCGCCGAGCGGCGGGGGGCCGCGGCGGCCTCCGTGAGCCACCTGGCCTCCTCGTCCAGTGCGCTGACGGAGCGGGCGGTCATATCCAGCTCCCAGCGGGCGATCTTGGCCTGCGCCCCCTGGGCGAAGGCGAGTGTCACCTGCCAGGGATCGCGGCCCTCGCGCAGCGCATCCCACTGCAGGCTCGTCGGCTCCACTCCCCGCGTGGCCAGGCGGTCCACGACGAGCTCCCCGAGAACGGGGGAGTCCTTCTCCCAGCCGATGCGGCAGGCCTGGGCCTGACGGACCGCCCACGCCCTCTCGGCCAGGACGGGGCCCTCGAAGCGGCGCACGTGGTCGACGTCCATGCCGGTGGTGGTGGCGACCTCCTCGGCGCTGGCGCCCGCCCGCATGAAGGCCTGCAGCTCCCGGGGCCGAACGGTCGATCCCGGAGCCGGCGGCTCGACGACCTGGGACAGTGCGGCCGGACGCGCACGGCGCACGGCGGCGCGCAGGGCGTCATCGACGACGATGCTGTAGCGTTCACCCCCGTCGTCAGTCATGACGACGGTGTCACCGTTGGCGCCCAGCAGCTCGAGTTCGATCATGGGGGTAGGCCTCCTCGTGTCCGTCGTATAGGCTCAGCGTGCCATCCCCGCCACTCGAGCCGCGGGAGGTCGCCCGGTGTGCCATGGACCGTCGTGGGAGTCTGTTCGCCCTGAGCCCTACCGCAATGCCGTTGAGCCTGGTTCACGTGTCCGGTACGCGGTGCTATGGTGCGCGTGCCCTGCTCGGAGGGACCGCTCCTCACTGGTCTTCGGTCCAATGGTCGGTCCCGGCGGAGCCACGAACCGCCCGAGAGCCCGATCGAGTGCCGTCGACGAGAGAAGACGAGAGAAAGTGACAGGCCATGGCGACCGACTACGACGCCCCGCGCAAGAACGACGACGAGCCCGAGTCCGACTCCATCGAGGAGCTTACCGCCCGACAGAAGGACCAGTCCTCGGAGGCCATCGAGGAGGATGAGAACGAGGTCGCCGAGGGCTTCGAGCTGCCGGGGGCGGATCTGTCCCGCGAGGAGCTGAGCGTTCACGTCGTCCCGCAGCTGGAGGACGAGTTCACCTGCTCCGAGTGCTTCCTGGTCCATCACCGCGGCTCGTTGGCCTACATCGACGAGGCCACCGGTCTGCCGGTGTGCACCGACTGCGCGGGCTGACGAACCGGCGCATCGCCGGCGGCTCCGCCGGCCCGGACATCCGCCCCACCCTCAGAGCGTCACACCCCGACAAGGAGATCCTCATGGGACTGTTCTCCCGTCGCCGCAGCGGCGACGCGAGTGAATCGAGCGCCATCTCGGAGGGCGCCGCGTCCGAACCAGTCGAGGCCGGCACCGGTCCCTGGGACGCGGCCCGTGCGCCCGAGCGACCGGGGGCCGTGGGCCGGATCGACCTGGGCTCCCTGCACGTCCCGGCCGTGGACGGAATGCAGATACGCCTGGAGAGCCCCGGGGGGGCGGGTCAGGAGATATCGGCCGCCGTGCTGGTCCTGGCCGGCTCCACGCTCGAGCTCCGCGCCTTCGCAGCGCCGCGCACCACCGGCATCTGGGACGAGCTGCGCGAGGACATCGTCGCGGAGCTGGACCGCGCCGGGGCCCGCTTCGAGGTCGAGGAGGGCGAGCACGGTCCCGAGATCCTCGCGCACGTGCCCGTGCGCACCCCCGATGGCAGGGACGGCACGGTGGCCGCCCGCTTCATCGGGGTGGATGGTCCGCGCTGGTTCCTGCGCGGCGTGCTCCAGGGCCCCGCCGCCACCGACGAGGCGGCCTCGCGAGTACTGCGCGAGGTCTTCGCCGACATCGTCGTCGTGCGCGACGGCGCCGCCAGGCCGCCGAGGGAGATTCTCCCGTTGCACGCGCCCGGGATCAGCGCCGCTCCCGCCGCCGAGGACCTGCCTGGCCTCGAGCCCCTCGAGCCCGGGCCGACCATTGCCGAGGTGCGATGAACCGTGCGCTTCACGTCCTGAGGGACCGGTTCTCCGGACTGCGCTCCAGTCGTGAGGACATCGACGCCCTCGACGAGGCCACCTCCGCCAGACGACGGGGGACCATGCCCGTGGGGGAGCTGCGCGCGCGCCGCCGGTCGGAGGTCTCGGGCGTTCTGCGGGCCATCACCTTCAGGCCGTCCACCGACAAACCCGTCCTGGTCGGTCAGCTCTTCGACGGCACCGGTTCGGTGGACCTGGTATGGATCGGACGCCGATCGATCGCCGGGATCCGTCCCGGTACGCATCTGCGGGCCGAGGGCATGGTCGTCGCCGGCCACTCCCGCCCCACGATCTACAACCCGAGCTATGAGATCCTCGCACCCGGAACCTGAGCCCGTGAGAACCGATGCCCCCCGCGCCGCCGCCGGTCTCGGCGCCCTCGACTCCGACCGCTTCGACGCCGCGGCCGCGGTCGGAGGCTGGCGCGGCGCGCTGGAGTCCGCCGGCCCCGCACTCGTTTTCGTCATCATCCTGGCGGTGGCGCCGACTGCGCTGCCCACGGCTCTCACGGCGTCACTGGTCGTGAGCGCCGTGGCCCTCCTCGCGCGGCTCGCCCAGAGCTCCCGACGACGGAGCCTGAGGCAGGTGGCGGGCGGCGCGCTGGTGGCGGTGGTGAGCGCCGCGTGGGCCTGGCGCAGCGGACGGGCGTCCGATTTCTACGCCACCGGGCTGGTCATCAACGCCGTGTGGCTGGTCATCTGCCTGGGCTCCCTGCTGGTGCGCCGGCCGATCGTCGGCGTGCTCATGGAGCTGTGGCGCTCCACGTCCGCGACGGCCGACGGCGGCCGGGGAACCGGGGATCGTGGGCGCCGGCGCACCGATCCGGATCCGGCCGGGACCCGGAGGCGCTACGTCATCGGCACCGGCGTGCTGACGGCCATGTTCATGCTGCGCCTGCTGGTGGAGGTGCCGCTCTACCTGGTGGGCGAGGCCGCCGTCGGGGCATTGGGCGTGGCCCGAATAGTGCTCGGCCTGCCGCTGTTCGCCCTGTGCCTGTGGTTCGTGTGGCTCATCGTGCGCCCCGCCCCCGGGCGCCTGCGCCCGGACGAGGGGCGGGAGCGGCGCTGACCCCGGGGGAGGGGCGCGGGACTCAGCTCATGGTCGCCGGGTCGTTCCCGGGTGCGAGGTCCGCCTCGGGCTCGTCCGCGACGGTGAACAGCTCGGGGATCTCGGACAGCGATGTCTCCCCCTCGCGCGCGGTGAGGAACAGCAGCTCGTCCCCGCGCTCGAACCGCTCGTCCCCATCGGGGTTGATCGGACGGTAGTCGCGCAGGATGGCGGCCAGGACCGTGTGGGGGGGCAGTTCCACCTCGCTGACGAGCTCCCCGATGACGGGGGAGTCGTCGGGCAGGGTGAGCTCGTGCATGAAGGCGCCGGACTGGTGGAAGGTGAACACCGAGACCAGGGAGCCGACACTGACCGCCTCCTCGACGAGCGCCGTCATGATGCGGGGCGTCGAGACGGCGACGTCCACGCCCCAGGTCTCGTCGAAGAGCCACTCGTTCTTTGGGTTGTTGATGCGCGCCACGGTCCGGGGCACGCCGTACTCGGTCTTGGACAGCAGCGAGGTCACGAGGTTGGACTTGTCGTCGCCGGTGGCGGCGACGACGACGTCGCACTCGCCCGCCCCGGCCTCGGCCAGGGCGTCGACGTCGCACGCATCGGCGAGCTGCCAATCGGCGTCGGGCACGGAGGCGATGCGCATGGCGTCGGGCGAGCGGTCCACGAGCGTGACCTCATGGCCGTGGCTGATGAGCTCGCGGGCGATGGAACGGCCCACGGAGCCGGCACCGGTGATGACGATCTTCATCGTTCAGATCTCCTTCGCGGGCGGGCGGGACAGCGTGCGCTGCACGGCGACGAGTCGCTCGGTCGCGACTGCGAGGTGGAGACGATCATGATCCTGGAGCACCGTCGTCGGTCGTGGAACGAGCGCCGTCGACCCGCGGGAGATCCACGCGACCCGCACCTCCAGACGCTCCTCGATCGCGGAGATGGTCATGCCGACCCAGGCGCTGGAGACGTCGGGCTGGACCAGGCCCACGGTCCCGGAGACATCGACGATCTCCCGCGCCGTGCCGCCGGGCAGGATCCGGCGCATCATCTGCTCCGCCGTCTGACGCACCGTCGCGACGGTCGGAATGCCCAGACGCTCGTAGACGTCGGCCCGCCGGGCGTCGTAGATGCGGGCCACGACGTGCTCGATGCCGTAGAGCTCCCGGGCGACCCGGGCGGCCACGATGTTGGAGTTGTCGCCGTTGGACACCGCGGCGAAGGCGTAGGCCTCGTCGATGCCCGCCTGCTCCAGGGCGTCGCGGTCGAAGCCCACACCCTTGACCTTGCGGCCGTTGAACTCGGCGGGCAGACGCCGGAAGGCGTCGGAGAGCTGGTCGATGATGGCCACGGAATGGCCCATGCGGTCGAGATGAGTGGCCATGGAGGCCCCCACGCGGCCGCAGCCCATGATGACGAAGTGCACGGTGGAACCGTACCCCGGACCTTGGACGTCGCGGAACGCGGACGTACGATTCGATGTCGTGCGTGATTTCGCAGACCGTGTCAAGCGGCTTCTCGTCGGGCGCCCGGTGCCCAGCCGAGCGCTTGGCGAGACTCTCCTGCCCAAACGGATCGCTCTTCCGGTCTTCGCCTCCGATGCCCTCTCCTCGGTGGGGTACGCCCCCGATGAGGTGCTCATCACCCTGGCGGTGGCGGGCGGCGCGGCCACGATGGTCTCGCCATGGGTGGCGCTGGCGGTCGTCGGCGTGCTCGTCGTGGTCGTCGCCTCCTACAGGCAGACCGTTCACGCCTACCCCTCCGGCGGTGGCGACTACGAGGTCGTCTCGACCAACCTCGGGCCGAATGCCGGGTTGCTCGTGGCGTCCGCGCTGCTGAGCGACTACGTCCTGACCGTCGCCGTGTCCGTGTCCTCGGGGACTTCCTACCTGGCCGCGGCCGTGCCCTGGGCGGAGGGGCACAAGGTCGAGATCGCCTTCGGCATCGCCACCGTCCTGGCGCTGCTCAACCTCCGCGGGAGCCGTGAGTCGGGCAGCGCCTTCGCCATCCCGACCTACCTGTACATGGCGGCCATCGGCGTCCTGGCCGTCGTCGGCCTCATCCAGGAGGTGACCGGCACGCTCGGGCGGGCGGAGAGCTCGGCGTACGAGATCCTCACGCAGGGCGGGTGGGATCAGGGCCTGACCGGCCTGGCCGGAGCCTTCCTCGTCCTGCGCGCCTTCTCCTCGGGGTGCGCGGCTCTGACTGGCGTCGAGGCGATCTCCAACGGCGTTCCCAGCTTCCAGCGCCCCAAGTCCCGCAACGCCGCCACCACGCTGCTCATGCTGGGCACGATCGCCGCCCTGATGCTCATGAGCATCATCCACCTCGCCGGCGCCGTCGGTATCCACATGGTCGAGAACCCGGCCACCGAGCTGCTCAGCAACGGCCGGCCGCTCGGCGAGGACTATCATCAGGACCCGGTCATCGGTCAGATCGCCGCGACCGTCTTCGCCGACTTCAAGCCGATGTTCTACCTCATCACCGCCGTCACCGGGCTCATCCTGGTGCTGGCCGCCAATACCGCCTTCAGCGGCTTCCCGGTTCTGGCCAGCGTGCTGGGCCGCGACGAGTTCCTCCCCCGCCAGCTCTCCCAGCGCGGAGATCGTCTCGCCTACTCCAACGGCATCATCGTGCTGTGGCTGGGGGCGGTCGCCTTCATCATCGGCTTCGACGCCAACACCAACCGGCTCATCCAGCTCTACATCGTCGGCGTGTTCATCTCCTTCACGCTGTCGCAGATCGGCATGGTCCGTCACTGGACGCGCGCGCTGACCACCGCCACCGATCCCGGGGCGCGCCGCCGCATGCACCGCTCCCGCGCCATCAACGCCATCGGCGTGGCGGGCACCGGGCTGGTGCTGCTCATCGTGCTGGCGACCAAGTTCACCCGCGGAGCCTGGCTCACCCTGACCATCATGGCGGTCCTCTGCCTGGTGATGAGCCGGATCCGGCGCCACTACCGGCGCGTGAGCGACGAGCTGGCGATCTCCGACCTGCACGACGCGCGTGTGCTGCCCGCCCACGTCCACGCCATCGTCCTGGCCTCGCGCCTCCACCAGCCCACCCTGAGGGCCCTGACCTACGCCCAGTCCACGTACCCGACCTCCATCGAGGCCGTCACCGTGGACACCGGCGACGGCGGAGCGGACGGGCTCCTGGACGCCTGGGAGGAGGCGGAGCTGCCGGTGCCCCTGACCATCCTGGACTCGCCCTTCCGGGACATCACCCGGCCCATCGTCAACTATGTGCGCTCGGTGCGCCGCGAGTCCCCGCGCGACCTGGTCGTCGTCTTCCTGCCCGAGTACCTCGTGCGCCACTGGTGGGAGCAGATCCTCCACAACCAGACAGCGCTGCGGCTCAAGACCGCCCTGCTGTTCACTCCCGGAGTGGTCATGGCCTCGGTGCCCTGGCAGCTGGGCCTGCCCGGCGAGACCCACATCCATCGCGGCAAGCGCGCCCGGACGGCCAGGGGCATCGCCGACGCCGACGCCGCCGTCCGCCGCGAGGATCGTCATCGCCGCCGGCCCGCCGGCGCATCCGGACCGGGAGAGGCCCCATGAGCTCCAGTTCTTCTCGGACCAGCCGGCCGAGCCGTCGGCGACACGGGGCTCCCCATCGGCCCTCGGCACGGGTTCCGTCGTCACGGGACGGGGCCGAGGAGCTTGTTCTGCGGGTGGGTCCCCCCGCCCACGGGGGGCACTGCGTGGCCAGGCCCGTCGACGACCCCACCGGCCGCGTCGTCTTCGTCCGCCACAGCCTGCCGGGTGAGACGGTGCGCGCCGTTCTGACCGAGAGGAGCGCCAGGATCTGGCGCGCCGACGCCATCGATGTCCTGTCCCCCTCCCCGGACCGCGTTCGTCCCGCGTGGCCCGAGGCCGGGCCCGGGGGAGTCGGCGGCGGGGAGCTCAGCCACGTCGCCCTGCCCGCTCAGCGCACGTGGAAGCGATGGGTACTGGCCGACTGCCTGCGGCGCATCGGCGGCGAGGAGGTCGCGGCGGCGGTGGCCCGGCTGCCCGAGGCGACCGGCGCGGGAGCGGTGCCGGTCGAGGCCATGCCGGGCGAGGCGGTGGCCGAGTCGAGCGACGACCCGCGCGTGCGCCGGCGGGCCGGCACCGGCACTCGGACCAGGATCGCCCTGACCGTCACCGACGACGGCCTGGCCGGTATGCACGGTTTCCGCTCGGGGCGGGTCCTGCCCGTCTCCTCCCTGCCACTGGCAGACCCGGCGATCCGCGACCTCGGGCTGACCGAGCGCTCCGCGTGGCGCAGGCGCTACCGTCCGGGCATGCGCGTCCGGGCCGTCGCGCCGAGTGCCGGCGAGCCCGTGGTGCTTCTGTCCGACGAGGAGGGGAGCCGGGTCCTGACCGCAGCGGGGCGGCCTACGGGCCGTCGACGCGTTGAGGAGGTCATCGACGCCACCGGACTGGGGCTGGGCGAGCTGCGCTACAGCGTGCACGCCGAGGGCTTCTGGCAGGTCCACCGCGAGGCCGGCGCCGTCCTGATGGACCGGGTCGTGCGCGCCGCCCTGTCCGAGGCGCCGACGGCGGCCGGAACGCGAGCCGATGACCTGCCGCTGGATCCCGGTGCGCTGGCGGGCACGCGCGTGGTCGAGCTGTACGCCGGCGCGGGGCTGTTCACGCTTCCGCTGGCGGCGCTGACCGGGACGGTCCGCTCGCTCGAGGGCGAGGAGCGCGCCGTGCGCGACGCGCGCCGGACCCTTCACGCCCGGGAGGGGGCCCGCCTTCTGACCGGCAGGGTCACCGCCGCCGGCGTGGCGGAGCTGGGGCGCTTCACGTCCGGCGCGCCGGGCGCCGACGCCGTCGTCCTCGACCCGCCGCGCCAGGGCGCCGGCCGCGAGGTCGTGGAGGCCGTCGCCGCCCTCGGCGCGCCTCGCGTGGTCATGGCGGCCTGCGACCCGGCGGCCGGCGCCCGGGACCTGGGACTCTTCATGAGGACCGGCTACCGGATCGCCGCCATGAGCGCACTGGACATGTTCCCCCACACCCACCACTTCGAGACGGTCTGCGTCCTGGAGCGGGAGTGAGCCCGCGCCCCGAGCCCGCCCCCCGGGGCGGGTGCTCACCGGGGACGCGGACGGCCTCGCCCACCGAATGCATGCGGACGGCCTTGCGTAAAGCGGGCGCTCGTCGTGCTGTGTTGACGCGAGATAACGCGGTGCCGGATACGGTATCGGTCGAGTCCGTCGCGCATCCCCGCTAAGACGACGGGAGCCGCAGAACAGGAGTGACGCCTTGGCCAGTATCGACACCTTCCGCTCGCGCGCCACCCTGGACGTGGGCGGACGCTCCTACGAGATCTTCCGCCTCGACGCCGTTCCCGGACTGGAGCGCCTGCCCTACAGCCTCAAGATCCTGGCCGAGAACCTGCTGCGCACCGAGGACGGGGCCGATGTCACCGCCGAGCACGTGCGGGCGCTGGCCTCCTGGGATCCCGGAGCCGAGCCCAGCACGGAGATCCAGTTCACCCCCGCCCGCGTCATCATGCAGGACTTCACCGGTGTGCCCTGCGTCGTGGATCTGGCCACCATGCGGGAGGCCGTCGTCGACCTGGGCGGGGACCCCGAGAGGGTCAACCCGCTGGCTCCCGCTGAGATGGTCATCGACCACTCCGTCCAGATCGACTCCTTCGGCCTGTCCTCCTCCCTGGAACGGAACAAGGAGCTGGAGTACCGGCGCAACGCCGAGCGCTACCAGTTCCTGCGCTGGGGGCAGGGGGCCTTCTCCAACTTCCGGGTGGTGCCGCCGGGCACCGGCATCGTCCACCAGGTCAATATCGAGTACCTGGCCCGCATCGTCTTCACCCGTGAGCTCGCCGGCGCCGTCGGGGACTCGGGCGCGGTCGTCCAGGCCTACCCCGACACCTGCGTGGGCACCGACTCCCACACCACCACGGTCAACGGCCTGGGCGTGCTGGGCTGGGGCGTGGGCGGCATCGAGGCCGAGGCGGCCATGCTCGGGCAACCCGTGTCCATGCTCATCCCGCGCGTGGTCGGCTTCCGACTCACCGGTGCCATCCCGGCCGGCGCGACCGCCACCGACGTCGTGCTCACCATCACCCAGATGCTGCGCGATCACGGGGTGGTGGGCAAGTTCGTCGAGTTCTACGGCGAGGGAGTGGCCGCCGTGCCTCTGGCGAATCGCGCCACCATCGGCAATATGAGCCCCGAGTTCGGCTCCACCGCCGCCATCTTCCCCATCGACGACGTCACCCTGGACTACCTGCGCCTGACCGGCAGGGACGATGAGAGGATCGCCCTGGTCGAGGCCTATGCCAAGGCCCAGGGGCTGTGGCACGACCCCGCGCGCGAGCCGGTCTACTCCGAGTACCTGGAGCTGGACCTGGCGACGGTCGTGCCCTCCATCGCCGGCCCCAAGCGCCCCCAGGACCGCATCGAGCTGAACCACGCCAAGGAGAACTTCGAGGCGGCTCTGCCCGCCTACGCGGCCGAGGCGTCGAAGCCGGCACCGGTCACCCTGGCCGATGGCACCGAGACCGTCCTCGACCACGGGCACGTGGCCATCGCCTCGATCACCTCGTGCACCAACACCTCCAATCCGAGCGTCATGGTGGCCGCGGGGCTCCTGGCCCGAAACGCCGTCGCCAGGGGACTGACGAGCAAGCCGTGGGTCAAGACCTCCACGGCCCCGGGCAGCCAGGTCGTCACCGACTACTACGCCAAGGCGGGGCTGTGGCCCGCGCTCGATGCGCTCGGCTTCAACGTCGTGGGCTACGGCTGCGCCACCTGCATCGGCAACTCGGGTCCGCTGCCCGCGGAGGTCTCGGAGGTCGTCAACGACGCCGATCTCGCCGTCGTCTCGGTGCTGTCCGGCAACCGCAACTTCGAGGGGCGCATCAATCCCGACGTCAAGATGAACTACCTGGCCTCCCCGCCGCTGGTCATCGCCTACGCCCTGGCCGGGACCATGGACATCGACTTCGCCACCGAGCCGCTGGGCCAGGACCCCGAGGGCCGCGACGTCTTCCTGTCCGACATCTGGCCCGACCCCACCGAGGTCCAGGCCGTCATCGACGCCACCATCGACCGCGAGATGTACACGCGCGACTACGCCGACGTCTTCGCCGGCGACGAGCGCTGGCAGGGCCTGGACACCCCCGAGGGGGACACCTTCGCCTGGGACGAGGAGTCCACCTACGTGCGCAAGGCCCCCTTCTTCGAGGGCCTGACCATGGAGCTCACCCCGGTCACCGACATCGAGGGCGCCCGGGTGCTCGCGCTGCTGGGCGACTCGGTGACCACCGACCACATCTCCCCGGCCGGTGCCATCAAGGCCGACTCCCCGGCCGGCCGCTACCTGGCCGAGCACGGCGTGGCCCGCGCGGACTTCAACTCCTACGGATCGCGCCGCGGCAACCACGAGGTCATGATCCGCGGCACCTTCGCCAACATCCGCCTGCGCAACCGGCTGCTCGACGGCGTCGAGGGCGGCTACACCCGCAACTTCCTCACCGGCGAGCAGGAGTCGATCTTCGACGCCTCCCTGGCCTACCGGGCGGCCGGCGTCCCGCTGGTGGTGCTGGGCGGCAAGGAGTACGGCTCGGGCTCCTCGCGCGACTGGGCCGCCAAGGGCACCGCGCTGCTGGGCGTCAGGGCCGTCATCACCGAGTCCTTCGAGCGCATCCACCGCTCCAACCTCATCGGCATGGGCGTCGTCCCGCTGCAGTTCCCGGCCGGGGAGTCGGCGGCGAGCCTGGGCCTGGACGGCACCGAGACCTTCTCGATCCGGGGATTGACGGCTCTCAACGACGGCGTCACCCCGCGCGCCGTCGCGGTCAGGGCCGAGAAGTCCGACGGCTCGGTCGTCGCCTTCGATGCTGTCGTGCGCATCGACACCCCCGGTGAGGCCGACTACTTCCGCAACGGAGGCATCCTGCAGTACGTGCTGCGCCAGCTCGCCGGCTCCTGAGATTCGCCGACCGCCGGACGCCTCCCATGGGGCGGGGCGGACGCGACGAGCCGGGCGGGTCGGCGACGCCGTGAGGATGACCCGCTCCGCCCGGCACGGATTCGTGGACATCGAACTGCGCGGGGCTTCGCGACGGGCGCTCCCGGCGATGTGAGTTTCACAACGATCGTCGACTCCCTGGATGCGGCACTGGCCGCTCCGGGGCGGCCGCCCGTCTGAGGCTCGTATGAGTGGACGCCGAGGGATAAGACTGATCGATGGCCGATTGGGAGGGGCCGAGAGCGGCGGGCGCCCGACGCCCCGTCCCCGGAATCGCGATGGGAATGGCCTGGCCGGGACGGAATAGCGATCTCACGCCCCTCGTTGGGCCGGTGTCCGGATCACTCGTGATCACTCCAAGCGGCATCGCGGAAGGAAGCACTCATGTCAGCGTTGTCATCGCCCACCCCCTCCAGCTCCCGGATCGCATCCCACAGTGCCGCCGTCACCGATGGTTCTGCCGGCGCAGCGGGAGCCCCGGTCGAGGAGGTCGACCTCCTCGTCGTCGGAGGCGGGAAGGCCGGCAAGTCCTTGGCGATGCTGCGCGCCAAGGCCGGTGACAAGGTCGTCATGGTCGAACGGGACAAGGTGGGCGGCACCTGCATCAACGTCGCCTGCATCCCCACCAAGACCCTCATCTCGGCCGCCCGGGTCCTCCACGAGGTCCAGGGGGCGGGTACTGACGGCGTCACCCTGCCCGAGCAGGCCGGCGGCGCCGACGCCCTGGCCCGGGCCCGCATCGACCTGGCCTCCTTCCGCGCCCGCAAGGAGGCGGTCGTGGGTGGCATGGTGGCGGCCCACGAGACGATGTTCCCCGCCTCCGGCATGGACTTCGTCAAGGGCACCGCCCGCTTCGTGGGGGAGCGCACCGTCGAGATCGCCCTGAACGACGGCGGCCTGCGGCGCGTGCGCGGCGCCAGGGTCCTCATCAACACCGGCACCACGCCGTCGGTCCCCCCGATCGAGGGCCTGGCCGACGTGCGCTACTGGACCAGCGAGGACCTGCTCACCCTGCCCGAGCTGCCCACCGGTCTCGTGGTCCTGGGCGGCGGCGTCATCGGCGTCGAGATGGCCTCCCTCATGGGGCTCCTCGGCGTGCCGGTCACCATCGTCCACGCCGGGCAGCACATCCTGGACCGCGAGGACGACGACGTCGCCGCTGAGGTGACCGCCGGCCTGGAGGCCCTGGGTGTCACGGTCCTGGCCGGCGCGCGCGCCTCGAAGGTCGCCGCCGTCCCCGACGGGCAGGGCGTCGTCGTCACCACCGCCGACGGGCGCGAGGCGACCGGCTCCCACCTGCTTCTCGCCCTGGGGCGCACCCCCGTCACCGCCGGTCTCGGCCTGGAGGCCACGGGTGTGGAACTGACCGAGCGCGGCTTCGTGCGCGTTGACGACCACCTGCGCACCACCGCCGAGGGCGTCTACGCCGCGGGTGACGTGGCCGGCACGCCCCAGTTCACCCACGCCTCCTGGAACGACTTCCGCGTCCTGCGCGACCTCTTCGCCGGTAAGGAGGCCTCCACCACCGGGCGCCTCATCCCGTGGGCCGTCTTCACCACGCCCGAGCTCGGGCACGTGGGCCTGACCGAGGCCGAGGCCCGTCAGGCCGGCTACGAGGTGCGCGTCGCCAAGACCCCGACGGCGGCCGTCCCGCGTGCCAAGACCCTGGGGCGCACCGAGGGCTTCCTCAAGATCATCATCGACGCCCGCGCCGACCTCATCCTGGGCGCCGCGATCATCGGCGCCGAGGCCAGCGAGGTCATCACCAGCATCCAGATGGCGATGCTGGGTGGCCTGAGGTGGCAGCAGGTGCGCGACGCCGTCATCACCCACCCCACCATGAGCGAGGGACTCAACATCGTCCTGGACTCCCTGGGCTGAATCCTCTGGCCGGGGCCTGCCTGGGCGGGTTTTCCCGGACCTGCTCAGGCGGGGCGCACCCCCAGGTTCTCAACGCGCTCGGCCCCCGGAAGCACCACCAGCAGCGCCCCGGGAACCAGGAGCTTGGAGCGACGCACGCCCGAGCCGATGAGCACCGTGGCACGGCCCGCCACGGCGCTGTCGATGAAGAGCCTCCAGTCCTCGGGCAGGCCGACCGGCGTGATCCCGCCGTACTCCATGCCGCTCATCTCCACGGCCCGCTCCACCGGCAGGAACGAGGCCTTGCGCACGTCGATGCGCTTCTTGACGACGTGGTTGACGTCGGCGAAGTCGGGCGCCCGCACGACGCAGGCGGCGACGCGCTCCTCGCCCGTGCGCTTGCCGGCCACGAGCACGCAGTTCCCGGTCGCCTCGGGATCCAGATCGTAGTGCTCGTTGAGCGCGTCGGTGTCGGAGTACTGCGGGTCGATCGCAATCACCTGAGCCTGGCGGGCCAGGCGCGCGCCGTCGGGGGAGGAGTCCTCCAACGCGCGCAGCGCGGCGGCCACGGGGTCGGCGAGCAGGTCGGTGCGCTCCAGCGCCGGCTGCCAGCCGATCTCCGCGGCGAAGAGCTCGGCCGGATCACGCAGATCAGTCATTCCTCTCATCCTTTCGATGACGTGGAGCGCCTCTCGATGCGCTCCACCAGACGGGTCCTGACTCCGGGCCACTGCGTCGGGGTGATGGCGAACATGGCCGTGTCGCGCGTGCGCCCCTCCTCGCCGGGCGCCAGGGAGGGCTGCCAGGCGCGCAGGACCCCCTCGAAGGTCGCGCCCAGCGCCGCGATCGCGCCGCGGGCCACCTCATTGCGCGCGTCGGTCTTGATGTCCACGCGGTCCACGCCCCAGTCCTCGAGGGCCTGCGTGAGGAGCAGGAGCTTGGCGGCCGGGTTGACGGCGGTGCCGCGGACTGCCGGTGAGAGCCAGGAGGAGCCGATCTCGACGGCGAAGAGCCTCCCGTCCGGCATCCACCGCGGCGTCAGGTAGGCGGTGTGCCCGACGAGACGGCCGGTGGCCACCTCGACCTGGGCGAAGGGCGCATAGGTCCCCGTGTCCCGACGGGCCAGGCTGCGGATCACGTAGTCCTCGACCGTCTCCGGCGTCGGCACCGTGGCGAAGGGGCTCGTCGCGGCGGCCTCGGCGGCCTGCCGCAGCCCCGGCACGTGCCCGGGCGCAAGCGGCTCGAGACGCACGACATCACCGGCCAGCGCACCGCAGGTCAGGATGGGGGAGGGGGCGTGCGGCAGGGCGGAGCTCATGCCCCGATCATGGCAGCCGCAGCGCGGCCGTCGTCGGGAGCCTCAGCATGTGGTCTCATTGTCCCCGTGCTGCACGTGATCTTCTTCTCCCCGCGCATTCCCGGGAACTCGGGGGCCGCGATCCGCCTGAGCGCCAACACCGGCTCCATGCTCCACCTCGTGGACCCTCTGTTCGACATGGACGACGCCAAGCTGCGCCGCGCCGGCCTGGACTACCACGACCTGGCCAGCACGCGCGTCCACGCCACCTGGGAGGAGTGCCTGGCCGAGGTCCCCGGGAGGATCTTCGCCTTCACCGCTCATGTGCCGCGCCGCTACACCGAGGTCGACTGGCGGGACGACGACGCTCTCCTATTCGGCCCCGAGCCCACCGGCCTGCCCGAGATGATCATGGCGCACTCCCGCGTCACCGACCGCGTCCGCATCCCCATGGTCGCGGGCAACCGCTCCCTGAACCTGGCCAACTCCGCCGCCGTCGGTCTGTACGAGGCGTGGAGCGCCCTCGGCTTCCCGGGTGCCGCCGAGGGGACTGAGGGACACCGAGGGTCCGCCGACGGCGCAACGCGCCCGGTGGCGTCCTGACCCGGTCTCCTCGGACTCTTCGGCCGAGCCCTCGACGCGCGAGGGCTCGACGTCGACCGCGGCGCCCCCGGTCCGGGTCAGAGCATGTCCGCGGGTCTGATCGACAGGTCCTCGACCGCCGCGTCGATCGGCATGTCCACGGCCAACCGGATCGTGGCGGCGACCGACGTCGTCGCCATGTGGTCCTCGGCCCGGTACCGGTGGGTCGTGGATCCCTCGGCGCGCAGGCGACGGGCCCTGTCCCGGTGAAGCCGTCTCTGCATGGGCGTGTCCACCCTGCCGGGGTAAATGGTCGTCACGCGCACTCGGCCGCGCTCCTCCTCGCGCAACGCGTCCGCTAGTGCCTTGAGCCCGGCTTTCGCCGCGCAGTACAGCGCCTGCTCCGGCCAGGTCCGCAGTCCCGCACCGGAGTTGATCATGATGGTCAGCCCGCGCGCCTCGCGCAGCGCGGGCAGCAGCAGGCCGGTCAGGTGGGCGACGGCGACCAGATCCAGATCCAGAACGCTGCGCCACTGCGCGGGGGAGAGCTCCTCCAGGGGCCCGGCGGCCTCGATGCCCGCGGAGTTGACCAGGACATCGAGCTGAGTGAGTCCGAGTTCGCCGATGGTGACGGTCAGCGCCTCGTCATCGGTGAGGTCCACGGCGCAGGTGCGCACCCTGGCGCCGCTCTCCTCGCTCAGGACCGGGGCGAGCTCGTCCAGGTCCGCGGCCGTGCGCGCCAGGAGGACGAGGTCGTGGTCGGCGGCGAGGTCGCGCGCCGCGGCCAGCCCGATGCCCGAGGTCGCGCCGGTGATCAGCGCCAGGGGGCGGCGCTGGTGCCGTCCGGACTCGTTGTGGAAGGTGCTCACCGCGACTCCTGCAGGAAGGGGGCCGTGCCGGGGGCGCCGGGGCGCGAGTAGGTGGCGGTGAGCGTGGCGCGAGCGATGCCGTGCGCCGAGCAGTGGAAGGCGACCACCGCCGGAGTGGCCTCGTCGTCCAGGCCCAGGGTGTCCACGTCCAAGGCGTGCACCGCGAAGACGTAGCGGTGGTCGCCGTCGCCCTCGGGAGGATAGGGGCCGGACCAGGCGTGCGATCCCGAGTCGTTGGCGGAGTGGAAGGCGGCGCCGTCGAGTCGGAGGTCGGACTCCCCCGCTCCTCGGGGCAGGCAGGAGACCGAGACGTCGAGGTCCTGCACCGTCCAGTGCCACCACCCCGACGGGGTCGGGGCGTCGGGGTCGAAGCAGGAGACGATGAAGGATCGCGTGGCCTGCGGGAAGCCCGACCAGTGCAGCTCGGGGGAGATGTTCTCGTCCAGTGCGGTGAATCGGTCCGCCATGCGCTCGCCGTCCACGAGATCCCCGGACTCCAGCGTGAAGGCCGGCAGGGGCGGCAGCAGGTCGTAGGGGAAGGGCGAGCGCGGACGCGTCAGGTCAGTAGTCACGGAAGGCCTCCGGTTCTGTTCAGGTCCGTAGTGGGATATGAGAACGAGCACACCCACTGTAATCGCCGCACCTGGCAGGAGCCCGAGAGCCACCGGGGAGGGCCCGGCCCGGACTCCGCGTGTCGGTGGGCGGCGCTATTCTCGCCCATGAGTCGAACATGCGTTCGATGGTGCGCGAGAGCGGGATGAGAAGAGGATCCGGCGAGGAATCGGAGGGGAGCGGCCATGCGATTGACGGCCACCGAGCGGCTCGCCGCTGCCCGCACCGCTCTGATGCGCGCTGAGAGTCGTACGGGCCTGGCGGACCGGACCTCCCGAGACATTCGGCGCATCGCGGCCCGGACGCCCGCCTCCTCCCGGAGAGGGGCTCACCGGTCGGATCCCCGGCTCGCTCCGGGGGCGGACTCGGCGGGGGCGCTCACCATCACCGGTTCGACGAGCGTGCTCCTGGCCGCGGCCGCCCGTCGGCAGGGCTCTCACGGCTGGTGCGCCGTCGTCGACGCCGAGGGCATCGGCTGGTGCGCCGCGTCGGAGTGCGGGCTCGCGCTCGATCGCGTCCTGGCGGTCCGGATCGCCGAGGTCGCTCCTCGTGCCCTCCTCGCCGTCATCGGCGCCCTCCTGGACGGCGTCGACGTCCTTCTCCTCTCCTCGCGGTGCTCCATCGCCCTGCGGGTCCGGGATCACCGTTCCCTGACCGCCCGTGCGCGCGAGCGCGGCGCCCTCATCCTCACTCCGGCGCCCTGGGAGGGGGCCCGGGCCCTGGACGCCATGCCGCAGAGCGCCCCGCAGCGGGACGAGCGCGGCGCCCGGCTCCCCGAGGTCCTCCCCCTGCGCCCCCGTCTGCGTGCCGGTGCCGCCCCGCTCCCCCCGGCGCCGATCGCCCGGGAGATGCCCGAGGGGCATCTGCATCGCCTGAGCTGGCTGCTGCGAGAATCCGTCGGAGCAGGTCCCTCCCGATCGCTCCATCTCGATGCCACGGGGGTCGACCTGCGGGACGCGGGCGCCGAGCCCTGGTCCGATTCCGCCACCGCTCCCGGGGTGGGCGCATGACCCCCTCGACTCCGCGTCTTCTCGCCGTCTGGGTTCCCGACTGGCCCGTCGTCGCCCTCGGGCTCGAAGCGGGCGGGCGCAGTCGGCCGGGCGCTCCGGCGGGGCGGGAGGACGTGCCGGACCCGGCCCTGAGCCCCGTCGCCATCGTTGACGGGCGCGGCGTGATCGCGGCCTCCGCCCCCGCGCGCGCCGCGGGCGTCACCGCCGGCATGAGGGTCCGGGTCGCTCGCGCCCTGTGCCCGGCTCTCGCCGCGATTCCCTCCCGGCCCGACCGCGAGGCCCGCGGTTTCGAGGTCGTCATGGAGGCCCTGGGCGACCTCCTGGCCGATCCGCTCGTCGCCCGCCCCGGCCTGGCGCTGTCCGGCGCCCGCGGTCCCGCCGCCTGGGCCGGCGGGGAGGAAGCGCTCGCCGCGGCCCTCGTCGAGGCCGTGGCCGAGGGGGCGGGTGCGGAGTGCCAGGTCGGCATCGCCGACTCGCTGCTGGGCGCGGTCCTCGCGGCGCGCGAGGGGGTCGTCGTCCCTCCCGGGCGGGCGCCAGAGTTCCTCTCGTCCTGGCCGTTGGAGGCCGTCCTGACGGCCCTGTTCACGCGTCGTTCGCGTCGGGAGGCCCGCGGGCTGCTGGAGGTCCTCTCGCGCCTGGGGCTGCGCAGCCTCGGTGACCTGGCGGCCCTGCCGTCCCGTGATGTCGCCGCGCGCTTCGGCCCGGCGGGGGAGCTGCTGCACGCGCTCGCATCCGGCACCTCCTGGCGGGTGCCGCGCGCACGGCGCCCGGAGCGCGACCTCACCGTGGAGATGCGCCTGGATCCGCCCGTCTCGCGGACGGATGCCGCCGCCTTCGCCGCGCGCGCAGTGGCCGAGGACCTCGCGACTCGGCTCGCGGCTCACGGCCTGACGGTGGGGCGCCTGCTCGTGGAGGCCCGCTGCGAGGACGGCGCGCGCCTCGCCCGCTCCTGGATGCTCCAGTCCGCTCCCACCCCCGCCGAGCTGACCGATCGCGTGCGCTGGCAGCTGGAGGGGTGGCTGTCGGGGCGCTCGGGGCACCCACCCGCCGCCCCACTGGAGCACATGCGTCTGAGCGCCCTCGAGCCGTCCCCCGCCGGAGCGGCTCGGGCCGGACTGTGGCCCGCGCCCGGGGAGCAGGGGGAGCGCCGCGCCCATCGGGCGGCCGAGCGCGTCGAGTCGCTCCTCGGAGGAGGCGGGGTCGGCAGGCCCCTCCTCGTGGCCGGCCGGGATCCGCGTTCGCGTGCACGGATGATCCCCTGGGGGGAGCCGGTGCCGACCGCCGGCTCCGACGGCGCCGATGCGCCCTGGGAGGGATCGCTGCCGGTTCCCTCCCCGTCGATCGTGCTGACGCGCCCCGTCCCCGCCGTGCTAGTGGATGCCGGGGGCGGGGAGGTCGTCGTGGATCGGCAGGGGCAGCTGAGCGCCGTGCCCGCGAGGCTGGAGGTGGAGCGGGCCCCGTGCGAGGGGTGGGGAGGAGCCGGCGACGGGTGGGAGGAGAGTCGGCGAGTCGTGTCCTGGGCCGGTCCCTGGCCCGTGGACGAGGGGTGGTGGCGCCCCGAGGGGGCGTCGCGCAGGGCCTACCTCCAGGTGGTCGCGGACCTCGGCCCGCCGCTGCTGCTCGTGCGCGCAGGACGTTGGTGGCTCGATGCCGTCTACGACTGAGGGCCCGTGAGGCTCTCGTCCCGTTTCCGGGGTCCGTCGCCGATGCGCGCCCCAACCGCACCAGCCGCGCCCCACGCGATGAGCCGCTCGAGTCGTCGGCTCATATCCGTCGGAATACATGTGAAGGACTTGAGATGGCACGACGTTCCTCAAGCAGAATACTTGTAATCGATGAAATACGAGCATTATCCTTGATACGTGCGCATTCGCTACGCCGTCATCGCCGACATCGTGGGCTCGCGAGATCTCCCCGACCGCGATCGAGCTCAGCAGATCTTCCTCGACGTCCTCGCTCGTGCCGGTGAGGGGCTCGACCTTCTCCGGGGCCCGTACGCGACCGTTGGCGACGAGTTCCAGGCGGTCGCGCACGACCTCGGCACGGCTCTCACGCTCACCCTGCGCGCCCAGCTCCTCCTCCCGGATGCCCTGTCGCTGCGTTTCGGCGTGGGCGCGGGGGAGATCCGGGAGGTGGGGGCCGGCGCCGCCGCCGTCCAGGACGGCTCCGCCTGGTGGCTGGCGCGGGAGGCCATCGACTCCGCGCACGCCGCCCAGGATGCGGGACTCGACTTCGTCCGCACCCGCGTGCGCCTGGGCGCGGACGCGCTCGACGGCGCGGCGCGGCGCACGGATGACCTCCGGCGGGAGCATGAACAGGTCGCCAACGCGATGCTCACGTTCAGGGATCAGGCGCTTCAGCGGATGCGCGACCGACCGCGCCGACTGATGGGACGACTCCTCATGGGCGCCACGCAGGTCGAGGCTGCCGCTGCCGAGGGCGTGACCCAGTCCGCCGTCTCGGCGTTGGCGCGGGGCACGGGCGCAGGGCTGCTCGCGGCCCAGGCCCTGTTCCCCGCGGTGGCGGGCGACGGGGGCGCGGGGCCGCGGGGGACGGGGGCCTCCCGGTGACCGCTCTGCTGACCCTCCTGCTCGGCATCATGGCCGTTCTCGCCCCCGGGGGCGCGGACCGCCCCGTCCTCCGGCGCCGTGCTGCGCCCGAGCTGGTGACGGCGCAGATCGTTGTCCTGGTCGTCGGGGCGCTGCTCGGCGCTCTCGTGCTCGGCCTGCCGTGGTGGCAGACCGCCGCGGCGATTCTGCCGGCCGGCCTGTGGAGCGTCCTGGCCCGGCTGGTCGTCGGTCCCCGTGCGAGTCTCGGGTGCTGGGGCGCCGCCCTCGCCGTCGTCGCCCTGTGCGCGGCGCTTCAGGACGAGCCGCAGGCCGCCGCCCGGCGCGCCACCGACCTGTGCCGGGGGGGGGCGGGCTGCCTCCTCCTGCTGACGACGCCCGCCAATCGCCTCGTGATCGACCTGCTCGCGGTCGCCCGCGGGCGGACGAGGGCGAGCGACGCCGCGGAGGCGGACGGTGACGCCCCTCTGCGCGGAAGGCGCTGGATCGGGCCCCTGGAGCGGATCCTTCTGCTCCTGCTCGCCTCCGCGGGCGCGCACCACACCGCCATCGCGGCGGTCATCGCCGCCAAGGGCGTCGTCCGCTTCCCCGAGATCAGCCGGGACGAAGGGGGCGGTAAGGCCGAGGAGTTCCTCATCGGCTCCCTCGCCTCGTGGACTCTCGCCGTTCTGGCCGCTGCGCTCCTGATCCGTTGAGAGCTGCTGAGAGCCGCTCGTCGAGGGCGCGTCGGCGCCCCGCGCCCCGGTGAGGGCATCGGGAGCCGGGAGCTCAGCCCCGCCCGAGCTCCGCCGTCGCCGGATCCACCTTCGGGGCCCGCGTCACCAGCTTGTGGCCCCACCACAGGGCGAAGAACACCGGCACGCCCACGTAGGACATGAGGATGTCGCCCAGGGGCGTCCCGGAGGTCGCCGGCTCGTAGGCCTGCCCCACGATGATCGCCAGGCAGGCGGCCAGGGCGACGACGGCCCCGGCGGGGAAGAAGCGCGCCCGGTACGGCAGCTCGTCCAGGCCCCGCCCCTGCGCGCGCATGGCCATGCGGAACTTCCAGTGGCACCAGGAGATCCCCGCCCAGGTGATGAATCCCGCCAGGGCCGAGACGGTCAGCAGCAGCTCGTAAGCCCGTCCATCGCCCACCAGGGACGTCAGGAAACCGGCCAGGCCCACGAGCGTGGTGGCCAGCAGGGCGTTGAGCGGTACCTGGTGGCGGCTCAGCCGCGTCAGGAAGCGCGGGGCGTGGCCGCGCTCGGCCAGGGCGAAGAGCATGCGGGTCGAGGAGTACAGGCCGGAGGTCCCCGCCGAGAGCACCGAGGTGAGGATGACGGCGTTCATGAGGCTGGCCGCCCCCAGTACGCCGGCGCGCTCGAAGATCAGAGTGAAGGGGCTGATCGAGATGTTCTCCTCCGAGGTGTTGAGCAGGTTCGGGTTGGTGTAGGGGATGAGGAAGCCTATGACGGCGATCGCCCCGATGTAGAACAGCAGGATGCGCCAGAAGATCGTGCGGATCGCCCGCGGGATCGTCACCTCCGGGTGGGAGGCCTCGCCGGCGGCGGTGCCGATGAGTTCGGTGCCCTGGAACGAGTAGCCGGCCACCAGGAGCACCAGCAGGATCCCCTCACCGCCGCCCACGAAGGGGGCCTCGTCGACCGTCCAGTTGCCGGTGCCCGGGGACTCGCCCAGGATCCCGACGATCATGGCCACACCCAGGATGAGGAAGACGACCACCGCCATGACCTTGATGGTCGCGAACCAGAACTCGCTCTCGCCGTAGGCGCGCGTGGACAGCGCGTTGATGCCGAACAGGATGAGCAGGAACAGTCCCGACCAGACGATCGAGGGCACGTCCGGCATCCAGTACTTCATCACCAGGGCGGCCGCCACCAGCTCGGCCGCCACTGTGATCGCCCAGTTGAACCAGTAGTTCCAGCCGATGGCGAATCCGAAGGACGGCGAGACGAAGCGCGTCCCGTACTCGCCGAAGGACCCGGCCACCGGCAGGTAGGCCGCCATCTCGCCCAGCGACTGCATGATGAGCCACACCATGACGCCGATGGCCGCGTAGGCGACCAGCGCACCACCGGGGCCGGCCTGGGAGATCGTGGCGCCCGAGGCCACGAACAGGCCGGTGCCGATCGCCCCGCCGATGGAGATCATGGTGAGGTGGCGGCTGCGCAGTGAGCGGCGCAGGCCCTCGGCGGAGGTGGGGTCCTGGGCCGCGGGCCGGTCCGGTTGATCCGTTCGAGCAGTGGGTGTGGTCATGGCGTGTCCCGGGATCGAGGATGTGGGCCGGTCGCGAGCCGGACGCGGGGTCGCGGCTCATGACCGGAGCGGCCCCACCCTAGTCGTGATCAGCGGCGGAGCGGTAAGCATGCCCGAGCGATGAACGGCATCCGGCGGGCGACGCCCCTCGGAGCCGTCGCGCGCCCGCGGGATCGGCCGGCATCGGGATGGTCCGTGCGCCGGACGCGTCGTAGTGTGTACGCATGTTCGATAAAGGGGGGCGCGGCGCCTCGCCCCGCGACGTCGTGAATCCTGCTCGCGTCTTCACCCACCGCTACGCCGAGCTCCACGCCCACTCCGCCTACTCCTTCCTCGACGGCGCCAATGAGCCGGAGGACCTCGTCGCCTCCGCCGTCGAGCTGGGCCTGGAGGCGCTCGCCCTGACCGATCACGACGGGCTGCCCGGCATCGTCAAGCACGCCGAGGCCGGTCGCGCCCACGGTCTTCCCACTGTCCACGGTGCCGAGCTCACCCTGGAAGGCGGCGCCCGCCTGCCCGTCCTGGCCCGCGATCCGGTCGGCTACCGCCGTCTGAGCGCCGCCGTGTCCCATCACAACCTCAGCGCCGGTCACCGCGCCGACCCCGCTCATCGTCTCCCCGAGCTCGCCACCGCACTGCGCGGCACCGGCGGAGCCGCGAGTGCCGCATGCTCCTGCCTGGTCCTGACCGGCACCGCCAACGGTCCCTTGCGCCGGGCCCTCGGCGACCCGCGCCGTCCGACCACCTGGGACCGCCACGCCGCCGACGCCGTCCTGGGCGGACTCGTCGACCTCATCGGACCCGACTCGCTCGCCGTCGAGCTCGCCCTCGACGGCGGCCCCACCGACGCCGCCGTCACCGACGTCCTCAGCGCTCTGGCCGCCGCCCACCGGCTCCCACTGCTCGCCACCGGCGCGATCCGCTGCGCGCGTCCCGGAGACTCCCGTCTGGCCGACGTCCTGACGGCCACCCGGCTGCGCACGGATCTGGAGGGCGCCCGCGGGCATCTGCCCGCACTCGGGCGCTGGCTGCGCGGCCCGGCGGACATGGCTCGTCTTCACCGGCGCGCACCGCACGCCGTCGACGCCGCGGCCGAGGTCGCGCAGGATCTCGTCTTCGACCTGTCGCTGGTCGTCCCGGACCTGCCCGCCGTCGAGGTGCCACCCGGTCACACCCCCGCCACCTGGCTGCGGGAGCTCACCCGGCGCGGAGCGCTGGAGCGCTACGGCCCGCCCGAGGGGGACCGCGCGGCCTGGAACGCGCTCGCCCACGAGCTCGACGTCATCGAGTCCCTCGGCTTTCCCGGCTACTTCCTCATCGTCCGCTCCATCGTCGACTTCTGCGAGTCCTCGGGGATCCTGTGCCAGGGGCGGGGGAGCGCCGCCAACTCGGCCGTCTGCTACGCGCTGGGCATCACCGCCGTCGACGCCGTGCGTCACAAGATGCTCTTCGAGCGCTTCCTGTCGCCCGACCGAATCGGCTACCCGGATATCGACCTCGACATCGAGGCCTGCCGCCGGGAGGAGGTCATCCAGCACGTCTACACCCGTTACGGACGGGAGCGCGCCGCCCAGGTCGCCAACGTCATCTCCTACCGCCCCCGCTCCGCCGTTCGCGACGCCGCCCGCGCCCTCGGCCATCCCCCCGGCCTCCAGGACGCCTGGGCCGGCCGGATGGACCGATGGGGGAGCGTGCGCACCGACGGCGCGGGCTCCGTGGCGGCCGACCGCGCGCCGCGCCCGGTGACCGAGGAGCCTCCAGAGCGGGTCCTCGACATCGCCGAGCGCCTGCTGAGGCTCCCCCGTCATCTCGGCGTCCACCCCGGCGGCATGGTCCTGGTCGACCGCCCCGTCACCGAGGTCTGCCCGGTGCGGTGGGCCGCGATGGAGGGACGAACCGTCCTGCAGTGGGACAAGGACGACTGCGCGAGCGCGGGCCTGGTCAAGTTCGACCTGCTGGGTCTGGGCGTGCTCACCGCGCTGCGCCTGGCCTTCACCGGCCTCGCCGAGCGCGGGGAGCGGGTGCCCGCGGCGGATCCTCGTGGCGATGCCGGCGTCCTGCGACGCGCCCGGACCGGTCGGGCCTGGGGACTGCACACGCTTCCCGAGGAGGACCCGGCCGTCTACCGGCTGCTGAGCGCCGCGGACACGGTCGGCGTCTTCCAAGTCGAGTCCCGTGCCCAGATGGCCACCCTGCCGCGCCTGCGCCCGCGAACCTTCTACGACATCGTCGTCGAAGTCGCTCTCGTGCGCCCCGGCCCCATCCAGGGCGACGCCGTCAACCCCTACATCCGTCGCCGGCTCGGCCGAGAGGAGGTCGACTACCTCCACGACTCCCTCAGACCGGCCCTGGCCAAGACCCTCGGGGTCCCCCTCTTCCAGGAGCAGCTCATGCAGATCGCGGTCGACGCCGCCGGGTTCAGCCCCGCCGAGGCCGACGCCCTGCGCCGGGCCATGGGCTCCAAGCGCTCGATGGAGCGCATGGAGGCCCTGCACCTGCGCCTGGTGGAGGGGATGATCGCCCGGGGCATCGACGCCGCCACCGCCGAGGTCGTCTTCGACAGGCTGCGGGCCTTCGCCGACTTCGGCTTCCCCGAGTCCCACGCCTTCTCCTTCGCGCATCTGGTCTACGCCTCCGCCTGGCTCAAGGCCCGGCGGCCCGAGGACTTCTACGCGGGGCTGCTGGCGGCCCAGCCGATGGGCTTCTGGTCCCCGCAGTCCCTCGTCGCCGACGCCCGACGGCACGGCGTGCGCGTCCTGCCAGCCGATGTCAACGCCTCGCACGAGGAAGCCCGTGTCCGCACGCGTCGGCAGGAGGCCGGGCGGATGCTTCGGGGAGGAGCGGGTCGGGAGACCGGCTGGGAGCCGCTGCGCCCGTCGCCGGACGCCCTGAGCCCTCTGGACATCCACCCCGATCTCGCGGTGCGTCTCGGCCTGGCCCCTCTCAAGGGCCTGGGCGGGCGGGCCGCCTCCGCGATCGTCTCCGAGCGCCTCGCCCACGGCCCCTACACCGATGTCGCCGACCTCGCACGACGCGTGCGCCTGAGCCGCCGCCGTCTGGAGACCCTCGCCGCCGCCGGGGCCCTGGCCTCACTGGGAGTCGGGAGGCGGCGGGCCCTGTGGGCCGCCGGGGTGCTCGCCGGGGAGTCCGGGGAGCGCGGCGGGCCGGGGGGAGGCCGTCCGACGGGCGGGGCGGAGACGATCGACCAGTGGTACCAACCGCCACTGCCCGGGACCGCGGTCGGCGCCCGCGCCCCGCACCTGGATCCCATGACCGATCGCGAGCGGCAGACGGCCGACCTGCGTCTGACGGGCACCTCCACGCAGGGCTATCCGACGGTCTTCGTGAGAGCGGGACTGGCGCGGGCCGGGGTCCTGACCATCTCCGAGGTCGTCCGGCGGGACTCGGGTGAACGCGTGCGCGTCGCCGGAGTCGTCACCCACCGTCAACGGCCCGGTACCGCGGCCGGCACCGTCTTCCTCAACCTCGAGGACGAGACCGGCCTGCTCAACGTCGTCTGCTCCGCGGGGATGTGGAAGCGCTACCGCCGCGTCGGCCGGCGTGCGAGCGCGTTGATCGTGCGCGGTCTGGTCGAGTCCGCCGACGGCGTCACCGCCCTGGTCGCCGACCGTCTCGATGCCCTGGAGGGCATCGCCTCGACGGGCAGCCGCGACTGGTGCTGATCGCCCCGAGCCGCTCAGCCGTCCTTTCCTCCGGGGTACGCGGGCAGCTCGCCCACGACCGGGGCGTCCTTGACGTGCAGCTCGGAGTAGACGGACCACAGCACGCTGATCAGCGGGACGGCGACGATCGCCCCCAGCAGCCCCACGGAGTAGGTGCCCACGGCCACGGCGATGATGACGACGACCGGATGCAGGGAGACCTGCCGTCCCATGATGAGCGGCTGCAGGATGTGCCCCTCGATCTGGCCGATCCCGGCGACCCCCAGACCCACCACGATCATCGTGATGAAGCCCTTGGAGGCCAGTGCCACCACCATCGCGATGCCCATGGCGGTCGGCGCGCCGATCATGGGGATGAAGGCGCCGATGAACACCAGGACGGCCAGCGGCGCGGCGAGCGGGACCCCCACGATCTGCAGGAAGATTCCCGCCATGACGGCGTCGGTCAGCGCCACGATGACCGTGCCGCGCGCGTAGCCGGCGAAGGTGTACCAGCCGGCGCCTGCCGCCCGGTGCACGGACTCGCGCATGGCGGCCGGGAGCTCGTTGAGGAACCAGCGCCACATGCGACCGCCCGAGGCGAGGAAGAAGATCGTGGAGAAGATCGCCAGCGCCAGGACCGCGAAGACATCGACGACGGTCCTCGCGTTCGACAGCACCTCGGTGGCCAGGGTCGGTGCGTTGGACTGCACGTAGTCCCGCCCCTGCTCGACCAGGCGCTGAACCTGTCCCATGACCTCGGCCTCGGTCAGGTGCATGGGGAGGGGGCCGTGCTCCACGAAGTCCATGATCGTGTTCACGCCGTCGGAGAACTGCGTGGCCAGGATGCTCCACTGGTTGGTGACCGAGGTGACCACGTAGAAGAGGAGCCCGACCACCGCTCCCACCGCGGTCAGCAGCCCCAGGAAGGTGGCGGGGTAGCGCGGCATGATCCGGGCGAACAGGTTGACCAGGGGCTGGAGGATCGAGGTGAGGACGAGGGCCGTGAACACCCCGATGAACACCGGGATGATCCAGGAGGTGATGAAGAAGATCAGAGCGATGACGATGACGATCCCCAGCAGCAGCCAGGCCCCGATCCCGCCCCGCACCAGCCAGGAGGGCAGCGTCTCGAGGGCCGCGGTGCGCGTGGTCGGGGCGGCGGGCGACGGGCCCGGGGGCGACGCCGTGGTCTCACCGGCGTCCTCGTAGCGCAGCTGCTCGGCCCGCGCGGTCCGCCTGGCCTCCTCGGCCCGGTCGATGGCGCGCGACAGGGCGTCGTGCCCGTCGCGCAGTCGGGCTCCGAGTCCTCGCCGGTGGGGTCGGTGGAGGTTCGTCGTCCCGCCGGCCGGCGCGGGGGCGTCGGCCGCGGACCGCGCGCGGGCCTCGGAGGGGGCGGCCGGGTCCGGAGTCGGATCCTCCTGCCCCGGGTTCTTCTGCGTCATGCCTCATATCTCCGTTCCCAGCAAGGAGGCCAGCTCGGGGACGTCGGCGGCCAGCCAGCGCGCTCCCGCCAGCTCGGTCGCATCGCCGTAGCCCCACAGCGCGCCGATGCACTCCACGCCCGCCTGCCGGGCTCCGTCGACGTCGTACCTGCGATCGCCGACGTGCACCGTTCGTCCTGTGCCCGCTCCGGCCGCGGACAGCAGCGTCAGCGCACGGGCGATGACGGTGGCCTTCGCCCCGCCCCGGTCGTCGTCGGCGGCCCCCGCCACGGCGGTGAAGCACGGGCCGAGGCCGGCGCGCTCGATGATCTGCCGGGCCAGGGACTCCCGTTTGGAGGTCGCCAGGGCCAGGGGCACCCCGGCGTCGTGCAGGGAGCGCACGAGTTCGGGCATCCCCTCGTAGACCGGGGCCCGGTGCATGAGCTCGCGGTAGTGCGAGCGGTAGAGCGCCGCGGCGCGCGCACCCTCTCGGCCGGTGAGCCCGGCGTAGTGCGCGAAGGTGTTCGCCAGCGGCGGCCCGACGAAGCCCATGAGGGTCGCGTGGTCGGGCACGGCGATGCCCAGGTCCGCGAAGGTCGCCGAGAAGGACGCGACGATGGCGGGGGCCGAGTCCGTGATGGTGCCGTCCAGATCCAGCAGGACGGCGGAGAGCTCGACCGCGGCGCCCCCTGCGGGAGGGGAGGGCGGTCTCGTGCTCGGTCTCATGCTCAAGGGCGCTCGCTCTCATCTCGGCCGTGGAGAACGTCGGACAGGACGCGGCAAGCCTACTAGCGTGGTCCCATGAGCGCCGATGCCGACCGTCCTCGTCTTCCGCGCACCGCGGCCCTGGGCCCCGGTCGGGGGGACCAGCCCCGCCTGCTGATCGACGCGCCCGCGGGCAGCGCCGAGATCCACCTCTTCGGGGCGCATCTGACGGCCTGGACGCCGCGGGGCGGCCGGCCGGTCGTGTTCGTCTCGCAGCGGGCCCGCTTCGACGGGGAGACCGCCATCCGCGGGGGGATCCCCCTGTGCCTGCCGTGGTTCACCGCGGGGCCGCGGGGTACCTCCAGGCCCAAGCACGGCTGGGCGCGGATCATGAACTGGTCGCTGCGGTCGGTCGAGTCCACGTCCGGGGGCGGGGTCCGCGCGCTGCTGAGCCTGGAGCACGACGCCCTGGTCGCGCTCTACGAGGTGACGGCGGGGGAGACGCTGACCGTGAGCCTGTCGCTGCGCAACACGGGGACCGGGCCGCGTCCGGTCGAGGCCGCGCTGCACACCTATCTGGCGGTGCACGACGTCACGGCCTGCGTCCTGACCGGCCTGGAGGGGGCCGAGTACGCCGAGGAGGGCGCCTCCGGAGGGGTGCAGGACGGGCCGCTGAGGATCACCGGACCCATCGACCGCATCTATCGATCCGAGGCGCCGGTGCGCGTGACGGATCCCGGCAACGGGCGCGCGATCGTGGTGAGGGGCACGGGTTCGCCGACGACGGTCGTGTGGAACCCGTGGTCCCGGGGGGCCTCGCGGATCGCGGATCTCGCCGACGACGAATTCGCCTCCTTCCTGTGCGTCGAGACGGCGGCGGTGCGCCAGGACGCGCCCGTGCTCGGGCCCGGTTCGTCGTGGTCGATGAGCGCCACCATCGCCACCGAGGCCTTGTGACTGAGCGCACCAGGGGCGGAGTTGCCGCGTCTTGCGGAGGGCGTGCTAGATTTCTCTCCGTTGCCGCGGCGGGTGCTCCTTCCCGTGGCGATGATGACAGGGTCCGAGTGGCGGAATAGGTAGACGCGCTAGCTTGAGGTGCTAGTGCCTAATTAAACGGGCGTGGGGGTTCAAGTCCCCCCTCGGACACCGGGGACGTGGGTTCGGCCGAGCGGCCGGGCCCATGTCGTGCTCCGCCCATGTTCTGCCCACCAGGACTGCGAGGACCACCTCAGTGACCGGCACCGTTCCCGCCCCCGCCGCGAGGCATCCGCCCGCCCTCGTCAGGGCGCGCACCGCCGTCTGCCTCACCTTCCTGGCCAACGGCCTGGGCTTCTCCAACCTGGTGCCCCGCTATCCCGAGCTGCTCGCGCATCTGGGCATCACCAAGGCGGCCTTCGGTCAGGCCGTCATGTTCTCCTCCGTCGGCGCACTCGGGGCCGGGCTGGCGGCCTCCTGGTGCATCACCCGCTTCACCTCTGCGCGAGTGGCCTCGGTGGGCATGGTCGTGCTCGGCCTCGGACTGCTCGGCGCCGGACTGGCAGACTCCTGGCTCGTCTTCGCGCTGTGCATGGCCTGGGTCGGCGCCGTGGACGCCATTGTCGATGTCGCCCAGAACGCGCACGGCCTGCGCGTGGAGCGGCGGTGGGGGTCCAGCATCATCACCAGCTTCCACGCCGCCTGGAGCCTGGGCGCGGTGCTCGGTGCCCTCATAGGACAGGCCATGGCCGGCGCGGGCGTTCCCGTCGGGCTGCACATGGCAGCCGTCCTCGTCCTGCTGGCGCTCCTGTCCGGGACTGCGCTGCCATGGACGATCAGGGGGCCGGATGCCGACGACCGGCCGGAGGGGACCCCGCTCCCGGACGACGCCGCCGACTCCCGCGGCCCACGTTCCGGGGCGGGGGCCCGTACATCCCGTCTGCTGACCGCCGGTGTCGTCATCGTGCTGGGCGTCATGTGCGCCGCCGCCATGTTCCCCGAGGACTCCGCCGACAGCTGGTCCTCGCTGCTGCTCTTCGACCAGGGCGCCGCACCCGGCACGGTGGGCATGGGCCTGGTCTGCCTGCAGGGGACCATGATCATCGGGCGGCTGGTGGGGGACGCCATCATCGACCGGCTCGGGGAGCGCGCGGTGATCGCAGGCGGCGGCACGCTCGTGGCCGTGGGCATGGGGACGGCTCTCGCGACCGGCTCGGTGCCGGGCACCCTCATCGGCATGGTGATCGCCGGCGCGGGCTGCGCCGTCGCCGTGCCCGTGGCCTACGCCGCCGCGGACGACGTTCCCGGCATGAGACCCGGCGCCGGCCTGACCATCGTGTCCTGGCTCGCCCGGGTCATCATGCTCATCTCACCGCCGATCGTCGGCTGGTTCGCCGACGCCCGCGGGACCTGGGTCGCCCTGGTCTACGGGCTGCTGGGCGGCGCCATACTCATGACGAGCTGGCCGGTGCTGCGCAGGAGGGGTCGCGCCGGCGCGGGCGGATGAGGCTGCGACCCGACCGGCTCGCAGTGGCTCAAGCCAGCCCGGCGGCGGCGCGCCGCTCCGCATCCCGCCGACGCACCCGACTCGCGGACCACCACGCGCCCGCCGCGCCGCCCAGGGCGAGGACGCTCAAGGGCACCGCCGCGGCCGCCGGTCCGATCCCGCCGCCGGTGACGAGCGAGTCGTCGTGGAGGACGATGGCGATGGCGGCCTGCGAGGCCGGCACGGCTGCGGCCAGGAGGAGGTGCACGGCGAACAGGGAGTTCCACCTGTCCTCGCGGCGGCGGGCCTCGCACCACGAGGGCAGGGAGAGGACGTCGACGCGATCCGGGTGGATCGTGACGGGCCCGTGGTCGCCGGGCACCGCGGACGGGCGGCTCAGTATCACGGCGTCGGAGCGCTTCAGGCGCGAGCAGACGAACGCGCCGAGGATCGCGTAGGCCAGGACCGGCAGGGTCATGGGGGAGAGCAAGCCCATGGACACAGGGATCATGAGGAGCGCACCGCCGACGACGAGACCCAGGAGCAGGACGACGGCGAGTCCCGCGGTGGTCCGCCCGGCCCGGCGCACGGCCCTGGCCACGTCGGCCCCGTCGGGCCAGACCGGGCCGGGCAGCCCATCACGGGTCAGGCCGCGCACCGTCCGCTCCCCGTTCGGGTGAGTGAGCAGGTCACGCCGCAGACCCTCCTCCACGTCCAGCGGCCGGGAGGAGCCCGGCTCCTGGCGGGCGAGTCCCGTCAGCGTCCGGCGCAGGAGCCGCCACTGGTCCTCCGCCAGCCACGGCGGGGTGCGCATCGCCCAGGCACGCCGCGCCACCACGAGTGTCAACGCCGTCGCGCCCACCGTCATCAGCGACATGAGGATGGTTATGAACACCAGGCCGAATTCGTCCCCGCCGGGCGGCCGTGTCATATCCAGCATCATGCTGACACCGAACACGCACACCCCGGCGGTGAAGCAGGCCAGGAGGACCGTTCCCACCGCGTAGCCGAAGAAGTCCCACCGGGGCAGGGCCGCCAGCCGCGAGGCGCCCCGGGGCGGCCGGAAGCCCGCCAGCGCCCCGCGCACGGCACGGTCCGCCTCCTCCTTCGAGCCGACGGCGGCCAGCGGGACGGTCAGCCGCTCGCGCACCAGTGGCAGGGCGTCGGGGTCGGTCAGCCCGGACTCGTAGAACGGGACGGTGCGCTTATCGGGCCCCGTCCGGTCCATGTCGTGCACGACCTTGAACTCGGCCACCCGAGCGGGCACTCGCTGCTCGACGCACACCACCCCCGAGCGGACGCGCACCCGGACCGACGGGTGCAGCCAGCGGGGCATGGGCGGGGCGGCGGGCGCCGGGGACCGACTCACAGTGGCTCCTTGCATATCGGGACATACCGGGCATGCCAGAGGGCACCGCCCACCCTAGTCGACCGTCGCCGCCCATCGTCCGGATCCGGCCGGCGTCCGTTGGAGCCTCACGCCGTGCGTGCTATGCCGTGCGGGCTATCATCCCCGGGCATGAGGCCCTTCGAGATCCGTGTTCCCGCCGCCCGGCGGGACGACGAGCCGCTGCCCGCGCTCCTGCTGTCCGCGCCCACCGGGGCCGATATCGACCGGATCGCCGAGATCTGCCAGGACCCCGACATCCAGGAGTGGACCACCGTGCCCCGCGGCTACACCCGCGCCGACGCCGAGGGCTTCGTGACCGGAATGGTCGCGGAGGGCTGGGAGAGCGGCACCTCCCTGAACTGGGCGGTGCGCGAGGAGCGTCGGGACGGCACCGCCCTCGTCGGCATGATGGGCGTCACCGGCCGACAGGACGGCCCCTGGGAGATCGGCTACTGGCTGGCCCCCGAGACCCGCGGGCGGGGCATCGTCTCCCGCGCCGCCCGCGCCCTCATCGAGGCCGCATTCGACCCGGCCGGCCCGATGCGCGCCGTCGCCCTGCGATGGCGCTGCGACATCCACGACGGCGTCCCCAACTGGGCGTCCTGGCGGGTGGCCTGGGGGCTGGGCTTCCGCCGCGAGGGGCGGGTGCGCTCGTACATCGCCAATGACGGAGCCTTCCACGACGGCTGGGTTGGCACGCTCCTGCCCGACGACCCGCGACGGCCGGCGGCCCCCTGGGACGGTCCCGTCATCGCCGACGGGCGGGCGAGCGGCTCCTCCCGCACCCATGGCGCGGTCACTCCGCTCGTGGCCGCCGACGGCGTCGGCGAGCGGGAGGGCGACGACCCCGAGGCCCTCGTGCGCCGCTTCCACCACCTGTACGGCCTGCCCGTGCGCACCGACGGCCCCAGCCTGGGCAGGGAGAGCCTGGACATGCGCATGAGCCTCATCGCCGAGGAGTTCGCCGAGCTCGTCGAGGCCGTCTACGGGGCGTCCGCCCGTGGCGAGATCGAGGCCGCCTATGCGCGCGCCGTCGCCGCAGATGACGGCACCCGGGACACGGTGGCGGCCGCCGACGCCCTGGCGGACCTGGTCTACGTCATCTACGGCATGGCCCTGGAGACGGGCATCGACCTGGCCGCCGTGCTCGCCGAGGTGCAGCGCTCCAACATGTCCAAGCTGGGTGCCGATGGCAAGCCGATCTATCGCGAGGATGGCAAGGTCCTCAAGGGTCCGGGTTATTTCGCGCCGGACGTGGCCGAGGTGCTCCGCCACCGGCGCCTGAGGTGAGAGGAGGCCCTCGTCACGACCGTTACTTCACTGTATGTATAGTACAGTTACGGTCGTGACTCCTACTCCTGGACTTCGCGCCTGGGCTGCTCTGGCCGTCCTGACCCTCGCTGTGACCCTGCTGGCCATCGACTCCACGGTGCTGGCTCTGGCCATCCCCTCGCTGGGCGCGGACCTGGGGCCGACGGCCAGCCAGCTGCTGTGGATCGGTGACATCTACTCCTTCACCCTGGCGGGCCTGCTGGTGACCATGGGGAACGTCGCCGACCGCATCGGCCGGCGACGTCTCCTGCTCATCGGGACGCTCGGCTTCGGCGTGGCCAGCGTCATGGCGGCCTTCGCGCCGAGCGCGGGTGCTCTCATCGCCGCCCGTGCCCTGCTGGGCGTCGGAGGGGCCACGATCATGCCCTCCACCCTCTCCCTGATCCGCAACATCTTCCCCGACGCCCGTCACCGCACCACCGCCATCGCGATCTGGTCGGCGGGCAGCTCCGGCGGCACCGTCCTGGGCCCGTTGATCGGCGGCGCCCTGCTCGAGCGCTTCTGGTGGGGCAGCGTCTTCCTCATCAACGTTCCCGTCATGGCCGTTGTCATCATCGCCGGCCTGCGGCTCCTGCCCGAGTCGAGGAACGAGCGTGGCGGTCCGGTCGACCTGGTCTCCGCGATGCTGTCGGTGCTGGCCATCGTGCCGATCGTCTACGCCGTCAAGTCCTTCGCCCATAATGGCCTGGCGGTCGTTGCTGTGGCGGCCCTGCTCGCCGGGCTCGGTGCCGGGTGGCTCTTCCTGCGGCGCCAGCGCACGCTGACGACACCGCTGATCGACATCGAGCTCTTCAAGCGCCCCGCCTTCACCTGGGCGATCGTGGCCACCGTCCTGGCGATCTTCGCGCTGGCCGGCCTCCTCTACTTCTTCTCCCAGTACCTCCAGCTCGTCCGGGGCTACTCCACGCTTCAGGCGGGCCTGACCGAACTCCCCGCCTCGCTGGCCTCCATCGCCGTCGTCGCGGTCGTGGCCGCGGCGGTGCACCGGCTCGGCAATGGTCGGGCACTGGGCGGTGGCCTGATTCTGGCCGCGGCGGGCCTCCTCGTCGTCGCCGTGGGCGAGTCCCACGGCGGGATCGTGGTGATCTGCATCGGCCTGCTCGTCATCGGCACCGGTATCGGCCTGGCCTTCACGGTCTCCACCGGTGCGGTCCTGGGATCGGTGCCGGTGGACCGGGCAGGGGCGGCCTCGGCCATCTCCGAGACCGGCCTCGAGCTCGGCGTCGCCCTGGGGATCGCGGTGCTGGGAACGATCCAGGACGTCGGCTACCGCCTTCTGCTCGGGCGGCCTCCCGCGGACCTTCCGAACCGGGTGGTCGACGCCGCCGAGCAGTCCCTGGCGACCCTGGCGGGCATCGTCGACCGGATAGATCCCGCCCAGGCCCGGCTGATGGCCCAGGCCCGGACCGCCTTCACCCACGCCATGCAGGCCACGGCGGTGATCGCAGCCGTTATCCTCGTGGTCTCAGGCGTCATGGCCGTACGGCACGTTCCGACCACGAGCGGGACGAGCGAGGAGACCTCATGAGAACCTCGAAGCGAGAGCGCATCATCACCGGAGCCCTCGAGCTCGCCCACCGCGATGGCTTCGACGCGCTCACCTTCGACGCCCTGGCCGAGCACGTCGGACTGACCCGTGGCGGGATCATCTACCACTTCCGCACCAAGACCGACCTCCTGGAGGGCATCGCGGCGGCCTTCCAGGAGCGGTGGCGGGCCGAGGCCCTGGAGGCGCTCGGTAAACCACTGGGGGAGGCGAGCCGCGCCGAGCGCATCGAGGCCCTGGCCCGCTCCGTCGTCGACGGCGAGATCCTCCCCGGAGAGGTCGGCTTCATGCTCTCGGCGACGCCGGAGGCGGAGAAGCTCAAAGAGACCTGGAGCGCGCTGCGCCACGAGTGGGTCGGAGAGGTCTCCGAGCTCACCCCGATGCAGCGTGTGGCACTGCTGGCCGTGGACGGCTGGTGGGCCAACCGCGCCGTCGACAGCCGCGGCCAGAATCCCGATGGTTCCGAGATCGCCGACCTCATCGTGTCTCTGGCGGCTGGCAGCATGCCCGACCGGGGACACGATGCCCTCTGACAAGGTCTAACGATCCACGGCCCTCTGCTCACTGTCCTTAAGAGGCCCCTGGCGCATGGCACGATGGGTCCATGACCGAGCCCACTGCCATCACAGCGGTCGCGCTTCCCGGGACCAACGTCTTCGCCCGGCCATGGACGCTCGACCTCGGACTGCCCGACTTCGCCGCCGTGCGCCACGAGGACATCGAGCCGGCCGTGCGCGCGGGCATGGCCGTCCAGCGCTCCGAGTGGGAGGCCGTGGCCTCCAACGAGGCCGAGCCCACGATCGCCAACACCGTCGAGGCCCTCGAGCGCTCCGGAGAGCTGCTCGACCGAGTCCTCACCGTCCTGAGGACGCTCACCTCCGCCACGCACTGCCCCGACCTGGACGAGCTGGAGGAGGCCCTCGCCCCCGAGCTGTCGGCGCACAACGACGCGTACGACCTCGACACCCGCCTGTACCGCCGTTTCAAGGCTCTCGACGGCCTCGTCCGCGCCGCGCGCGAGACCGGCGCCGAGCCGGTCGATGCCGACGGCGCGCCCATCGACGAGCAGACCGCGCGCCTCATCCGCCTGGCCGTCGAGGCCTTCGAGCGCGACGGCGTCGCCCTGACCGGCTCCGACGCCGATCGCCTGCGCGAGATCAACTCACGGCTGACGAGTCTGACGACCCGCTTCGGAACCCTCGCGGCCAACGCCATGCACGCCGCGGGCGTCGCCAACTTCACCGCCACCCCCGACCTGGTGACCACGGAGCCGCACGCGGCGCGCGTCGAGCTGCTGACCAGGGCCATGAGCCGTGGCCTGGAGGGCGAGTACGACACCCGCGCCCTCGTCGTCGAGATCGCCCGCCTTCGCGCCGAGCGCGCCGCGTTGCTCGGCTATCCCCACCACGCCGCAGTCGTCGCCGCCGAGTCCGCGGCCGGTACCACCGAGGCGGTGGTCGGGATGCTGCGCCGGCTGGCCCCTGCGGCCATGGCCAATGCCCGTCTCGACGCCGAGACCTACGCGGCCCGCATGGACGCCGACCCGCGGACGCGACCGGGCGAGACCTTCGGTCCGGCAGACTGGCCCCGTTACGAGGAGGCCGAGCGCAAGGAGCGCTTCGGCCTGGACGACGCCACCCTCGCCCCCTACCTGGAGCTGTGGAACGTCGTCGAGCGGGGCGTCTTCCACGCCGCCACCCGCCTGTACGGCATCACCTTCCGCGAGCGGACCGACCTCGCCGAGCACATGTACGACCCCGATGTTCGCGTGTGGGAGGTGCACGACGGCGCCGGCCCCGACGCCCCGGTGCTGGGCCTGTTCGTCGGCGACTACTACGCCCGGCGGGGCAAGCAGGGCGGCGCCTGGATGGACAGCCTGGTCGACCAGTCCCACCTGACGGGGCGACGGCCCGTCGTCATCAACTGCGTCAATATCGACAAGCCCGCAGACGGACCGACGCTGCTGACCTGGGACCAGGTCATCACCTGCTTCCACGAGTTCGGTCATGCCCTGCACGGCCTGCTGGCCGACACCCGGTGGCCCAGCGCCTCGGGCACCTCCGTGCCCCGCGACATCGTCGAGTTCCCCAGCCAGGTCAACGAGAAGTGGGCGCTCCACCCCGAGGTCCTGGCCTCCTACGCCCGCCACGCGGACACCGGTGAGGCGCTTCCCGCCGAGCTCGTCGAGCAGGTGCGGAGCCAGGGGGCCTTCGGCGAGGGATACGCCACCACCGAGTACCTCGGAGCGGCCCTGCTCGACCAGGCCTGGCACACGCTGGCTCCCGGGCAGGGGCCCGCCGGGGCGGAGGAGGTCGAGGCCTTCGAGCACGCCGCCCTGAGCGAGCAGGGCATCGACGACGCCCTCGTCCCGCCGCGGTACCGCAGCACCTACTTCAGCCACATCTTCGCCGGCGGCTACGGCGCGGGCTACTACTCCTACATCTGGAGCGAGGTCATGGACGCCGATACCACCGAGTGGTTCCGCACGGACGGCGAAGGCGCGCGCGACGGCGATCTGGGCCTGAACCGTTGGGCCGGCGAGGCCTTCCGCCGGGAGTTCCTCTCCCGCGGGGACTCTCGCGACCCGCTGGTCTCCTACCGGGCGTACCGCGGCCGAGACCCGCGCATCGAACCACTCCTGTCCCGCCGCGGCCTGGCCTGAGCGCGCTGCGCGGGCCGCGTCGGCGGATCACCTGGACAGCACATCGACACGCCACTGCGAACACCGCTGCGAATACTGCGAATCGGAAGGACAAACATGACGCGCGTCACCATTATCGGAGGAGGGTACGGCGGCATCATTGCCGCCAAGGCTCTTGACGATGTCGCCGAGGTCGCCCTCGTCGAGCAGAAGGACACCTTCGTCAACCACGCCGCCGCGCTGCGCGCCACCGTCAACCGCGAATGGGCCGAGAGGATCTTCCTGCCCTACGACAACCTGCTGACCCGCGGGCGGGTCGTCCACGGCACCGCCCTGGGAGTCAGGGGCACCACCACGTCGGTGGCCGGCGCGGGGGACATCGAGGCCGACCACCTGGTCCTGGCGACCGGCACGGCCTACCCCTTCCCCGCCAAGCACCTGGAGTCCTCATCGGTGGTCGCCAAGGCCCGCATCGAGCGCGCCCACGCCAACCTCGAGCAGGCCGGGCGCGTTCTCATCGCCGGGGCCGGAGAGGTCGGCATCGAGCTGGCCGGGGAGATCACCTCCGCCTTCCCCGCGATGGAGGTCGTCCTCCTCGAGGCCGGGCCCGATATCCTGCACAACCGCGACTACAGGCCGGAGCTGCGCGAGGCGATCCGCTTCCAGCTCGAGCAGCGCGACGTCGAGACCATCACCGGGGACCGGCTCGTCGCCCTGCCGCCGGTCGACCCCGGGGTCCTGTCCCCGTTCCGCGTGACGACCAGGGGCGGTCGGCGTCTCGAGGCCGACATGTGGTTCCGCGCCCACGGCTCGGCGGCCGCCACCGGTTTCCTCGGCGAGGACTACGACGGGATCCGCCACTACGACGGCACCATCCGCGTCGACGACCGCCTGCGCGTCGTCGACCACCCCGGCGTGTGGGCCATCGGCGACATCACCGACGTGCGCGAGACCAAGCGCGCCGATGCGGCCCGGGCCCACGCGGAGGTCGTCGCCGCCAATATCCGCTCGCTCATCGAGGGCGGGACCGCCGAGGCCGTCTACGCCCCCAAGCCGGAGCACGTCGTCCTGCCCCTGGGCCCGGATGGAGGCGCCTCCCAGGTGCTGCGCGACGGCGTGCGCGTCGTCGTCGGCCCGGAGGAGACCGCCCGCATGAAGGGCGAGGACCTCTTCCTCGGCTACGTCGCCAAGGCCCTCGGGGCGGAGACCCGAGCGGTGCGCGTTCGGTCCGCGAGCCGGTAGTCTGAGTTCATGACGAACGACCCCCGGTCCGCGCTCAATCGACTCATCGCCGCATTCGAGGCGCACCTGGATGCGGCCGCCACCGGCGACGAGGAGTCACCGGCCGTGGTCGCCTCGGAGAACGCCCTCCAGGACGCCTTCTTCACCTACGATGACGCGCTGTTCACCGCCTACGGCATCGAGCTGCCCTTCGATATCGTCGATTCCGAGGGGGACGACGATGACGACTTGGACGATTACGACGACGGCGAGGACGGCGCCGAGGATGATGACGAGGGGGACTTCGAGGACGACGAGTACGAGGATGAGTTCGACGACGAGGACTGAGCCGTACCGGTCCCACCGCCTCCGGTGACGGGCTCGATGCGCCCCGCAGTGGCGCGGCGGGGGACCCGAGGCGGATCGTCGCTCGTGTGGGATCCGCGGGCGCGGGTGGGCCCCTGCCCTCCACGCCCTGATCGGTCGCGGCGTGCCCGGCGCGCTCAGAACCGTTCGGGATAGCCCATGCGAATCGCCGTGATCTCGTCCAGGGCGTGACGGATCTGCGTGGGAAGCACGAGGTCCTCGCTCGCCAGGGCTCCGCGGAGCTGGGAGGGCGTGCGCGCGCCCACGATGGCGGCTGCTATACCGGGGGCGTCCCGGGCCCACGCCAGGGCCACTTCGACCGGCTTGCGATCCAGCCCCGCGGCGGCCGTGGCCACCGCCTCGACCACGCCGACGTAGGGCTCGCCGAGGTACGGGGCCACGTAGGACCGCAGGTGCGGTGACGCGCCGCGCGAGTCCGGAGGGGTGCTGGCCCGGTAACGGCCCGTGAGGACTCCGCGGCCCAGCGGGGCGTAGCCGATGACGCCGAAGCCGAGCGCGCGCGCCGCCGGGACGAGCTCGCGCTCGATGCCGCGGCACACCAGCGAGTGCTCGACCTCGACCGCTGCCAGTCCCGGACCCGTGCCCGCTGCTCCCGGGGCGAGCAGGTCGGCGGCGCGGACCGAGGCCCAGGCCGGGTGGTTCGACAGCCCGACGTAGCGAGCGCGGCCGGAGGTCACGGCGGTGCGCAGCGCGTCGGTGGTCTCCTCCAACGCGGTGGTGGGATCGGGGATCTGCACGAGCCAAAGGTCGATGTGGTCGGTGCCCAGGCGCATCAGGGAGTCGTCGAGGGTGTCGAGGAGGGTGCCGCGCGACGCGTCCGCGACCGTGCCGCGCTCGCCGGTCCGCCAGGTGCGCACCCCGGCCTTGGAGACGAGCACCAGGTCACGCCGGTCGACGTGCTCCGCCAGCAGTCCGCCGATCACCTCCTCGGAGGCCCCCTCGCAGTAGGAGGCGGCGGTGTCGAGGAGCGTGCCTCCGGCGTCGAGGAAGACGTCGAGCTGCTCCTTGGCCTCGAGCTCGTCGGTGTCGCGGCCCCAGGTCATCGTGCCGAGCCCCACCGATGACACCCGCAGCCCGGTACCGCCGAGCCTCCTGTGTTCCATGGGGACAACCGTATGCGCTTGCGCGACCGGCCGCGTTATTTGCGCACGGCGATGGACCAGCTCGCGTCGCCGGCGCCGATGAGCTCGGCGACCGTGCAGGGGACTGCGGATCCTCCCGGGGCTCCCGGGAGCGCATGGTCAGATGAGTCGTGCGGGAGCGTCCTCGGGCCTCGGCCCGCCTCCGCCCGCCGGCCGTCTGCGGGCCGACAGCAGCCGAGTCAGACCGCCCTGCGGAATGGGAGGGGCGACGCCGCCGAAGAGCGGGCAGCGCGCCTGATAGGCGCACCAGTCGCACAGCCGGGAGCGTCTCGGTGGGAACTCGCCGGAGGCGGCGCAGTCCTCGATCTCATCCCAGATGCGGGCGATCCTGGTCTCGGCGACCTCCAGCTCGGCCGGATGCGGATCATGGGTCAAGGTGCGGCCGTCCTTGAGGAAGAGCAGCTGCAGGCGTCGCGGGGCCCGGCCGCGCAGACGCCACAGCACGAGGGCGTAGAAGCGCATCTGGAACAGCGCCTCCGCCTGGAAGCGCGGACCGGGGGAGCGGCCCGTCTTGTAGTCCACCACGCGCATGGCCCCGTCGGGGGCGACATCGAGGCGGTCCACGAAGCCGCGGAGCAGCAGGCCGTCCCTGGTCTCGGTCTGGACGAGGAGCTCGCGCTCGGCCGGCTCCAGGCGCGTGGGGTCCTCCATCCGGAAGTAGGCGTCGAGGAGGGCCCCGGCCTCCTCCAGCCACGGGGCGACCCGGGTGGGATCGTCGAACAGCCCCATGACGTCGGGGCTCTTCTCCCGGTGCGTCTCCCACTGGGACGGGAGCATGGCGCGGGCCGCCTCCCGCGTGCGCTCGCGAGGGGGGAGATCGTACAGCCGCTCCAGGACGCCGTGAACGAGAGTGCCCTTGTGCGTGGCCAGCGATCCCGGATCGGGGATCCGGTCCACCGTGCGCAGGCGGAACAGGAGCGGGCACTGCATGAAGTCCTTGGCGCGCGACGGCGACAGCGCCGCCCGGCCGCCCCGACGAGGACGGCTCGCCCCGGGGCCGGTCGCGCGGGCACGGACGACCGGCCCCGGCGTCCCGGGCGTCGAGGACGCTGAAAGCGCTGAGGACTCGGGGGAGGACGACGAGAATGATGACGCGGCGTGCTCACTCACAAGAGGAACCTACCCCGCCCCATCGGCGCGTCCCCCGGTCGTCCACAGACGACCGGGAGGCCGGTGCGCTGCTCCAGCGCGGCGCGCGGCTGTGCACATCCGGCCGCGTGGACGAGTACCGGCATGCGCGGGGGTCTCATGCCGGTACTCGTCCCGAGGCCCGGCCGCCGTCGGCCGGATGATGGCTCCGGCCTCCGTTGCCGTTAGGCTCACCCACATGTCGTCTGCCCTCGCAACCCGGGGCTGGGTCCTCGGACGAATCGGCGCCGCTCCGGTCGTCGTCTCTCCGACGTCGCTGCTGCTGGGCCTGCTCATCGCCGGCTCCTGGTATCCGCTCGTGCGCTCCACCCTGGCCTTCTTCGGCGTCGGCGCGGTCCTGGTGACCGTGGCGGGCACGGTGCTGGGCGTGGGGGCGAGCATTCTCATCCACGAGCTCGCCCACGGCATGGCGGGCACCGCACTGGGACGACGACCCGTGCGCTACGAGCTCTACCTGTGGGGCGGGCGCACGAGCTTCGGTCCGGCCCGCTCCTGGGCTCCGTGGAAGGACGTCATCACCTCGTTGGCGGGCCCCGCCGCGAACCTCGCGCTGTGGGCGGTGGGCCGCGTGCTGCTCGGGGGAGGCGCCATCTCCTCGGTCCTCGTGCTCGTGGCGGCGTCGGCGCTGACCTGGGTGAACCTCGCCCTGGCGATCTTCAACGCCCTGCCGGGCCTGCCGCTGGACGGAGGGCACGCTCTGGCCGCCCTCGTCACCCAGATCACCGGGCGGCCGCAGGCGGGGCAGCGGATCGCCGCCGGCGGGGGCCTGCTCGTCGTCGGCGCAGTCGCCTGGTACTGGGTTCTGGATCCGCTGCTGCTGCGCGGCGCGCGCCCCGACTCCTTCGCCCTCATCCTGGCGATCATGGTCGCCTGGCCGATCGCCTCGGAATCGTGGCGAGCCCTCGGGCTCGGCCGCGGGGGACGGGCCGCCGCACGGCTCGACCTGCGCTCCCTCATGCGCCCGGTGGCGACGCTCCCGGCGACCGCCCCCATCACCCGGGTCCGCTCCGAGCTCGATGGGAGGGCCGCCGTCGTCCTGGTCGTGGACGGCCCCGCGCTGCTGGGCGTCATCGATGACGCCGGTCTGTCCGAGCTGGCTCTGCCCGAGGACTCCGTCATCACCGCGCGCGAGGTCTGCACCGCGCTTCCAGCGGCCGCCGTGAGCACCGGGCTCACCGGACAGGTCGCAGCCGATGCCCTCAAGCGGGCGCGCACGCTGTCGCGCTGGCTCATCGTCGTCGACGGCGGGCGCATGGTCGGCGCCGTGCCCACCGGGGCCCGCTGATGGGATCTTCGACACCGCCGCACCGGCGCCGCACGGATAGGAGCCACGACACGACGGGCGCGGCGGTCTCGGCCGGGCTCATCGTCGCGCTGGCGGCGCAGAACGCGGTGCCGCCCTTCGCCACCGATATGTACAGCCCGGCCTTCCCCCAGGTGGCCGCCGACCTGGCCACGAGCGCCACCGCGGTGGGCCTGACGCTCACGGCCTTCTTCGTCGGCATGGGGCTGGGGCAGGTCATGGGCGGGACCGTCTCGGACCGGCGGGGACGGCGCGCGCCCATGATCGTCGGCGGCGTGCTGTGCACCCTGGGCGCCGTCGTGTGCGCCCTCGCCCCCGGCATCGGTGTGCTCGTGGCCGGACGATTCCTGCAGGGCTTCGGCGGTGGCGTCGCGGCCGTGGTGGGGCGCGCGGTGCTCGTCGATCTCGCCCACGGCGATCGACTGGCCTCCGTGATGTCGATCCTCATGGCTGTGAGCGCCCTGGCCCCCATGATCGCCCCGGTGGCGGGAGGCGCGGTGCTCTCGGTGGCGACCTGGCGGACGGTGTTCTGGTGCCTGGTCGGCTTCGGCCTGTTCATGACGGCCATGGCGGCCGCGCTCGTGCCCGAGTCCTTGCCCCCCGAGCGTCGGCAGGACGGTGGCCGGGGGCGCTTCGCAGCCGGAGCGCGCGATCTCGTCGGGCACCGCCGCTACCTGGGGTACATGCTGACCTCCTCCTTCTCCGGCTTCGCGATGTTCGCCTACATCTCCTCCTCGTCCTTCGTGCTCCAGGAGATCGAAGGGCTGAGTCCCATGGCCTTCTCCGTCTTCTTCGCCTGCACGGCCGGCTGCCAGATGCTGCTGAGCCTTCTCAATGCCCGACTGGTGCGCCGTGCCGGTCCACGGCGTCTCATCGCCCTGGGCCTGTCCATCTCGGCGGCGGGTGCGACGGTGGTGGCGGTGAGCGTCCTCGCCCTCGGCGTCGCCCTGGCGCCCCTGTGCGCCGGCTTCGTGCTCGTCATGGCCGCCCAGGCCTTCGTCTTCGGCAATGCCAGCGCCCTCGCCCTGGGGGAGGTGCGTCATATCGCCGGAGCCGCGAGCGCGCTGCTGGGGGTTGCCCAGGCGCTGGCCAATGCGACCTCCGCGCCGCTGGCGAGCTCGGGCGGCGGGCGCAGCGCCGTACCCATGGTGCTCGTCATGGCCGCCGGCGTCGTGGGGGCGTGGTGCGCCTATCTGCTCGTGGGGCGCGTCTCCGACGCCCGGCACCTGCCGGAGTGACGATACGGGCGGGGAGGACGCCCCGGTCGTCCTGATCTACGCTTGCGCGGTGTCAGAATCCACGTCAGCTCCCGGCCCCGTGAATCGCGCCGGCCGTCGCGGTGTCCTGCGCGCGGGTCTGGCGGGCGCCGCGGCGCTCGCCGTCGGCGGCGGGGTCGGAGCGGGCGCCGTCCGCTATTCCGATACCCACCTGTCGCCCACGGCGCGCGTGGCGCCGCGACCCGATGAGCCGGGCCGGTACGCGGCCCGCGTCCTCTTCCAGGGCGCGTCCGAACGCGCCCAGGCCTGCGTCACTTTCGATGACGGCCCCGACCCGCGCTGGACGCCGCTGGTTCTCGACATTCTCGCCGACCTGGGCGTGCCCGCGACCTTCTTCGTGCTGGGCGAGGCGGTGGCCGCTCACCCCGAACTCGTCGCCCGCGAGGCGGAGGCCGGGCACGAGGTCGCCATTCACAACTGGGTGCACACCGATGTCTACGGGGTGGAGGTCGGCGAGCTGCGGGACTCGGTGGACCGCACGATCATGGCGATCCAGGATGCGGGAGCTCCGCGGCCGTCCCTATGGCGCCCGCCCTACGGTCGTATCGATGCCCCCGCTCTCATGGTGGCGGCCGAACGAGGCCTGGACGTCCTGCTGTGGAGCGAGCACACGCCGACGGCGCAGGCTGCGGCGGACGTGGCCGGCACGGCTCACGCCGGCTCGGTGATCCTGTGCCACGATGGTCGCACCCAGCCCGATGAGGAGCTGCTGCGCGCCATGGGGGAGTCGATCGCCGTGCTGCGGGCCCGGGGACTCGCCTTCGTGACCGGCAGCCGGATGCTGGAGGGCGCCGCGGGCGGCATCGGCACCGTGATCGAACCATGACCACGCCGTGATTGCATCGTGGCCGCCGGCTCCTGCCGGCCCGCGCCGGGCGGTCGGTCGGAGGAGGCCGCCCGGTCACTCAGCCGCCCGGCCACCGCGCCGGACGCCGGAGCGCGCCCGCGCGGCCGCGTCCGTATAGGCTCCCTCCATGACGGGGCAGTCGGCGCCCACGACGGCATCCTCCGCGGCGCCATTCATGACATCGCAGCCTGATCAGGCCATTCGTTTCGCGGAGAACCGCGCCAACTGGGACGACCGCGCGGCTCTTCACGAGGCCAGCGGCTACGGCATCGCCGAGCTCCTCGCCTCGCCCGGTGCCATCACCCGGGAGGTCGCCCGGGACACCGGGCTCCTCGGCGACCTGACCGGTCTCGACGTCATCCACCTCCAGTGCCACCTGGGCCTGGACACCATCTCCCTGTCACGGCTGGGGGCGGCCCGTGTCGTCGGCCTCGACCTCTCCCCGGAGTCGCTGCGCCGCGCCCGGGCCCTGGCCGCGCGCGCCGGAGCCGGCATCGAGCTGGTCGAGGCCAACGTCTACGACGCCCGCGCCGTCGTCACGGGCTCCTTCGACCTCGTCTACACCACTCTCGGCGTCCTGTGCTGGTTGCCGGACGTCGAGGCGTGGGCGAGCGTCATCGCCTCCCTCCTGCGCCCGGGCGGTCGCCTGCTGCTGCGTGACGATCACCCCGTCCTCATGGCCGTGGGAGACGACACCGCCCACGGGCTCACCCTCCACGAGCCCTACTTCCAGCAGCCCGAGCCCATGACCTGGGAGGACGACGGCTCCTACGTCGCCGCGCCCGATGGGACCCCGCCGATCGCCCATACCCGGAATCACCAGTGGAACCACGCGGTGGGGGAGGTCCTCACGGCTCTCCTCCGCGCCGGACTCGTCCTGGACGGGGTCGCCGAGTCGCGCGTCTCCGCCTGGTGCCGCTGGCCGGATCTCATGGAGCCCTGTCGGGAGGGCTACCGCCTCACCGACCCGGTGATGCGCGAGATGCTCCCGCTCCAGCTGCTCGTCGTCGCGCGCCGGGGCGACGGGGAGGCCGTCCCGGCACCGTCGTCGGAGGGCGCCGACGAGCCGGCCTGAGCGCCCCCGGGGACCCGAGCCGTGGACGGCGGACCCGTGCCCCGCCCCGTCCGACGGGTCTCAGGAGGACCGTCGCTCCGATGAACGGTCGAGCGATCCGCCGGGAGGACTCACTAGACTCGCCGTGATGAGTGAGCAGCGCAGTCCGGAGCCCGCCGGGGCCGTCGTCCCCGGTCCGACGGCCGCGGGCACCGATGGGCCCGCGGAGCCGACGAGATCCTCCCCGTCCTCCCCGCCCGCGCCTTCCGCACCGGGGCGTCCCCCGCGATCCGGCGTCCGGGGGGTCCTCGGTCAGGCCGGTCGCCGCGGCCCCTTCCGCTACGGCGAGCGCGTCCAGGTCACCGACTCCAAGGGCTCGAGGAGCACCTTCCTGCTCGATCCCCGCGGCTGCTTCCAGTCCCGTCGCGGCGGCTTCCGCCACCGCGACGTCGTCGGCCTCGACGAGGGCACCGTGCTCACCACGGAGACCGGCCATGAGCTCCTCCTCCTGCGCCCGCTGCTGGCCGACTACGTCCTGTCCATGCCCCGGGGCGCCCAGGTCGTCTACCCCAAGGACTCCGGGCAGGTCATCGCCATGGGCGACATCTTCCCCGGCGCGAGGGTCCTGGAGGCCGGCGTGGGCTCCGGGGCGCTCACCATGAGCCTGCTGTCCGCCATCGGGGAGAGCGGGCGCCTGCTGTCCATCGAACGGCGCGACGACTTCGCCCGGATCGCAGCATCCAACGTCGACTCCTGGTTCGAGGGACATCACCCCGCCTGGGAGCTGCGCACCGGCGACTTCGCAGAGGTCACTGCGAATCATGTCGCCGATGCCTCCGTCGACCGCATCGTCCTGGACATGCTCGCCCCCTGGGAGAACGTGGGGGAGAGTGCGCGCGTTCTCGTGCCGGGAGGTCTGCTGCTGGCCTATGCCGCCACCACCCCCCAGCTCTCCCGCACGGTCGAGGCCCTGCGCCACTGCGGTCTGTTCACCGAGCCCGAGTCCTGGGAGTCCATGGTGCGCACCTGGAACGTCGATGGGTTGTCCGTGCGCCCCGATCACCGCATGGTCGCCCACACCGGCTTCCTCCTGACCGCCCGGCGCCTCGCGGCCGGCTCCAGGCCATTGACCCGGAAGCGCCCTCCCGCCCGCGGCGCCTACGACGAGAGCGGCTACTGGGCTCCCGAGGACGTGGGGGAGCGCACGAGCTCGGACCGAAAGGTTCGTCGGGTCCTGCGCGACTGCCTCGCCAAGCAGCCCGAGGACGCCACTGCGGTCCTGCCCGGCGGCCCGACGCAGGCCGTCGTCGGGGAGGCGGAGGCGCATGCCTGATCCTCACCCCTCGGGCGGGTTCCCGGAGGCGCCTGCGCCCGACTTCATCAGCCATCAGCTGCGAGAGGCCCGTGCTGAGGCCATCAGCCTGTCCGCGAAGAACGAGCGCCTCGTCGAGGCGCTCACCGCCGCCCGCGAGCGCGTGGCCGAGCTGGGCGCGCAGCTCGACTCCGTCACTCTGCCGCCGGTCACCCTCGCCCTGCTCACGGGCGTCCCGGACGGGCCACTCGCCTCCAATGCCGGTGGCGAGGAGGCCATCACGCGCCCAGGGCGATCGGCCGAGGTCGATGTCGTCCTCGGCGGGCGGCCCATGCGCCTGGGCCTGCACGCGAGCCTCGACGCCGGCGACCTGACCGTCGGCCAGCTGGTGGCCGTCAGCGACCAGATGCTCGTCGTCGACGCCCTGCCCGCCCCCGACACCGGCGAGGCCGTCACCCTGGAGGAGGTCCTGGACTCCTCCCGCACGTCCCGCGTCCTGGTCACCACCGGGGCGGGCGCGACTCGCGTCGTCCACCTAGCGGGTCACCTGGATCCCGCGGCCCTCGGGCCCGGCGACACCCTGGTCGCCGACCTGCGCGCCGGGGTCGCCACGGCCGTGGTCGAGCGCACCGGTATCGAGCAGCTCGTCGTCACCGAGACCCCCGACGTCTCCTGGGACGACATCGGCGGCCTCGGCCCTCAGATCGACCAGATCCGAGACGCTCTCGAGCTGCCCTTCACCCATCCGGGCCTCTACCGCGCCTACGACCTGCGGGCCCCCCGGGGACTGCTCCTGTACGGCCCGCCCGGCTGCGGCAAGACGCTGATCGCCAAGGCCGTGGCCACATCCCTGGCCGGTCAAGCGCCTCCGGGCGACGGTCCGGGGGCCTGCGGGCCCTCCGCGGCGTTCCTGAACATCAAGGGCCCCGAGCTGCTCAGCAAGTTCATCGGCGAGACCGAGCGGCAGATCCGGGCCATCTTCGATCAGGCCCGCAAGGTCGCGGCCGAGAACCGGCCCGTCGTCATCTTCTTCGACGAGATGGAGGCTCTGCTCCGCACCCGCGGCACCGGGGTGTCCTCGGACGTCGAGACCACGATCGTCCCGCAGATCCTGGCGGAGATCGACGGCGTGGAGTCCCTGGGCAATGTCGTCGTCATCGGGGCCTCGAACCGGGAGGACATGATCGATCCCGCCGTCCTGCGCCCGGGCCGGCTCGATATGAAGATCCGCATCAGCCGCCCCGACGCGGCCGGTGCCCTGGAGATCCTGGCCAAGCACCTCACAGCCGACCTGCCGCTCGACCCGGGGGAGCTGGCCGCCGCCGGAGGCGATCGCGAGGCCGCCGCGGAGTCCATGCGCCGGGCGGCCGTCCGCGCCCTGTGCACCCGCGACCCCGCCGGCGAGGTGCTCGAGGTCGTCTACGCCTCCGGTAGGCGGGAGACTCTTCATCTCGCGGATCTCCTCAGCGGCGCCATGCTCGCCGCCATCGTCGCGCGCGCCAAGACCTCCGCCATCAAGGACGAGCTGAACGGCGGGCGCGGGGGCATGTCCACCCCGCGGCTCCTGGAGGCCGTCGTCGCCGAGTCCCGCCAGAACGAGGACATCGCGGGCCCCACAGCTCCGGAGGACTGGGCCCGGCTCATCGGCCGTCGCGGCGAGACCGTCCGCTCGGTGCGGCGCCTTCCCGCCGCACCGGATGCATCGAGGGAGGACGCATGACCGAGCCCGCACCGGCCTTCCGCCCAGTCATACGGCCCGTCGGCCTCGAGACCGAGTTCGGCGTCCTCGCGCCCGGCGATCCCCGCGCCAGCGCCGTTGCCATGGCCAGCCGGGTCGTGGAGGCGTACGCGGCGGTCTCGCGCCCTGATGCGAGGGGTCCGGACGGCGCTCCTGCCGGGGCGGTGCGCTGGGACTACGAGGACGAGGACCCCCTCGCCGACCTGCGCGGCGGACGCCTCGACCGGGCCGCCGCTCATCCCAGCCTGCTCACGAACGACCCGGCCCGCCCCGCTCCCTCCGGCGACGCGCCGCTCCGTCGGCCCGATGAGCGCGGCACCCCGGGGCGGCCGCCGGCCTTGTCGGGCCCATGGCGCCGCGACGGGTCCGGGGATCGCCCGGGGGGAGGGACGGATCAGCCGCCCGCCCCGTGGGGGGCCCGGCCCCGTCCCGGCGCGGCCGAGGCCGCGCTTCCGCGCGCCTCCACAGCGGTGCTGGCCAACGGCGCGCGTCTGTACGTCGATCACGCTCACCCCGAGTACTCCTCACCGGAGGTGCTCACGCCCCGGGACGCCGTCGTATGGGACCGCGCCGGCGAGCTGATCGCGCGGCGGGCGATGATCGCCCTGACGGAGGGCGTCGGGGGCGCGCCGTCCGGTGAGGTCGTCCTGTACAAGAACAACGTCGACGGCAAGGGCGCGACCTACGGCTCCCACGAGAACTACCTTGTGCGCCGGGACCTGGCCTTCAGCGACCTCGCCCCGGCGCTCATCCCCTTCCTCGTCACCCGTCCCGTCATCGCGGGGGCCGGGCGGGTCGGCATCGGTCAGCGCTCCCAGCGACCCGGCTTCCAGATGAGCCAGCGCGCCGACTACGTGGAGAGCGACGTCGGCCTGCAGACCACCTTCAACCGACCGATCGTCAACACCCGTGACGAGCCGCACGCGGATACGGCTCGCTTCCGCCGCCTTCACATCATCAACGGCGACGCCAACCGCTTCGACGTCCCCATCTACCTCAAGATCGCCACGACGGATCTTCTCCTGTGGTACCTCGAGCGCGCCTCGGCGCGCGGGGAGCGGCTGGGGGCCCTGGCCCCCCTGCGCCTGGTCCGGGACCCGGTGGAGGACCACTGGGCGACCTCCCACGACACCACCCTGACCCGCGCCCTGATCACGGTCTCAGGTCCCATGACGGCTCTGGAGATCCAACGGGCGCACCTGGGAGCGGTCGTGGACGCCCTGAGGGAGGACTACGGCGGCACGGACCGCGACCACGTCGGCGAGGAGACGGCCGCCGCCGTCGCCCTCTGGGGCGAGACCCTGACGGCCCTGGAGGACTACGCCGCGGCACGGGGCTCCTGCCGGGAGGCCGAGGCCACCACGCGCGCCGCCGCGCTCGTGGAGTGGGTCGCCAAGAAGCAGCTGTGCGACGCCATGCGCGCACGGACCGGTGCGGGGTGGGAGGACCCGCGTCTGGCGGCCCTCGACATCCAGTGGGCCGATCTGCGCATCGGCCACGGCGTCGCGGACAGGCTCATCGCGGCCGGTCGCACCCGTCGGCTGACCACCGATGCGGAGATCGAGGCGGCCGTCGATACCGCGCCGTCCGGGACACGCGCCGCCATCCGGGGACTGGCCGTGGCCCGATACGGCGCCGTCGTGGCCGCCTCCTGGACGAGCCTCGTGCTGGACCTGCCCGGCCACGAGCACCTGCTGCGAGTCGCCCTGCCGGATGACGTGCGGGCCGACTCGCAGCGGGTCGCCGATGTGCTCGATCAGATCCGGATAACGATTGGGCCACATCGAGGCATGGGGGCAGACTGAGACCACGAGGAGCGACGGGCAGCGCCCCGACCGTCAGGCAGGAGGCACCATGAGCACTCACGAGCAGATCCGCCCCACCGGGGGCAGTGGCGACGACGAGGCCCCCGACGCGGCCGGTCAGGCCCGGGCGGCCGGTGTCGATGAGATCCTCGACGAGATCGACTCCGTCCTGGAGACCAATGCGGCGGCCTTCGTAGAGGGCTTCGTCCAGAAGGGCGGAGAGTGAGGATGCCGCGCTCGCGCAAGCCCGCGCGGCGGATCATCGGTGTGGAGACCGAGTACGGCATCACCTGCGCATCGACGATCGGCGGTGCGCCGCCCCTGGACGCCGATCATGCGGCGCGCGAGCTCTTCGAGCCCGTTGTGCGCCTCAACCGCTCCTCCAACGTCTTCACCCGCGGCGGGGCGCGCCTCTACCTCGACGTCGGCAGCCACCCCGAGTTCGCCACCGCCGAGTGCGACCGGCTCGCCGACCTCCTGGCACAGGACCGGGCGGGGGAGATCACCATGGCCGATCTCGCCGAGCGGGCCAGCACCCGCCTGGCGGAGCGGGGCGTGCCCGGCCGCATCCACCTGCTCAAGAACAACCTCGACGCCGAGGGCTCCGGCTTCGGCTGCCACGAGAACTACCTCGTGCGCCGCCGCGGCGACTTCTGGAACGATGCCCGTGCCCTCGTGCCCCACCTGGTCACCCGTCAGATCCTCATCGGCGCCGGTCGCGTTCTGCCCGGCGGTCACGGCGCCGCCCCCCGGTACGTCTTCTCCCAGCGCGCCGACCAGATGGAGGACGCCGTCTCCTCGGCCACCACTCGCTCGCGCCCCCTGATCAACACTCGTGACGAGCCTCATGCCGACGCCGATCTCTACCGGCGCATGCATGTGATCGTCGGCGATTCCAACATCGCCCAGGGATCGACCCTCCTCAAGGTCGGAGCCATGGACCTGCTGCTGGACTACCTCGAGGAGGGCGGCGGTCTCGCGGACCTTCGGCTCGCCCGTCCCATGAAGGCCATCCGTGATACCTGCCACGACCTGACGGGCGCAGCGGTCCTGGAGCTCGCGGATGGGCGCACCATGACGCCGGTGGACCTGCAGACCGAGCATCTGGCCAGGGTGAGCGAGCACGTCCGGAACCTGGACCTGACCGAGCTCCACCGTCAGGTCCTCGACCTGTGGGAGCGGGGCCTGGACGCCGTGCGCTCGGGCAGGCCCCAGGACGTGGCCACGGACCTGGACTGGGCGGCCAAGCATCAGCTCCTGACCCGTTACGCCGAGCGCGTCGGCGCCGAGCTGGATGATCCGCGCCTGTCGCGGCTCGCTCTGGCCTATCACGACGTGAGCCCGAGGGACGGACTGCGTCTGAGGATGGAGCGGGCCGGACTGCTGCGGCGTCTCGTCGACGAGAAGACGTGCCGCGCCGCCGTCGGCACTCCGCCGGCCACGACTCGTGCGCACCTGCGCGGAGCCGCGGTCGGACGGGCGCAGGATCTGCGCCGGGATCTGTCGGCCGACTGGGTGAATCTGCGTCTTGATGATGACCGCTCCCGGCCCGTCGCCCTGCGCGATCCCTTCAGCGCCGTCGATGAGCGCGTCGACACCCTCATGGAGGCCATGGAGGCGTCCACAGGGTCTCCCACCCTCGATCTGCCCGCCGGCGTCTGAGACGCCGTTACCGACGTGCGTCGACAATCTGGCACACTGGAAAGTCCGATGACTGCCTTCTCGCCCTCCTCCCACGAAACGACGCGGCTGCCCCAGGTCGGGCAGGACGGTCGGCCGTTGACGCGTCGCCAGAGGCGTGAGCTGGAGCGCGCCCGTGAGGGCGTCGATTCCCAGCCCGCCGCGCCGCCCGCGCCTGACTGGACTCAGCCCGCCCCGCGGACGCGCGCCGGGATGCCGGCCCCGGCCGAGCCGCTCCGCGCGGAGGAGGCCGAGGAGACCGAGGCGCCCGTATCGGTCTTCGCGCCATCCGAGTCCGCTGCGCCGGCGACGCCGTCCTTGCCGTCACCGTCAGCGACATCAGCGACATCAGCGCTGTCGGCGGCGGGGCCGCCCTCCACGGCCGAGCCTCCGACCTCCACGGGGGCCCAGCGGGCGATCGGCGCAGCACTGGGACGCCCACGACCACGAGGGCGCGTCGCCGTCATCCTGGCGGTCGTGGCGGCGGTGGCCATCGTCGCCGCACCTCTGGTCGCGGCCCGCGTGTGGGGCGGAGGAGCGGGGTCCCCCGGTTCCTCGGGTGCCGCCTCCGGCGGGACCGTCAGCGCCGACGGGCCGCTCGACACGGTGCTGGAGGTCGCCGGACGCGTCGGAGCCGTCCCCGTCGTCTCATTGAAGGGGAGTCTCGCACCCGCCACCGCCATGACCACCGACCAGATCGTCGCGGGGCAGGGGCGCACCTTGAGCGCCGGCGACGCCGTCGTGCTGTCCGTGGCCGTCTTCGATGGTGATGACGGCACGAATGTCACCGGCACCAAGGCGGGCACGCGCCTGTACCGCGGCACACTCGACGCCGACAAGATCGGAGCCGACCTCGCCAACGCGGTCATGGGGGTCTCCGAGGGATCGCGGCTCGTCGTGCGCGCTCCGCGGACGAAGGATGACCAGACCAGGAGCACCGAGATCACAGTGATCGACGTCCTGCCCACCACCGCGACCGGGACGACCCAGTCGCCGGCTGAGGGCACGCCCGCGGTCACCGTGAACGACGACGGCACGGCGACGCTGTCCGTTCAAGGGCTCCCGGTGCCCACGCGCTCCACCGCCGCCGTGCTCGTCCAGGGCGACGGCCCACAGGTAGGGGCCGACAGCGTCGTCCTGGCCCGGTACGCCACGGTGAACTGGGCCGACGGCAACCAGCACGCCACCACGTACGGCATGACGACGCCGCCGGGCACGATCGACATGCGCAACGCCCTCGCCGGCGTCAAGGAGCACCTGGTCGACGCCCAGGTGGGCAGCCGGATCGTCATCTCGATCCCGGCCGATCAGGCGGCCGGCGAGGGAGCGGTTGCCGTGGTCGTCGACGTCCTGGCGATCGCGGACGACAGGCTCACCGACGGCGCTAGCGCCACTGGTGCCGCCGCGCCCCCGACCCCGGACCCCGATAACGGCCCGGGTATTGTGCACGTGACCCCGAGCGCCAACCAGTAGCGGGGCGCGCCGCTCGCCGAGCCGCGCGAGCATGCCGAGGCCCGCGCAGGAAGGCGCGTCGGGCCCGCGTTATCCTGAGCCGGCCCGCACCCCCGATCCGTTCAGGAGCCGCCATGAGCGTCGCCGTCCGTGTCATCCCATGCCTCGACGTCAAGGACGGGCGCGTCGTCAAAGGCGTGAACTTCGTGGGCCTGCGGGATGCCGGCGACCCGGTGGAGCTCGCCGGGCGCTACGACCGCCAGGGAGCCGATGAGATCACCTTCCTGGACGTCTCCGCCTCAGCCGAGGGGCGCGCCACCATGCTGGATGTCGTCTCGGCCACTGCGGAGCAGGTCTTCGTGCCGCTGACCGTGGGCGGGGGCGTGCGCAACGTCGAGGACGTCGACCTCCTCCTGCGCGCCGGGGCGGACAAGGTCAGCATCAACACCGCCGCCATCGACCGCCCTGGGCTCTTGTCCGAGGTCGCCGAGCGCTTCGGCAGCCAGGTGCTGGTCCTGTCGGTCGACGCACGGCGCTGCCCGGAGGGTGTGAGCACTCCGTCGGGGTACGAGGTCACGACCCACGGCGGGCGGCGCTCGACCGCCATCGACGCCGTCCAGTGGGCGGTGCGGGCCGTGGACCTGGGGGCGGGGGAGATCCTGCTCAACTCCATGGACGCCGACGGCGCGACCAGCGGCTTCGACCTGCGGATGCTCGACGACGTCCGACGCGAGGTGAGCGTCCCGCTCATCGCCTCCGGCGGTGCGGGTCGGGCAGAGGACTTCTCCGCGGCGGCGGATCACGGCGCGGACGCCGTGCTGGCGGCGAGCGTCTTCCACTACGGCGCGATGACCGTCGGTGCCGCGAAGAACGCCCTGCGGGTCGCCGGGCATCCGGTACGGTGATCTCATCCCCGCCCAGAGCGCGCACCCCTGCGATCGGTCGACGGAGGGGAGCAGCCCGGGTGGCCGGGCTCCGGGGCTGGGGATCGCCGCGGCGGGTCTCCGGCTGCTGACGAGAGTTCCCGTCATCATCCGCGGTGCGATGGGCGCCAGCGCGGCCAACCGGGGCGAGGCCGGCAACAGGGCCGTGGCCGCGACCGGGCTGCCCCTGGGGGATCATCTTCATCCGTGCTCAACACGGTGCCGGCCATCATCCTGCTTTTCCTCGTGGCCGTCTAGGGCGCCTCGGGCCGGAAATCCGGTGGCCACCACCGTACCGCTCAGGGCTGGTCAGGACGTTCAGGGCGGATTGGGGCCGAGCCGTTCATGCCGGCCGGACTCCCGAGGCGGACCGCGCAGGACCGGGGCCCCGCGGGGCGCGCCACCGTGCGACAATCCGCCTGTGAACGATCCCCGCAGCCTCGATGCCTCCGACGGCCCGCTGCCCGCCGTACTCGCCTCCCGCCTCAAGCGCGACGCGTCAGGACTCGTCGTTGCCGTGGTCCAGCAGCACGACACCCGTGAGGTGCTCATGGTCGGATGGATGGACGACGAGGCGCTGCGCCGCACGTTGACCGAGGGCCGCGTCACGTTCTGGTCCCGCTCCCGTCGGGAGTACTGGCGCAAGGGCGATACCTCGGGCCACCGCCAGTACGTCAAGTCCGTTCGCATCGACTGCGATGGCGACGCCCTGCTGGTCGAGGTGGACCAGGTCGGAGCCGCGTGCCACACCGGTGAGCGCACCTGCTTCCAGGCGGGTGGCGATCTCGGCGCGGTCGCGGGGGAGCGTCCCGTCGGCTGAGCGGATTTGCCTAAGTCGCCCGCCCCCGGGGACGATGACCTCGATGAGCGCCGCCGGCACGTCCGCTGCGCGCGCCTCGCAGTTCGCCGGAATCACGCGTGCAGGAGGTGGTGACCCGTGATGGCCTTCGACGACCTGGTCGCCGCCACGCGCTCCGCCGTCGCCTCCCGGCAGCGCTCCGCTCCGCTGAGGGAGCTGCGCGAGAGGACCCGTTCCGTCCCCACCGCGCGCAATGTCGCCTCGGTGCTGCGCGCACCCGGGCGGGTCGTCTCCGTGATCGCCGAGGTCAAGCGCGCCACCGCGACCTTCGCCGATCTGTCCGGGGTGGGGGATGTCGCCGTTCTCGCTCGCTTCTACGAGGCCGGAGGGGCCGCCTGCGTCTCGGTGGTCACCGAGCCGGTCCGCTCGCACGGGCGCCTGTCGGACCTGGACGCGGTGCGCGGAGCCGTGGAGGTGCCGGTGCTGGCCAATGATGTCATCGTCACCCCCTATCAGGTCCACGAGGCGCGCGCTCACGGGGCCGACATGCTCGTCCTGGACGCCCGCCTCGAGCCGCTCGTCCTGGAGTCGCTCATCGAGCGCACCCACTCCCTGGGCATGGCGGCGGTCGTCGAGGCCCATTCCCGGAGCGAGGCCCTGACCGCGGTGGCGGCGGGCGCGCGCTACGTGTCGGTCGATGCCCGTGATCCGGACACCCTGGCCGTGGACCGCTCCCGCTTCGAGCAGGTGGCGGAGGTGCTGCCCGCCTCAGTGACCCGCATGGCCACCGGCGGCGTGTCCGGGCCGTACGACGTCATGAGCTATGCGCGCGCGGGTGCCGATATCGTCGTCGTGGGGGAGGCGGTCATCCGCTCAGCCGACCCCCAGCAGTTCGTCGCCGAGCTGGTCGCCGCGGGCAGTCATCCCGCGCTCATTCCCGCCGCCCACCGAGAGGTTCTCTGAGTGCTTACCGCTTCCATCCCGAGCCCCGCCCGGGGCGTGTGGTACATCGGCCCGTTCCCGCTGCGCGCCTACGCCCTGTGCATCCTCGCCGGGGTCTTCGTCGCCGTATGGTGGTCCGATCGCCGTTACCGGGCGCTGGGCGGCTCCCGTGACACCGCCCTGGACGTCGCTCTGATCGCGGTGCCGATCGGCATCGTCGGCGCGCGGCTCTACCACGTGGTGACCTCGCCGGACGCCTTCTTCGGGCCGGGCGGGAACCCGGCTCTCATCCTGCAGACCTGGCACGGGGGGCTGGGCATCTGGGGGGGCGTCGCCTTCGGGGCCGTCGCCGGGGTCTGGCTGCTTCGTCGACGCGGGCTGCGGCTGGGGCCCTTCTACGACGCCGCGGCCCCGACGATCCTGGTCGCCCAGGCCATGGGGCGGTTCGGAAACTACTTCAACCAGGAGCTGTTCGGCGGGCCCACCACTCTGCCGTGGGGCCTGGAGATCGATCGCGCCCACCTGCCGGCGGGATACGCCCCGGGCACCCTGTTCCATCCCGCCTTCCTCTACGAGGCCCTGTGGAACGTCGCCGGCGCCCTCTTCCTCGTCTGGCTCGGACGGCACCTGATGCGTCGCGACGGGGCGATGGGAGGACGTCTCCTGTGGGCCTACCTCATGGTCTACACGTCCGGACGCGTGTGGATCGAGATGCTGCGCGTCGACGAGGCCCACCATGTTCTCGGACTGCGTCTCAACGTGTGGACCTCGGTCCTCGTCTTCCTTCTCGGCCTGGTCGGCTACGTCATGACCTCGCGCCGTCATCTCGATGACGCGATCATCCGCGGCGACGCGCCCGCGCAGGCGGATGCCCGGGACCTGGACGAGGGTGCTGGGGGAACGGGGGACGCGTCGGCCGGGGAGACCGGTGCGCGACCCCGGAGCCAGGATGCTCGTGATGAGGATGAGGATGAGGAGGAGGAGAGGGGAGCGGCAGCAGCATCGGCGGAGGAGTAACGAGCTTCGGCGACCCGGTCCGGCCGAGCCGGGTCGGATTCGGCCGAATCCGATCGGGTCCCGCCCGGGATATGACATGCGAGGCGTGTAGGCTTGCCTCATGCGCAGAGCAAAGATCGTATGCACCCTGGGGCCGGCCACCGATTCTCCCGAGAACGTGCAGGCGCTCGTGGACGCCGGCATGAATGTCGCACGCATCAACCGGTCCCACGGACGTGCCGAGGACCAGGAGGACGTCATCGCTCGCGTGCGAGCCGCCGCCGAGACCTCCGGGAACCCTGTGGCCATCCTGGTCGACCTCCAGGGGCCCAAGATCCGCCTGGGCACCTTCGTGAACGACCAGAAGGTCATGCTCAACAAGGGCGACGAGTTCACGATCACCACCGACGACATTCTGGGCACCGTCAAGCGCGTCTCGACGACCTTCAAGGGCCTGCCGGGGGACTGCCGGCCCGGCGACCGCCTCCTCATCGATGACGGCAATGTCGCCGTGCGCGTCACCGCGGTCACCGACACCGACGTCATCACCAAGGTCGAGGTGCCCGGCTACGTCTCCAACCACAAGGGCCTCAACCTCCCCGGCGTCGCCGTGTCCGTGCCGGCCCTGAGCGAGAAGGACCGGGACGATCTGCGCTGGGCCATCAAGATCGGCGCCGACCTCATCGCCCTGTCCTTCGTCCGCAACGCGGACGACATCAAGGACGTTCACGACATCATGGACGAGGCGGGGGTGCGCATCCCCGTCATCGCCAAGATCGAGAAGCCGCAGGCGGTGGACAACCTCTTCGACATCGTCTCCGCGTTCGACGGCATCATGGTCGCCCGCGGCGACCTGGGCGTCGAGATGCCGCTGGAGGCCGTGCCCCTGGTTCAGAAGCGGGCCATCGAGCTGGCCCGTCGTCAGGCCAAGCCGGTCATCGTCGCGACTCAGGTGCTGGAGTCCATGATCCAGAACCCGCGTCCCACGCGTGCCGAGGCCTCGGACTGCGCCAATGCGATCCTCGACGGCGCCGACGCCGTCATGCTCTCCGGCGAGACCAGCGTCGGGGCCTACCCGATCGAGGCCGTGCGCACCATGGCCAACATCATCGAGAACGTCGAGGCTCACGGCGGCGAGCGCATCGCTCCGCTGGGCTCCTACCCCCAGACCCGCGCTGGCGCCCTGACTCGCGCGGCCGCCGAGATGGGCGAGCAGCTCGACGTCACCCACCTGGTGACCTTCACCCAGTCCGGTGACACGGCTCGGCGCCTGTCGCGCCTGCGCTCGCCCCTCCCGCTGCTGGCCTTCACCCCGCTGCGCTGCACGCGCAACCAGCTGGCGGTGTCCTGGGGCGTGCAGTGCTACGAGGTGCCCGAGGTCCGGCACACCGACGAGATGGTGGCACAGGTGGATGATCTCCTCCAGCGCAAGCACTTCGCCCAGGCCGGCGACACCGTCATCATCGTGGCGGGCATGCCTCCGGGCACGGCCGGATCGACCAACTCGATCCGCGTCCACACGGTCGGGGAGTTCGACTGACGGCGCATGGATGACGCGGCCCGCTCTCGGCGGACCGCGGTCGCAGGGCCCGCACCGGGAGGAGGCGCGGGCCCGTTGCGGTTCCGGTCCCGCGCCTCCGACAGCCGGGTCGGCTCGGCCGCCCGGCTGGGCGCGCCCCGCACCCGACGCGGCTCCGATGAGAAGCGGATGCGGGCGCGCGCAACCCGACGGACACCCGATGGGCTGCGGTACCTCCGTACCTCCAGTGGGATTCGAACCCACAACACTCCGATTTTGAGTCGGATGCCTCTGCCAGTTGGGCTATGGAGGCGTGGTCGCACTCACAGGCCGGGGCGCTGCTCGCGCGGCGACGTGGTTCACCATACTAGGATCGGCCCGTGAGCAACCAGTCAACCACCTCCCGAACCCGCAGGGTCATCGTCGCCGAGGACGAGACCCTGATCCGTCTGGACATCGTCGAGACCCTCACCGAGGCCGGCTACGAGGTCGTCGCCGAGGCCGCCGACGGCGAGGAGGCCGTCCGTCTGGCTGACGAGCATGAACCCGATCTGTGCGTCATGGACGTCAAGATGCCGGTCCTGGACGGCATCACCGCCGCCGAGCGCATTCTGGACAAGCACAACTGCGCTGTGGTCATGCTCACCGCGTTCTCGCAGACCGAGCTCGTCGAGCGCGCCTCCGCGGCCGGCGCCATGGCCTACATCGTCAAGCCCTTCACACCGGCCGACCTGATTCCCGCTCTGGAGATCGCGCTGTCCCGCTACGAGGAGATCCAGTCCCTGGAGAGCGAGATCTCCGACCTCCAGGAGCGTTTCGAGACTCGCAAGCGCGTCGACCGTGCCAAGGGACTACTCATGGAGAAGATGGGGCTGAGCGAGCCCGAGGCCTTCCGCTGGCTGCAGAAGACCTCGATGAATCGCCGCTTGACCATGCGAGAGGTGGCCGACGCCGTTATCGAGCAGGTCGGCGCGAAGAAGAGCGAGGACTGACCGTCCGGAGTGCGCCGGAGTCGAAGAGCCAGAGCCTCAGGGCGACCCTCAGATCTCCTCGGTGTCGGTGTAGAGACTGCGCAGCACTCCACGGGCCACCGGGCGGCCGTCCTCGTCGCTGATCCTCACCTCGTAGACCGCGGTGCGCCGGCCTCGATGAACGGGCGTCGCCACCGCCGTCACCCAGCCGCGTCGGGCGAGGTGCAGGTGGCTGACCTGGAGCTCGGTCCCCACGGGAGCGGCCCCGTCCGGGGCGGCTTCGCGCGCCGCCACCGACGCCGCCGTCTCGACGAGGGCCGCACTCGCGCCGCCGTGCAGGATCCCGAGGGCCTGGCGGGCTCCGTCAACGGGCATGCGCACGACTGTCCGCTCCGCGGAGCGCTCCAGCACCTCCATGCGCAGCGTCGCCATGAGGGTTCCGCGCTCGGAGTCCGCCATGCCCGACGCGCCCACGGCGCTGACGGCGCTGACGGCCGAGCCCGCGGGGCGCGGGTCGGGGAACGGGCGCACCGCCTTGGCGGGGAAGGCTACGGGGACGTCGGCGGAACGGGGGGTCGGGAACTCGTCGCTGCTCATACCCGTAGGCTGGCACGGTGAGCATCACCGCGACCAGTCCCGCCCCCGAGCCCGCCGGACGTCTTCTTCTCATCGACGGCCACTCCATGGCCTTCCGGGCCTTCTACGCCCTGCCTGTGGACAGCTTCACGACGTCCACGGGGCAGACCACCAATGCGGTCCACGGCTTCGTCTCCATGTTCCTGTCGCTGCTCGAGCAGGAGGAGCCGACCCACGTCGCCGTCGCCTTCGACCTGCCCGGCGGCACCTTCCGCACGCAGGAGTACGCCGACTACAAGGGCACTCGGGACGAGACCCCGGCGCCCTTCATCGGGCAGGTGGACCTCATCGAGGAGGTGCTGACGGCGATGAACGTGCGGGCCCTGACCGCCGCCGGCTATGAGGCGGATGACGTCCTCGCCACTCTGGCGGCCTCGGCCCAGGCCGAGGGCATGGAGGTCCTCGTGTGCTCCGGGGATCGCGACTCCTTCCAGACGGTGACGGATCGCTGCACGGTGCTCTACCCCGTCAAGGGCGTGTCCACCCTGCGGCGCATGACGCCCGCGGAGGTCGAGGACCGTTACGGAGTCCCGCCGCGGCGCTACCCCCAGCTGGCCGCCCTGGTGGGCGAGCCCAGCGACAACCTGCCGGGCGTTCCGGGGGTCGGCCCCAAGACCGCCGCGAAGTGGATCAACCTCTACGACGGGCTCGACGGCGTGATCGCCCATGCCGATCGGATCAAGGGCAAGGCCGGGCAGTCCCTGCGCGACCACATGTCCGACGTCATGCGCAACCGGCACCTGAACCATCTGGTGACGGACCTCGACCTGGGCGTGGCGCCCGCCGCCGACCTGACCCTGCGGCCCGCCGATCGCATCGAGCTGACCCGCATCATGGACGCACTGGAGTTCCGCACCCTGCAGCAGCGGGCTCAGCGGATCCTGACCTTCTCCGACACCGCCGGCCGTGCGGACGACGCCGCGACGGGCGGGGGGACGGGAGGAGACTCCCCGGCGGCCCGGCTCGACGCCCTCCGGGTCGCCGTGCTCGGCCGCGACCTCGCTCCCGGAGAGCTGGGGGAGTGGCTCGCGAATCACCTGACGACCGGCAGCGGCGCGGGGACCGGAACCCGCGGACTGGGGCTCGACGTCATCGGTTCACCGCGACCGGGGCGGGCCGATGCCACCGCGATCGCGCTGTCCGACGGCCACGACGCCGTCGTCGTCGATCCCGTCCTGGCCGCGCCCGAGGACGAGACGGCACTACTCGACCTGCTCGGCGGTACCGGGACCCCCCTGGTCGTCACCGACGCCAAGGGCGCCTGGCACGCCCTGCGCGCCCGCGGCCTGACACTCGACGGCGTCATCTTCGACCCTGCGCTGGCCGGCTACCTGTGCCGCCCCGAGCAGCGCAGCTACGATGTCGACTCCCTGGCGCAGCGCTGGCTGGGCATCGACCTGGGAGCCCTGGGGACCGACGACGCGGATGGTCAGGAGCAGACCTCCTTCGACCTGGAGGCGCTCACCACGGCCGAGGGCCCGGACGCCGCCCCGGCCCAGGCGTTGGTGGCCGCCCGCCGCGCCGCCCTCCAGGGCGACCTCGCCGCGGTCCTGGAGCGCGAGCTCGAGCAGCGGGAGGCGGATGTGCTCTTCACCGAGCTGGAGATGCCCGTGGCCGCCGCCCTGGCCGAGATGGAGGAGGCCGGCATCGCCGTCGACGAGGCCGTGCTCGCCGCGCGCGAGACCGAGCTCGACGCCCGCGTCACCCACGCCGCCGAGGCCGCCTACGCCGCCGCCGGTCACGAGCTGAACCTTTCCAGCCCCAAGCAGCTCCAGACGGTCCTGTTCGACGAGCTCGACATGCCCAGGACCCGCAGGACCAAGACCGGCTACACCACCGATGCCGGGGCCCTCGCCGAGCTGTACGCCAAGACCGGTCACCCCTTCCTGGAGAACCTGCTGGAGCACAGGGACGCCATCAAGCTGCGCCAGACCGTCGAGGGCCTGCGCAAGGCCATTCAGCCCGATGGGCGCATCCGCACCACCTTCCAGCAGACGATCACCACCACCGGGCGCCTGTCCTCGACGGATCCGAACCTGCAGAACATCCCCGCACGCACGAGGGAGGGCATGCGCATTCGCGAGGCCTTCATCGTGGGCCGGGGGCACGAGTGCCTCATGACGGCCGACTACTCCCAGATCGAGATGCGCATCATGGCGCACCTGTCGGGGGATGAGGCGCTCATCGAGGCCTTCCGCAGCGGAGAGGATCTGCACCGCTACGTGGCCGCCCTGGTCCACGACATCGACGTGGCGGACGTCACCGTCGAGCAACGCGGTCGCGTCAAGGCCATGAGCTACGGACTCGCCTACGGACTGTCCACCTACGGGCTGGCCAAGCAGCTGGGGATCGCCAGTGCGGAGGCCGCAGGCCTGAGAGACGCGTACTTCGCCCGCTTCGGTCGTGTCCACGACTACCTCGAAGGCGTCGTCGAGCGGGCCCGGCGCGATGGCTACACCCAGACCATGTTCGGCCGGCGCCGCTACCTGCCGGACTTGTCCAGCGACAGCCGGCAGCGCCGGGAGATGGCGGAGCGGGCCGCGCTCAACGCCCCGATCCAGGGCAGCGCGGCCGACATCGTCAAGAAGGCGATGATCGATGTGGCCCAGTCCCTGGACGCCGCGGAGCTGGACTCCCGGCTGCTCCTGCAGATCCACGACGAGCTGCTCGTGGAGATCGCGCCGGGCGAGTCGGAGGCCGTCGAGCGCATCCTGCGCGAGCGGATGGGGGCGGCCGCCGAGTTGTCGGTGCCCCTGGACGTCTCGGTCGGCCGGGGCGCGACCTGGCGGGACGCCGCGCACTGAGAGGGCGGGGAAGGGCGCTGCGGGGCCGCCGGGTGGGAGGTGCGCGGCGCCAGGGGGGGCTCCGAGGAGTGCGGGGGACCGGACGGAGGTGAGGGATCGCACGGGGATCACGATCCTCTTTAGTGATCTCGAACAGGTCACGTGCTGGGCATCTCCTGATAGAGTCCGAGTTGTGTGCCCCTGGGTGTCGCACCGACACGCCACCGTGCCGTGAGTTCAGTCCGGGCTGGCTCGGGGACCGGGGGGCTCATGGTTCCTATCAACCCGACCTATCTGTCCGTATTCGGAGCAACCACTCAATGACCACCACCACGCCCAGCCCCGCCCCGGTCGCCGTCAACGACATCGGCTCGACCGAGGAGATCCTCGCCGCCGTCGACGAGACCATCAAGTACTTCGATGACGGCGACATCGTCGAGGGCACCGTCGTCAAGGTCGACCGAGACGAGGTCCTCCTGGACATCGGCTACAAGACCGAGGGCGTCATTCTCGCTCGCGAGCTGTCCATCAAGCACGACGTCGACCCCGACGAGATCGTCTCGGTCGGCGACGAGATCGAGGCCCTGGTGCTTCAGAAGGAGGACAAGGAGGGCCGCCTGCTCCTGAGCAAGAAGCGCGCCCAGTACGAGCGCGCATGGGGCACCATCGAGCGGGTCAAGGAGGAGGACGGCGTCGTCACCGGTTCCGTCATCGAGGTCGTCAAGGGCGGCCTCATCCTCGACATCGGCCTGCGCGGTTTCCTCCCCGCCTCCCTGGTCGAGATGCGTCGCGTCCGCGATCTCCAGCCCTACGTGGGTCGTGAGCTCGAGGCCAAGATCATCGAGCTGGACAAGAACCGCAACAACGTGGTCCTGTCTCGCCGCGCCTATCTCGAGCAGACTCAGTCCGAGGTCCGCACCAACTTCCTCCAGACCCTTCAGAAGGGTCAGGTTCGCACAGGTGTGGTCTCCTCCATCGTCAACTTCGGCGCCTTCGTGGACCTGGGCGGTGTGGACGGTCTCGTCCACGTCTCCGAGCTGTCCTGGAAGCACATCGACCACCCCTCCGAGGTCGTCGAGGTCGGCAACGAGGTCACGGTCGAGGTCCTGGACGTCGACTTCGACCGCGAGCGCGTCTCCCTGTCGCTCAAGGCGACCCAGGAGGACCCGTGGCAGGCCTTCGCCCGCACCCACGCCATCGGTCAGGTCGTTCCCGGCAAGGTCACCAAGCTGGTTCCCTTCGGAGCCTTCGTTCGTGTCGAGGACGGCATTGAGGGCCTGGTCCACATCTCCGAGCTGGCTCAGCGTCACGTCGAGGTGCCCGAGCAGGTGGCCAAGGTCGGTGACGAGGTCTTCGTCAAGGTCATCGACATCGACCTCGAGCGCCGCCGCATCTCCCTGTCCCTCAAGCAGGCCAACGAGGGCGTGGATCCCGGCTCGGAGGACTTCGACCCCTCGCTGTACGGCATGGCCGCCGAGTACGACGAGAACGGCAATTACAAGTACCCCGAGGGCTTCGACCCGGAGACCAACGAGTGGCTCGAGGGCTTCGATGCTCAGCGCGAGGCCTGGGAGGCGGAGTACGCAGCCGCTCACGCGCGCTGGGAGGCCCACAAGGCCCAGGTCGCCAGGGCCCTGGAGCAGGACACGGAGACCAGCGGGGCCGCGGCTCCGGCCGGCGCCGCCTCGTACTCCTCGGCCGCGTCCGAGTCGACCGGCACTCTGGCCTCCGACGAGGCGCTGGCGGCTCTGCGCGAGAAGCTGACCGGGAACTGAGCCGATACCTCTCGGCCGATTCACCGACCCCGAACGAGGGCCCGCCCACTTGGGTCATGGAGGTGGGCGGGCCCTCGTCCATCTGCTCCATCCGCGACGGGCTCGGCTCCCCATCGCGCCATCCCGGCCGGTGTGTGAGGCTGGTGCAAGAACTGAGCCGCGCGTGATGCGGACACAGCCCACGAGCAAGGGGAGACGATGACCACCTGGGACGAGCTCACGGATCTGCTTGTCGAGTCCGGAGACGTCCGCTCGCTCGCGGCGCAGGCCCGCCTCTACGACGCGATTCTCCTCATGGGCTCGCAGCAGCTTCCGGAGGGTGAGAGTGCCCGGCGCCTGGCCACGGCGCTCGCGAACGTCGACCGCACCTGGCTGGCCGCGCTGGGCGAGGACCCGACGCGATCCCGCGAGGACATCGATCGCGCCGTCGAGCGGTGCGGTCGGTTGCGTGCCGCGGGAGGCCTGTCGGCGTTGCCGTTGCGCTACGCACGCGTCGAGCTGTGCACCTTCTTCGGCGAGCGGGCCGACGCGCTCGAGCAGTTGCGCGTCGCCCGTCTGTTCTCCTTCGACGACGCCGACGCCGGCGCGACGCTGGCGACCGCCCGCATGCACGACGACTTCTCCGGAGTCATCCGGACCACGTCCGGGGTCCCCAAGCGCTCCGAGGCCGATCCGGCGGGGACCTCCCGCAGCCTGGCCGCGTCCCTGCTGCCGTATCTCGCGCAGCGGCGCAAGGTCGAGGCCGAGGACGCTCTCATGTCCCTGCAGTGGATCGAGGCCCCGGCGTCGTTGCGCATGTCGATTCTGGGGGACGAGCTGGAGTACCTGGGCCTGTCGGGGCAGTGGGAGCGGGGCCTGGCGCTCCTGCGTCACACGGACGCCACCGGCACCCGTGACACCACCGCCTGGGGGCTGCTCAACGCGGCGGTCGGGGCCAGTCTCGTCCTGCGCGAGGCCAACCGAGCCGGCTACGGCTCGAACGCCCTGGGCTCGTCGATCAGCTGGACCACGTCCTGGGACGCCTCCTTGAAGGTCACCGGCTGGGACACCGTGGTGCACGCCTATGATGCGCTAACCACCTTCGCCCGCACGATCAGCGTGCGCTTCGACGAGCGCAACGGCAACAACGGCGTGTCCTACCGCGTGGAGTCGCGCATGGCCGGCGAGGCCTCCGGACTGGCCTCCCGGTCCTACGGCACGGTGACCGGGACCGCCGTCGACGAGCATCGTCTGCAGCGTCGGGACGCCCTGCTGAAGGAGGTCAACGAGCTGCTCGTCCTCGCCCGGGGCTACGGCCTGGGCGCGGTGCACGAACGCGCTATGAAGACGGCGGAGACGGTCAGCCGGTCGTTGGAGCTCGTGACCGATGACAGTCAGCTCGAGGGCATTGTCGATCTGAGGATCGCGTTCGCCAGGCTGTTGCTGGCCCTGGGCGCCGCCGAGCGGGCCGAGCGGGAGTCCCTCGACACCAGTGAGCTGTGCCTGTCGCAGGGATGGATCGAGTTGGCGTGCGCGAGCCTGGCCACCGCCGCTCGGGCGGCCGGCACCCGCAACGACGTCAGGTCCGCGCGGACTCATTGGCTCCATGTGCGCGAGCTCATGGCGGACTGGGGGATCTCGCGCATGAAGGAGCGACTCACCATCCTGACCGACGCCATCGGCAGTCCGGAGACGAGTTGCGTCGCCTTGACGCTGTTGGCCGAGGTCACCGCCGAGGGCGTCTCCGCGGAGCCCGCTCGCGCCTCCGCGGCGAGGGAGGCGTGCAGACGGGGCCGGGCCGAGCTCGACCGGTGCAAGTCCGCTCCGAGTGGTGTCGCCGACCGCATCGCCGCGGTCGAGCGGACGATCGCCCCCTATGGACGAGGACGGTCCGGCCGGCGGCGAGCCGGTGGCGATGAGACGATGACCACCTCCGCCGCTCATGCCCGGGACGAGGCCGTCAACGGGTGAGGGGCCGAGCCCGTTCCGGTCCTGCGGGTCCTCCTGCTCGCCGGACTCATGGCTCGCGTCGCGGGCCTCACGCTCGCACAGCCCCATTGACGCCGACGGGCAGGTCCTGCTCGTGCGCCATGCAGGTGACTCACAGGTGCCCGTACCGCTAATCTCGCCGCATGACGCAGACGCAGGACGCCCCGAGCCCACAGAGTCGCGCCACTTCGGGCTCGGATGCGGCTGATGCGCCGGTGACGGTTCACGTCACCGGCTTCGAGCCCTTCGATGGAGCCGCGTCCAACGCCTCCTGGGATGCCGTGCGGTTCCTGCCGGACACCATCGGGCTCGTGGACGGCAGGGCCGACCTGACCCGGGAGCTCCTCCCGGTGACCTTCGCCGGAGCGATGGCGGCCAGCGGCGACGCCGTCGAGCGCCTGCGCCCCGACGTCGTCGTGCACGTCGGGCTCCGGTCGGGGGCCGGGGCGGTGATGCTGGAGACCACGGCTCGCAACGAGGCGGCGGCGCGCATCCCCGACAACGCCGGGTTCCAGCCCATCGGCGAGGAGCTCGTCCCCGGCGGCCCGTCGGAGTTGCTCGCCACATGGCCGGCGGCGGCGCTGGTCGGGCGACTCGGTGCGGCGGGCCTGCCGGTGGCCCGTTCGGACGACGCCGGGCTGTACGTCTGCAACGCCACGCTCTATGCGGCTCTGCGCACCGCCTCGCGCCTCCCCTCGCCGGACCGGCCCGTCGTCGGCTTCGTGCACGTGCCGCCCCGGGAGACCATGCCCTCATCCAGGGTCGTCGAGGTGCTTCGCGCGCTCATCGTCGAGCTCGCCGATCTGGTTCGTCGACGTCGCGCTGCGAGAGCGGGACTGGGCAGGCTCAGCGTGCCCCGCGGCGATCGGGTGCTGCGCGTGGGGCTGACCGGTGGCATCGGCTCCGGCAAGTCGACGGTGGCGCGCCTGCTCGCCGCGCGTGGCGCCAGCATCGTGGACGCCGACGCCATCGCCCGCGAGGTGGTGGAGCCGGGCACTCCCGGGCTGTCGGAGGTCGTGGAGGCGTTCGGGCCCACCATCCTGACCGGGGACGGGGCCCTGGACCGGGCGGCGCTGGCCGAACGCGTCTTCGGCGACCCGGGGGACCGCAGCAGACTCGAGGCCATCACGCTGCCGCGGATCGCTCAGGTGGCGGCCCACCGCATGGAGGAGGCGGGCCCGGGCGGCGTGGCCGTCTACGACGTCCCGCTCCTGGTCGAGCAGGCGATGGAGGATCTCTTCGACTGCGTCCTGGTGATCGAGACGCCCCCCGTGCTGAGGCTGGCGCGACTGCAGTCGCGAGGACTGTCGCGCCAGGAGACCGACAGGCGCATGGCCGGCCAGGCCGATGACGAGGAGCGCCGCCGTGTCGCCGATGTCCTGCTTCTCAACAACGGTACCGAGACGGACCTCGCCGATGGGGTCGACTGGCTCTGGGAGCATCGCATCGCGGTCGGCATTCCCGCCGGTCGGACCAGCGGGAGGTGACTCGGGGCGTACGACCCATGGTGCGGTCGGGATGCGCCAGTCTATTCTTCAGTCTTCAGACGTTCGCGCATGATGAGGAGGCCCGCTGATGCAGTTCGCCCGATGCGTTCCACGTCGATCGGCGCTCGTTCTCGGCTCCCTGGTGGCGGCGGGTTCCCTGACCGCCTGCGGACACGGGCGCAGCCGGGGGAGGAACCACGACCGGCGCGACAGGCGGGATAATGGATGGCGCGTCGATCGGCACGAAAAGTCCTATAAGCCCGTCTTGTACCTTTATCCGGAGGAGTCGCGCGATCTTCGGGTCCGGCTCGACTACGACGGCGAGCTGACGTACTGTTATCCCGAGCCCCGGCGGGAGGGAGCGAGCGCCACCTGGTCGGTCACCGCCGCTCCCGACGGCACGCTGACCGGCGTCTCCGGACGCGTCTACCCGAGCCTGTTCTGGGAGGGCACTGCCCACGATGCGTTTGAGCAGACCGAGGGCTTCGTGGTGGAGCCGGGGGAGGCGGCCTCCTTCCTGGAGGACAAGCTGTCCGTGCTCGGGCTCAGCGACCGGGAGGCCGCCGAGTTCATCACCTACTGGGGCCCGCGCATCGAGGCGCGCGGACGGGTGCTGCTGACCTTCGCGGCCGACCAGATAGCGGCGATCGCCAGGTACACGATGACCGAGTCGGGCACGGGCGCCGCGATCGTGCCGGACACCTTCCTACGGGTCTACCTCCTCGTCGGCGACGTGCCGGCCTCCGGCGTGCCCGAGCAGGTCCTCGCCCCCGCCCCGCCGCGCACCGGCTTCACCGCCGTCGAGTGGGGCGGCAGCGAGCTGTAGTCGTCCGCACGTCGTCCGCGGCCGGCGCCGCGAGCGAGGCGCGCCGCGCACGACCGCGTAGCCTGGGGCCATGCGTCCCGTCACCGACCTGCGCCGCGCTGAGAAGCCCTTCGAGGTCATCAGCCCCTACTCGCCCAGCGGAGACCAGCCCACCGCCATCGCCGAGCTCGCTCAGCGGTTGAGCGCCGGCGAGAAGGACATCGTCCTGCTCGGCGCCACCGGAACCGGCAAGTCCGCCACCGCCGCCTGGCTGGTCGAGCGGGTCCAGCGCCCCACCCTCATCCTGGAGCCCAACAAGACGCTGGCCGCCCAGATGGCCGCCGAGTTCCGCGAGCTGCTCCCGAACAACGCGGTGGAGTACTTCGTCTCCTACTACGACTACTACCAGCCCGAGGCCTACGTCCCCCAGACCGACACCTTCATCGAGAAGGACTCCTCCATCAACGACGAGGTCGAGCGCCTGCGTCACAGCGCCACCAACTCCCTGCTGACCCGACGCGACGTCGTCGTCGTCTCCTCCGTGTCCTGCATCTACGGCCTGGGCACGCCCCAGGAGTACGTCGACCGCATGACGCCATTGGCGGTGGGCGAGCGGATCGACCGCGATGAGCTCCTACGGCGCTTCGTCACCATGCAGTACACGCGCAATGACGTCGATTTCACGCGAGGGACCTTCCGGGTGCGCGGGGACACCGTCGAGATCATCCCCATGTACGAGGAGCTCGCCATCCGCATCGAGTTCTTCGGCGACGAGATCGAGTCCCTGGCGACCCTCCACCCCGTGACCGGCGACGTCATCGCCTCCACCGAGCAGGTCTTCGTCTTCCCCGCCTCCCACTATGTCGCCGGCCCCGAGCGCCTCGCCCGCGCCATCGAGGGCATCGAGAGCGAGCTCGCCGAGCGTCTGGCCGTCCTGGAGCGCGACGGCAGGCTCCTGGAGGCCCAGCGCCTGCGCATGCGCACCACCTACGACCTGGAGATGCTCGGCCAGATCGGCACGTGCGCGGGCGTGGAGAACTACTCCATGCACATCGACGGCCGCTCCCCGGGCACCCCGCCCAACACACTGCTCGACTACTTCCCGGAGGACTTCCTCCTGATCATCGACGAGTCGCACGTCACCGTCCCGCAGATCGGTGCCATGCACGAGGGCGATGCGTCCCGCAAGCGCACACTGGTCGATCACGGCTTCCGCCTGCCGTCCGCCCTGGACAACCGGCCGCTCACCTTCGCCGAGTTCGAGGACCGCATCGGGCAGACCGTCTACCTGTCCGCCACTCCGGGGGACTACGAGATGCAGCGCGGCGACGGCGTCGTCGAGCAGATCATCCGCCCCACCGGCCTGGTCGATCCCAGGATCATCGTCAAGCCCACCGAGGGGCAGATCGACGACCTGCTGGAGGAGGTCCGCAAGCGCGTGGACGAGGGCGAGCGGGTGCTGGTCACCACGCTGACCAAGCGCATGGCCGAGGACCTGACCACCTACCTGGCGGATCGCGGCGTGCGCGTGGAGTACCTCCACTCCGACGTCGACACCCTGCGCCGCGTCGAGCTGCTGCGCGAACTGCGGCTCGGCCGGTTCGACGTGCTCGTGGGCATCAACCTGCTGCGCGAGGGCCTGGACCTGCCCGAGGTCTCCCTGGTGGCCATTCTCGATGCGGACAAGGAGGGCTTCCTGCGCTCGACGCGCTCCCTCATCCAGACCGTCGGCCGCGCCGCCCGCAATGTCTCCGGCGAGGTGCACATGTACGCCGATCAGGTCACCCCCGCCATGACCGAGGCGATCGGGGAGACCGAACGGCGCCGTACCAAGCAGCTGGCCTACAACGAGGCGCACGGGATCGATCCGCAGCCCCTGCGCAAGAAGATCGCCGATGTCACCGACATGCTCGCCCGCGAGGACGTGGATACCGCTGAGCTGCTCGCCGGCGGCTACCGGGGCCACGAGGAGCGGGCCGTCGTGGGACGTCGTAGGAAAGCCGCCGAGGCGACGGTGCGCGAGAAGCTCGCCGGAGCGGCGGCCGAGGATCTCGCGGGTCTCATCGACGAGCTCACCCAGCAGATGCACGCCGCGGCCGAGGACCTCCAGTTCGAGCTGGCCGCCCGCCTGCGCGACGAGATCCGGGACCTGAAGAAGGAGCTGCGCGACATGCGCGCCACCGCCTGAGCACTTCCATCCGAGCGCTCCACCGCCGATGACGTAGCCGATGACACAGTGCCGTGGAGGTCATCGACCGGGCCCGATGCGCATTCGGGACGTTAAACTCATGGGGCGCGCCAGTGCACGTCAACTCAGTGCACGTCAGTGCACGGCAGCGCACATCTGCATGACGGAGGGGAGTACCCCCACCAACAGCGGCGTCGTCATCACGGCGGACCGGTCCTCGCCCGGGCGAGGCGTCGGCCCCCGGCGCCGCGGGCCAGCGCGACGGCCCCCGCGGCCGGAGCCCATGGCGGGAGGAGACCTCCGGTACCCGAGTCGTACCGGAGGTATGCCCGTGGACGTCCACGCCCTTGGATGGCTGGCCCTGGCCGCCATCATCCTGGCCATGATCACGATCGATATCGTCGGCCACGTCAGGACCCCCCATGAGCCGACCCTGAGGGAGGCGGCCTGGTGGTCGGTGGGGTACATCGCCGTGGCCGTGATCTTCGGCCTCATCGTCGCCGCCGTGTGGGGCGGTGGCTACGGCGAGGAGTACCTCGCGGGGTACATCACCGAGAAGTCGCTGAGCATCGACAACCTCTTCGTCTTCGTCATCGTGATCTCCAGCTTCCGGGTGCCCCGGAGGTACCAGCAGGAGGTTCTGCTCGCCGGCATCGTCATCGCGCTGGTGCTGCGCCTGCTCTTCATCCTGGCGGGCGCGGCCCTCGTCGAGAACTTCTCCTGGGTGTTCTACATCTTCGGCGCCTGGTTGCTGTGGACCGCCGTCGCCCAGGCCCGGGAGGGCGTCGAGGAGCCCGAGGAGCACACCGCCGACGACTACCGGCCCTCGCGCTTCGTCAGGACGGTCTCCCGGGTCGTCCCCATGACCGACGGCTTCGTCGGGGGACGCCTCCTCCACCGTCACGCCGGGCGCACCATGATCACGCCCCTGCTCCTGTGCGTCATAGCGATCGGTACCGCCGATGTCATGTTCGCCGTCGATTCGATCCCGGCGATCTACTCGCTGACCGCCGAGCCCTACCTCGTCTTCGCGGCCAACGCCTTCTCCCTGCTCGGCCTGCGCCAGCTCTACTTCCTCATCGACGGCCTGCTGGACCGTCTCGTCTACCTGCACTACGGTCTTGCGGCGATTCTGGGATTCATCGGCCTCAAGCTCGTCAACCACGCCCTGCACACCAACGAGCTGCCCTTCATCGCCGGCGGACAATCCTGGGAGGTCATCCCCGAGCCGTCCATCGGGGCGTCGCTGTGCCTCATCGTCGTCGTCATCCTCATCACCGTCGTCGCCTCCCTGCTGGCATCCAGGCGATCACGCGATGGGGCCGGGGCTGCCCGGATCCCGGAACCCACGGACGCCTGAGCGCCCACGAGCCGCCGAGGAGCACCAGCACATGAGCGTCAGTCCCCTGGCCTGGATCGCCCTGGCCGTCGTCGTCATCGGTCTGCTGACGCTCGACTTCATCGGTCACGCCCGCAGCCCCCACCCGCCGACGATGCGCGAGGCGACCGGCTGGACCATCGGCTACGTCGCCCTGGCCGTCGTCTACGGACTGGCCGTGTGGGGGAGCGCCGGCAGGACGTATGCGGGGCAGTTCTACGCCGGGTGGCTCACCGAGTGGTCGCTGAGCGTCGATAACCTCTTCGTCTTCATCCTCATCATGTCCGCCTTCCGCGTACCGCGCAGTTTCCAGCAGAAGGCGCTGCTCCTGGGCATCGCCACCGCGCTGGTCCTGCGCCTGCTCTTCATCCTGGCGGGCGCCGCCCTCGTCCAGCACTTCAGCTGGGTCTTCTACTTCTTCGGCGCCTTCCTCGTCTACACGGCCGTCAGGCAGATCCTCGACGCGCGCAAGGACGAGGACACCGAGGAGGACGCCACCGCGTACGTCGACAACTCCGTGACCCGCTGCGTGCGGCGCCTCCTGCCCACGACCGACGGCTTCGTCGGCAACAAGCTGATCCACCGCCACGCCGGGCGCACCATGATCACGCCCCTGCTCATCGTCGTGATCGCCCTGGGCACCGCCGACCTCATGTTCGCCTTCGACTCGATCCCGGCCATCTTCGGCCTGACGTCCGAGCCGTTCCTCATCTTCAGCGCCACCGCCTTCTCCCTGCTCGGCCTGCGCCAGCTCTTCTTCCTCATCGACGGGCTGCTGTCCCATCTGGTGTACCTGCCCTACGGCCTGGCGGTCATCCTGGCCTTCATCGGGCTCAAGCTCGTCAACCACGCCCTGCATGAGAACACGCTGCCCTTCATCGCCGACGGCCATCCCGTCACGAGTGTTCCGGAACCATCCACCGAGCTCTCGCTGGGGCTCATCGTCGTCACGCTGATCCTCGTGGCTGTGACCAGTCTCATCCGTACGCGACGACGAGCGTGAGGTCTCCGCTGGGATCCGGCGGCCGAGGCGGGCATGCTGGCCCGGTGAGTCGGACGAGCATGTCAACCCGATCCCCCGAGGAGCACCGGGGGCTGACGGCCGAGCAGGTCGCCGCGCGCGTGCGCGATGGACGTACCAACGCCTACAGGGTGCGCACCTCCCGGTCCGCGGCTGCGATCCTGCGCGCCAATGTCTTCACCATCTTCAACGCCATCCTCGCCACCGCGCTCGTCGTGGTGCTCGCGGTGGGGCACTGGGCCGATGCTCTGTTCGGCCTCGTCCTCATCCTCAACACCGCCACCGGGACGATCGCCGAGGTGCGCGCCAAGCGCGCGCTCGATCGCCTCGCCGTCCTGGAGGCCCCGACCGCGCGCGTCGTGCGCGACGGTCAGGAGGTCGACCTCGACGTGGCCGACGTCGTCCTGGACGACGTGCTGAGGCTGCGCAGCGGCGAGCAGGTGCCGGCCGACGCCATCGTGCTGACCACGGACGGCCTGGAGGTCGACGAGTCCATCCTCACCGGCGAGTCGGTCCCCGTCCGGCCCAGCATCGGCGACCGGGTGATGTCGGGCACCACCGTGACAGCGGGCACAGCGCTCGTGCAGGCCGACGCCGTGGGAGCCGACGCGTACGCCAACCGACTGGCCCGCGAGGCCCGCCGCTACTCGGTGGTGTCCTCCGAGCTCCAGGCCGGCACCAACCGGGTCCTGCGATGGATCTCCTGGGTGATCGTGCCCGTCGCGCTGCTGCTGCTCTGGTCGCAGATGCGCGGCACGGCCATCAGCGCCGCCGGCGCGCCCACGGGTCAGTGGAGCACCGCCCTGGTGGCCTCCGTCGCCGGGGTCGTCGGCATGGTGCCCCAGGGGCTCGTCCTGCTCACGAGCGTCAATTTCGCCACCGCGTCCCTGACCCTGGCGCGCCGTCACGTGCTCGTCCAGGAGCTGCCCGCCGTCGAGGTCCTCGCCCGCGTCGACACCCTCTGCCTGGACAAGACGGGCACGCTCACCACCGGTCGGATCGCTCTGACCCGGGTGCTGGCCGTCGGCACCGATGGCGCTGATGATGCCGACGGCGTCGACGGGACCCTGGTCGATGCCACCGCCGCACTGCGCGAGCCGCTGCTGGCCCTGACCGCCGTCGCCGACCCGAACGCCACGGCCGAGGCCGTGCTCGAGGGGCTCACGGGGCGGAGCGTCGGGTCGAGCGCCGACCCGCGCACCCTGCCCGACGTCGAGGCCGTCACCGGCCGCGTCCGCGAGGCCGTCGCCTTCTCCTCGCGGCGCAAGTGGTCCGCCGCGGTGCTGGACGGGCGGACCTGGCTCATGGGCGCGCCTGAGATCATCCTGGCCGGGGCCGACGGCGGCCCGAACCTGCTCACCCACGCCCAGCGTCTGAGCACCGGAGGCGTTCGCGTCATCGCCCTGGCTCGCGGACAGCAGCCCTGCGACCGGGGCGAGGACGGCGAGCCCCGCCTGCCGGGGAGCAGACAGGCGGCCGGACTGCTGGTGCTCTCCGAGCAGATCCGCTCCGACGCGGCCGAGACCCTGGACTACTTCCGCGCCCAGGGCGTCGACGTCAAGATCATCAGCGGCGACAACCCGACGACCGTGGCCGCGGTCGCCGCCGGCGCCGGCGTCGCCTCGGACGCCGGCGGTGCGCCGGTGGCCCTCGACGCCCGCGACCTGCCCGCCGATGCCGATGACCCGGCGGCGCTGGAGGAGCTCGCCGAGGCCGTCGAGGGGGCGCAGGTGCTCGGTCGCGTCACTCCCGAGCAGAAGCGCGCCCTCGTTCAGGCCCTGCGCAGCCGCGGGCGCACCGTGGCCATGACCGGCGACGGCGTCAACGACTCGCTCGCCCTCAAGGACGCCGACCTGGGCATCGCCATGGGCAATGGCGCTCCCGCCACCAAGGCCGTCGCCCGCATGGTCCTGCTCTCCGGAGAGTTCTCCGCGCTTCCCGGCGTGGTGGCCGAGGGGCGCCGGGTCATGGCCAATACCGAGCGGATCGCCTCCCTGTTCCTGGCCAAGACGGTCTACGCCTCGCTCATCGCCGTCGTCGTGGCCGTCACCGCCATCGGCTACCCGTTCCTACCGCGCCAGCTCACCATCGTCTCCTCCCTGACGATCGGCATCCCCGCCTTCGTGCTGGCCCTGGCGCCCAACGACCGGCGCTACCGATCCGGTTTCCTGCGCCGGGTGCTCACACTCGCGATCCCGGCCGGCCTCGTCGCCGGGATCGCGACCCTCGTCGCGCGCCAGTGGCTCGCCGCCGAGCACGCCGCGCTGGCCCAGATCACCACCGGCGCCACGCTGGTCCTCGTCGCCTCGGGGCTGTCGCTGCTGACGCTGACCGCCAGGCCCCTGCTGGGCTGGCGGCTCGGCCTCGTCGTTCTCATGGCCGGAGCCGCGGCGCTGGGAGTGCTCGTGCCGGCGGTGCGGGGATTCTTCCTCCTGGCGTGGCCGAACCCGGCGACGTGGATGGTTATCGCGGTCTCCGGCGGCGCGGCCGTGGTCGGGATCGAGGCGATCCGCCTCGTGCGTCGACGTCCGACGGGCTCCCGATCGCGAGACTGACGGCGCCCACGGCGCGAGACCCGCATCGGGCCCGAGTCGGACATCGACGAGTGGGAGTGGCCGGCCGTGGGAATGATGACGACGGGCTGCCGCGCGCGACGCCGCGGCGCGGCCGGTAGCCCGGTTCTCAGGTCAGGCGACCGATGACGGGGCTCCACTCCCGGGGGATGCGTTCGGCGATGAAGCCGGCCTGGTTGAAGGGATCGTCCTCGAGCAGCGCGAGCGCGCCGGCCTCATCCTCGGCGCGCACGATGATGAGGGCGTCGTGCCCGCCCGCATACGGGCCCGCGGCCAGGAGTCGACCCTCCTCCGCCAGACCGGCGTTGAAGGCGCGGTGGGAGGGACGGACACCGGCCATCTCCTCGTCGCGGTCGGTGACGTAGCGGTACTCGACGGCGTAGATCCTGCTCATGGGCACAGCCTACGCACGATGCGGCCGGGGCGGGACGGATCGCGCCGCCGTGGCGGGGGCGAGGAGCTCGAGGGAGGCTCGAAGGGGCTCCGGAGGGGTCCGTCCCATCGGTCGGGGGTGAGGATGAGACATGTCGAACACGTGTACGAAGGAGGTCAGCCTCTAGACTCGATCCCCGTGAACGACTCCCTCATCATCCGTGGCGCCCGCGAGCACAATCTCAAAGGGGTCAGCCTCGACCTGCCTCGCGACCAGATGATCGTCTTCACCGGCCTGTCCGGATCCGGCAAGTCCTCGCTGGCCTTCGACACGATCTTCGCCGAGGGCCAGCGCCGCTACGTCGAGTCCCTGTCGTCCTACGCCCGCCAGTTCCTCGGCCAGATGGACAAGCCCGACGTCGACTTCATCGAGGGCCTGTCCCCGGCGGTCTCCATCGACCAGAAGTCCACCTCCCGCAACCCCCGCTCGACCGTGGGCACGGTCACCGAGGTCTACGACTACCTGCGCCTCCTCTACGCCCGCGCCGGGGTCCAGCACTGCCCCGTCTGCGATGCGGTCGTCGCCTCCCAGACCCCTCAGCAGATCGTCGACCAGATCCGCTCCATGGATGAGGGCACCCGCTTCCAGGTTCTGGCCCCGGTGGTGCGGGGGCGGAAGGGGGAGTACTCCGAGCTTCTGGCCGAACTGCAGGGCCGCGGCTTCTCACGCGTGCGCGTGGACGGGCGGACGCATCGGCTCGGCGAGGTCCCCGAGCTCAACAAGAGGCTCAAGCACGACATCGAGGTCGTCGTCGACCGTCTTGTCGTGCGCGAGGGCATGCGCCGGCGTCTGACCGACTCCATCGAGACGGCCCTGGGACTGGCCGACGGTCTGGTGCTCATCGATCTGGTCGACCTCGAGCAGGACGATCCCGCGCGACTGCGCCGCTTCTCCGAGAAGCGCGCCTGCCCCAACGAGCACCCCCTCCAGCTCGATGAGATGGAGCCGCGCACCTTCTCCTTCAACGCCCCCTACGGCGCCTGCCCGGCGTGCACGGGCATCGGCTCCCGGCTGGAGGTCGATCCCGAGCTCGTCGTCCCCGACGAGGAGCTCACCCTGGCGGAGGGGGCCATCGCGCCGTGGACCAGTCACCAGAAGTACTTCACCCGTCAGCTCAAGGCCCTGGGCGAGGAGCTGTCCTTCGACGTCAGCACCCCTTGGCGGGCTCTGCCGAGGCGCGCCAAGGAGGCGATCCTGCGCGGCAAGGACTACGAGGTCAAGGTCCGGTACCGCAACCGGTGGGGGCGCGAGCGCATCTACTCCACCGGCTTCGAGGGCGTGCTCGACTACGTCATGCGCAAGCACGACGAGACCGAGTCCGAGTGGTCCAAGGAGCGCTACCAGGGCTACATGCGCGAGGTGCCCTGCCCGGCCTGCCACGGCGCCCGCCTCAAGCCCGAGGTGCTGGCGGTGCGCGTGGGGGACCGCTCGATCGCCCAGCTGTGCGACTTGCCCGTCTCGGAGGCCCGCGACGTCCTGCGGAGTCTCGAGCTGACCGGTCAGGCGGCGCGGATCGCCGGCAGTGTTCTGGCGGAGATCAACGCCCGTCTCGGCTTCCTGGTGGATGTGGGCCTGGACTATCTCAGCCTGTCGCGCGGGGCCGCCACCCTGTCGGGCGGGGAGGCGCAGCGCATCCGGCTGGCCACTCAGATCGGCTCGGGCCTGGTCGGCGTCCTCTACGTGCTGGACGAGCCCAGCATCGGGCTGCATCAGCGCGACAACGCCCGCCTCGTCGAGACCCTGGAGCGTCTGCGCGATCTGGGCAACACGCTCATCGTCGTCGAGCATGACGAGGACACCATTCGCTCCGCCGACTGGATCGTGGACATCGGTCCGGGCGCGGGGGAGAAGGGCGGGGAGATCGTCTACTCCGGAGACGTGGGCGGGCTGCTCGACGCCCCCGACTCGGTGACCGGCGACTACCTGGCCGGGCGCCGCGCCATCGATGTCCCCGCCAGCCGCCGCACGCCGGCCAAGGGTCGTGAGCTGACAGTCGTCGGGGCTCGCGAGAACAACCTCAAGGACATCACCGCCACCTTTCCACTCGGCGTGTTCACCGCCGTCACCGGGGTCTCCGGCTCGGGCAAGTCCTCCCTGGTCAACGCCATCCTCTACCAGGTGCTCGCGAACCGGCTCAACGGCGCCCGCGGTGTTCCGGGCCGTCACAAGACGGTGCGCGGTCTGGACAACGTCGACAAGGTGGTCCACGTCGATCAGTCGCCGATCGGTCGCACGCCGCGCTCCAACCCCGCGACCTACACGGGCGTCTGGGACCATGTCCGCAAGATCTTCGCCGCCGTGCCCGAGTCGAAGGTGCGCGGCTACGGCCCCGGGCGCTTCTCCTTCAACGTCAAGGGAGGTCGCTGCGAGTCGTGCAAGGGCGACGGCACGCTCAAGATCGAGATGAACTTCCTGCCCGACGTCTACGTCCCCTGCGAGGTCTGCCACGGAGCGCGCTACAACCGGGAGACCCTGGAGATCCGCTACAAGGACAGGACCGTCGCCGATGTCCTGGACATGACGATTCGCCAGGCCGCCGACTTCTTCGCCGCCACTCCGATCATCGCCCGTCATCTCAACACCCTGGTGGAGGTCGGTCTGGGCTATGTGCGTCTCGGACAGGCCGCCACCACCCTGTCGGGCGGGGAGGCGCAGCGCGTCAAGCTCGCCACCGAGCTCCAGCGCCGCTCCACCGGGCGGACCGTCTACGTCCTCGACGAGCCGACCACCGGTCTGCATTTCGAAGACATCCGCAAGCTGCTGACGGTGCTCCAGGGACTGGTCGACAAGGGCAACTCCGTGATCGTCATCGAGCACAATCTCGACGTCATCGCCAACGCCGACTGGGTCATCGACATGGGCCCGGAGGGGGGCAGGGGCGGGGGCGCCATCGTCGCCACGGGCACCCCCGAGAGGATCGCCCGGGACGAGACCTCCTACACCGGCCGCTTCCTCGCCCCCATGCTGGAGCGCGCCCGCGGCTGAGATCCTCCCTCCGGGCAACGGGGAGATGCCGGCGGACCCGGGGGAGGTGCCGAGGACCCCGGGGAGTCGGCCCTCAGAGCCCTTGGCCCTCCTCGATGGTGCGGCGCAGGACGGCGAGCCGCTCCCGCAGGCGATCGAGTGACCCGGTCCCCAGGCCCAGGACGATGCCGGGAGTGCGGGGGCGCCGGGCCGACCAGTAATCCGCCATGCCCGTGACCCCCAGACCCCGGGCGCGGCAGCGGGCGACGACGCGGTCCTCGTCGGCGTCCGCACGCAGCGGGACGACGGCGTGCAGTCCGCCCTCCATGGGCACGCCCTCGGGGAACAGGTCGATGAAGGCAGCGCGTCTGGCTCGATACTCCTTGCGCATGCGCGCGGTGTGCCGTCGTAGCCCGCCGGCCTCCATGTAGCGGGCGACGGCATCCTGCACCAGTCCGGACGTCGGCAGGCACAGATCGGCGACCCGGTCGCGCAGTGCCGGCGGCACGATGAGGTATCCGAGGGCCAGTGCCGGGGTGAGGGTCTTGGCGAAGGACCCGAGCATGGCGACTCGCCCCTCGGTGTCCAGGGCGAGCAGGGGCGGGTGGGTCGAGCGCAACTCGGAGTCGTAGTCGTCCTCGATGACGAGGGCACCGGTGCGACGCGCCGCCTCCAGCAGCGCGAAGCGGCGTGAGGCGGGCATCTGGGTGCCGGTGGGGAACTGGTGATTGGGCGTGACCAGGAGGATGTCGGCCGGGTCGCCATCGGCGTGGGCGCTCATGCCCGCGGTGTCGGTGCCCACCGGCTGGAGCCTCCACCCCATTGCGCGGGGCACACGACGCAGAGAGGGATACCCGGGATCCTCAACCGCGAGGCGCCCGGGGCGCTCCTGGGCCGCCAGCAGCAGCCGCAGGCCGTCGCGGGCGCCGGAGGTGACGACGACGTTGCGCGGATCAACACGTATGGACCTCGTCAGACGCACGTGCTCGGCGATGAGGGCGCGCAGCTCCTCCGAGCCCGCGGGCGGATGGGCGATGGGATGGGCGGCGGCCGCCCGCCAGGCGCTGCGCCACAGAGCCGTCGTCAGCGGGCCGTCGGCCGGTGCACCCGGTCTCAGATCGCCTCGGACGGGAGCGGTGCGCTCCCCGGGACCCGGTCCCGGGGGCGGCGGGGAGGGCACCTGGAGCGAGGGATCCACGCGGGTGCCGCCGGGGCTCGCCACGAGAAAGCCCTCGCCGGCGAGCTGCTCGTAGGCGGTGACGACACTGCCCCGCGATACCCTCAGCTGACGCGCCAGAACGCGTGTGGAGGGCAGCGGATCACCCGGAGCGAGACGGGAATCGGTGATGCGGTTGCGGATGTCCTCAACGATCTGGGTGGGAACGGGGCGGTCGTGGTCGATCTGCATGTGCGTCGTCTCCGCGGTCGAGCCGTGCGGGCGGGCGAGAGGTGGTCCAAAGGAATGGTCCGGAACCGGACTTCAGAGTAGTCCACGTCGAGGAGCAGCATCACCCCCATGGACACTACTGACAACGCTGCCGAAAGCACCGGACCCGCGCCAACGCCGACCACCGGGAGCCCGCTCGTCAAGCGCGGGCTGGCCGACATGCTCAAGGGCGGCGTCATCATGGACGTCGTCACGCCCGAGCAGGCCCGTATCGCAGAGGACGCCGGTGCCGTTGCGGTCATGACCCTGGAGCGCGTGCCGGCTGATATCCGCGCGCAGGGCGGGGTGGCCCGCATGAGTGATCCCGATCTTATTTCGGGCATTATCGACGCGGTCTCCATCCCCGTCATGGCCAAGGCCCGTATCGGGCACTTCGTCGAGGCCCAGGTGCTTCAGGAGCTCAAGGTCGATTTCATCGACGAGTCCGAGGTCCTCTCGCCGGCCGACTACGTCCACCACATCGACAAGCACCGCTTCACCGTCCCCTTCGTGTGCGGGGCCACCAACCTCGGCGAGGCGCTGCGGCGGGTGAGCGAGGGCGCGGCCATGATCCGCTCCAAGGGCGAGGCCGGTACCGGCGACGTCTCGGAGGCCACCCGCCACATCCGCACCATTACGAAGGGGATCGCGGCGCTGAAGGGCTTGGGCGCGGACGAGCTCTACGTCGCCGCCAAAGAGCTCGGCGCCCCCTACGAGCTGGTGCGCGAGGTCGCCGACGCGGGCGCACTGCCCGTCGTGCTGTTCACTGCCGGCGGCGTGGCCACGCCCGCCGACGCGGCCATGATGATGCAACTGGGTGCCGACGGCGTCTTCGTGGGCTCGGGCATCTTCAAGTCGGGGGACCCCGCCCGCCGGGCCGCCGCGATCGTGCGCGCGACGGCCTGGTACGACGACCCCTCCGCCGTCCTGGAGGCCTCGCGTGGCCTGGGCGAGGCCATGGTCGGCATCAACGTGGCGGACTTGCCCGCGCCTCATCGCCTGGCGGAGCGCGGCTGGTGAGAGTCGGGATCCTCGCGCTTCAGGGAGGCGTCATCGAGCACGCCCGACTCGTACGGGCCCTGGGCCACGACGTCGTGCTCGTGCGACGCGACGAGCACCTCCACGACCTGGACGCCCTCATCCTGCCCGGCGGCGAGTCGACCACCCTGCTGCGACTCCTGGACCTGGCCGGGCTGCGCGAGCCCCTGGCCGAGGCGGCGTCGCGTCTGCCCGCGTTGGGGACCTGTGCGGGACTCATCGTCCTGGCCGCTCTGGGAGTGCTCGACATCGATATCGAGCGCAACGCCTTCGGCCCCCAGGTCGACTCGATGAGCGTCGATCTGAAGTGGAAGGGCACTGCGCTGACGGCGGCCTTCATCCGCGCGCCGGCCGTCACGCGCATGGGCGAAGGGGTGAACGCGTGCTCCTCCTACCGCGACCCCGCTCGGCCGGAACGGCCCCCGCGCGTCGTCGGAGTGGAGAAGGACGCCATCATGGCCGTGTCCTATCACCCGGAGCTGACGGGAGACCCGACCCTGCACCGGCTCCTGCTGACGCGAGCCGCTGGTTCATGATCATCCCGTGATCGCCCGGCGCCATCGGGTCCCGCCGAGCACCGATGGCGCCGGTGCTGCGGGGCGTCGGCTCCTGCGCATGGCGCTGCTCGGGCCTACTCGGGCGGCTGGAATCCTCTGTCATCGACACCGCTGTCGGCGCTGCCGGCGACGTAGCCGTAACCGGCGGTCGACGGCGAGCTCACCCGGGGCGCGGCGCCGCTGTCCGGGCCCGACCGCCCATCGGGCGCGGGCCGCGAGGACGGCGTCCCGCTCGCGCTCCCGTCGGCCGCGATGCGGTTGTAGGCCAATGACAGGCCGAAGCAGATGAGGCCCGCGACTCCCAGGGCGATGACACGGGTGATCGAATTCTGGTTGCCGATATCCATCACCGCCAGTTTGAGCACCGAGACGAGTACCAGCACGAGCCCGTAATGGCGCAGTGCCGTCGCCCGCAGCCGGAAGCCTGCGATGATGCACACCGCGCCGGTGGCCAGCACCACGATCGTCAGCAGGACGCTCGACAATCGCTCGCCCGAGAGAATCCAGACCGACCACCACACCACGGCCGACATGAGCCCCGCCGTGGCAATCGTCTCGGCGGTGCCGCGCAGCCAGGGCCACAGCAGCCAGGCCGCGGTCGTGCCCGCCCCCAGAGCGACGACGACGAGCAGTCCCTGCCACACGAGACCATCGGTCACGGTCGCGACCAGGAGCTGGGCCAGTGCGATGACGGCCAGGACGAGGTACCCGCCGCACAGCGGCGCGGGAGGCATGGGGGTCGTCGGCGCCTCTCCTTCCGCGCCGATGCGCTGCCCCGCCCTGGCACCGATGAGCAGCGCCACGGGGGTGGGCGCGGACGAGCACAGACCCAGGCGCATCAGGGCGATCGCGATCGTGCCCGCGACCAGGGCGCTGATCACGTTGGCCGTCTGCAATCGCGACAGGGCCAAGAAGAGGGACAGAGGAGCGACGAAAACCAGATCGGCCGCCAGGACCCACGAGGCCCACATCAGGCTGACGCCTCGTGCGGCCAGCTCCTGCTCATGACTCGTCCACGGGATCCCCTCATCCTGCTGGGGCAGGGGCGCCCGCTTCAGCATCTGCTCGAGCACGACCGCCCCGATCGGAAGCAGGACGAGCCCGGCGAGCGCGCAGGCCTGACTCGCCGGGTCCGGCTGACGAATCGAGCTGAGGAGCACCATGGTGCCGAAGGCCGAGACAACGGGCACGGCCGCCGAGTGGAGCAGGCGCGCGCACGGCATCGCGCTCATCGTGAGTGCGACGACGACCAGGGGGAACAGGCGCATCTGGGTGACGCACGATACGAACCCGACGAGAAGACCGATGCCCAGGGGCACCGGCGCCACCTGCCCGCGCCACGCCCGGGACACCGGCTTCGCCAGGAGCGCCGCACTGGCCGCAGCGACCAGCAGGGGGGCTATCGCCGCGCTGGCGTCGGCCAGCGCGCCGGCATCCCATTGCCCGGACCCGGTGCGGACGACTGCGAACCGGCATTGGGCGATCAGCACCACGATGCCGAACAGACCCCAGTCGACGCCCGCCACCCACCGCCATCCCGCGCGGTGGAGCCGGGGGCCGGCATCCATGACCTGAAGCCCCATGAGAACGGCGGGCATGAAGACCATCAGAGCGCACAGGGGCCCACTCGCCTCGGCCAGGATGCGGACCGGGGCCAGGAGGACCGCGGCCATGGTGGCGGGCACCGCGGTCGCGGGGAACCAGGGAGCCAGGCGCATCGACTCCGAGGAGCGCGCCAGGTGGGCGGTGATGGCGGCCAGGGCGAGGACGTCCAGGCAGACGAGCGACCAGGTGAGGATGGCCGCGTCGCTGTGAGCGTTGGAGTGCCACGCCGCGAAGCCGATGGTGACCAGGGTGCCCAGACCCGCGATGACCGCCGTGAAGATCTGCTCCGTCATCTTGGCGGTCACCAGGAGGAGGACGGCCCATGCCGTCATGAGACCGAAGGCGGGAAGGACCGGCAGCCCCGTGTCCAGCAGGACCGCGCCGATGATCGCCACGAAGCCGAGCACGCCGCCGGTGCCGGTCAGGGTCGCGGCGGCGACCTGCTGGCGCTTGGCGCGCCGGGCCAGGGAGGCTCCCGAGGCGACCAGTCCGGCCGCGACCAGGAGGAGGGAACCGACCTTGACCCCGTCGGAGATGGAGTCCCAGACGAGCGCGATGAGGCTGACGGCCGACAGCACGACCAGGATCGCGGCCGCGCCCGACAGCAGATAGCGCCCGACGTTGCCCTCGGAGCGGATGCGCTCCCAGGCGGAGGGAGGGCCGGCCGGAGGTCGCGGCCGGGGAGCGCCTGTCGATGGTCCGTGCGCATCGCGCGTGTCGGGGGCGCTCGTCCTCGCCGGGGTGCTGGAGACCGTGACCCGGGGCCGGGTCTGAGGCGCGCGGGCCGGACGCTGCGCGGCCGGTGGTATGGACGCGGGCCGCGACGCGGCGACCGGCCGAGGGATGTCGGATTCCGGCTGCACGGGTCCGTCCTCGGGCACCGGCTCGACGTCCGTGGGCTCGATCGGCTCGGCAACGGCAATCGGTTCGGACCGCTCCGGCGGCTTGACCGGCTCGGGCTCGGGCTCCTCCGGCCGCGCGGCGGGGCTCGGCTCGGAGCGGGCGTGCGACTCCGGGTCCTCGGGCGCACGCGATGCGTCGGAGCGCCCGGGTTCGACCGCATGCCGCGCGATCCAGTCGATCTTGCGCTCCATGAGATCGAGCCGCCGCAGGATCTCTTGCAGCTCGCCGCCGAACGGCGGCCGAGAGCCGGGGTGATGGGGGACTGACATGGCTGACTCCAGACGGGGTGCTGACGCATAGAGGTTATGAGGCCGATGCGGCTCGAGGGAAGGGAAGTGCTCCCCTGTGGACGGGTTCCCCGGGGAGGGCGCGGCGAGGCCGTCGGATGGTGACGATCGTGAGGTCGGGGCAGGCTCGCGCGGTTTCCGCTCGGGTCGTTCCGCCGGGTCCCTGCGCGCGGGCGCCCTGTGGGAGGGGCCGTTCAGCGGATACGCTGCTCCCATGAGCGAGAACGGACTCACCGCTGCCCAGCGCAAGATGCGCGACGCCGACGTCGCCGAGCAGGCCATTGATGTCTTCAGTCACTACTACCGGGCCCTGGAGGATGGGGCCACCGGTCTGATCCCCGAGGACACCATCGAGCCCCTCACGCGGATCGACTCCATCGAGGACGTCGAAATCGGGGAGGACGACGCCCGCGAGGCGCTGTCGCGCACCGTTCTGATCAAGCTCAACGGGGGTCTGGGCACCTCCATGGGGATGGACCGGGCCAAGTCGCTGCTGCCCGTGCGCGACGGCAAGTCGTTCCTCGACCTGCTGGTCGACCAGGTGATGGCGGCGCGCCGGCTCCACCGAGTCGCTCTGCCGTTGATCTTCATGGACTCCTTCCGCACCCGTCGGGACACGCTCGCGGCGCTCGCCGAGCACCCCGGCATCGAGGTCGATGGGCTGCCCCTGGACTTCCTGCAGAACCGCGAGCCCAAGCTGCGCGCCGACGACCTCACCCCGGTGACATGGGAGGCGGATCCCGATCTCGAATGGTGCCCGCCCGGGCACGGCGACATCTACACCGCCCTGGTCGCCTCGGGCGTCCTCGACGCCCTGCTGGAGCGCGGTTACACGTACGCCATGACCTCCAACTCGGACAATCTGGGGGCCTCCCCCTCCGCTCGCATCGCCGGCTGGTTCGCCGCCTCCGGCGCCCCCTACGCCCCTGAGATGTGCCGCCGCACGCCGGCCGACGTCAAGGGCGGCCACCTGGCGGTGCGCAAGAGCGACGGCCGCATCATCCTGCGCGACACCGCGCAGACACCGGCCGACGAGATGCGCTTCTTCACCGACCAGTACCGTCACCCCTTCTTCCACACCAACAACCTCTGGTTCGACCTGGAGGTCCTGCGCGACATGCTCGTCGCGCGCAAGGGGATCCTCGGCCTGCCGCTGATCAAGAACGCGAAGACGGTCGATCCGGCCAACTCCTCCTCGACGCCGGTCATCCAGCTCGAGACCGCCATGGGGGCGGCGGTGGAGGCCTTCGAGGGCGCGACCGCCATCGAGGTTCCCCGCTCCCGCTTCCTGCCGGTCAAGACCACCAACGATCTGCTGCTCGTGCGCTCCGACGTCTACGAGATCGACGATGCCGGGTTGCTGCGAATGGTGCCGGAGCGGGCCTGCACAGTGAGCCTCGACCCGCGCTACTACAAGAAGATCGGCGACTTCGAAGCGCGGTTCCCCCACGGGGTCCCCTCCATCCGAGGGGCCGAGTCGCTGACGGTGGAGGGCGACTGGACCTTCGGGGCCGACGTCGTCGTCACCGGCGAAGCTCATGTGGGGGAGGAGGGCTCTCCCGGAGAGGTGGCCGACGGCACCCGGATCCGACCCGGATCCGAGGGGCGTGCGTGAAGCATGTGAGAAATGCCGAGGCAGGACGGCGGGAGGTCTCGTTGCGGAGACGCGGCCGACCCGCCCGTCCTCGCCCTCCGGAGCCCTCCCGCGGCCATGCGTCGAGAACAACGGTGCCGAGTTCCTGATGTTCCTGATGCGAGAGGTCGAGCGACTGCGGCGGCGCGTCGTCCTCATCCGAGGCCGGCTCGAAGATGGGGGCTCCCTTGCCGCGGCCCTCGATTCTCCATTCCCTCTGCAGGTGCCGTTCGGAGGAGTGATCCAGGATTCCGCCCCTCACGGGGCCGATGCGTCGGAGTGCGGGAACGCGTCCGATGGATGATGGTGGGCGATACTGGAATCGAACCAGTGACCTCCTCGGTGTGAACGAGGCGCTCTAACCCCTGAGCCAATCGCCCGGCGCGGGGGACAGGGTATCCATCGCCCGAGCCGTCGGGCAAACGAGGGCTCGGTGAGGTGGATCACCGTATTGCCGTTTGCGGTCGACGGTCGTCGGGGTGTTATGGTTTTCCAGCGCCTGGCGGCCTGAATGAGCCGTTGGAGCATGCGCGGATGTGGCTCAGTTGGTAGAGCATCACCTTGCCAAGGTGAGGGTCGCGGGTTCGAGTCCCGTCATCCGCTCCGAGGAGCCGGGAGCGCCGAGCCCCAGCATTCTCATGGTGGGTTGGCCGAGAGGCTAGGCACCGGCCTGCAAAGCCGTTTACACCGGTTCGAATCCGGTACCCACCTCGGGCGATTGGCGCAGCGGGAGCGCGCTTCCCTGACACGGAAGAGGTCACTGGTTCGATCCCAGTATCGCCCACCGGAGTGAAGGCCGTTTTCCCGCCGTCACCCGGGCGATGTGCGACAGGTCCTCGGCCCGGGGACTCGACTCATCTAGTCTGCGTGCCATGGCCGACCCTTCGACGTACCGCCCCGCACCCGGCGAGATCCCCACGTCGCCGGGCGTCTACCGGTTCCTCGACGTGGAGGGACGCGTCATCTACGTCGGCAAGGCCAAGAACCTGCGGGCGCGCTTGTCCAGCTATTTCCAGGATCAAGCGGCCCTCCACCCGCGCACTCAGAAGATGGTGACCACCGCCTGCGCCGTGGAATGGACGGTCGTGGGCACGGAGGTGGAGTCCCTGGCCCTGGAGTACTCCTGGATCAAGGAGTTCAACCCCCGATTCAACGTCATGTACCGGGACGACAAGTCCTATCCGTACCTGGCCGTCACCATGCAGGAGGCCTATCCGCGCGCCCAGGTGGTGCGCGGCGCGCGCAGGACGGGGACTCGTTACTTCGGCCCCTTCGTGCAGGCGTGGTCCATCCGCGAGACGCTCGACCAGCTCCTGCGCGTCTTCCCCGTCCGCTCCTGCTCGGCGGGAGTGTTCAAGCGCGCCCGCGCCTCCGGCCGCCCCTGCCTGCTGGGATACATCGACAAGTGCTCGGCGCCCTGCGTGGGCCGTATCAGTGAGCTCGATCACCGTGAGCTCGCCGAGGACTTCTGCTCCTTCATGGCGGGACGCACCGGGCCCTACCTGCGCGAGCTCGAGGATCGCATGCGCCTGGCGGCCGGGAACCTGGAGTTCGAGAAGGCCGCGCGCCTGCGCGACGACGCCGAGGCGCTCAGGAAGGTCATCGAGCGCAACGCCGTGGTCCTGCCCGATGCCACCGACGCCGATGTCTTCGGCCTCGTGCGCGATGAGCTCACCGCAGCCGTCCAGGTCTTCCACGTGCGCGGCGGACGCGTGCGCGGCCAGCGCGGCTGGGTCATCGATCTGGTCGAGGAGACCACCGACGCCGAGCTCGTCGAGCGCCTCCTGCAACAGGTCTACGGGGACCTGGCCGACCCCTCCGGAGCGGGTGCGCCCGAGCGCTCGGGTCCCACGACCTCGCTCGGGGTGGGTGGGCGAGCCCCCGTCGCCGCTCCGGCTCGCGCCCAGCCCCGCGGCGCGTCGGCGCGGCGCTCCGACGCCGCCGCGGCGACCAGCATCGACGACGTCGCCCACACCGCCACCACGGCAGTCCCGCGGGAGATCCTCGTTCCCGCCGTGCCCGGGGACGCCGCTGCTGTGCGCGAGTGGCTCGCCGGCCTGCGCGGAGGAAGAGTCGATGTGCGCGTGCCGGCTCGTGGGGATAAGGCCGCCCTCATGGGCACCGTGCGCAAGAACGCCGAGGAGGCGTTGCGCCTGCACAAGACGCGCCGCGCCGGCGACCTCACCCAGCGCTCCGCCGCGCTGGAGGAGCTGGCTGAGGCCCTGGACCTGCCCGAGGCGCCGCTGCGCATCGAGTGCTACGACATATCCCATACCCAGGGCACCCATCAGGTCGGCTCCATGGTCGTCTTCGAGGACGGAGCGCCCCGCAAGTCCGATTACCGGCGCTTCGTCGTCCGCGGCCAGGACGGCGACGGGGCGAACGACGACACCGCCGCCATGCGCGAGGTCCTTACCCGCCGCTTCAAAAGGCTGCTGGCCGAGCAGGGCGCCGAGCTCGCGGACGCGGAGCTCATCGGCGCCGACGGCGACGGCGTTCCCGTCGTCTCGGGCCCCATCGACCCCGAGACGGGGCGCGCCAGGCGCTTCTCCTACGCCCCCGGTCTCGTCGTCGTCGACGGCGGCCCGCCCCAGGTGGGGGCCGCGCGCGCCGTGCTGGACGAGCTCGGGGTCGACGCGCCCCTGGTGGGGCTGGCCAAGCGGCTGGAGGAGGTATGGGTGCCGGATGACGAGTTCCCCGTCGTGCTGCCGCGTACCTCGCCCGCGCTCTACCTGCTGCAGTACCTGCGCGACGAGTCGCACCGCTTCGCCATCACCCACCATCGCAGGAAGCGCTCGGCGGGCATGACTCGCTCCGTACTCGACGACGTGCCGGGGCTGGGGCCCGCACGGCAGTCCGCCCTGCTCAAGGAGTTCGGCTCGGTCAAGCGGATCCGTGCCGCCACTCAGGAGCAGATCGCCTCGGTCAAGGGCATAGGTCCGACCCTGGCGGCTACGATCCTCGAACACCTCGCGTCGGTCTCCCGAGCATCCGCGAGGCGCACCGACAAGCACAACCGAGAGGAAGCGGATCATCCCCGCCCCATCCGGGGAACCGCCGTCGGCCGGGATCATGATGACGATCGCGACGGCGGGATTCGACTCCGATCAGGACATTCGAACAGCGGGTGAGATGAGAGGAGCAGCATCATGACTGTCGGGGCGCAGACGGCACAGCCGGCCCGGTCGGCCCGTTTCCCGGAGGGTTTCCTGTGGGGCGGTGCCACCGCCGCCAACCAGATCGAGGGGGCCTACGCCGAGGGCGGCAAGGGACTGTCAGTCCAGGACGTCATGCCGCGGGGCATCATGGCCCCGCCCACCGACGTCCCCACACCGGATAACCTCAAGCTCGAGGCGATCGACTTCTACCACCGCTATGCCGAGGACATCGCCCTGTTCGCGGAGATGGGTTTCACGGTCTTCCGCTTCTCCATCGCCTGGAGCCGCATCTTCCCGCTCGGCGACGAGACCGAGCCCAACGAGGAGGGACTCGCCTTCTACGACCGGGTCCTCGACGAGCTCGAGAAGCACGGGATCGAGCCACTGGTCACCATCAGCCACTACGAGACCCCGCTGCACCTGGCGCGCACCTACGACGGCTGGACCGACCGCCGCCTCATCGGCTTCTTCGAGCGCTACGCCCGCACCCTGTTCGAGCGCTACGGCAAGCGGGTCACGTACTGGCTGACCTTCAATGAGATCAACTCCGTGCTCCACGAGCCCTTCCTGTCCGGCGGCATCGCCACGCCCAAGGACAGGCTCAGCGAGCAGGACCTCTACCAGGCCATCCACCACGAGCTCGTCGCCTCCGCGGCCGTCACGAAGATCGCCCACGAGATCAACCCCGGCATCCGGGTCGGCTGCATGATCCTGGCCGTACCCACCTACCCGCTGACCCCCGACCCCCGGGACGTGTGGGCGGCCAAGCAGGCCGAGCGCGCCAACGACGCCTTCGGGGACCTCCACGTGCGCGGCGAGTACCCCGGCTACCTGCTGCGCACCCTGCGGGACAAGGGCATCGAGTTGGAGGTCACCGAGGAGGACCGCGTGCTGCTGCGTGAGCACACCGTCGACTTCGTCTCCTTCTCCTACTACATGTCCGTGTGCGAGACCGTCACCCAGTCGGCCGAGGCCGGCAAGGGCAACCTCATGGGTGGGGTTCCCAACCCCACTCTCGAGGCCTCCGAGTGGGGCTGGCAGATCGACCCGGCGGGCCTGCGCACCATCCTGAACGACTACTGGGACCGCTGGGGCAAGCCCCTGTTCATCGTCGAGAACGGCCTGGGGGCCGAGGACGTCCTCGTTGACGGCCCGGGCGGCCCCACGGTGGAGGACGATGACCGCATCTCCTACATGAACGATCACCTGGTCCAGGTCGCCGAGGCCATCGCCGACGGAGTCCAAGTCCTGGGCTACACCTCCTGGGGATGCATCGACCTGGTCTCGGCCTCGACCGCCCAGATGTCCAAGCGCTACGGCTTCATCTACGTGGACCGCGACGACGACGGCACCGGCACGCTCGCCCGGTACCGCAAGAAGTCCTTCGACTGGTACAAGGAGATCATCGCCTCCAACGGCGGCTCGCTGCGCCTCTGAGCGATCCGGCACCGCCGAGATGCTCTTTCCATAATCTTTTGTTGTATCCAAACGGGTTCTTCGGGGTTGGGGTGTGGTCGGGGTCTGTGTCCGCTGGTTTCGGGCGGTGGTCTGGTGATGTGGTTGGTGGGGCTTGTGGATCCGGGTGCTGAGTCGCGTAGGTGCTCGAGGCGGTCGTTGATCGTCTCGGTCGGTTTGTTGGGTGTGCCGGGCCGCTCGAGGTGGGCCAGCACCTCGAGCGGCCCGATTCTCGAGCGTCCTGCCCAGGGCGATGATCTCGGCCGGCGGCTCGGGCGCTTTGCTGATCGAGTTGATCGGCCTGACCATCGGTGCGCGTCCCCGGCGGCGATCGGCGTGCCGGTAGGCCGCGACCACCCGCCGGTGGACCGACCATGCGACCTCACCCCCGACGCGGGCATCGACGGCGAGCAGCGCCTCGAGCCGGTCCTGCCGCTTGTCGGTGAGGACACCCGCGCCGGTGCGCAGGGTCGGCCGCGCGCGGTGGAGCGGATCGTCCTCGCGGCCCTGGCGCCCCGTGGTCGCCCGCTGGATGCGGCGCCGGCACCGATCCAGGCCATTGCCTCCAAGGCCAACGACGTGGAAGGGGCCCATCACCGCGACCGCGTCAGGGAGCCCTCCAGTGGCAGCGGTCGTGAAGCCGGTCAAACCCATCCATCGCGACCACCTCCACCCGGTCGCGCCACGCCCGGGGTCGTTCGGCCGGCCGGGGTGAGCGATCAGCACCCGCTTCCCCTCGGCCAGGACCGCGTCATTCGCCGTATGCCACGCGACCCCGAGTCCCTCGGCGACACGGGCCACGGTCAGGTGCTGGTGCACGATGCCTCCCAGCGCCCACCGCAGCCCACGTCGCGACAGCCTGACCCGCGGCTCGGCCGCACGGCCGGCGTCCTGACACCATACGCGCCCACAGCCGACTCACCGGCAACGGCGCAGGATCACCTCCAGCACGGCCGGCCACCACCCGAACCGCTCGCGTGCCGCCCTTCCGAATCGCACTGTCACGCAGCACGCCCTCACAATCGCACCGGCGACACCACTGATCGGAACCAACGACGCACCAAGCCAGCACCACGCAGCCGGGTCCGAGCCGCCGCCCCATGACCTCAAGACCAAGCCCATCAAACCGACAAAACATGACCAGAACAGGCCAGAACAGGTCAGGTCAGGGCAAGCGAAGACAACATCAAGCAACATCGAGATCCCCCCGGGATGGACGACATCAGAACTCCCCCCGGCAAACCTCGACCCCCACACCGACAACAACGCGCCAACCCCGACCACAACCACCAAACGCGAAAAGCC
>ERZ773075.54-NODE-54-length-106757-cov-37.5912_pt1 | contig 106757 bp, 102 predicted proteins | sample MGYA00580614_ERZ773075 | MGnify/ENA primary metagenome ERZ773075 (study PRJEB29015, sample SAMEA2738021) | human oral metagenome | biome: human oral; feature: human-associated habitat; material: dental | place: China | collected 2043 ...
TTTGGTTTTCGAAACTTTGAAAACTTCAAAAAAGGATTTTCATCGCTCTCAACATTAAAAAAGAAAGAACGAAATTCGTTCTTTCTCGAGCTTAGCTGACTTCAACCCACTACAGTTGACAATGAGCCACTAAACCGACGTTTTTTTGTACATTTATTTTGATTTGATGTAGTTAATACCGTCTGCTTTTGGTGCAACTGATTTACCAAAGAAAGCGGCCAAGACAATAATTGTCAACACATAAGGTGCAATACGAAGATAAACCGCAGGTATATGAGCAAGGAAAGGAATCTGAGTAGAAACAACAGACAAAGCTTGGGAAAGTCCAAAGAAAAGACTTGAAAGCATAGCACCTATCGGATTCCATTTACCAAAAATCATAGCAGCTAGAGCGATAAAACCAGGGCCAACAATAGTCGTAGCAGAGAAATTAACCGAAGCAGATTGAGCATATAAAGCTCCACCTACTCCTCCTAAGAATCCAGAAATTAACACTCCATAGTAACGCATGAGATAAACGTTAATTCCTAATGTATCAGCGGCTTGAGGATGTTCACCTACTGAACGTAAGCGAAGCCCGAATTTCGTCTTAAACATAATGAACCAAGCCAAAAACGAGAATCCAATAGCTAGGTATCCCATTAAGCTAGTATTCTTAAAGAAAACATCTCCAATGATAGGAATATTAGACAAAATTGGAAAATCAAATTTACCAAAAGATAGTTCAATATTATTAGTTTGCCCTTTTCCATAAATAGCTTTCACAAGAAAGACTGCTAAAGCTGGTGCCATCAAGTTCAATACAGTACCACTAACAACATGATCGGCTCGAAAATTAATAGTTGCGACAGCGTGAATCGCAGAAAAAACGAGACCAACTAAACCACCTGCAAAAAGAGAAAACCAAATAGTCATTTCTCCTAGACTTCCAGCAAAAGTTAAGTTAAAGACAACTCCTGTAAAAGCTCCCATAACCATAATGCCTTCCAAACCAACATTAACTACACCGGCATGCTCAGAGTAGGCACCCCCAATGCTGGTAAAAATGAGAGGAGCAGCATAAACTAGCATATTTGATACAAGTATTGTTAGTATAGCAACAATATTCATTCTTATTCTACTCCTTTCATTCGTTTTATCGGTTTGATATATTTCTCAATAATATAGTGAGCACTTACAAAGAAGATGATAGAAGCTGTCACAATATTGACAAGTTCTGGAGGAATAGTAGCCGTCGTCATACCTGGAGCACCTGTTTGTAATGTTCCAAGCAGAAAAGCAGCAAAAATGATACCGACAGGGGAGTTGCTAGCAAGAAGAGCAACTGCCATACCATTAAATCCAACAGCTAGGGAGCCTGCTTGAACGTAAACGTTCTGGAAAGTACCTATTCCCTCAACCGCTCCTCCAATACCACAAAGAGCTCCAGAAATTACCATTGAAAGGATGATAGTACGTTTCGCTGACATCCCTGCATAATCCGAAGCATTAGGATTGAGACCGACCGAGCGAATTTCAAAACCAAGTGTAGTTTTCTTTATAATGAACCAAATTACCACGACAGCAATCAAAGCAATAAAAATTCCAAGATTCATACGTGACTTGGTAATTTCGGTAAGAAAATCTAGACGATAGCTAGCATTTGCCGACACAGGAATACTTGATTCAGAATCAACCATTAATTCTTTAGGAAAATTACGAATGATTTCATTTCCAGCAAATAGAACAATATAGTTCATCATAATGGTAACAATGACTTCACTGGTACCTAAAAATGCTCTTAGCATGCCAGGAATTAAACCAATCAAACCACCTGCAACTGCTGCTACAAGGACAGTCAACGGTAACATTGCTAAACGAGGAATTGTTGGAAAAGACAAAGCAAACCAAACAGCTGCAATCCACCCTGCCAAGGCCTGACCTGGCAAACCTACATTGAAAAAACCAGCACGACTAGCCACTGCAAACCCAAGAGCAATCAAAATCAGAGGCCCCATAGTTCGAAAAATTTCTCCAATATTTTTGACAGAACCAAAAGCCGTTTTGAACAACTCTTCATAACCCCACAAGGCATCATAGCCAAAAATCCACATAATGATGGCACCAAGTAAGATTCCCAAGAGCACTGAAATAAAAGGAATAGCAATTTGCTGTATTTTTTTATCCATTAGAACCCTCCTTGATTTCTCCACCAGCCATTAGAATACCAAGCTCTTGCTTATTAGTTTCAGATGGCTTTACAATTCCTTGAATCTTTCCATCGTGGATGACAGCAATGCGATCTGATAAATTGAGAATTTCATCTAATTCAAAGCTAACAACAAGAACAGCTTTTCCTTTATCACGTTCAGAAATTAAGCGTTTATGAATATATTCAATCGCACCAACATCCAATCCGCGAGTAGGTTGACTGACAATTAATAGATCTGGATCACGATCAACTTCTCGAGCAATAATAGCTTTTTGTTGATTTCCTCCTGACAAAGCACGTGCTGGAACGATTTCACTAGCTGCTCTAACATCAAATTCTTCCATCAATTTGCGGGCGTAAGAATTAATCTGATTATAATTTAAAACACCTTTGTTACTGAGTGGTTCTTTATAGTAAGTTTGGAGAGCGATATTTTCAGAAAGCATCATTTCAAGTACCAAACCATCACGATGACGATCTTCAGGTACATGACTAACTTGCATTTCAGTAATCTTCCGTGGAGAAAGTCCTACAACTTCTCTCCCCTTGATTTTAATGCTTCCTGATTTTACTTTTCGAAGTCCAGTAATAGCCTGAATCAACTCACTCTGGCCATTACCGTCAATACCAGCAACTCCCACTATTTCACCTGCACGAACCTCAAGAGAAAGTTCTTTAACAGCTGGCACACCGCGATTTTCATTCACTATCAAATCAGAAATCTGGAGTACGACGTCTTTAGGCATAGCTTCCTCCTTTTCAGTAACAAAAGAAACCGAGCGCCCTACCATCATTTCAGCCAAATCTTTGTTTGAAGCACCTTCAATACTAACGGTCTTAATTGATTTTCCACGGCGAATAACAGTGACGCGATCCGCTACAGCCCGAATTTCATCTAATTTATGAGTGATGAGGATAATAGATTTCCCTTCTTTGACAAGAGTTTTCATAATATCCATTAATTCCAAAATCTCAGCAGGTGTCAACACTGCTGTTGGCTCATCAAAAATCAGAATTTCGGCACCACGATAGAGAGTTTTCAGGATCTCTACACGTTGTTGGGCACCAACAGAAATATCTTCAACTTTAGCTGTTGGATCAACAGCTAAGCCATAGCGCTCCGATAACTCAAGGATATCCGCATTAGCTTTTTTCAAATCTAATACACCTTTATTTGTTATTTCGCTACCAAGAATAATATTTTCAGCAACAGTGAATGCTTCAACCAACATAAAGTGCTGATGAACCATTCCTATTCCAAGAGCTGCAGCCCTAGAAGGAGAATCCAATTTTTCCGACTTTCCTTTGACAAAAATTTCTCCACTAGTTGGCTCTAAAAGACCAGCTAACATATTCATCAAGGTAGATTTCCCAGCTCCATTTTCACCAAGAAGTGCATGAATCTCACCTTTACGTAGCTGTAGGTTGATTTTGTCATTTGCGACAAATTCACCAAAAACCTTGGTTATTTCACGCATCTCAATGACATTTTCATGTGCCATTAGAGTGTTCCTTTCTAGAAATTTATATTTTATTTCAGTAGAACCTACTAACTAAACTAGTAAGTTCTATTGAGACAAAATGCCTCAATACCCTAAAAAAGCAACCCAAGAAGGTTGGGTCGCTTCTGGATTTTTATTATTTTTCAGGAGCTTTTACACTACCATCAATGATTTGTTTTTTGGCATCTTCTACTGCTTTTTTAGTGTCTTCAGAAAGATTAGAAGTTGTCAAATCAACACCGTTATCTTTCAAACCGAATGTAATCACTTTTCCACCAGGAAATTTACCAGCAGCAGTTTGAGTTGCAATTTCTTGAACAGTTTTACCAACTTGTTTCAAGGTAGAGGCCAATACGAAATTAGATTCCTTACCATCTTTTGATTTGTATTTTCCTTCGTCAACTTGGTCACGGTCAACACCAAGAACCCAAACCTTTTCGTCTTCATTTTTCTTCTCATTCAAGTCTTTTGCTTCCTTGAAGACACCAGCACCAGTACCACCAGCAGCTTGATAAATGACGTCAGCACCTGCAGCGTATTGAGTAGCTGCAATTGTTCTTCCTTTTTCAGGATTATTAAAGTCTTCGGCATATTGAACATCAACTAAGATATCTTTATTGACAGACTTCACACCTGCTTCAAAGCCTTTTTCAAAACGAGTAATAACTTCGCCACGTGCTCCACCAATAAAGCCAACTTTATTTGTTTTTGTAGTTTTTGCAGCAGCAACACCTGCAAGATAAGCAGCCTCATTATCAGCAAAAACAGCAGATGCTACATTTTTCTTATCATTGATAACAGAATCAATAATAACATAATTAATATCAGCATTCTCATCCGCAGCAGCCGTAACAGCAGGCGCTAATTTATAACCAACACCATAAACTAATTTATAGCCATTTGTTGCTGCTTGGCTAAAGTTATTCGTGAAATCCGCTTCACTCGTAGACTGGAAGTAAGTATATCCGTTATCTTTTGAAAGACCATTTTCTTTACCCCAGGCTTGCAAACCTTCCCATGCAGATTGGTTAAATGATTTATCATCAACACCACCTGTATCGGTTACGATAGCAGCTTTTAAATCAGTTTTAGCATTTGAGCTATCTGATTTAGATGCACGATTCCCACATGCAGCAAGTCCGATTGCTGCGACAGACACTAGACCAAGACCTAGCCATTGTTTCTTGTTCATTACTGAACCTCCTAAATAAGATGTGCAACGATGTTGCAATTATAGATCGTTTGGTCACGTAGACCACAGCCACTCGAAGAGTAGCTCAGACTAATTTAAGTCTGTAAATGAGTATGGAAGTAACTCTCCGACCGTCATCTCGACCGTCGATTTATCTTTAGCGACAAGGGTCACCTTTAGATTTTGTTCAAAAAATTCAACCATGACCTGGCGACAAGCACCACATGGCGAGATGGGTTTTTCAGTTTGTCCGTAGACAATCAACTCTGAAAATTCCCGTTGCCCCTCCGAAACTGCTTTGAAAATCGCAGTACGTTCTCCGCAATTAGTCAAGGGATAACTAGCATTCTCGATGTTCACACCCGTATAAATGCTACCGTCCTTGGCTACTAAAACAGCTCCGATGGGAAAGTGAGAATAGGGTACATAGGCTTTCTTGCTGGTTTCAATTGCTAGTTCGATCAACTCAGTAGTCGCCATCTGCTAATTCTCCTTTTAAAATGGTCACGCCAGCTGATGTTCCGATACGAGTAGCGCCTGCTTCTACAAAGGCAAGAGCGTCCGCATAAGAACGAGCACCACCAGCTGCCTTAACTCCCATATCTGGCCCGACTGTTTCACGCATCAACTGAACATCCTCTATCGTGGCACCACCAGTTGAAAATCCAGTGGATGTTTTGACAAAGTCAGCGCCTGCTTTTTGGGATAATTGGCAGGCTGTAACTTTTTCTTGGTCTGTCAACAAGCAGGCTTCAATAATGACCTTAACCAACTTGTCACCACTTGCTTCTACAACAGCACGGATGTCCGATTCAACCAAATCCAGATTGCCTGATTTGAGGGCGCCGACATTGATAACCATATCAATCTCATCTGCACCGTTTTGGACAGCTTCTGTTGTTTCAAAAGCTTTCACAGCTGAAGTTGTTGCTCCCAAAGGAAAACCTACTACTGTACAAACCTTTACATCTGAGCCTTCAAGCCCTGTTTTTGCATGTTTAACCCATGTAGGATTAACACAAACGCTGGCAAAGTCATACTCACGCGCTTCAGATAGCAAACGATCAATTTGTTCTTGGCTCGCATCTTGCTTCAAAAGCGTATGATCGATATATTTATTTAACTTCATATTCGGATTCTCCCTGATTTTATGAGATAATTTCTATAATTTCTCGTAAACTTTGCACTCCATCATTTATTTTAACATATTTTTGAAATTCTGTAACTAGTTCAGAAGAAATTTTTCCATTTGTATAAACTTTTGCAACAATTTCTCCTTTTTGAACGGAGTCTCCAACTTTCTTTTCAAAAACAATCCCTGTTTCATAGTCCAAGTCATCAGACTTGACTGCACGACCGGCTCCTAGTCTCATGGCATAGAGCCCAAATTCCATAGCTGGAAGAGCTGAAATAACACCCGTATCTTGAGCTGGAATTTCCACCACATGGTCAACTTTGACGGGGCGATAGAGATCATCTAAATCACCACCTTGTGCTACTACCATTTCTTCAAACTTAGCCAGTGCTTGGCCATTCTCAAGATGTTGACGGATTTCCTCGACCGTTTTCTCAACATCAGCCAAACCAAGCATAATCTGAGCTAACTCGCAGATAAAGTGACTAATATCTTCTCGGCCTTTTCCTTGAAGAATCTCGATTGCCTCAAGAATTTCAAGACGATTCCCAATGGCTCTTCCCAAGGGTTGACTCATATCGGTAATGACTGCTACTGTCTTTCGACCAACTGCCTTACCAAGATCTACCATGGTTTGAGCCAATTCGCGCGCCTCATCAACCGTCTTCATGAAGGCACCCTCACCGACCGTTACGTCTAGCAAAATGGCATCCGCTCCTGCAGCAATTTTCTTGCTCATCACCGAACTCGCAATCAAAGGAATCGTGTCGACAGTTGCGGTCACATCTCGGAGGGCATAGAGAAGTTTGTCTGCTTTAACCAGTTGATCGGACTGCCCAATGACAGATACACCAATATCCTGTACCTGACGAATGAAATCCTCTTGACTTCGCTCGACTTGGTAGCCCTTAATGGACTCCAATTTATCAATTGTCCCACCAGTATGGCCGAGACCACGACCACTCATTTTAGCAACGGGCACACCGAAACTCGCAACAAGTGGAGCCAAGATTAAGGTCACCTTATCACCTACACCACCAGTCGAATGCTTATCAACTTTAACCCCCTCAATAGCTGACAAATCAAACTCCTGACCTGTCTTGACCATATTCATCGTTAGATCAGAAATCTCACGTGTGGTCATTCCTTTAAAATAAACAGCCATAGCAAAAGCAGACATCTGATAGTCTGGAACAGTTCCAGCCACATAGCCTTCTACCAACCATTTGATTTCAGCTGCAGTCAGTTCTTGACCATCTCGTTTCTTTTGGATTAAATCAACTGCTCTCATTCTTTCACACTTCTAAGGATATAGTATCCCTTATCTTTCTTTACGATTTCACAATTGCCAAAAACGTCTTCCATCTTATTTCTAGCACTTGGAGCTCCTTGTTTTTTCTGAATGACAATGGTTAAATCTCCTCCGTCTTTCAAGAAATCTCTGCTCTTTTCGATAATCTCATGAACAACCTGTTTGCCCGCTCGAATCGGCGGATTGGAAATAACATGGTCAAACTTCCCTTCAACTTGTTCATAGATATTGGATTGGAAAATCGTTGCTTCTACTTTATTACGTTCAGCATTTTGTCGCGCTAGGTCCAAGGCACGATTATTGATATCGACCATGGTCGCCTGAACTCCATAAGCCTTGACCAATGACAAACCCAAAGGCCCGTATCCACAGCCTACATCAAGAATCGTTTCTCCTTTGTTAACCTCTAGGCACTTCAATAAAAGCTGACTCCCAAAATCAACCATTTTCTTGCTAAAAACACCCGCATCCGTCAAAAAGGTCATTTTTTCTCCCAACAACTCCACTCTCAACTCATGAATGTCGTGAGCAGCATCAGGATTTTCTGCATAATACATTTTACTCATAAAACTATTTTACCATAATTTAGTGAAATGTTAAATCGTTTACAAAGCTAAATTTCAAGACATAGACTACATCTATTATAATAACAACAAAAGTTTTTCATAGGTTTTCATTTCTTTCAAAAACTATATATCATAAATAGGTTCAATTCGTTTCTGTTTTTATAAGTTAAATATGATATACTAAAGTATCGAATCAGAAAGACAAACTTATGACCAACGAATTTTTACATTTTGAAAAAATCAGTCGCCAAACTTGGCAATCATTGCATCGCAAAACAACCCCTCCCTTGACAGAGGAAGAGTTAGAATCCATCAAGAGTTTCAATGACCAGATTAGTCTACAGGACGTAACGGATGTCTATCTTCCCCTAGTCCATCTTATCCATATTTACAAGCGCACCAAGGATGATTTGGCCTTTTCAAAAGGAATTTTCCTCCAACGTGAAAGCAAATCCCAACCTTTTATCATTGGGGTTTCTGGTAGTGTTGCTGTGGGGAAATCGACCACTAGTCGCTTACTTCAGATTCTTCTATCACGTACTCTCCCGGATGCTACTGTAGAATTGGTGACAACTGACGGTTTTCTCTATCCCAACCAAACTTTAATTGAGCAAGATATCTTAAATCGCAAAGGTTTTCCAGAAAGTTATGATATGGAAACTTTGCTGAATTTTCTTGACCGTCTAAAGAATGGGCAAGATGTCGATATTCCTGTCTATTCTCATGAAGTGTATGACATCGTTCCTGGGGAAAAGCAACGTGTCAAAGCCGCTGACTTTGTTATTGTCGAAGGCATCAATGTCTTTCAAAACCCTCAAAATGAGCGCCTTTACATCACTGATTTCTTTGATTTCTCCATCTATGTGGATGCAGCAGTCGAAGACATTGAAAGCTGGTATCTGGATCGTTTCTTAAAGCTGCTCAGCTTTGCCCAAAATGATCCCAACAGCTACTACCACCGCTTTACACAAATGCCAATTGGAGAAGTTGAAGCTTTTGCTCACCAAGTTTGGACCAGTATTAATCTCACAAATCTACAAAACTATATCGAACCGACAAGGAATCGCGCCGAGGTCATTCTCCACAAGACTAAAAACCATGAAATCGATGAAATTTACCTAAAAAAATAATTTCCCCTTGTCAAAACCTAAGTTTTCATATATAATGGTATAGTTAGTAAATATGGAGGTAAGAACATTGGCAAACATTAAATCAGCTATCAAACGCGCTGAATTGAACGTTAAACAAAACGAAAAAAACTCAGCTCAAAAATCAGCTATGCGTACTGCTATCAAAGCTTTCGAAGCAAACCCTTCTGAAGAACTTTTCCGTGCTGCTAGCTCAGCTATCGACAAAGCAGAAACTAAAGGTTTGATTCATAAAAACAAAGCAAGCCGCGATAAAGCTCGTCTTTCAGCTAAACTTGCTAAATAAGAAACAGTCCATAGAGGCTGTTTTTTTGTCCTCTAATCAGAAAAGGTAGAAAATGAAAATCGCAATCATCGGATATTCTGGAGCTGGCAAGTCAACTCTAGCTGAAAAATTATCAAACTACTACTCCATCCCCAAACTGCATATGGATACACTTCAATTTCAACCTGGTTGGCAAGACAGTGACCGCGAATGGATGTTGACCGAGATGAAAAACTTTCTCACAAAGCACGAAGCTTGGGTCATCGACGGCAACTACTCTTGGTGTTGCTATGAAGAAAGAATGCTGGAAGCTGACCAAATCATCTTTCTCAACTTTTCCCCATGGACTTGTCTCTTTCGAGCCTTTAAACGGTATCTCACATACCGAGGCAAGGTCCGAGAAAGCATGGCTGCAGGTTGCCCTGAACGCTTTGACTGGGACTTTATCAGATGGATTCTCTGGGATGGACGGAGCAAATCCGCTAAGGAACGCTATCATCGGCTTCAAGAAACCTATCCAGAGAAAGTAATCGTCCTCCGATCGCAAAAGGAGATGGACCGTCAATTAATAAATATATTAAAGTAATTCATTCAATTGTTTTCAATATCATAAAAACGCATAATCGCAGGCATTTCAAAACCTCCATATTATGCGTTTTATCATGAAAATATGTTTCAATACTCTTAAAATATACTTACATTAGATTTGATTAGATTTTTTCCTTAGGCTGTTTATCAGAAAACTTCTTAATTATTTCTTTCAAGCTTTTTAAGCTGTCGTTTTCTTGTTTCATATCATATAGAAATACGGTGATAACAATACTCTTCAGATTATGATCATTTTTTTGTTTTTGTACATAAGTTGTATAATAATTTTTATCGTCATTACCATCTTTTTTTAAAGAAATATCGTTATGATTAGGATAAATTAAAATAATATTTTCAACATCATATTTATATGCATAAGCATACATTTGATACATATCTGATTGACTGATTCCATAATTTTTACTCGAATCACTTATCAGCTTTTTCCATTTGGTGTCTAGAACAATAGATTTATTGTTATCTCGCTTCGTTCCGTCGTGCTCTTGTTCAGACATAATAATATCTGGTTTCAATCCAAATTTTTTCGGAATATCAAATAAATATTTACTTCGTTGCTGTGTTTCTACCTTCCATCCAAAACACTTAGTTTTCAACTGCTTAGCTATGTATGCCTCAAATATTTTTTCCATAGGAAACAGTAAGGCATTGACACTTTGAATTCCTTTAAAAGTTGAAAAGCTCTTATTCTTCAGAAAAATTTCTGACCAATCTATTAAGTTTTGATAGAACTGAGCATTACGATCTTTTTTCACTAAAGAAAAATCCTTATCAACATTTGTTGACTGATTAACCATTTCAAACTCAGCCAACAAACGTTTTGCTAACAATTGATTTTTTCCATTTGATGAAATCTTATTCAATTTGAGAAGCGTCGTTTTTATCAAACGATTTTCAGGACAATTGATATGAAACTCATCATAAGCCATATAAAATCTATCTTTGCGGACAATATTTTGCTTAATATGCTGGTTAACTAGTAACTTTCCCTTGAAAAAAGGAAGATTCCCCTCAAGTGTAATATAATCGGACTTTAAACCTTTTTTCAACAACTCTTGGACTTCATTCAAATACATCTGAATAAAAACTTCATAGATTGGTAACTTAGAATCATTTAGCTGGGCATTTTTAAAACTTTTTCCCTTGAATTCTTTCAAACTAGATAACATTTTAAGAAACAGTTTTCGTAATTCATATTCATTGCCAATATCAATCTTAGGTAAAATCTCAATTTGAACTTTATTATCGATGTTAATAACACCTACATAATTTCGAGGCTTAATAACTTTGACTCCTTTATGAGATGAAATCCTCAAAAAGTCTGATAATCGCTCCTCAACATCATCACCAGAATTTTCTTCGATAAATTCTTCTAATAAGGTGAAATTTCTTTCTCCTAAATCTTCTTTCTTTATCCCTTGAAATTCTTTAACTGTCAGAATCTTTGGTTTCATCTGCTTCTCCCGCATTTGAAGCACCACCATAGATAGTCATGTAATTATCTGGTGTTTGGAATGCTTTCTCATTAATTTGATAGGTAGGATTTAAGTCAATATCTGAGCTATTTTTAAATAGATCGCCATTACTTTTGACTGAAATAAATTTACTAGCATCTTTATTTTGGGGATCAATTCCTAAAACAAGCATAATTTTTTCGTAATCTTCATAGAAATATTCTTGAAGCAATGGAATAATTTTATTCTTAAAGATGGAAGCTAAGTTATTGATAGTTGCTTTTTCCTCATTCGTAAGTGGCATAAAGAAGGCATGTCCTAATGTATGCTCTCTATCATAAAGAACTTCAATACGTTGGTTCATCTTTTCAACCATTTCTTTTACTTCAATACCATCAATGACTATATCAGTTAGCAATTTTTCATTTGGCATCATCTCAATAAATTCAAAACGGCGTCGAAGAGCTGTATCTATAAGAGCAATAGAACAATCTGCTGTATTCATAGTCCCTAATATATATACATTGTTAGGGACAGAAAACTCTTCTTTGGAATATGGTAGAGTTACAGACATCGCTTCTTTTTCCCCATCACGTTTTGAATCCTCAATTAAAGTAATAAGTTCCCCAAAAATTTTAGAAATATTACCACGGTTGATTTCATCAATAATAAATACGTACTTTTTATCATTTTTTTGTGGGATATCAAGATTCTGATAAATATTAGAATTATTCTTAATAATACTTAATATATCTTTTACTGAAATGATATGCACTCTCGAAACTGTATTCCTCACCATTTGCTTACCATTGCTATAATCTGTAATATCAATGGAAACTTCTCTAGCTAACCATTCCACATTTCTTGCGGTGATTCCTGTATCTTCTTTAATTTCATACGCTTCTTCATCAGTCACAATACCTATACCTGTGATAAGAGTTCGTGACTGCGGTGTCATTAATATAATATCACCTTTCTGTATACTATGATTAAAGTATTCAACACTCTTAGACCTATCACCAAGAGAAAAATTAATTCGAACTCGATTGGATTCAAAACAATCATCTTTTACAGTATCTGATACTGAAACTTTCCAAATTTGAGCATTGGGTGATATTCCCGTCAACTCTTTATCTACCACAACTTCTTGAGCTCTCAAACAAAACTCTTTAAAAACTCCATTATTAAGTGTGTAAAGTACATTTTCAGAACCTTCATTATCAGAATCCTGACCAAGACTTGGTTTAATCCCCTCAATAAACTCCTCATAGCCATATGATTGATGGAAAGTTGTAAATGCAATTTGACCTGAATCTTTAAATTCATTGAATCTTTTCACATAGTCCTCATCAACTTTTGAAAAATCTTGATTAAAATTTGTATCAATCGTATTCACTGCATATCTGATAGATTTATAAGTTTTACCTGTTCCTGGGGGACCATATAGTATTGTATTGACTGACGATAAAGTACAACGTGCATCGTCTATTTCTGTTTTTTCTTTTTCAGTATCTCCCATAACGTAGCTACTCCCTTCATATTGAAAATCTTCTAAAAACTTTTTTACATCATCCAATCGTTCATTATTAGCATCATCTATAATCCTAAAAAAATGAGATATTCCACATTTATTTTCAAAATAAAAATAAGATTTACTATTCTCAATTTTAGAAATGAAACTCTTAGCCTGATTTGATTTAATAACAGAGTATGAATCCTTATCTATATTATTTGAAGTAAATACTATAATCACTAAATAATTAGCTAATTTAGGCATATCCTTATACGCTGCTGGGGCAAAACTAGTAAAGCGAAAAAATGGTAGTTTACAATTCAAGTTTTCTCCAGATACACTAATCCAATATGTCTTTTTAGTTTCCACTTCTTTTTTGTCTTTTGATATTCTTCTCTCTAGGTCGGAAAGTTGAATACCTTTTTCTATCAATAAATCCTTATACTCTTGTTTAAGGTCATTTACGATATCTTTAACTCTCAAAATATTTTCCTTTCTCAAAAACTCTCAAACAGGTGTTTGAGAGTTTTAATAATATCCTATTCTTTAAATTTCTCACATACTACTATCAAAAATATTAAAGAATTATATCTACCATATCACCCAATAATGCTTCCATTTGGTACAGCTGGATCAACTGTGAGAAGGGTTAATTTGCCATCATGTTCAGCTGAGAGGATCATTCCTTGGCTGACATATTTTTTCATCATCTTGCGAGGTTTAAGGTTGGCAACGATTTGAACTTTCTTGCCGACCAATTCTTGTTCATTTGGATAGTATTTGGCAATCCCTGAGAGGATTTGACGGTCTTGACCATCACCTGCATCTAGGCGGAATTGAAGCAACTTATCAGAACCTTCCACTTTGGAAACTTCTTTAACTTCTGCAACACGAATTTCAACCTTGTCAAAGTCCTCAAACTTGATTTCTTCTTTGTTTAGTTTGAGTTCAACTTCGTCTGGATTCCATTCTTTTTCGACTGCTGGTTTGTTGCCTTCCATTTGTTCTTTGATATAGGCGATTTCTTCTTCCATATCCAAACGTGGGAAGATTGGTGTTCCTTTGGCAACTACTGTTACACCCTCAGGGAAAGCAGCCAAGCTCAAGTTCTCAAGGCTCGCTACTTCTGCTAAACCAAGTTGAGTCAAGACTGCACGACTGGTTTCCATCATAAACGGCTCAATCAAGTGAGCTACGACGCGGAGGCTAGCTGCCAAGTGGCCCATTACACTTGCCAATTGATCGCGAAGAGCCTCATCCTTAGCTAAGACCCATGGGGCTGTCTCATCGATGTATTTGTTGGTACGTGAGATAAGCATCCAGACTGCTTCTAGGGCACGTGGGTAATCAACGGCTTCCATGTGTGTATGGTAGTCAGCGATAGATTGTTCTGCAACGTCAGCAAGAGCATTGTCAAACTCTGTCACACCCTCTACATAGGCTGGAATTTGCCCATCAAAGTACTTGTTAATCATAGAAACCGTACGGTTGAGGAGGTTTCCAAGGTCATTGGCTAGTTCATAGTTGATACGGCCGATGTAGTCCTCAGGAGTAAAGGTGCCGTCTGAACCAACCGGAAGGCTGCGCATGAGGTAGTAACGAAGTGGATCCAGTCCATAGCGCTCTACCAACATTTCAGGGTAAACCACATTCCCTTTAGACTTAGACATCTTGCCGTCTTTCATGACAAACCAACCGTGGGCAATCAAGCGGTCAGGCAATTTCATATCCAACATCATGAGAAGGATTGGCCAGTAGATTGAGTGGAAACGAAGGATGTCTTTCCCTACCATGTGGAAGACCGTTCCATTCCAGAATTTGTCAAAGTTAGCATGATCATCTTGACCATATCCAAGCGCTGTCGCATAGTTGAGAAGAGCATCAATCCAAACATAAACTACGTGTTTAGGATTTGATGGTACTGGCACGCCCCAAGTAAAGGTTGTCCGAGATACGGCCAAGTCTTCCAAACCTGGTTCGATGAAGTTACGTAGCATTTCATTAAGACGACCATCTGGAGTGATGAAGTCAGGGTGAGATTTGAAAAATTCAACCAAGCGTTCTTGGTATTTGCTTAGGCGAAGGAAGTAAGACTCTTCTGCAACCCATTCGACCTCGTGGCCTGATGGAGCGATACCACCAGTTACATTCCCAGCTTCGTCACGGAAAACTTCTGCAAGCTGGCTTTCTGTAAAGAATTCCTCATCTGAAACTGAATACCAACCAGAGTATTCGCCCAAGTAAATATCATCTTGAGCAAGTAAGCGTTCGAAGACCTGAGCCACTACTTTTTCATGGTAATCATCAGTTGTACGGATGAATTTATCATATGAGATATCGAGCAATTTCCAGAGTTCTTTGACTCCAACCGCCATCCCATCAACATAAGCTTGAGGTGTAATGCCAGCTTCTTCCGCTTTTTGCTGGATTTTCTGACCATGCTCGTCAAGACCTGTCAGATAAAAGACATCGTATCCCATGAGGCGTTTGTATCGAGCTAGGACATCACAAGCGATGGTTGTGTAGGCAGAACCGATATGAAGTTTACCAGATGGATAGTAAATCGGCGTTGTAATATAAAAATTCTTTTCAGACATAATTTTTCCTTTCCAGGCAAATGAAACCTGTTTTTCTAACACTTCATTATATCATATTTTTAGTGATTTTCGATAGGAAAATCCATACAAAAACAAGACAGATAAATATCCATCTTGTTTTTTTCTGCTCTATATCTTATTCATAACGAAGGGCTTCGATCGGATCGAGCTTAGACGCTTTATTGGCTGGCAAGACTCCGAAGATCATCCCAACACTTGCTGACACAGCCAAGCTAAAGAGAGCAATTGGGAGGGAAACCCCAACTTCGATACCTGCAATCATGTTTTGAAGCAATACTCCAGCTAACATGGTCATTCCAGCAGCAATCCCAAGACCGATGACTCCACCTAGCAAAGTCAAAATCATGGACTCAATCAAAAACTGAACTAAAATATTGGCCCTTGTAGCTCCGAGCGCCTTACGCAAACCAATCTCCCGCGTACGTTCTGTCACCGAAACCAGCATAATGTTCATAACTCCAGTTCCACCAACAAAGAGTGAAATCCCTGCGATGGCACTGATAATCGTGGTTATAAAGCCAAAGAGTTTTTGAACTTCTTCAAAAGTTGCTGTTTCATCCGCAACTTGGTATTCTCCTTGATGTACTCCTGATATTTCTGTCATTCTACGTGCGAGTTCTGGTCCTAAAGTCGGTGTCAGACTCGTATCATTGACACGAAAGACAATATTCGAGATTTCATCAGTATTAAAATTGGCTGCGAGAGAGATATTGGTCGTAATTGGAAGACCACCAATCCCAAAGGCTTTCGCAGTTTTAGCTTCAGTACTTGTATATACTCCAATAACTCGATAATGAAAGTTATTAACTGAAATTATCTGATTAAGAGCTGCCTGTGGTGAGTCAAAAAGACTTTTAGCCAGTTCTTCATCGAGTAAGATCACACTTGCAAAGTCTCTGTAATCTTGTTCTCTTAGACTCCTACCAGCGATTATTTCATTTTCAGTGGCAGTCATATAAGTCATATTACCACCTGTTAAACTAGCCTGTTCAACTTTTTTATCTTTATAAGTCAGAGTAACATTTATACTATTCGTCACAAAGTAACTATCTACACCTTTTACTTTAGCGGCTTCCTTAACCCATGCTTCCTGTGTTTTGGGTGGAACAACATAAGCTGTATCTTCTCGACTAGACAGTGTTAGAGAAGATTGTTTTTGGGTAAAAGAGCCATCCTTACTTTTAATAGGCGAGAAGAAGACCTGAATATTTTTCTGAGATTTGGTCATATTTTTATTGACCTGACGAGACATAGAGTCTCCCAGAGCCATGATAACAACGACTGAAGATACTCCTATAATAATCCCAATCATCGTCAAAAATGAACGCATCTTGTGTGCCATAATCGATGAAAAGGCAAATTTTAGATTTTCCATCTCAATGCCCCTCCCCTTCTAAATGCCCACTATCAGATGCAATAACCCCATCACGAATTACAATCTGACGTTTTGCATAAGCTGCAATCTCAGGCTCATGCGTGACCATAATAATGGTTCTTCCTTCTTCATTTAACTCCACCAAAAGTTCCATGATTTGGCTTCCTGTCCTTGTATCCAAAGCCCCAGTTGGTTCATCTGCCAGAATAATCGAAGGATTGTTGACAAGGGCACGGGCAATGGCTACCCGTTGTTTTTGCCCACCAGATAATTCCGAAGGCAAGTGGTGACTTCTATCAGTCAAATCTACCTTTTTCAAATAGGCCTCTGCCAATTTACGGCGTTTGGAAGCTGAAACTCCAGCATATATTAAAGGCAATTCAACATTTTGAAGGGCATCTAGTTTAGACAAAAGAAAGAATTGTTGAAAGACAAAACCAATCTCTTTATTACGGACTTTGGCCAACCGCTTTTCATCCAATCGAGCCACTTCCTGCCCCTCTAAGTAATACTCACCACTAGTTGGTGTGTCCAACATTCCAATAGTATCCATTAGAGTAGATTTTCCAGAACCAGACGGTCCCATAATAGCAACAAACTCTCCCTCATTCACTTCTAAGTTGATATTTTTCAAAACCTGAAGTTCCTGATCTCCATTTCGATAACTCCTACAGATATTTTTTAGACTAATTAGTTTCTTCATCAGCCTTCACCTCTTTTCCTTCTTCCAAGGAAGTTGTTGGATTACTGATGACTTTAGCCCCATTTGTCAAACCAGAAGTAATTTCCTGGTTTTCTGCGTCAGCATTTCCTAGGCTAACTTCGATTTTCTTAGCCTTATTCTCTTCGTCAACAACCCAGACGTAGTTTTTACCTTCTTCTTCTACAATGCTGGTTAATGGTACGAGAAGAGATGTACTGTCGCTTTTAACTTCTACACTAACAGAAAATCCTTGCTTCAACTCACCGATATCACTCGTAATTTCAATAGTGTATGGATATTTAGGGCCAACATTCGATGCACCTACACCATTGCTTCCATCAACACCACTCTTTGAATAAGTTGCGATATAGTTGATTTTCCCTGTCCAAGTCTTATCTGGGTAGACTTTAGAAGTGAAGGTCACTTCTTGTCCGACTGAAAGCTTGGCAAGATTGTACTCAGATAATTCGCCTTTAACTTGCAAATTTTCATTGCTCACTACATGAACTATTACTTTGCCATTACCCGCAGAAGATTTGGAAAGATCACGATTCACCTCTACAACTGTTCCTTCTATTGTACTTAAAATAGTTGTCGCATCTAATTGAGCCTTTGCTTTTTTAACTTGAGCTTCTGCATCTGCACGATTATCACGTGCATCCTTAATTTGAGAATCAAGGGAAGATACTGTGCTAGCATCTGAACCACCATATTCTTCAGAGTAAGTAAGGGCTTTGCTTCGAGATTCCTTTAATTCACTAATGTGACGATCAATCTTTGCTACTGCACGATTGGCAGCATCATATGCTGCCTGAGCGTCGGAACTATTGTATTTTACTAATGCTTGTCCTTTTTCGACCTTATCTCCAACAGAGACTAAAATTTCTTCAATCTCACCCATACTTGCATCAAAATATACATACTGTTCATTTTTTATAGTAACAGTACCAGATAAAAGAATAGATGAAGCAACCGTTCCTTCTTTGGCAGTCACCAAATGAGAAGTCGTATCTTTAACAGCAACCTTAGAAGGTTGTCTAAAAAGTAAAATCCCCATAGCCCCGACAATAACAACACTTGCAATTCCAATGACTGTGTAAAATTTCCTTTTTTTCCTTTTCGTATTCTTCTTCATCATAAAATGCCTTTCATATTTTCCATTAAAATCCATTATATCAAATTTATCCACTATGAACAATGATTGTATAGCGAGAAAAGAGAAACATTCTTGAACTCACGCTTTCGCTCTAGATTCTACGATATTTGCAATGGCTAACTATGATTCCAGAAAGAATCCAAAATACGTGTACGAGGTACAAACTCTGATTCATTTTAAAAACTCAACTTTTCACATGTACTTGGCCAATAAAGAAATTCTAGATAGACTCTTGCTTCTTCACTTTCAAGAGATACAGTCTGTCCATTTCTTGTGTAAATCCTATTTTCCAAACCATTTTCAAGACCTTTTTGAAAGATGAGGACAAAATCCTGAACGTACTGAAACTGCTCTACTCAAACGCAAAACTAGAAGCTACCAATAACCTCATCAAAGTCATCGAGAGAAATGCTTTCGACTTTCGGAACTTTAACAATTTTGAAATCAGAATCCTCATCGCTTCGAATATCAAAAAGGAGAGGGCCCAAAGGCCCTCTCCAAATTGTAACTTTTCATTAACCCACTGCAGTTGATAAAGAGGCATCTTTATATAATAGGTTTTAAGGTTAGATTAACGTACTGTACGGATACGCATTGTGTTTGTACGAACCGCTTCGCCAAGTGGTACACCTGCAACGATAACGATATCGTCACCAGATTCTACAAGACCTGCTTCAACTGCTTTACGTTCAGCAATTTCAAACATGTCATCAGTTGATGAAGGTGCTTCTGTCAACATTGGGATAACACCCCAGTTCAACATCAAGCCACGTTCTGTCAATTCATCGAATGTCAATGCCAAGATATCAGCATTTGGACGGTATTTAGAAATCAAACGAGCAGTGTGACCAGTCTTAGTCAGAGTAACAACCAATTTGATATCCATTGAGTTCGTAGCATCTTTAACAGCTGAAGCCATAACTTCTGTCTTAGAGTTACGTTCGAAAGTATCTGAGTTCAAACGTCCGTATTCGTTAAGAAGAGTTTGAGCGTTCTTGTCGATTGTAGCCATTGTAGTTACTGACTCAAGTGGGTATTTACCGTTTGCAGACTCACCTGAAAGCATTGTAGCGTCAGTTCCGTCGATAACAGCGTTAAATACGTCTGATACTTCTGAACGAGTTGCACGTGGTTTTTCAGTCATTGTTTCAAGCATGTTTGTTGCTGTGATAACAACTTTACCAGCTGCATTGACTTTAGTAATGATCATTTTTTGGTAAACTGGAACCATTTCGAATGGTACTTCGATACCCATGTCACCACGAGCAATCATGATACCGTCAGCAGCTTCAATGATTTCATCCAAGTTGTCGATACCTTGTTGGTTTTCGATTTTCGCAAACAATTGAACATGTCCGTTACCAGTTTCTTCACAGATTGCACGAACTTCATTGACGTCTTTTGCAGTACGTACGAATGAAATCGCGATGAAGTTGATACCTTGTTCAAGACCAAAGCGGATATCGTCGTTATCGCGCTCAGCAAGAGCTGGGAAAGGAATTTTAGTGTTAGGGATGTTTACACCTTTTTGTTTAGCGATAACACCGTCATTTTCAACTTCAACTACAAATTCACGGTTTGCATCGTCTTTTTCCACAACGCGAAGACCAAGTTTACCATCGTCAACCAATACTTGGCGACCTACTTCAACATCATCGTAGATATCAAGTCCACCAGCAACGTTCAAAGCAATCACATCGCGAGTTGATTTGATTCCTTGTTTTGTCGCAACGCGGATTTTTTCACCAGTTTTGTATGAGTACTCTTTTGCTTCGCCTTCGAACAATTCTGTACGGATTTCTGGACCTTTAGTGTCAAGAAGGAAACCAACTTTTTTACCAGCGATTTCTTCCGCACGTTTAACAGTTGCCATACGCTCACCTTGTTCTTGGTGGTCACCGTGTGAGAAGTTGAAACGGAAAGTGTTTGCTCCTGCTTCGATCAATTTAGCAATGTTTTTAGCTGAAGCTTCAACGTCAAGTTTTTCACCCCAGTATCCGTCTTCACCGAATTTTTTACCACCACGGATTTCAACCGCAGGACCTAAAGTTGCAACGATTTTTACACGTTTGTTCATGATTTTTGTGACTCCTTTATATAATTCGACCTTTTATGGTCATGTTACCAAATTAATGAAAGTTGATTAGGACAAGCTCTTGTTCAAAGCAGAAAGTTCAAGATCAGCTTTATGAGGGTTGTTAACAATAATCTTACCTTCTGCAGTTAAGCTAAACAAAGCTCCTTCTTCTGCTGTACCAAGGATTGGATTCTCAACCATTTTTTCGTTACGGATACCAACAGCGACACCACCGATTCCTTGTTTAAGGAGTTTAACGGCGTGTGCACCCATGCGTGATGCCAATACACGGTCACGCGCAGTTGGTGATCCACCACGTTGGATGTGACCAAGTTCTGTTACACGAAGGTCGCTTGTGTCTCCTGCTTCTTTTAGTTTTTGACCAAATTCAGCTGCTGACATAACACCTTCTGCCAAAACGATAATGTTGTGTTTTTTACCGTGCTCATAACCAGCTTTGATGCTTGCAACGATATCTTCCATCTTGAAGCCTTCTTCAGGGATGATAATTTCATCAGCACCAGTTGCGATACCAGCCCAAAGAGCGATATCACCAGCGTTACGTCCCATTACTTCAACAACGAAAGTACGACGGTGACTTGATGATGTATCACGAATCTTATCAATCGCATCCATTGCAGTCGTAACTGCAGTATCAAATCCGATTGTAAAGTCAGTACCTACGATATCATTATCGATTGTACCTGGAAGTCCAATAGCAGGGAATCCATGCTCAGTCAAACGCATAGCTCCATGATAAGAACCATCACCACCGATAACTACGACTCCTTCGATACCGTGTTTTTTCAACTGCTCAATCCCTTTAAGTTGGCCTTCAAGTTGTGCAAACTCAGGGTAACGAGCAGAGTGAAGGAAAGTACCACCACGAGAAATGATGTCTCCTACTGAAGCAGCATCAAGTGGATAAATTTCACCGGCAACCATACCTGCGTACCCATCATAGATACCAAAAACTTCCATTCCTTCTGAGATTGCTTGGCGAACTACTGCACGGATGGCAGCATTCATACCAGGGGCGTCTCCACCACTGGTCAAAACAGCAATACGTTTCATTTGGTTTATGCTCCTTTTTCTTTTAACATTCTTACTGATTATACCATATTTAAATTGAAAATTCTTCTATTTTCCGTATTTTTAGCGATAAATCGTTTTCATAGCAATTCCCTCTAATTTTTCCTCTAGAGCAGAATCTTTTCTTACAAAATGTTGTGTAGAAACAACCGTTTTTTGTTCCTCTTCATACCTGATAATGACAGGGATTGGGCCTTTGTATTGTTCTAGGATATTTGAAATCTCTTTATCATTTTCATGATTTTTAACTTGAATCCAGAATCGTTCCGCCACTGCTTCTTTCAAATCTTGTGCAATCATTTGCAGACGACCATCTCGCGATTGAATCTTCCCATTGATGTAGTAAAATTTCCCTTCGAATAAAATGGAAGCGAATTTTCGATACTGGTCAGAAAATACAGTTACATCCAGCCTAGACTTACTGTCATGAACCTGTAGAAAGGCCATACTCTCGCCTTTCTTAGTTCGAATGACTTTTATTTTTTGCACTTCAACTAGAAGAGTTGCTTGACTCCCCTCAGTGAGATTAACGATGGACGTTGTTGGATATAAAGCTTGTTTGGCAAGAGTCTGGAGAGGATGGGGACTGATACCTATGCCAATCAGTTCCTGCTCTTTGTAAAATTTCTCTGCCTCAGTAAAATCATCAGCTTCAGTCCAACTATAATTTGTATCCGCAAAGAGACCTCCCAACTCCTCAACAAAGACAAATAAGTTTGGTAGGTTCACTAAGATTTTCTGGCGATTCTTGTCAAATTCATCAAAAAGCCCCAGTTCAACCAAAGGCGTTAAAAGCGACAGTTTCTTGTAATTCTTGGGAAGACGTGTGACGAAATCTTCAATGCTTGAGAAAGGACGATTTTCAATAATCCAGTAAGACAAATCTCTAGGCAGTCCCTTAATGGCTTTTAAACCAAGATAGATTTTCTTCTGAGCAATCTTATCATGATAGGGAATGCTGTTTATTGCTAAGGGAGCCACTTCAAAGCCCATCTGCAATGCATCTACAATGTAATCACTGCTTGAATAATTCAACATGACTTGGAAGAAAATAGCAGGATAGTGTGTCTTGAAATAAGCAAGCTGGAAAGCTAGGGCTGAGTAAGCATAGGCGTGGGATCGGTTAAATCCATAGCCTGCAAACTTTTCCATCACTGCAAAAACTTGGTTGGCCTTTTCTTCTGAATGCCCCAGTTTCATAGCTCCTGTGATAAAATCTTCCTTCATCAAATGCATCTCTTTAGCATTTTTCTTCCCCATAGCTCTTCTGAGAATGTCAGCTTTACCAAGACTGAAACCTCCAAAACGCTGAGCCACCTGCATGACCTGCTCTTGATAGAGCATAATACCGTAGGTTGATGATAGGATGTCCTCCAAGGCAGGATCTAGCACCGTCACCTTTTCTTTGCCGTGCTTACGAGCGACAAAGTTATCAATATAATCGCTTGCCCCTGGTCTGTTGAGCGAGGTCGTTGCAACTACCTCTTCAAAGACTTGCGGCTGAACTCGTTTCAAGAGTCGGATGGCGCCAGGTTGTTCAAATTGGAAAATTCCCTTGGTATTTCCAGCAGCAAAAAGGGCCAGAGTTTCCTTGTCTTCCAAATCAATCTCTTCGATTTTCAGATGAATACCTTCTGACTCAGCCAATAATTCCTGCATTTTTTGGACAAAAGTCAAGTTACGCAAACCCAGGAAATCCATTTTTAGAAGTCCATTAGCTTCAACTCCATGAGCATCATACTGGGTAATCAGCATATCCTCACCATATTTTAGAGGAATATAGTCCGTCAAATCTTGGTCACTCATAACGACTCCTGCCGCATGGATAGAGGTCTGACGAGGATAACCTTCAATCTTTCGAGCAATCTCAAAGGCTTTTTGATATTCAATCTTACCATTGATGACCTGCCTAAACTGCAAATTCTTTTCATAGGCCATGGTTAAGGTATCTCGAAAACTGATTTTTTTCGTAATATTGGTTAATTCATACTCAGGGACACCATAGCGTTTGAAGACATCACGAATTGCCTGTTTTGCTCCAAAGGTCGAATAAGTGACAATCTGCGCCACGTGTTGACTGCCGTACCGATCACGAACATAACGAATGAACTCTGGTCTATATAGGTCAGGAATGTCAATATCAATATCGGGCATGGTGTAACGCTCACGATTTAAAAAACGCTCGAAAATCAAGTTCTTTTCAACCGGATCAATCCCTGTGATGTCAAGTGAGTAGGCCACCAGACTACCCACAGCAGAACCACGCCCCATTCCCATATAGTAGCCTTGGGAACGTCCAAAACGCAACAAATCCCAAACAACTAGAAAATAGTCATCAAAGCCCATATCATGAATCACAGCTAATTCTTCATTCAGTCGCTCACGATAGATAGCTGAGGTTAGCCCCTTGTCACTCAAGCCTTGCTCAGCCCTCTCACGAAGTTCTTCTACTGCTGGTCTTTCAGGATTAAAGCGAGGGAGTTTTAAACTTGGGTCGAGTTGATAGCTTACATTCTCTATCAGACCTTGAAGATTGGCAAGCGCCTGAGGGAAGCGATTCATAAAACGTGCTTCCAAGTCTGAAGCTGGTAAGAAAATACCTTGTTGTGAGTGCACATCCACCTCTCTCAGGCTGACATTATCCTTGACTGCCGACAAGATTTGCAAAACTTGTAGGTCTTCTTTTTCAAAAGAGTTGACCTGATACAATGGAAAAATGGGTCTGGTAAAGGTTTCTTGAGGAGTATCTGGACTGACACCGATAAAATAATCGTGCCCTAAATCCAGCTGTTCGATTCCAGCAAAATAAGGAACAATAATGGCAACATCTTCGAGGTGGCTGGTGAAGTCAGACCAATTTTTTCGTCCAGTCATTTTTAAAGTGGATAACTTCATCAACTCTTGATAGCCTTTAGTAGATAGGGCTAGAAAACGAAGAGAAATATTGTCCTCATCTCTGACCAAGGTCATTTCAAGACCAATTAAAGGTTGAATGCCATACTTACGAGTCGCTTCTAGAAAATGATAGGCTCCATAGAGATTATCCACATCCATGATAGCAAGGTGAGAATAGCCATATTCTTTAGCCATTTGTACGTATTTTTCAATCGAAACCACACTTTCCATAAAACTATAAACAGTCTTGGTGTCGAGCTGTGCAATCATTTCTTCTCCCCCTTGCTTTAGATATAGTACTATTATACCATTTTAAAAACTAGAATGAAAAGCTAGAGGCCATTCCTTTTAAAGTGATTTCATCACAGGTCAACAATATCTTTTTTATCTTATTTTTGATATACTAAATTTAGAATATTTTCAAAGGAGAGCCCCATGCGTTTTAATCAATTCAGCTACCTTCCTGTTTCTCATTCGCAAGTTTTACGCGAGTTATCTCAGCTTGGTTTGAAGCTGGCACCAGAACAAGCATCAAAAAAACAACTTGAACAATTTGTCCGCTGGAGTTTTTTCACTTATGCGAACACCGATTATGCTCTATCCACTCTGGCAGCAGATAGAGAAACAGATTTAGTAACTTTTTTCCAGTCAGACCGTGAGTTAACTACGGAGATTTTCTACACAGTAGTTTTTCAACTTCTGGGATTTAGTTATCTGGTTGACTTTGAAGACGCCGAACAATTCCGTAAAGAAACTGGATTTCCTATTGTTTATGGAGATCTCATCGAAAATCTTTATCAATTGCTCAATATGCGAACTAAAAAAGGAAATACACTCATTGACCAGCTTGTTAGTGATGGGCTTATTGCGGAAGATAATCACTACCACTACTTTAACGGCAAGAGCTTAGCAACCTTCTCTACTCATGATGTCATTCGTGAAGTCGTGTATGTCGAGAGCCGTGTGGATACTGATAAAGACGGACTCCCTGATTTAGTCAAGGTCAGCATTATTCGCCCTCGCTATGATGGACAGATTCCTGCGGTTATGACTGCAAGTCCTTATCACCAAGGCACCAACGACAAAGCCAGCGACAAGGCTCTCTACAAAATGGAAGGAGAGCTTGAGGTCAAGCCACCCCACACCATTGAGCTCGAGGAACCTAAGCTGAATTTTGTCGAGCCTCATGGTCAAGCAGAAACCGTCTCTGAAACTGAAGAAAAGCTAACTCACATCAATAGTTCTTACACTCTCAACGATTACTTCCTCCCACGTGGATTTGCCAATCTCTATGTATCGGGTGTTGGAACCAAAGATTCTCAAGGACTCATGACCAATGGTGACTACCAGCAGATTGAAGCATATAAAAACGTGATTGACTGGCTTAATGGCCGTTGCCGTGCTTTCACGGATCACACGCGCAAACGTCAAATCAAGGCTGATTGGTCAAACGGAAAAGTCGCAACAACAGGAATTTCTTATCTAGGCACCATGTCCAATGGTCTTGCGACCACTGGTGTTGATGGCTTAGAAGTGATTATCGCTGAAGCAGGTATTTCCTCTTGGTGTAACTACTATCGTGAAAATGGTCTGGTCACTAGCCCTAGTGGTTATCCAGGTGAGGATTTTGACTCACTTGCTGAATTGACCTACTCCCGCAATCTCTTAGCTGGTGACTATATCCGTTGTAATGAAGCTCATCAAGCGGACTTAGAAAAGGTAAAAGAGAAACTCGATCGCAAGACTGGTGACTACAATCAGTTTTGGCATGACCGCAACTATCTGCTCAATGCTCACAAGGTTCAAGCTGAGGTCGTCTTTACGCATGGTTCCCAGGATTGGAACGTCAAACCTCTTCATGTTTACCAGATGTTTCATGCCCTTCCTAGCCATATCAATAAGCACCTCTTTTTCCATCATGGCGCCCACGTTTATATGAACAACTGGCAGTCGATCGATTTCCGCGAGTCCATGAATGCTCTCTTAAGCAAGAAATTGTTAGGACTTGACTCAAGCTATCAACTTCCTACTGTCATCTGGCAAGACAATACTGTACCTCAAAGTTGGCAGGGTCTTGATGACTTTGGCAAGCAAGATGAACTGCATACCTTCTCTCTTGGTAATGAGGAAAAAGTGATTCAAAATCAGTATGATCAAAAAGATTTTGACCGTTATGGCAAGACTTACCAGACCTTCAACACTGAGCTTTACCAAGGAAAAGCCAATCAAATCACCATTGACCTTCCAGTGACCAATGACATCCACTTAAATGGTCGAGTGGAGCTGAAACTTCGTGTCAAATCAAGTACAAACAAGGGCTTATTATCTGCTCAACTGCTGGAACTTGGACAAAAGAAATATCTACAACCTTATCCAGCGGTTCAATCTGTCCGAACAATTGATAATGGTCGCTACCATATGCTTGAAAATCTCTGCGAACTGCCATTTACTCCAAGTGTTCAACGTGTCATCTCCAAAGGCTACCTTAATTTGCAAAATCGAAACGATCTCTTAAGGATTGAAAATATCCAACCAAATGAATGGATGGACTTCAAGCTAGAACTGCAACCAACTATCTACAAGCTGAAAAAAGGTGACACACTTCGCCTTGTTCTCTACACAACAGACTTTGAGATTACAATTCGAGATAATACAGACTACCACTTAACTATTGATTTAGCACAGTCTTCTATCACTATCCCCTCATAAAAGGAGTCAGCCTCATATGAATAAATCTGAACATAGACACCAACTCATCCGTTCACTTGTAGCTAAAAATAAGATTCATACACAAGCAGAGTTGCAAACTTTACTAGCTGAAAATGATATTCAAGTCACACAGGCCACTCTCTCACGCGATATCAAAACCATGAATCTATCAAAGGTTCGCGAAGCAGATCATTCTTACTATGTTTTAAATACTGGTTCCATCTCCAAGTGGGAAAAACGCTTGGAAAACTATATGGAAGATAGCTTGGTCATGCTACGTCCTGTCCAGCATCAGGTTGTCCTCAAAACCTTGCCAGGCCTTGCCCAATCGTTTGGAGCTGTTCTCGATGCGCTTGATTTCAAACAAATCATTGCCACCGTATGTGGTGATGACGTCTGCCTTCTTATCTGTGAAAATGCTGAAGAAGCACAGACTTGCTTTGAAATTCTAAAAAAATTTGCGCCACCATTTTTCTTCAATGACTAAAAAATCCCCCGTGATAAATACAATCACGGGGTTCTGTTTTATAACGATATAATTTCTACAATATGCAAAATCAGTGTAAGGATTATAAACTCTCTTTTACTATAGAAAAAATCCCATATAATCTATAATAAACTTGATTTCATGTTGGAAATTACTTCAACCTTAAGAAATTAACTTTCATCACCTTAACGATGAAAAGAGTGATTAAAATGTATTCTCTTTCAATATTCTATTTCCAGTCTCTATACAAGTTCTTCTACTTCTTGTCCCTTTTCTTCAACCTTGACTGGAGCTGGTTCATAAGCTCGGATAATCTGAGCGACAACTGGATGGCGAACCACATCCTTAGCCGAAAAATGAACAAAGTCAATTTGGTGAATGTTCTTAAGTTTTTCTTGGGCATCAATCAAACCGGACTTGACATTACGTGGTAGGTCAATCTGACTGATATCTCCATTGACAATCATTTTAGAATTAAAGCCTAAACGAGTCAAGAACATCTTCATCTGCATGATGGTCGTATTTTGTGCCTCATCTAGAATGACAAAGGCATCGTCCAAGGTCCTCCCACGCATGTAGGCAAGGGGCGCAATTTCGATAATCTCACGTTCCATGAGACGAGTCGTTTGGTCTTTCCCCAGAATCTGATACAGGGCATCATAAACTGGTCGAAGATAGGGATCGACCTTCTCCTTGAGATCTCCCGGAAGAAATCCTAGACTCTCTCCCGCTTCCACTGCTGGTCGAGTGAGGATAATCCGCTTTACTTGCCCGCGTTTAAGGGCAGTTACTGCCAAGGTCACTGCAAGGAAGGTCTTCCCTGTCCCTGCTGGCCCAATTCCAAAGGTCACATCATGCTGTTTGACACTGTCTACATAAAGCTTTTGACCCAAGGTTTTGACACGGATCGGTTTCCCAGTATTGTCTTTGATAATTTCTTCTTCGTAAAGGGCGACAAACTTGTCGATTTCATCGTTTTTGGCCATGCTAATCGCAGTCACTACATCTGGTGTGCCAACCGTCATCCCACGATTAACCAAGACCATCAATGCCTGAATAACCTGACGGGCTTCCTCACAGGCAGCCTCTTCTCCCAAAACCTGGACAATCTCTGTACGAGCATGAATCACCACATCGAGTTCTTCTTCCATCAAACGAAGATGGCGCTCGTTGGATCCAAAAAGATGAAACAAGTCATCTGGATGACTTAGTTGAATGTCTATTGAATGTTCCTTCAAATAAAGAACCTCTCTAATCCGTTTATTTCTTTTTATTATAGCAAAGAGAACAATAAAATACTAGCCTCATCTCATTGTCTCTAGTGTTCTAAGTATTCTTGCCAGATGGCGTCAAAATCTCCTAGGTTAAAAGAGAAGCTGGCATGCTCCTCCAAAAAGCGACTCACCTCATCAAAATCATCCGTATGTTTTGGAAAGGCTGACTCCTCAAAAGCGAGATCTGCCAAAATTGCTTTTGGGCTATTACTTTTAGGATTGCGCTCGGTCATGAGCCAAGTGTAAAATGATTTTCTCAATTCTTTCTCCTATCAAGAGTTTTTTGATGACACTTTTCTGATTCTTGAAAATTACTGGACTTAGCCTCTGAAACGTAGTGGTTTATAAAATCTGTTTTAGCATCTGTATAGGCGTCTCGATTGTGTTCAAATTTTTTCCACAAACTTAGTTTTAATTCCTGATACGCTTGGGCGATATCTGGATGCTGGCAGAGATAATCTCTAAAATAAATCTCGTCATGATCTCCCATCAATCGCAAATGTAGATGAAAAACCTTCTCGGCAAAGCCCTGCTCTGTATAGCCTTTATTTAGCGAAATCCTGTTAGGACTTTCCGACATCACTAGCCAACCATTCTTCACCAATAAATCCCTAACTCTTGCTAAATCCTCTATTCTGTCTACTTCTAATAAAATATCAACGATATTTTTGGCCCAAATATTAGGGATAGCAGTGCTACCGATATGTTCTATTCTTTTAATAACATTTGCACCCAATATTTTTTCAGACTTGTTTTTTCCGATTCATACCAGTCTTTCCACTCTGACTTGTGCTCTACTAGAAAAATAGGAAAAAGTTGCCAGAGTTCCTCTAAACTCATTTCTTCAAGTTTCTTTTTCATGTCTATGAGGCCTAAATCAACTCTGTCCCAAACTGGTCTTGTTTGATTTTACCAGCCTTCATCAAGCCACCGAGCGCTTTCTTGAACTGACCTTTAGAGATACCAAAGGTTGCCTTGATATCGTCAGGAGATGACTTATCATTTAAGGTCATGAAACCGCCATTGCTTTCCAAGTAGGTCAAAATCATCTGAGCATCATTTTCCAACATTTCAAAGGAACGTGGTTTGAGAGAAAGGTTCAAGGTGCGGTCCACTTCACGGAAACCAATGACACGCGCATCTAGCACTTGTCCCAAACGTGGCTCTGCGTAGCGCTCACTTGGGTGAATGAAACCAAGCATGTTATTCTCTGGCAGATAGACAAAGGACCCTGACAGCTTGAGACGGTAAACAATGGCTGGCCAGTTTTGGTTCTGCATGTTGTTGTAAGCAGGACGAGCCAGACGTTGGAAGTCTTCCTGATAAGCCAAGAGGCCCCAGATGCGGTCTTTTTTGTCCACTTCAAGACGGATGTAAAGTTTATCACCCTTCTTAGGCCAGAGTTCCTTGAGCTCAGGGAGGATATCGAGTGACACAACGATTTCCTTATCAGGTAAACCGGTATCGACAAAAACACCCAAGTCCTTACGAATTTCTGTTACGGTTCCCCAACCAAATTGGTCCTGAGTGGCAGTCACTTCTAGAGTGGTCAAGCGGAGTTTTTGCTTCATATCCGTGTAGGCAAAACCTTTGACCGTATCACCTACTGTATGTTGACCTTCTTCCTTAGCAAGAGCATAAGTCTGACCATCCTTTTGCACAAAGTAAAAACGGTCATTTTCATCGATGATGAGTCCAACGATAAAACTTGCAAGATTTGTATTCATATTTCCTTCTTTCGAATAAAACTCAGCCAGCAATGCCAACTGAGTTTTTCTGTTTATTTTTAGACTTCCAAGATTTCTTTTTCTTTGTTGGCAGTCATGTCGTCGATGTGTTTCACAGCGTCGTCTGTTACTTTTTGAATATCTTTTTCAAGAGTCTTCAATTCGTCTTCAGTGATTTCTTTTGCTTTTTCTTGCTTTTTAGCTTCGTCCATAGCGTCGCGACGGATGTTGCGGACAGCCACTTTAGCATTTTCACCGACCTTCTTCACTTCTTTGGCAAGGTCACGACGAGTCTCTTCTGTAAGAGCTGGGATAACCAAGCGGATCACAGAGCCGTCATTAGCTGGTGTAATACCAAGATCAGAAGCATTCAAGGCACGTTCGATATCTTTCAATGAAGACTTGTCAAATGGTGTTACCAACAAGACACGCGCTTCTGGAATGGTAATTGAAGCGATTTGGTTAAGAGGAGTTTCGACTCCATAGTATTCTACGTAGATACGGTCTAGCAAGCTTGCGTTGGCACGACCGGCACGGATTCCACCAAATTCACGAGCAAGTGATTGGTGAGACTGGGTCATTCTCTCTTTAGCTTTTTCTACAATTGCATTAGCCATAATTTTCTTATTCCTTTTCTTCGATATTGTTTGAAACTGTTGTTCCGATATTTTCACCAAATACGACACGTTTGATGTTACCTGGTTGGTTCATGTTGAAGACAACCAAGTCAATGTCGTTATCCATTGAGAGGGTTGAAGCAGTTGAGTCCATGATACGAAGACCTTTGTTGATAACATCACGGTGAGTCAATTCTTCAAACTTAACGGCAGTCTTGTCTTTCTTAGGATCGGCATTGTAAACACCATCGACACCGTTTTTAGCCATAAGGATGGCATCTGCTTCGATTTCAGCTGCACGAAGGGCCGCTGTTGTATCTGTTGAGAAGTAAGGTGAACCAATTCCGGCACCAAAGATAACGATACGGCCTTTTTCAAGATGACGAAGGGCACGTCCACGTACATAAGGCTCTGCAACTTGTTGCATAGAGATAGCTGTTTGAACACGCGTATCTACTCCAACTTGCTGCAATGAATCTGCCATTACAAGAGCATTCATAACGGTCCCAAGCATTCCAGTGTAATCAGCCTGAACGCGGTCCATACCTGCCTCAGCAGCAGGTTCACCACGCCAGAGATTTCCTCCACCAATAACAAGGGCAATTTCGATCCCTAGACTATGAACTTCTTGAATCTCTTTTGCAATTTTTTGAACTGTTTGGATATCAATCCCTACGCCACGTTCACCAGCAAGGGCTTCACCTGATAACTTGATTAAAATACGTTTATACTTGGGGTTCGCCATTTTTACTCTCCTTTTTTCATCCTACCTATTTTATCATAATTTCTAAGATTTTTATAGTACCATGAGCAATTCTTTGAAAAAAATTAGACAGTTAAAAATTCCTCTAAGTCAGCAAGAGCACGCTCTGCAATTTTTTCATAGCGAGCCTTCTTATCACGGATACGCTCGCCTTCTAACTCCTTGATAATCCCAAAGTTGACATTCATCGGTTGGAAGTGTTTGCTGTCCGCATGGGTTATGTAATGAGCTAGACTTCCAATCGCTGTTGTTTCTGGGAAAATAGCTGCGCTTTCTCCCTTGAAGAGACGAGCGGCGTTAATACCTGCAACTAAGCCTGATGCTGCTGACTCGACATAGCCTTCTACACCCGTCATTTGACCTGCAAAGAAGAGATTTGGTTGTTTCTTAGAACGATAAGTTTGCTCAAGAAGACTTGGTGAATCCATGTAAGAATTGCGGTGCATAACCCCATAACGGACAAACTCAGCATTTTCAAGACCTGGAATCATTTGGAAGACACGCTTTTGTTCTCCCCATTTGAGGTGGGTCTGGAAACCGACGATATTGTAGAGGCTACCAGCCGCATTGTCCTGACGAAGTTGAACAACCGCATAAGGGGTTTTAAATTCTCCATCACGAGGGCCTGTGTAGTCATCTGGATACTCCAGACCGACTGGTTTCATAGGGCCATAAAGCATGGTTTTAATACCACGCTTAGCCATGACTTCGATCGGCATACAACCTTCAAAGTACTTTTCTTTTTCGAAAGAATTGAGCGGAGCTTCCTCGGCATTGACCAAGGCTTCATGGAAATCCATAAATTCTTGTTTGGTCATGGGAGCGTTGAGATAAGCGGCTTCTCCCTTGTCATAACGAGATTTGAGATAGACCTTGCTCATATCGATGGTGTTGACGTCGATAATAGGCGCTGCTGCATCGTAGAAATAGAATCCATCCCCATCATTAAGGGCATGAATCTTTTCAGCTAAGGCATCACTGGTCAAAGGACCAGTAGCGACAACTGTAATAACATCTGTTGGCAATTCTGTAATTTCATCACGCACCACTTCGATTAAGGGATGATTTGCTACTTTTTCGGTCACCATTTGGGAGAAACCTTCTCGGTCCACCGCAAGCGCTCCACCTGCCGGAACACGTGTAGCTTCTGCTGATTCCAAGATCACGGATCCTAGGCGACGCATTTCTTCCTTAAGGAGGCCAACAGCATTAGTCAGGGCATCACCACGTAAGGAATTGGAACAAACCAACTCTGCAAAATTGTCTGTTTTGTGCTGAGGTGTTGACTTGACACCACGCATTTCATAGAGTTTAACCGGAATACCACGTTCTGCGATTTGGTAGGCAGCTTCAGACCCCGCTAAACCTGCTCCGATAACATTGATATAAGATTGAGACACGACACTAATACCTCTTTGGGTGGAACCTCAGTCCATATCAAAAAAACACTGGACTGTTTGACACCCACAAATCTTTCTAATTTTTCTTCTACTAGTATAACAAAAAAAGGGAAGAAGGCAAACTTCCCTGTTTAGTCGTTGGATTGTTTCTCTTCCCAATCGTGGTAGGCAGCATAGAGCTGGCTTTTATTCCACTGGTAGAGTTTCGCAACTTCCTTAATGGCTTGATTTTTCTTCATTCCTTGCTGGATACGAGCTTGGATTTCTAAGAACAAGTCTTCCTCATCCTTCTCCTCCACATCCTGACTAGCCCCTTCAACGATGAGAAGGCATTCGCCCTTGAGTGGCGTTTCAGCGATGCTTTCTAGTAGCTCTGAAATCTTTCCTCGTTGGTATTCTTCATAGATTTTAGTCAATTCCCTGACCAAGACTACCGAGCGGTCACCGTAAACTGCTAGCATATTTTCTAACGTATCCGCTACACGGTGGGGCGATTCATAGAAAATCTGAGTTTCTGGATAATCTTTTTTCGAGTCGAAAAATTGCTTTTGCTGGCCTGATTTTCTCGGTAAAAAGCCGTAAAAGATATGTGGTTGTGGCGCCAATCCACTAGCAATCAAGGCAGAAATCCCTGCAGAGGCACCCGGAACTGTGACAACTGCAATCTCTTCCTCGATGGCTGCCTTGACTAAATCATGACCAGGGTCCGAGATGCTAGGCAGACCCGCATCAGAAACCTGAGCAATACTTTGCCCCGCCTTCAGGAAACCAATCAAATCAGGAATTTTTTCCTTGGCATTGTGCTCATGAAAACTGATCTGTTTGGTCGGAATGTCAAAATGCTTGAGTAAGAGACCCGTATTGCGCGTGTCCTCAGCAGCAATCCAGTCCACCTCTTTCAAGGTCTGTATGGCACGAAAGGTCATATCATCTAGATTGCCAATCGGCGTTGCCACTAGGTAAAGCTTGCCATAGGGAGACTGCCCCTTAAAACTTTTTTGAATCTGCATGCCTACTCCCTGTACAACAACTCGTCACAGAACATACATTCCTCGTCCTGTTCTCGGCGTTGTCCATAAAAATCATTACAAACGTGAAACCCGTCTTTATAGATTCGACGGACGCTTTCACGAACATGCTTGGCCTTAACAGGTGTATCTGCTTCTACCTCGCCTAAGCGTTCGCGCAACTTACTATTTTCCAAGCGAAGAGCTGTATTTTCCTCTACTAGGCTCTTGAGATTTTTCTTAATGGCCTCAACATCGGCCAAGGTCACCAATAACTGTTGGGAAAAATCGTCCAGCGCATCAAATAATTCTTTCTTATCCATAAACCAGCCCTTTCCTTTCTTTATTCTTCATTGAGTTTATATTTCTTTCAAGACCAGATATTCCATGGCATTTTGAAAGCTGACATTGGCTTGCCACATTTTTCTAGCTTCTAGCAAATCTTGTAAAATCTGTCGAATCCTTGCTTGCAAGAGATCCTGCCCACAGAGAACTTCGAGGATTCGCAAGACCTGATCCTGTTTTTCCTTGTCATCTGCCAAGTTGGCTAATTTAGCAACTTGGAGATAACTTTCTTTTTTCTTAGTTAATAACCAGGTCAGCAGGCGTTCGCTCTCATCAACCAAGATCCAAAAACTTGCCTGGTTTGCCAGTTTTTCTGCTTCAGCACGCGATTGACTAAACAGGGCTAAAAGAGTCGCTTTTTTCTTAACGAGACCTGCTTGTTCTAATTGATGGATGAGCTTTTCTTCTTGCTTTTTAAAGTGGAAAATCTGTGTCCGACTACGGATGGTCGGTAAAATTTTCTCCTCATCGCTGGTCAAGAAGAAAATGTAAACCTCACTCTGGGGTTCTTCAATGACCTTAAGCAGAGAGTTGGCTGCGTTGGGATGCATTTTCTCCGCCTGCTCGATGATAAAGACCTGTTGCTGGCTTTCAATCCCTGCTTGGGAAAACTGCCCCACCAATTCTCGAATCCGTTCTGTCTTGATGACCTGATTGACTGGCTTAATCAAGGTGACATCGGGAAATTCTTCCTGTTCAATCAGCTTGCAATTTCGGCATTTCTCACACGGCAAAATGCCTACTTTATCCGTACAAAAGAGGCTCTTAGCTAAAAATTGCGCCATTTCCAAACTTCCAAAAAAACCTGAAAAGAGATAGGCATGATTGAGCTGATCTTGTTCTAAGATGCGGACAAAGCGGTCAAACTGGTCTGGCTGCCATGCCTTTAGTTGATCTTGTTTCATTTAGCCAAGCCCATTCTGTCAAACAAGACAGTCTTAGTAGTTTCCACAACTTTGTCCAAAGGGAGACTAGCATCAATCTTGGCAATACGATTTCCTTCTTTTTCCAGAAGAGAAAGGTAGCCTTGACGGACTTTTTTGTGCAAGTCCAAACCTTCCAAGTCCAAACGATTAACCTCGCGATTACTATTAGCTGCTATGCGAGCCAGTCCTTCTTCCACTTCAATGTCAAAATAAAGTGTCAAGTCGGGTTTGAGACCATCTGTTGCAAAGTGATTGAGCCAATCAATAGCATCAATATCCAAGCCACGGCCAAATCCCTGATAAGCAACGGAACTATCGATGAAGCGGTCCATAATGACCAACTTACCAGCTTCAAGAGCAGGCAGAACTTTTTCCACCAAGTGCTGTCTGCGACTAGCGATATAGAGAAGGAGCTCTGTTTTAGGATCCATCTGAGTATGACTTGGATCCAAAATCACTTGACGAATCTTCTCCCCAATCAAGACTCCGCCTGGCTCACGAGTTGTCAGCACCTCTACTCCTTTTTCCTCTAAAATTGGGAGTAAAGCCTCTAAAACACTGGTCTTTCCTGCTCCCTCTGGTCCCTCAAGAGAGACTAAAAATCCTTTTGACATGTCTAACTCATTTCTTTTTTTCTACCTTCTATTCTATCAAAAAAATAGGTTTTTGTGACAATCTTTTTGCGCCTTCTCTATTCAATCGACCATAAAAGAGGCTGGAAGTCATCCAACCTCTTATTTACCTAGTTCTTGTGTTCGTTTATAAGCTTGATGAACTGCGTCCATGACTGTGCCTCTAAAGGCATGTTCTTCCAGACTTGCTACACCAGCGATAGTCGAACCTCCTGGGCTACAAACTTGGTCTTTCAAGACTCCAGGATGCTGTTGGCTTTCGAGAACCATTTGTCCTGCGCCGACTACTGTTTGGGCTGCCATTTTCAAGGCCATTTCTCGTGGCAATCCTGTCTGTACACCCGCATCTGCCAAAGCCTCGATAAAGAGATAGACAAAAGCTGGTCCACAACCTGCGAGACCTGTCGCCGCATCGATTAAGCCATCTCCCAGCTCAACCAAGAGACCGGCCTTGGCTAATAATTGACAAAAGAGTTCACTGTCCTCAGCACAACAGTTTGCTGACATGGCATAACTAATCACTCCTTGGCCGATAGCCACTGGAGTATTGGGCATGATGCGAATGATTCTGTGCTGACTTGGAAGAAGACTAGCCAGTTTTTCCAAAGTCAACCCAGCCGCCATGGAAATCAAAAGAAGACTCTCACGTTTTTCAAGGATGGTCTGGTATTGAGCCAGCAGTTCAGAAAACTGGGCTGGCTTTACCCCTAGAAAAATCACATCTGCTTCTGCAAAAATTTCTTCATTGCTGGAAGCCTGGCCGCCGAAGTTGGCGATGAAAGCATCTACTTTTGCTTGACTACGATTGGCAAGGAGCAGGTCATCACCCGTCTTGGCCTGCCAGACAGCCTTGGCCAAACTAGAACCCATATTTCCCAAGCCGATAAATCCAATCTTCATCTCTTACTCCCTTATCTGTCCGTCACCAGTAACCACATACTTGTAGCTGGTTAATTCCTTCAAGCCCATTGGCCCACGCGCGTGCAGTTTCTGAGTGGAAATCCCCATTTCACATCCAAGTCCGAATTGGCCTCCATCAGTAAAACGCGTTGAAGCATTGACATAAACCGCTGCAGAGTCTACTTGATTTGTAAAGTAAGCCGCAGCTTCAGCATTTTCTGTCACAATGGCATCCGAATGATGGGTACTGTGAGCTTCAATATGCTCAACCGCTTCTTCTAAACTGCTCACGACCTTAACTGCTAAGATATAGTCTAAAAACTCGGTGTCAAAATCTTGAGCCTCAGCTAATCGACCTGAAAGAAACTGACTTGCTTTCTCATCCAAGCGGAATTGAATCGGTTCCAACCCAGATTCCTTACGCTCTGCAACCAGAACTTGCTCCAAGCGAGGAAGGAAATCTGCTGCCTTGTCTTCATGAACCAGCAAAACCTCCATGGCATTGCAGACAGAAGGACGACTGGTTTTAGCATTGTTGATGATAGACAGAGCCTTGTCTTCATCGGCATCCTTGTCCACATAGACATGGACAATACCAGTTCCTGTCTCAATAACAGGCACGATAGCATTCTCAACCACGGCATTAATCAAGCCAGCGCCTCCACGAGGAATGAGAAGGTCTAGATAGCCCTTGGCCTTCATCATGGCATAGCTACTTTCTCGACTGGTATCTTCCACTAGTTGAATCACATCAGGATGAATGGTAGTCGTCTCCAAGCCCTTCTTCAAGGCTGTGACAATAGCATGGGCTGTTTGATAGGCATCCTTACCACTACGAAGAACGACTGCATTTCCACTCTTGAGAGCCAAGGCAGCCGCGTCAGACGTCACATTTGGACGGCTTTCATAGATAATACCGATAACACCCATAGCCACACGTTTCTTGGTAATAAGCAAGCCATTTTCAAGATGACTTGTCTCTAAGACTTCACCAATGGGATCTGGTAAATCAACCACTTCACGAATTCCTCTTGCCATGGCTTGGATTCGACCTGCATCCAAATAAAGACGATCCAGCATGACATCTGAGGTTTTCCCCTTGGCTGCTGCCATATCAAGGGCATTGGCCTGTAAAATCTCCTCAGTAGCTGCCAATAAGTGATCAGCCATGGCTAGTAAGGCTTGGTTTTTCACTGTTTCACTAGCAGTGTTGATTGACTTTTTAACAGCTTGTACCTGTTCAAATTGTTCTTGTGTCCTTACCATTTTTTACCTCTAAAATTCTGTAAAGAGCAGCTGGATTTCAGGAGTGATGGAAATCCAGTCATCACGGTGAATCAAGACTCCCTTGGCTTTTTGAGAACGGAGCATATCTTCTAGGGCTGAGACGCCAAATTGGACACGTCCCTTTCCAAGAGATTGACCTGTTTCTTTATCTGCTACTGTTACAATATCGTGGTAAGAGAAGTTTCCTTCCACTTCTACCACACCCGATAAAAGGAGACTTTTCCCGTTTTTTGAAAGTGCTTCTGCAGCTCCACCATCTACCCAAATCGTTCCCTGACTTTGTGCATAGAAAGCCAGCCATTGTTTCTGAGTACGAAGTCCCTTCTCTTGTGCAACAAAGAAGGAACCATCCCTAGTTTCTTCAGCTGCCTCAATCAAGGCATCTGGTTTCAAGGAGGAGCAGATATAGACTGGTACACCTGACTCCGTCGCAATAGTTGCAGCTTTGATTTTTGTCAGCATACCCCCAGTACCGTTTGACGAACCTGCCCCACCAGCCATATCAATAATCTCACGATTGATAGTCTCGATTTTCTCCAAACGTTTGGCTGTTGGATCTGAGTTGGGATTTCCAGTATAGAGGCCGTCCACATCCGTCAAGAGAACTAAAAGGTCTGCTTGGACCATCGCCGCTACCTGGGCACTTAGAGTGTCATTGTCCCCAACCTTGAGCTCATCAATAACGACACTGTCATTTTCATTGATGATGGGAATTGCACCACGATGAAGCAATACAGACAAGGCCTGATGGGCATTCTTATAGCGACGTTTATCTACAAAATCATCCTGTGTCAGCAAGATTTGTGCAGAAACGATTTGGCGCATGAGGAGGTTGGTTGTATATTCCTCCAACAAAAGTCCCTGACCAACTGCAGCCGAAGCTTGTTTATCTGCAATCTTGGTTGGACGTTTTTTAAAACCCAAAGCTCCAAATCCAGCGGCAACTGCCCCAGATGAAACCAAAATCAACTCATGTCCAGCTTCATGCAACATAGCTAATTGTTGGGTAATTACCTTTACTTTACTTCTTGATAAACTCCCGTCTTCGTTTGTTAAGGAGGAGGTCCCTACCTTAAAGACGATTCGTTTGTACTTCATATTCTCACTCCGATTCTTCATATTTATCCATTATAACATGAATACTTTAAAATAGAAAAGACTTGAAATGAAAAAGGTTGAGACAAGGCATCTCAACTCTTTTATCTATTCTCATTTTTTCGCAATCTTTCCAGAGTTTCTTTAAAAATCTCTGGAATATCTGCTGTAAATTCCAAGGTTTCACCTGTTCTCGGATGAGTAAAACCTAGAGTCTTGGCATGGAGAAATTGCCCATGTCCTTTCAGCGTTTTTCGAGGACCATAGACCTCATCACCAGCGACTGGATGGCCAATATAAGCCATATGAACACGGATCTGGTGGGTACGCCCTGTTTCCAGTTGCAACTCTAGCAAACTATAATCTCCAAAGCGTTCCAAGACTTGAAAACGAGTCACTGCTGGCTTCCCTTTAGCAGTCACTGCCTGTTTCTTACGATCTTTTTCGCTCCGGCCAATCGGCGCTTCAATCACACCACGATCATTGGGAAGATTGCCATGAACAATCGCCCAGTATTTACGTAGAGACTTCTTGTCCTTGAGTTCTTGGGCAAGTGCCAAGTGTGCCTCGTCATTCTTAGCAATCATAAGGAGACCAGACGTATCCTTATCAATACGGTGAACGATACCAGGTCGGAGAACACTATTGATACCTGACAAGTCCTTGATATGGTACATAAGGGCATTGACCAAGGTTCCACTTGTATGACCGGCGCTGGGATGAACCACCATCCCCTGAGGTTTGTTAACAACGGCTACATCCTCATCTTGGTAGATAATCTCGAGCGGCAGATTCTCAGCCACATACTCTAAAACCTCTGGTTCTGGCACATGATAGGTGATGATATCCCCCTCTTGGACAGTGTATTTTGCTTTCTTGGCTTGCCCATTAACCAAAACTTGTCCAGCCTTGATTTGTTCATTAGCGAGACTACGTGACAATTCTGTCAGGTCCGACAGAGTCTTGTCTAGACGTTGTCCACCAGTTTCAATTTTTATTTCCATTTACTTCCTCTTTAAGCATTGCAATCAATAGAACAATCACACCAACTGTTAAATAGCTGTCGGCAACATTGAAAATCGCAAAGTTGATAAAGTCTAGGTGAAACATATCCACCACAAAACCTTGACTCATTCTGTCGATAAAGTTGCCCAGACCTCCCGCGATAATCAGAGTCAGTCCAAAAACCAACCAGAGAGAATCCTCCATGTGTTTATGTAAATACCAAATGGCACCTACCATGACGACCAGTGTAATGACGGCAAATAACCACTGCTGGTCTTGTAACATCGAAAAGGCTGCCCCACGATTTTGCAGATAGGTTAAGCTAACGAGATTGGGGACCCACGAACGCACTTCACCCAGTGGAATCTGTTGGACAACATAATTTTTGACCAACTGATCCAACCCAATCAAAAGCAGTACAATGACTGCCACTATTCCTCTTTTTTTCATGATTTCCTCTTTTGATCAAAATATTCTTGCATGACTTCAACGAAAAGAGTCCCAGCTTGACTAAGCTCCACTTCTTCCCGTTTGACATAGACCATGCGGTTATCTAGATTATCCTTGAGGCGAATGACTGTGATCCCGTTAACACTGTCACTATCTAAAAATCCAGATCCAGTCGCATAAGCATCCGTCCGCTCCAAAATACCATTCAAAGTAGCACGGTCCGTCACATTGAACATCTGTGAGCTCGCGCTGGTGTCGACAAAGTTCTCTGAATAGTAAAGATACTCATCCTTTTCCTGAGTGAAACGAACCGTTGGCAGATCCGCTAGGTCCTCCATGACCAATTCCTCTTTCTGTGCTAAAGGATGCCCTTCACGAAGATAAATGTGAGTCTGGAAAGGAATTAGTTCAATAACTTCCAAGCCTAGTTTTTCAACCCGTTGCATGATACCCTTTTTATTTTGGTTGTTGAGGTAGATAATCCCAATCTCACTGTGTCCTTGGGCAACTTCGTCTAAGATTTGAACTGTAGTAGACTCAAAAATACGAAAGTTCTTATAATCAGGATAACGTTCTGAAAAGGCCGTAATGGTTGGTGGCAAGAAGTCATAGTGCTGGCTGGCAATGGAAAATTCATCCTTTTCTTCCTCAGGATTGGCATACTGATTTTGAAAAACATCAAAGCCTTTGACCAATTCTTGCGCTTTCTCATAAAATTCCATTCCACGACGAGTCAAAAATGTTCCCGAACTCGTCCGACGGAAAATCTTAAAACCTAACTCTTTTTCCAAATCGCGCACAGAAATAGACAGACTTGGCTGACTAACATACATCTTTTCTGCAGCTTCACGGAAAGTACCACTATTGGCAATGGCCACAACATAGCGTAATTGTTGAATGTTCATCTTTTACCCCCAACTTCTCTATCTGTTCATTATACCATATTTCAGAACTTTTCCAAAAAGGAAAAGGAACCTAATGCAATTACAGCTTGACCTAAGGTTTATTATTTAAGAATACAGAACCAGAGGTTCAGCACAAGAGTATATTCTTTGAGAACTTGTTTATTATTATAATATCTTTCAAAGTTATAAACAGTCTCCTAAACGATTTCATTCCAACACCTTAACTGTGCTATGAACCGTACTTTCTATCAAGTCAAGAAACAATTGAACTGGAACCTCAAGAGGACAGGACAAGCTAAGGAAGATTCATCCTCTATTCAAAACGTTTTAAAAGATAAAAGTTGGACTGTGAATAAACTGAATTCTCTCTACTCAAACGCAAACCTAACCACTACTAACAGTCTTATCAAATGTGGCACCTCTATAGTTCAAAACGGTGACAACTTTAAAACTAGAATCCTTACCACTTTAAATAATAAAAGAAGAGAATCAACTTGATCCTCCCCAAATGTTAACTGATATTGATCAACTATAGTTGGCAAAAAACTAATCTTTCATATCTAACTTTTAGTATAGGAATCACTGGCAGTTTGTATTTAAAACATGAGAAACATCAATAGAATGTGAAAGCCAAAGCGCAGGAGATGATACGAAAGAGGGGTAGGTTGCTGGCTTTTCTGGCTATCCAAATATAGGGTTAGTGATAGAAAAATCAAACCAAATGCAATCACCAATCTGACGAAATAGGAAATTTTTAGTATAGCAGCCATCAAAAAAATACCTAATAAGGGATGGTCCAAAAGTGAAAGAGCCAGGGTACCTGCTAATAGAGAGATTAGTGAAAGGACCAATAAACTATACACTATGAAACGAGTCCAACCTGAAACAACTTTCCCTTCTTTTTTCAGTTTTGACATCGTCACGATTACCACAACGAGGTAAACAACAAGTATCATCACATTTTCTCCTAAATCAAAAAATCCTTTACCACATTTTAACCAAATTTGTCTTAAAAATCAATATTGAATCTTGACTTGGCTGACTATTTATAGTACTATACTTCTGTATATACAGATAAATGGAGGTTCTTATGAATATACGAAAAAAAACGCAGTTTATGACCATGACTGCCCTACTCACAGCAATCGCAATTTTGATTCCGATTGTTATGCCTTTTAAAATCGTTATCCCACCGGCTTCTTACACCTTGGGAAGTCATATCCCCATCTTTATCGCCATGTTTCTTTCGCCTTTGATGGCTGCTTTTGTGATTATTGCTTCTAGTCTTGGTTTCCTGATGGCAGGTTATCCGCCTGTTATTGTACTTCGTGCTTTCTCTCACATCGTTTTTGGTATTTTGGGAGCTTTGTACTTAAAGAAATTCCCTGAAACCTTGGATAAACCAAAGGCATCTTGGATTTTTAACTTTGTTTTGGGTGTTGTTCATGCTATCGCTGAAGTGCTAGCTTGTATCATCTTCTATGCTACTTCAGGGACAAATGTTGAAAATATGTTTTATGTTCTCTTCGTCCTAGTTGGTTTTGGTACGATTGTCCATAGTATGGTAGACTATACATTAGCACTAGCTGTCTATAAAGTGCTTCGAAAACGTCACTAAAAGGAAAAACTATGACAAAGGATCGCAAACAAGCTCTTCTCAAACTGTTAAAAGAGGCACCAAAAGCTCTCAATGGTCAAACCTTGGCTGAACACTTTCATGTTACGCGCCAAGTCATTGTACAGGACATCGCTATTCTCCGAGCAGATGGAGCTCCTATCCTATCCACCAATCGTGGTTATATCTACAAAGAAAATGATGCCAGCCCCTACGTTCACAAACTTTTCAAGGTCAAACATGAGATGGAAGAAATCGGGCAGGAACTTCTAGCTATTGTAGATAATGGCGGACGCGTTCAAAACATCTTAATCGATCATCCCGTTTATGGCGAAATTGAAACCCTACTCAAACTCACTTGCCGCCGAGATGTCCAGCACTTTCTGGAACAAGTCGAGAATTCAGACTTTAGACCCCTTTCCGAGTTGACAGACGGTATCCATTACCACCTTGTTGAAGCCGAGACACAACAAGACCTCCACTATATCGAGGAGGCTTTGGATCAGTTAGGTTATTTGGTAAAAGACTAGAAAATTTCTTTCTCCCAGCCGTCCTCTGTACGGTGGCGATAGAAGAACTCTGACTTGTCAGGTGCTTCCATCATCTCCATCAAGGGTAGCATATCATAGGCCAGATCCAAGTTAGGAATCTGGTCTTTTTGCACCCAAGATACTTCTTCAAATCCAAAAAGTTGAGACCTTTTTATATAGAAGAAGTTGTAGCATGCTCTAAAGACTATCCGCTTGATTTTATATCGAAAAGCTTCTCCGTAATTTTTCACACTTTCGTTCCCTTAATTTTACTTTCGAGCAATAAACATACCATATTCTTTAGGAATAATTAACTTACCCTTATGAAAATGTACTTCCAATCTTTTACGAATGACTTTTTCTTCTAGCGAACCTATTTCTGAAATTCCTTTAAAGGATTGGATGTATTTAACTAGGTCATCTATACTAGTTACCTGTAACTCATCATCATAGAGTAATATATCTACAGAGTTAAAGTACCTACTCAGGTAACTTTTGCCATTTTGTAAAGTAAAAGTTTTATTTTCCAAATCTTGATTAACCTCATCTTTAAATAAACTTGCCAAATAATCTACAACTCCATTTTCACCAAATGTAGCACAGTAAAAAATTCCGCCTGTTTTTAAGACTCTATTCACCTCAGAGAGCGCTTTAGGAATATCATTTACATGATGTAGAAGCATATTAGCAATAACAATATCAAACGTTTCATTCTCAAAAGAAATCTTTTGAATATCCATTATTGTATAGTTGACATTGTTCCTATTTCCAATCACTGACCTCGTTGTTTTCACCATATCTTTAGAAAAATCTGTAATAACCAACTGCTTCATTTTATCTATAGAATCTCTATTACTTTTCCACAGTTCTCCTGTACCACATCCCAATTCTAGAACCTTTACTTCATTAGTGATTTGGTAGTTGGAAAATATCCAATTATTAAATCCTAATTTATTTTTTGAATATTTCTTATGTATGTTTACTCTAATATCAAGATTATCTTGTTTTTCATATTGTTCAATTACTTTATCATCCATTTTCTGGTACTTCCTTTCATATTTTAAGATTATACCATAAAATAAAACAATCTCCGATTTCAGAATAGAAGGTGGAGATTGTTCAAAATATAGATAGAAAAGAATAATAAGAAACTTAGAAATATTCAGTTGACTTACACCGCGATACTTAGCCTATATTTCAGTACCTTACTTTAAAAGATAACACATATCAACTAATCATATAACTAAAAAGTTTCTTTCTCCCATCCATCTTCTGTACGATGACGATAGAAGAATTCCGACTTGTCAGGTGCTTCCATCATTTCCATCAAGGGCAACATATCATAGGCCAGATCCAAGTTTGGAATCTGGTCTTTTTGCACCCAAGATACTTCTCCTTCCTCTGAGGATTGGAGACTTCCAGTAAACTCTGTCGCCTTATAACAAAAAACGATGTAGCGCCCACCTGTATCTAAGGGCCAATTTTTAATGCCGACTAGTTGGGGATTCTGAATCGTTAGACCTGTTTCTTCATAAATCTCACGAATGACAGACTCAGCAAAGGCCTCGCCATTCTCAACATGTCCTCCTGGAAACGCATAGCCAGACCAGCGATTGTTTTCAGGAGAGCGATATTGCATGACTACTCGCTTATTTTCTATATCTTCGATTAGACAGATGTTGGTTAAAATGGTTGCTTGGGCACGGGACATAGATTTGCTCGCTTTCTAAGTTATTAAAACATATCTTCGTTGTATTTTACTTCTGACTTCATGATAAAGGGATTGATCAACTCATGATGTTCATAGGTACTATGGACCATAAAACCTCGAACAATGATGATTTTTTTATCTTGGACTTAATGTACTATCGTATTTGCCTACGCATTGTTTAATATATTTATTAAAATGTTTACTTCGAATCCGCGAATCAATATTATCAATCTTGTCTATATTATCCGAAACCTTTTTTTCAAAATTTGCACTATTTTTATTTTTATAGACTACAAAAGATTCTAGAAATTCTGCAATAAGTTTTAATTTATTATAAAATTCATTTAATTGCTGAATATTTAAATCTTCATTGATTAATTCAGGTATTTCTATTTTATCTTTTCTAGAATTTAATTGGGTATCACATTGACCATGAGCTAGGCGATTCCTAATCGTAACAACCTTATCAACTTCCGTTAAAAAATTTGATTTAAAAATGTTGCTAATAGAATGTAAAGTAGTCATTCTCCACTTATCAGAATTTTCTATATGAGAAATAGCAAGTTCAAAAGCTTTCTCCCATTTTTGCTTTATACTTCTTTGATTATTGATTTCCTGCAACTCATATTCACTAAAAGCTTCTATTGAGTTCTCATGTAAAACTTTATAAAGACGTAGCTCAAACCAATTACCAATCAAAAATATATATAATCTTTGAGCTGCCTGTAATTCAATCTCCCAATTATTAATTCTACTATTTTTAGAATTATTTTGTTTATGCCAATATAATTCTCCGATAATTTGATTAGCAGTTCTTTTGACCATTTCTATTTGAACTTCGCACATTTTTATATTTGATTGATAAATCTCGTATAATTCTTGTTTTGTTAAAGGTATTCTACTCATTCTACATCCTCCAATAAAAAAATTCTGCTTCCGAAAAAAATTGAAAATTTACTTCTCCAATTTCTTTCGGAAGCAGGATTCGAACCTGCTATATTCCAAGAAAACTTGGCGTGTTTCCAATTCACACCATTTCCGCTAAAACTAATATAACATAACTTAAAATATTATTCAACTATTTTTCTTACAAAATTAACTATCTTATAATTCTGGATTTTTAAAGATTCACTACTACCTTAACGATAACCTTTAACACCATAGTAGTTAGAAATTTCATATAAAATACATCTGGTAAGTCTGCATTACATATTTTAAGCTCACTAAATTCTCTCAAGCCACCTTCAGCTTTAATTTTTTCTATACTCAACGATAAGGAATTTTTGAACTTTCTATTTCTATATCAGGATCAACAAGTTTCAAGTATGGAGCTATGTAGTCTGGATCAACCACTTTCGGTCCCAATTTTACTTTCGAATACCTTAAAGGCAAAAGATTAATATATACGAACAATCCATAGCGTCCATCATCCATTGGAGTTAAGTGAATATATTTTCTAAAATCTTCATAGCCAGATTCTTTAAACTTTTTTAAACCTATTTTATGTTCATATGGCTGTCTAGTCGATATTTGTTCCTTTATAAGGGAATCATCAAAATTGATTAAAATACGATACTCACTTTCATATTCATAGTCTGCCACCTTAAAAAGGTAAGATATTTTGGCTAAATTACTAGAAATCTCCGAAACTATCTTTCTCTCACCCTTATTCATCAATTCTGTAATAATTATTTTTAAACTGTGAAGTCTTGTCCCAACGAGAGACTCATCTTCTGTATCATTTTCTAGATAATAAATTTTTACAAATTCTAAAAAATCATGTTCGACAATATTCTGTATATAGTCTATGTTATACTCTACAAATGCTCCTTGGGATTCATCTGCATATTCTTTCCACATTGGTAAACTGTCCGATACAGTAGTCAAAGAAGATAAAAATACATTAGAACTTTGATAATCTATTGAACTTCCCTCTAAACCTAAATATTCATACAAAGCCTGACCTTCCATCGGATCGTTAAGTTGCTTTGAATGCGTTAAACGTAAAAAGGGAGGTTCGAATTCTTTGTCGGCTTTTGTTGCTACAATTAAAAACTTGGTCAAAGTATCAATTTTTGTATAATGGCCATATTTTTCTTGTTTTTTTAAATCATCAATATCAACTGTTAAAGTTGCACGAATCTCATCAATCAAAGTATTCGCAACTTTTTTTAGATTTTGTTTAGAATATCCTTCCAAGTCATTTGAATTTCTTATATTTATGTTCCCTAATCTCCCCCATTTTTCTAATAGCTTAAAGGCTTGCGTTTTAATGATATCCGATTTATTATATCGCATTATATTTTGAATAATATCTTCATAATACTTATTTGTATCTAAACTTTTAGAATCTACCCATGATAAATAAAATTCTATATACAAGTCTTCTATATTATTTTTATGATACTCACTGATTGATACTAAATTTTTTAGTTTAAAATTTTCAAAAAATTCTTCACTTATAACATACTCAGAATAAGAAGAATTATTTTTATAGATACTCATAAGATTCTTACTGACCTTTACTATTGCTAACTGCAAATTACTTGCTTTATAATCAATTTTATATAAAAGAATGAATATCAAAGAAAGTATGAATCCTATAATATCTTCATCAATTCCATCATCTCTTGATTTTTTCATATAACTAATAGCTTCTGCGTACAAACCATCCTGTTTTAAAAAATCTCGATATGCTTTTGTACCTTCAATTTTATCAAAATATTTTATAAGAGAATAAGAATACCAGAAAAAACTTTCTCTTAACAGCTTACTTTCTGAAAAATCTTTGATCTTATCTTTGAGAATTTTTTCTGATTTTTTTAACACTTCCCTATGAGTTGTTATTTCGAATAGTTGATGAAATACAAATAAAATCTCTAAAATTACTGGTAATTTTAATAAACTATCTTTGGGAGATAATTTTAAAAAGTTATTTAAAAGTTTCTTAAGTTCAGATTTTCTTTTCTCTATATCCAATTCTTTCAAACTTTTAATTAGCGAATCAGCATCAATACCTGATTTATAGTCTGATAATATTGTCATATGTCTCCCCCTTATCAATCCAACGCCTTGACTTCCAGCATCATATCACGTATCTGTGCTGCCAGTTCAAAATCAAGTACTTCGACGGCTTCTTGCATTTGTTTTTCCAGTTTCTTGACGAGTTCCTTGCGCTCTTGTTTGTTGAGGCTATTGATATCGACTTCCTTGTCCTCTTCCTTAGCAACTGCCTTGGTTACGGCGATTAGATCACGGATTTCTTTCTTAATGGTTTGAGGTACGATACCATGCTCTTCATTATAAGCCATCTGGATTTTCCGACGACGGGTCGTTTCATCGATGGCACGTTGCATAGACTGAGTCATAGTATCCGCATACATAATAACATGACCTTCACTATTACGGGCAGCACGTCCAATGGTCTGGATGAGGCCACGTTCGTTACGAAGGAAACCTTCCTTATCAGCATCGAGAATGGCAACCAAACTCACTTCAGGAACGTCAATCCCTTCACGAAGAAGGTTAATTCCGACCAAGACATCAAAGACACCCAAACGTAGGTCACGGATAATCTCCGTCCGCTCCAAGGTCTTGATGTCCGAGTGCATGTACTTGACCTTGATGCCCATTTCCTTGAAGTAGTCGGTCAAGTCTTCTGCCATTTTCTTGGTCAAGGTGGTAATAAAGGTTCGTTCATTCTTTTCAACACGGGCATTGATTTCACCTAAGAGATCATCAATCTGTCCCATAGTCGGACGAACTTCCACCTCTGGATCTAGAAGTCCTGTCGGACGAATGATTTGCTCAATCACTGTCTCCGTCTGTTCATTTTCATAGTCGCCTGGTGTCGCTGAAACGTAAACAATCTGATGCACATGACTCTCAAACTCCTCCCGACGGAGAGGACGATTGTCTAAGGCAGACGGCAAACGAAAACCATAATTTACTAACATTTCCTTACGAGAGCGGTCTCCATTGTACATGCCCTTAATCTGCCCCATGGTCATGTGACTTTCATCAATCATAATCAAGAAATCATCTGGGAAGAAGTCGAGCAGCGTATAAGGAGGCTCTCCCTCGCTTCGACCATCCATGTGACGAGAGTAATTCTCAACCCCATTTGTATAACCCATCTCACGCAGCATCTCGATATCATACTCTGTTCGCTGTTTCAAACGTTGGGCCTCCAGCAGTTTGCCTTCCTTCTCAAAGACAGCTAACTGCTCCTCCAACTCCGCTTGAATCTTGGCAATAGCAACCTCCATGTGCTCATCATTGGTCACAAAGTGAGTGGCTGGGAAAATCGCCAAATGATCCACTTCTCCCAATACCTGACCTGTCAAAGCCTCAACTTCACGGATACGGTCAATCTCATCCCCGAAAAACTCAACACGAAAGGCATGTTCATCACGGGAAGCTGGGAAAATCTCCACCACATCCCCACGAACGCGAAATCTTCCCCGTTGGAAATCAATATCATTGCGTTCAAACTGAATATCAACCAAGTCATTCAAGAGTTTATCACGAGAAATTTCAAGACCTGGACGGAGACTCACCACACTGTCAGCATATTCCTTTGGCGAACCCAAACCATAGATGCAAGAGACAGAGGCCACGACAATGACATCATTACGCTCTAAAAGAGCCGAAGTCGCTGAGTGACGGAGCTTGTCAATCTCGTCATTAACAGAGCTGTCCTTTTCAATATAGGTATCACTAGAAGGTACATAGGCCTCTGGTTGGTAATAATCATAGTAGGATACGAAGTACTCAACAGCATTTTCAGGGAAAAATTCCTTAAATTCTCCATAGAGCTGACCAGCCAGAGTCTTATTGTGAGCAATGACCAGAGTTGGTTTATTGACTTTGGAAATGACCTGACTCATGGTATAAGTCTTCCCCGTACCAGTCGCCCCCATGAGTATTTGAGCTTTCTCTCCACCCTCGATATTATCGACCAACTGCTCGATTGCTTGGGGTTGGTCTCCCGATGGTTGGTATTTGGAGACGAGTTTAAATTTGTTATTTACTTTTCTATCTATCATGACCGTTCCTTTCGTTTATATAGTCATTCATTTCTTGGTCTGAGAAAACCTCTCCTCTATCCACGCGAATTCGTATGATTTGGTTCTTTGCAACATATTTTCTGTTCTTTGGCAACTGAAAACCAAGTTTTTTATCGAATTTGATGGCCGTCTCACTATCTTTGAATAGTATCATCAGAACCCGGTATCTTTTTTTATCATCCAATTCGGATCGGTAGTCAAAAAAGTATTCAATCCGCTTCAAAAAATAAAGAAAGGATGATGAACGCTTGATATCGGCTATGGGACTTGACCAATCTTTCATGACAAGGTCGATATCAGATAAGGGAATTTCAAAGGTTTTTCGGCCAAAAAGTTTCCCATAATAGGTGAAGGTCTGCTCATCTACTTCTATCAATTTCTTTGTTTTTCTAAAATTCATGATTCCATCTACCGCTGAAATACCGGTATATAGTGGAAGCAGAAGAAGGAAAAGGAAAAAGATTTTACCAAAATAATTCTCATACCAAAAATCATTTAAAAGGTAAGGAATAATCAAGCACAATGAACTGAGAGAATAAAACAGACCCCATGCAATTTGAACCTTAAGCAGGCCTCTGTCAAACTTAACAATCATCTTTTTCTCCTTTCTAAGTACTCCTTCTATTTTACCATAAAAAGGATAGACTTTCTGTTTCTCAATTTTCAATCTTTGTTATGCTTACGTCACATCTTCTGACATATAAAACACAAAAAGGTTGCCGTAATTTCTGTTTTCTGGTATAATTTGAAAATACCCTGAAAGGAGACTAAAAATGAAGAAAAAAATCCTAGCATGTTTGCTTATTTTATTTCCCATTTTCTCACTAGGAATAGCAAAAGCTGACACTGTTAAATCAAAGTATATTATTGCAAGTGATTCATCTTTTGCACCTTTTGTATTTCAAAATTCAAACAACGAGTACACTGGTATTGACATGGACTTGATTAAAGCTATTGCCAAAGATCAAGGTTTCGAAATTGAGATTACTAACCCAGGGTTTGATGCAGCGATCAGTGCTGTTCAGGCCGGACAAGCAGACGGTATCATCGCTGGTATGTCTGTTACGGACGCTCGTAAAGCCACATTTGATTTCTCTGATTCCTACTACACTGCTAATACGATTCTCGGTGTAAAAGAATCCAGTACCATTGCTTCTTATGAAGATCTCAAGGATAAGACAGTTGGTGTAAAAAACGGAACTGCTTCTCAAACGTTCCTTACTGAAAATCAAAGCAAATACGGCTACAAGATTAAAACTTTTTCAGATGGCTCATCTATGTATGACAGCCTCAACACTGGAGCTATCGATGCCGTGATGGATGATGAGCCCGTTCTCAAATATTCTATCAGCCAAGGGCAAAAATTGAAAACGCCAATCGCTGGAACCCCAATCGGTGAAACAGCCTTTGCCGTTAAGAAAGGCAGCAATCCAGAATTGATCCAGATGTTCAATAAGGGGCTTGCGAACCTCAAAGCTAACGGAGAATTCCAAAAGATTCTTGACAAGTATCTAGCTAGCGGAGCAACAACTACTTCTACAAGTACAGTTGACGAAACGACCATCTGGGGCTTGCTCCAAAACAACTACAAGCAACTCCTTAGTGGACTTGGAATCACACTTGCCTTAGCCCTTATTTCATTTGCGATTGCCATTGTCATAGGTATTATCTTTGGTATGTTTAGCGTTAGCCCATACAAATCTCTTCGTCTTATCTCTGAGATTTTCGTTGACGTTATCCGTGGTATTCCGTTAATGATTCTTGCTGCCTTCATTTTCTGGGGAATTCCAAACTTTATCGAGTCCATCACAGGTCAACAGAGTCCGATTAACGACTTTGTAGCTGGTACTATTGCCCTCTCACTTAATGCGGCAGCTTATATCGCTGAAATTGTTCGTGGTGGGATTCAAGCTGTTCCAGTTGGGCAAATGGAAGCCAGCCGCAGTCTTGGTATCTCTTATGGAAAAACCATGCGTAAGATTATCTTGCCGCAAGCAACTAAATTGATGTTGCCAAACTTTGTCAACCAGTTCGTTATCGCTCTTAAAGATACAACCATCGTATCTGCTATCGGTCTGGTTGAACTTTTCCAAACTGGTAAGATCATCATAGCCCGTAACTACCAAAGTTTCAAGATGTATGCAATCCTTGCTATCTTCTATCTTGTAATTATCACGCTTTTGACTAGACTAGCGAAACGCTTAGAAAAGAGGATTCGTTAATGGCAAAACTAAAAATTGATGTAAATGATTTGCATAAGTATTATGGAAAAAACGAAGTTTTAAAAGGCATTACTACTAAATTCTATGAAGGAGATGTTGTTTGTATCATCGGTCCTTCCGGTTCTGGTAAATCCACTTTCCTTCGCAGCCTCAACCTTCTCGAGGAGGTAACGAGTGGCCACATCACAGTAAATGGTTATGATTTGACTGAAAAATCAACCAATGTCGACCATGTTCGTGAGAACGTAGGAATGGTCTTCCAACACTTCAATCTCTTTCCTCACATGTCCGTCCTAGAGAATATCACTTTTGCACCTATTGAACACAAACGGATGACCAAAGAAGAAGCTGAAAAATTGGGGATGGAGTTGCTTGAAAAGGTTGGACTAGCAGATAAAGCTAATGCCAACCCAGATAGCCTTTCAGGTGGTCAAAAACAACGTGTAGCCATCGCTCGTGGACTTGCCATGAATCCTGATATCATGCTCTTTGATGAGCCAACTTCCGCTCTTGACCCTGAAATGGTTGGAGATGTACTGAATGTTATGAAGGAATTGGCGGAACAAGGCATGACCATGATTATCGTAACCCACGAGATGGGATTTGCTCGTCAGGTAGCCAACCGTGTTATCTTTACGGCTGATGGTGAATTCCTGGAAGATGGAACACCTGATCAAATCTTTGATAATCCACAACACCCTCGTCTAAAAGAATTCTTGGAAAAGGTCTTAAATGTATAAAACAAAACTGTAAGGTTCTCCTTACAGTTTTTTAATTACGTATTGGATTTTTTGATTTTTTTGAAAATTATGATAAAATAAAAACTATGATAATGAGGAAATCTCATCCCTAGTCCAACTAGGAAAAAATATAGAAATTAGGTAGCTAGATGTCATCAAAGGTTATTGTTACAATTTTCGGTGCGAGTGGAGATTTAGCTAAACGCAAACTCTACCCTTCCCTTTTCAGACTCTATAAATCAGGCAATCTCTCTGAGAATTTTGCAGTTATCGGAACAGCTCGTAGACCTTGGAGTAAGGAATATTTTGAATCTGTAGTTGTCGAGTCCATCCTTGATTTGGCAGATAGTACCGAGCAAGCCCAAGAATTTGCTAGCCACTTCTACTATCAAAGCCATGATGTAAATGATACGGAACACTACATTGCTCTACGTCAATTACAAGCTGAACTTAACGAAAAATACCAAGCTGAACACAACAAGCTCTTCTTCTTGTCTATGGCACCTCAGTTCTTTGGAACTATTGCAAAGCACCTCAAATCTGAAAACATTGTAGATGGCAAAGGTTTTGAGCGCTTGATCGTCGAGAAACCATTTGGTACAGACTACGAAACAGCTAGCAAACTCAATGAAGAGCTCCTTGCGGCCTTTGATGAGGAGCAAATCTACCGAATTGACCATTACCTAGGTAAAGAGATGATTCAGAGTATCTTTGCAGTTCGTTTTGCCAACATGATCTTTGAGAATATTTGGAATCGCGAACACATCGATAATGTTCAAATTACCTTTGCAGAGCGCTTGGGTGTTGAAGAACGTGGCGGTTACTATGATCAATCTGGCGCCCTTCGTGATATGGTGCAAAACCATACACTCCAACTTCTCTCTCTTCTAGCCATGGACAAACCAGCTAGCTTTACAAAAGATGAGATTCGTGCTGAGAAGATTAAGGTATTTAAAAACCTCTATCATCCAACTGAGGAAGAATTGAAAGAACAGTTTATCCGTGGTCAATATCGCTCTGGTAAAATCGATGGCATGAAGTACATTTCCTATCGTAGCGAGCCAAATGTCGATCCTGAATCTACAACAGAAACCTTTGCATCTGGTGCCTTCTTTGTAGACAGCGATCGCTTCCGTGGTGTTCCCTTTTTTTTCCGTACAGGGAAACGTCTGACTGAAAAAGGAACTCACGTCAATATCGTCTTTAAGCAAATGGACTCTATCTTTGGAGAACCATTAGCCCCAAATATCTTGACCATCTATATCCAACCAACTGAAGGATTCTCTCTCAGCCTCAATGGGAAACAAGTCGGTGAAGAATTTAACCTGGCACCAAGCTCTCTGGATTACCGTACTGACGCTACTGCTACTGGAGCCTCACCAGATCCGTACGAGAAATTAATCTACGATGTCTTGAACAACAACTCAACCAATTTTAGCCACTGGGATGAGGTAAGTGCTTCTTGGAAATTGATTGACCGTATTGAAGCACTCTGGGCTGAAAACGGTGCACCACTCTACGATTATAAAGCTGGAAGCATGGGACCACAAGCTAGCTTTGACTTACTTGAAAAGTATGGAGCCAAATGGACCTGGCAACCAGATATCGCCTATCGTGAAGATGGCCGTTTAGAATAGCAAAAATATCCTGCAAGTCAATCTTGCAGGATATTTATTTTGTATTAAATCAAGCCCTCTAAAAGACCCTTCATAAAGTTTTCTGAGTTAAATTCCCCTATATCATCAATTTTTTCACCGAAACCAATCAATTTTACAGGGATATTAAGTTCTTCGCGGATAGCCAGAACAACACCACCTCGGGCAGTTCCATCAATCTTAGTCAATACAATACCGGTAACAGGGGTAATTTTCGAAAATTCTTTAGCTTGTACCAAGGCATTCTGTCCAGTTGAAGCATCGAGTGCCAGGAAAGTTTCATGTGGCGCCTCTGGAACGACACGCTTGATAATACGGCCAATCTTTTCCAACTCGGCCATAAGGTTGTCCTTGTTTTGCAGACGACCTGCTGTATCAATCATAAGGATATCAATCCCTTCTGCTACAGCACGTTCCATGCCATCAAAGACCACGCTTGCTGGATCAGCCTTTTCAGGCCCAGTCACAACAGGAACATCCACACGTCGACCCCATTCAGCTAGCTGGGCAACGGCACCCGCACGGAAGGTATCTGCCGCAACCAGCATGACTTTCTTGCCAGCTTGTTTGTAGCGATGAGCTAATTTCCCGATAGAAGTTGTTTTCCCAACACCATTGACTCCGACAAAGAGCATGACTGTTAAACCATCTTGGAAATGGATTTGTTCATCGTAGTTGCCATCCTTCTCATAGAGTTCAACCAATTTCTCGATAATGACACGACGAAGTGCATCAGGTTTCTTAGCGTTTTCTAATTTAGCTTCATAGCGTAGTTCTTCTGTTAAGTTTGAAGCGACCTGCACACCGACGTCGCTCATGATGAGCAGCTCTTCCAATTCTTCGAAGAATTCTTCATCGACAGAACGGAAGTTGGCAAAGAAGGCATTCAAACGAGCACCGAATCCGGTACGGGTTTTCTTGAGACTACGGTCATATTTTTCCTGTACAGTTTCTTCAACCTGAGGAAGTTCTTCTTCTACTACTTCTGATGCTAGTTCTTCTTCAGTTTCTTGGCTCTCTTCTTCTAGAATTTTTTCTGACTCTTGGAATCGTTCCAGTTCATCAGATTCTAGCTCAAGCTCTTCCTGAGTAGTTTCCTCGACTGCTTCTGGTTCAATAACTTCTTCTGTCAAGACCTGAGGAATTTCTTCTTGAGCAAGAGTTTCTTCCACTTTGTCTCTTGTTGTTTCTTCCTGAGAAGTTTCTTCGACAGCCGTTTGGTTTTCTTCAACCTCTTCTGACAAATCAAGATTTTCCAGTGCTTCTTTTACAATATCTTCGATTTTCGGCTCTTCTTTTTTTCCAAATAAACGGTCAAACAATCCCATATTTTACTTCTCCTTTAGCACGTATTCTTCGATAGCCCAGGCAACGGCTTCCTCGTCGTTGGTCATAGGTGTAATCACATTGGCAACTTCCTTAACCGCTGGAACTGCATTTTGCATGGCAACTCCCAGACCTGCCCACTCAATCATAGAAAGGTCATTGGCCTCGTCCCCACAAGCCATGACTTGACTTTGGTCGATTCCCAAGTGTTTAATTAATTTCGCTAAACCTGTTGCTTTGTGGACATTTTTAGGGGACCATTCCAATAGCATTTCACGCGATTTGAAGATTTCATATTGGTCAAACAATTCTGGAGAAATCTGTTGAATCGCTGCATCCAAAGGTTCTTGGGCAAAAGCAGTCACACATTTATTATACGTCATCTGACTAGATAGATCCTCAAAAGCGACTGGCACGAAAGTCAGGGCAGGGTTGAACTTAGCATAGAGACTTTCTTGATCCGACTGGATTTGATAGACTGTTCCTTCTGAAATGGCATCTAACGGAAGTCCGAGTTTTTCAGTTTCCTCGTACAATCGCGCCACATCGTCGATTGAAAAGACTGTTTTATCGAGAATCTCCCCCGTATTTTTCTGCACCAGGCCACCATTAAAGGTGATTGTGTACTCATCTTCCTGACCGTTAGTCCCTAGCTCATGGAGAAAGAAATCCATAGCCTTTAAAGGACGACCCGTTGTCAGTACGACCTTAATGCCGCGGTCACGCGCAGCTTTGAGGACTTCCTTGGTACGATCTGTTAGCTTTTTATCCGTTGTCAGCAAAGTACCGTCCAAATCAAGTGCAATTAATTTAATATTCGCCATTACAAGCCCTCCATACAAGCCATCACTGATTGGTCCTTATGGTGACCAATCACTGCTTCTGCTAATTCTAAAATCTCTGGTCGCGCATTTTCAGGAGCGATTGGGTGCCCCACTACCTGCATCATATGAAGGTCATTGAGATTATCGCCAAACGCCATAACCTGATCCATGGTTAGACCAAGTTTTTCTGCCAACTCAACAATGGCCACACCCTTATCAACATAGTCCAAGACAATATCGATGGATTCAAAACCTGTGGTCATGGCTTTCACACCAGGAACATTTTCGTTGACCCAGGCCTCTCCAGCTTCTATCGTATCTTCTGTAAAGTTAGTGGTGAATTTAAAAATCTCATCCGTGATATCTTCTAAACTTGCTACTTTTTGAATATTTTCATTGTAGTGACGGCTAAACATCAGATAAGTCTCATCCACAGTGTTCAATACATAACAAGCTTTTTTCCCAGTCAGCAGCATTTTTCTTTCATCAAAATAGGGTGATTTCTTTAAAGCTTCAAAAGTGCTCAAGTAAAAATCCCGAGACATAGTGGCCTCATACATATCCTCACCATGAAACTCAACATAGCTCCCATTTTCAGCTATAAAAATCATTTCATCACGCACATCCGCAAACAACTTTTTCAGGGACAGAATACCACGACCCGAAGCCACAGCAAAATAAATCCCCTTTTCCTTGTAGGAAACAAGTAAGTTTTTGAGTCGTTCCATATCAAACCGACCCTCTCCATCTAGAAAGGTTCCATCCATATCAGTTGCTACAAGTTTAATCATAAAATCCTTCGTACTCCAATTGATAAATCTATCCTCTATTATACCATAGATAAACTGAAAAAGGACTAGTACAGTAGGATTTGCTATTGGATAGTAGGTCTTTTCGATAAATGAAATAGAAAGTAATGTTTTTAATTTAACCCAATAGACCAATAAATATTCGTAACACTATCATGAAATAACAAAAAACTGATCAGCCATCTAACTTAAACTCTATACTATCGTAGTTGAAACACAGAAAAACTCTCCTACTAAGAGAATTTTTCTTGATAATTCTTACAAAACAAAAAAGATAAACGGACAATATTTTATAGGTAATCTAGAACTTGAAAAGTCTCTATAATATTTGCAGTAGGCAAATTTCCTATGGAACCTATTTTGTTGTAGAAAAGGAAATTATTGCTAAAACGGACTACGACGCCCCGTCTTGTCCTGATTGCGGAAATCAAATGAAGAAATATGACTTCCAAAAACCTTCCAAAATTCCTTACTTTGAAACAACTGGTATACCTACCAGAATTCTTCTGGAAAAGCGTCGTTTCAAGTACTATCATTGTTCGAAAATGATGGTCGCTGAAACTTCTCTCGTCAAGAAAAATCACCAAATTCCTCGTATTATCAACCAAAAGATTGCTCAGAAGTTGATTGAAAAAACTTCTATGACCGATATTTCTCATCAGCTGGTCATTTCAACTTCAACTTTTATCCGAAAGCTCAATGACTTTCACTTTAAACATGATTTTTCTCGCCTTCCAGAGATTATATATTCGGACTCATTAAGGACAATCTAAAGCAGATTCATCCTCTTTTTCAGACTGTCTTTAAAACCTTTCTTAAGGATAAAGACAAGATTATCAACGCCCTTCAATTACCCTATTCCAACGCAAAATTGGAAGCTACTAATAATTTCATCAAACTTATCAAACAAGATGTCTTTGGTTTTCGGAATTTTGAAAATTTCAAAAACCGTATTTTCATCGCTTTGAACATCAAAAAAGAAAGGACGAATTTCGTCCTTTCTAGATCTTAGCTGACTTCAACTCACTACAGTTGACAAAGAGCTGATTTTTCTGTCTAACTTTTTGGGGGCGGTACAAGCTCCCTTCATTTTAATAAGTTCCTTCTTCACCTTGACTGGTCAGGATAACAGGGCCGTCTTTGGTAATCACGAACTGGTGTTCATATTGGCAAGACAGGCCGCCATCTATAGTCTTATGAGCCCAGCCAGTCTTCATATCTGTATCAATTTCCCAGTCACCAGTATTAATCATGGGTTCAATGGTTAGTACCATTCCTTCACGGAGACGGAGTCCACGGCCTGCAATACCGTAGTTAGGAACCATTGGCTCTTCATGCATTGTTGGACCAACACCATGACCAACCAAATCACGTACGACACCGTAACCGCGACTTTCAGCATATTCTTGAATGGCTGCACCAATATCACCGATACGATTGCCGACAACTGCTTGCTCAATTCCTACATACATAGCTTCCTTGGTCACGTCCATCAGTTTTTTCACTTCTTCAGACGGTGTACCAACCGCATAAGCCCAACATGAGTCAGCTAAACCACCAGTATAACTTTGGGTGTATTTTTTCATTTGTTCAACATTGTTGAAGTTGAGTTTAGATACATTGAGGTCGGATTTGGCAATCGGCCCTCCCAAAACCATATCAACCTTGAGCAAATCTCCATCTTTCAAGATGTAATGACGTGGAAAAGCATGAGCAACTTCGTCATTGAGAGAGCAACAAGTGGCATAGGGGTAATCCATGACAGCACCATCCACACCAATCTGTAAAGGAAGGAAATTTTCCTCTTTACAACGTCGACGAACGTACTCTTCAACTTCCCACATATCCACGCCTGGCTTAATCAAATCACGTAAGCCGATATGGATACTAGCTAGGAAATCACCAGCCTTGTCCATGGCTTCGATTTCACGTGCTGATTTTAAAGTTATCATTTTTTCTCCTAGATTCTAATTGATTTTAACTGTAACGTTTGCTTTTGATACAATCTGATGACCATGATAAATATCATAATCAATAATAGCCGAACGTCTCGTGTGGTGAATAATACGTGCTTGAATCCGCAAAGTATCATCTATCTGAACAGCTTGTAAGAAGTAAATTAGCATCTGCTCAATGATTAAATTGCGTCTGCTATTTGCCACCAAATCCTGTGTCATGTGAGTTAAAATTTCAGCAAGAACACCATTTGCCAAAACTCCGTTCTTCTCAAGCATAAAGGGCTCAACTGTAATCACAACTTCGTCGTGATGATAAGACAACTTTTGACCGATTTGCTCTGAAAAAGTCGGCAAAGCCGAAACCTGAGAGCGACTCATCTTATCCATGACATCTCGTCTCGTTACAACTCCGAGCAAAGTTTGATTGCTTCTCACTACCGGAACCATCTCAAAGTCTTCTGCAATCATTCGTTGACTGACATTGGCAATATTGGTCGCTAATCCTGTCACGAAAATGCTGCGCGTCATCACCTTGTCAATCGTCGTGCTAGGGGATTTGTCCCCTGCGTCACGCATGGTAACAACCCCAACAACCACTTGGTGCTGATTAATGACTGGGAAACGACTACTTCTGTTCTTACGGACCAAGTCTAGATAGTCTTTTACTGTATCCGTTTCTCTCAAAAAACCATACTCATGACTAGGACGATAGAGCTTTTCAACTGTTAAAATATCTGTCTTAATCTGCACATTTGACAAGGCTCTGTTGATCATGGTCGCAACTGTAAAGGTATCATGCTTGCTTCGTAAAACAGGAATTCCTTTCTGATTAGCAAGTTTCAGTACATCCTCGTGCACATGAAATCCACCGGTTACGAGGACCGCATTTTCATTTTCCAAAGCCAGAAGTTGAATACGAGTACGGTCTCCGACGATTAATAAACCACCATCATTCAGATAGGACAAGATATTCTGCTCTGTCATAGCCCCAATGGAGAATTTGCTAAACTCTCTCTCAAGCCCTTCCTGACCAGCTAAAACTTCAGAGGAGGTGACTTCAGCAATTTCAGCATAGGTTAGTCTCTCAATAGCCACTTTCTGAGATTTAACACGAATGGTTCCACTACGAGGACGGGTTTCTACAATTCCACGATTTTCAGCTTCTTTGATAGCTCGGTAGGCTGTTCCATCACTAACACCTAGGTGATTGGAAATGCTACGAACGCTGACACGTTTTCCTATTGGCAACTCTTCCAGATAACTTAAGATTTCCTGGTGTTTACTCATTGAATTCTCCTTTTATGTATCGAAATTCAAGATAGTCCCTCATTTTTCGTGTATAGCGATCGCTCCCCTTAAACTGTCGTACGAGGCTAAAGCCCGATTTTAAGGCTACTTTTTGACTAGCTTGATTCTCCAGATGGGTGATGATGGATAATTGTTTTAAACCAAATTCTTCAAAAGAAAGTTGACAAAGCCTGGTAACAGCCTCTGTCATAAAACCTTGTGACCAAGAATCCTTCCTTAAGAAATATCCAATTTCTGCTTCTTTTTTGATTTCATCAATCTTTTCAAATTTAATGGAGCCAATCATTTCCTGATTGTCTTGCTTACAGATTGCCCAAACACCTAGAGGATTCTTCATAAAATAGTTAGCAAGTGCGTACTGACTTTCTTCCAAACTTGCTTGACTGGGAAAAATAAACTGCAAATTTTCAGGATTAGAAGCAATTTCATAAAAAGCTTTGCTGTCACTAAAAAAGAAAGGACGCAAATACAAGCGCTCCGTTTCAAAGAAAGAAAACATTGCTAATTTGGTCCAAATATTCATAATCACCTCAACGGTTTAGTCTTCGACGAGTGTAATATCCGCTCCAAGACTACGTAATTTTTCAATAATATCTGAGTAGCCACGAAGGATAAACTCAATATTTGTAATTTCAGTCTGGCCTTGAGCCATCAAACCAGCGATGACAAGTGCAGCACCAGCACGAAGATCTGTAGCTTTCACCTTGGCACCATGTAGAGTTCGCCCACCAGTGTAGAAAATATGGTCATTTGTAGTCGTAATATCCGCATCCATTTTTGCTAACTCAAAAACATGATTGACACGTTTTTCGTAAATGGTATCAATAATGGTACCACGACCTTGGGCAGTTAGTAAAAGTGGTGTGATTGGTTGTTGCAAATCGGTTGCAAACCCTGGATAGGGAGCTGTTTTGATATTAATAGCCTTCAAATCAGACTGTTCTTCAACGAAGATACTATCCTCAGAGACTGTCATGCGAACGCCCATTTCTTCTAGTTTAGCGATAAAGCCTTCTAAATGCTCATAGAGAACATTGTTAATACGAATTCCTTTACCAACCGCTGCAGCAAGTGAAATATAGGTTCCAGCTTCGATACGGTCTGGAATAACTTGATGACGTGTTCCATGAAGTTTCTCAACACCATCAATAATGATAATATCAGTCCCCGCGCCACGAATGTGGGCTCCCATGTTGTTCAAAAGGGTAGCAACATCAATAATTTCCGGTTCACGAGCCGCATTTTCAATGACAGTACGTCCCTTAGCTTTTACTGCAGCAATCATGGTGTTAATCGTTGCACCAACGCTGACGGTATCCATGTAAATACTTGCGCCATGAAGCCCCGTACCTTGGGCAGATAAATTCATATTATCTCCCTCATAGCTGACCTTAGCACCCATGGCTTCAAAAGCTTTGAGGTGAAGGTCAATCGGACGAGGTCCCAAATCACATCCACCAGGAAGTCCAACTGTAGCTTCACCAAAGCGACCTAACAGACTTCCATAGAAATAATAAGATGCACGAAGGCTATTGATCTTACCATAAGGCATAGGAATATTTTGAACGCATCTAGGATCAATCTCCAAAACATCATCGTAACGTTTTACTTTCGCTCCCATGATTTCCATAATTTCGACAAGACTAGCAACGTCTGAAATATCTGGGACACAATCCAAGGTGACGATATCATCTGCCAGTATAATAGCAGGAATTAATGCTACAACACTATTTTTAGCACCACTAATGGTGATCTCACCTTGCAATGGAAGTCCACCATTTATGACAATTTTTCTCATGTTATACTCTTTCAAAATTTACTAAAAAGGTCTTTACATTTTATTATACCATAGTTCTCTTATTTTTCCCATTCCTGTTCATTAAAATTAGTCTTCATTTTATCTTCTATAGTCCATTCTGCAATAACCACTTCTCAAACGAATAGTGATATTACATGTCAAACACCTTTCTTTTATTGTATCATTACATCACATTTCTGTTATTAATTCACTTCTATTTGACAAAAAATCTTCTCGCTCTATTTAAAATGAAGGTCTATCCTTAAGTCAGTTGGAAGATTCAATTTTAAAGGCTGAGTATCTAACCTCATCATAAAACTTTCACAGATTCTTAAAACTTAATTTTTTTTTAATCTAATAAGTTAATCTATTCTAAAGCTCGGATCTCTTAAGCTCTGCACACTGGCATTGATAATTGCTCCGATAATTAAAATCTTAGCAATGAGAATAAACCAGAACATCATGACTACCACGATGATGGAACTGAAAAAACGGACATCCACTAGGTGATTGACATAGTTGTTAAAATAAACAGAAAAGATATTCAATAAAAAGATAAGAGTCAGCAAGACAAAGACGCTGCCTGGTAAAACATAACGGATTCGAGGTGTTTTTACTTTTGGAAGGAAGTAATAAATCATAACCAGAATGGCAAAGATCAAAGCATAGACTAGAGGGCCTGTAAAGTCTTGCAGGTAAGAGAACAGCGGACTGTCTGATTGCCAGTAAGTTTTGAGGAGGTTGAGCAACATACGACCAAACATACTCAAAAACAAGGCCAAGGCAAAAAGAATCTGCAATCCAAAACTAACAAGTAGACTCATCAACTGATGGGAGATAATTCCTCGACTCTTGGTCACCCCATAGGCTTTGTTAAAAGCTTTTTGAAGGAAATCCATTGATTTCGAAAAGGTCCAGAGTGCAGATAAAACGGCAAAACTCAACAAACCAGTTGATGGTTGAGTCAGAACTTCTCGGACAATCTTGGCGACCACATCATACACCGTATCGGGCAAAAATTCCTTGATCGTCAGTAAGAAATTTGAGACCGGAATCTGAAAATAAGGCAAAATATTGACCATTATCATTAGCAAAGGAAAGATTGAAATCAACCAATAGTAGGCAACCGCAACACTGGTCAACTCGCTATCAGATGCTTGATAATAATGCAAAAAAGCTTTCAATAAGGGCCTGTCCATCAGCTCTTTCCACCACTTTTTCATGTCCCATCCTCCGTCATTTTCTTCATCATCTAAGTTCTTCTGATTAAATCTACCATATCATAAGGTAAAGTATTTGCAGCCTCTTTCAGAGAATAATTCTCTAAATTATTCACATTTTGGCGTAGTTTTTTGGCATACTTGGCTGTTATCAGTTTAGCTTCTTCGTATTCAAAGATTGTCTTACGTTCGAGATAGTAGCCTCGTAGCATTTCATCGATATTGTTTGGCTTGATGCGATTGATAACCCGCTCAACAAAGGCACCACTTCCGATAATGGCCGTCTCGCGTAGACGAGACTCTTGCATAAAGCTAATCAGAGAACTCTTGTAAACCCCTTTGAGGTTTTCCAAACTCTCGATAATCAGCTCTGTATTTTCCAAATACAACTCTGAAATCTGATCATAGTCAACTGCTAGTAGTTTACGAGATTCTTCATTCATCCAACTACGGAAAGTTTTGCCAAAGGTAAACATTTCATGGAGTAGAAAGCGCAGTATCCGTAAAGAAACTAGGAAGTAATAAGTCACTCTAGAAGCGAAATTCCGATTGATACTCTGCTCCATGTTTTTTAGGTAACGTTGGTAAACTCGATAGCCACGCTCACTGATTCTATTTTCTTCGTAGGCTTGCTCCAAACCGTCACTCTCAATACTCAAGATAAGAAGCTTGAGGGACTCCCAGTCCTCTTGGACTCTCTTATTTTCCAGACTAAGGATGAGGTTTTCAATCCGACCATGATAATTATCAATAGCTGCATAAAGAGGAAGTTTATTCTTGTGATGGTCCAGTTCTTTTTCTAATTCTGCAGCTACATCATTCAAAATCGCAATATGCATCAAATGATCCTTGCTTTCCTCTTGTTCCTCAGATAAGTGAGGGAGGACTAATAAACCTGTTAAAAAACTTAACAATGTAACGCCTGCTACTAGGAAGAGTAACAGAGGATATTCCTGCTCCAAATGACTTGGTATGAGGAGAATAGTCGCGATAGATACTGTCCCTTTGACACCAGAGAAGGTCAAAAGAAGCATATCTTTCATGTACTTATGAATTTTTTTCTTAAGTCGACGCGTCCTCACAAAGTAAAAACCAGCAATCATGACAAAGCGGATCGCAAAGAGCAAGAAGGTCAGCACGACAACTGAAAGCAGTAAAAGAAGGGGATTGTAGAGAGAATTAGACAAAATTGGCTCCGCTATCAACTCTAATTCCATTCCCAAGAGAACAAAGACTGATCCGTTTAGCATAAAGGTCACGGTGTGCCAGACGGTCTCCGTCACGGTGTCTACTTGAGCCTCAAGGAGCGTAATTTTCTTAAAGCGGCTGGCCTTCAAAATACCTGCAACCACTACAGCGATAATCCCTGAAACATGAAACTCTTCTGCGATAAAAAAAGTCATGAGTGGCAAACTTAGCTCTAGCAATAGTTCACTGGCTATATCTATCGCTCGCACATTCAGTAAAAAACTATGCAAAAAACGATTGACCATAGCCGTCACAAAACCGACTACAAAACCACCAAGGATAGAAAGTGCTAGGGAAGTCCCAGCTTGGCTGAGAGAAAAGGTTCCTGTTGTCCAAGCAGCCAGAGCCATCTGAAAGGCAACCAAACCAGAAGCGTCATTTAAGAGTCCTTCCCCTTTTAGGATATTAGAAACCCGTTTGGGAAAACGAAAACGCTCAGAAAGAGACGCAAAGGCAACCAAATCTGTTGGCCCAAGTGCCGCTCCAACTGCTAAACAGGCCGCCAAAGGAAGAGTCACCCAAAGGAAGTGAGCCATGCCCCCCAAGCTTAAAGTCGAGATAAAAATCACAGGAAAAATCAGAAAGACGACAATCCGCCAATGCTTCAAAATGGACGTAATATCCGCTTCTTCTGCCTCTCGGAAAAGTAAGGGGCCAATAACCATGGCCAGAAACAGCTCTGTATTGAGATGAAAGTCAGCATCGGGAACAAATAATCCAATCCCAATCCCCAAAAGAATTTGCACAAGAGGAAGGGGCAAGAAAGGCAGGAGTTTATTGGTTGTAGTTGAAATGATTAAGACAAATAAAAATAGAATCAAGTAAATGAGTAATTCCATACAATTCCTCCTTAATCTTTTTTACAACAAGATTCAAAAATCTCCTTTTGCTCTTGGATTTTCTGATCAATCTTAGAACAGTCTTTGTGCTCAATTTTTTTCTGGCACCGTTCCATTTCAAGAGCCACTAATTTTTTCTTAATTTTAAGCATTTTCTTGCTCATATGTGCTTCGTCGAGCACCCCGACTGCTCGCTCGTGATGCGTTGACTCAACAAAATTTTGGCGCATTGCCTCTAACTTCTCACGTAGGTATTGCTTATCCATGTCTATATCTTTCTAATTTCTCAATCATAACTAAAAACGGTGGATTGTTAACTTGGTTGAGAGTCCGATAAATGGCAGCTGTATACTCTTGTTGGTTCAACTGGCTAACAAAATCCAATACAGCATCCCTCTCAGTATCTCCTCCTTCATGACCATAGTAGATCATGATAGCAATCCGTCCCCCCTTGACAAGCAAATGGCATAGCTTCTCTAATGCTTCGATAGTAGTCTGAGGTTGGGTGATGACGGATTTGTCAGCAGAAGGCAGATAACCCAGATTAAAAATCCCTGCCTTAGCTTCTGTCACAAACTGGTCTAGTGTCTCATGACCTTGCAAGATTAACTGGACATTTGTCATTCCAGCCTGATCCAAACGCTCTTGGGTTTTCTCCAAAGCCTGCTCCTGGATATCAAAGGCATAGACTTGCTTGGCTAACTTGGCTAGAAAAAGGGTATCATGGCCATTGCCCATGGTCGCATCCACTACGATATCATCCTGAGTCACAACTTCCGCCAAAAAATCATGTGCCATCTCAAGTGGTCTTTTCATTTTTAAACTCCTGTTTTACAGCCTTGCATCCTTGCACACTTCCACGACGTCGCATCTCAGTTTCAATAGCATTTAGCACTTCCCATTTATTGAGGCTCCACATAGGGCCAATCAGCATATCTCTAGGCGCATCTCCCGTGATTCGGTGAATGACGATATGCTTGGGGATGATTTCCAGTTGATCACAAATGACCTTGACATACTCATCCTGACTCATCAGTTGCAAGCGTCCCTCATGGTAATCTCGCTGCATCCGTGTATTGGTCATGAGGTGAAGCAAGTGCAGTTTAATTCCTTGAATATCATTATCTGTGACACAGCGACGAACATTTTCAACCATCATCTCATGAGTTTCCCCAGGCAGCCCGTTGATCAAATGGGAAACAATCTCAATCTTGGGATATTTCCTCAAGCGCTTGACCGTTTCCACGTACAATTCATAAGAATGGGCACGGTTAATCAGGTCAGAGGTTGCTTCATAAGTGGTCTGCAGGCCCAATTCTACCGTCACATGCATACGCTCCGACAACTCAGCCAAATATTCGATGGTTTCATCGGGTAAACAGTCTGGCCGTGTTCCGATATTGATCCCTACTACACCTGGCTCGTTGATAGCCTGCTCATATCGCTCCCGAATCACTTCCACCTTTTCATGGGTGTTGGTAAAGTTTTGGAAATAAACTAGATACTTTTTAACGTCTGGCCACTTGCGGTGCATAAAGTCAATTTCCTTATAAAATTGCTCACGGATAGGGGCATCCGGTGCCACGATGGCATCTCCAGAACCAGAAACCGTACAAAAGGTACAGCCCCCATGAGCCACAGTTCCATCGCGATTTGGACAGTCAAACCCCGCATCGATAGGAACTTTAAAAGTCTTTTCTCCAAAAAGTTTTCGATAATAATCATTCAAGGTATTGTAAGATTTCATAACTTTCATTATAACAAAAAACACCCACAATCTCAAAAGCTTGACTTTCCTATAAATTCCCTTGTTTCCCATTTCCTTTAGCGTTTTTTTATGATACAATATGGGTATGATTTTAATGAAAATAGCAGCTACTTTATTGTTGGTATTAACCCTCGTGGTCTCCATCATTGTAACAAAACTTTTTAAAGTGAAAAAAATAGGACTGAACTTTGCGGATCTAGCTTTTCCACTTTTGGTATTTGAGTATTACCTTATCACTGCTAAAGCCTTTACCCACAACTTTTTACCGCGACTTGGTGTCGCACTTTCTCTCCTAGCCATCCTCCTTGTAGTCTTTTTTCTCATCAAAAAACGAAGTTTTTATTACCCTAAATTTACCAAATTCTTCTGGAGAGCCGGTTTTCTCCTTACCTTAGTCCTCTATATCGCTATGATTGTAGAGTTAATCTTGCTAACATGATTTCTCAAATCTCATCATCCTGTTCCTCGTATAGCCACTAGGAAATTATTTCCCTAGTGGCCGTGCGAGGAATTTTCGTATATCCCCAAAACAATAATACCCGCTTTCTCGTCCATTTATGAAGACTTTCAAATAAAATAATCCTAGAAACTCTTCTCGTTTCTTCACACAAAAAAGAGAGGACTCATCATCCTCTCTAAAATCCATTTTTCACCTAATATAAGGTATCTTACAATTAAAAGATAGCTCTATATTGCTCCAAACTAGCCTGATTAGCAGCCTGTTTCTGTCTAGCAAGTGCTGCCTCCATCTCTGATGAGTAGGCAAGGACACTTTGAATCTTATCCACCATGCCTGAAACATTTTCTGGCGAATAAATGTGATCATCCGCAATAAATCGACGACTATGACAAGTATTTGTGAAACTGAGAATCAGCATGTTGTTCTCAAAAGCTGTGCGACAAGCATTGAGTATTTCATCGCTGATATTGATATCTAGATACAAGTCACATCTCTCAAAAAGCTCTGTAACCTTGCCCGGACGAATATTTGGATAGAGCGAAACATTTACGAAATGATTTAGTGCCATTAAATGGCTGGACATTTCTGTAATCGCTCCAATATGAAAATGAACACTTGGTAACTTGGCCACAAGCTCTTCAATCTTCTCAAGCTGATCGCTATTGGTCAAAATCAGAGCTTCCGGATTCATGTTATTAAGGCGTTGGTAATCATAAATATAACCAAGATTGTGGAAATAACTTTTTTCTTCAGGAGCCACCAAGTTTTGAATTTTTTCATATACCTGCTTGTCTTGGACAACAATACGAACATTTCGATCATTCAGCTTCATAGCCGCTACCATATTACCTGGTAACTCTTCTCCGATAGGCTCTTGCCAGAAAAGAACATCCTCTGCACGACCATTTTTAGGAGAAAGAGAATAGGCCACCAAGAAAGGAGTTGATAGCGAATTATAAATAATACGATCTGTATCATATCCACGATATTGCAGATAAAAGACGACAAATTCTTGTTTGGATTTAAAGATATGACGCTTTCCTTCAAGTGTCAAGATGATATCACCAGTCAGATGATTTTCCATAATCACCACGACATTGCTCTGGTCAAAATAACGAGTATGGGTCGGACGTTGTGTCTGGTCGTAGGTTATTTGTGCAAAAAGCCGTCCTTTGCGATTGTAGATATCTGCTGCTCGGACTTGCCCCTCTGTATCCAGCCATTCGACAGCCCGCACACGTCTTTCATGCGTTGGTTGGCGATAGAAAATATTGGCACGCTTCTTGCCCATATCCAAGATTTCCCCATTTACATTGCTGGAGCGAATCTCCCATAGGTGCGGTTTGGGGACAAGATTAAAATAAATCGGCCGGCCTTCCGGTGTATCCAAATCTCCCGTGAAATAACTGTAAGGAGACTCGACATCTGGTGAAAGATAGCCATCGTCTTGTACAACAACAACAGGACAATCAAGTCCTGTTGCTTTTAATGAACGTAATAAATCAAAACTTGCTTGATCATAGCGGTCAAACAAACAAATCATAGTGGTTATGCCTTTCTTTCTGAATCCTACTTAGTTGGTCTGAGCCGATCGAACTAGGTCAGACCAGCGCTGGGCAATATGCTCATCAAGGTAAGGCTCAGCTACCTCATAGGATACACGGGACAAATCTTCCTGAGAATGTTGAGTTAATAGCTGAACAATCTTTTCTGCGTACTCTGTCGTCATGGCATCTAGATCATCTGGACGAGCCTTAGGAATCAGGTAGCCATTTTCTCCATCGCGGATAAAGGTCGGATTGCCATAACGAACATCAAAGCCAATGATGGGCAGGCCAGAACCAACTGCTTCTAACAAAGTCAGACCAAACCCTTCACTTGTAGATGCCGTTAGATAAGCGGAATAATTTTTGTAAATATCCGCCATATGATGATGCCCCATCAGTCGAATATACTCTTCTGCTTGCAGATCCGCAATCAGCTTCCGCAGCATAGCTTCCTCACCACCGGTGCCATAAATATCAAAGGTGATTTCCGGTAGCTTCTCATGCGCCTTCACCACAGAATGAATCAGCCAATCAATATGCTTTTCACTGGCCAAACGAGAAGCTGTCATCAAACCAAAAGGTTTACGCTGACCTTCTGGTTGACGCAGCCGATCCAAGCTGCCCACAGGAATAGTTAAAATATTCTTCGGTTTGATGTCGGTATATTGAGCAAACTGCTCTTTCAGCAGCTCTGTTTGAGCATCCGTCGAGTTGATGATGTAGTCCACTTCTTCTGCGTATTCAAATTGATACTCGTAGTAATTATTCCATAAGATATACTCTTTTTCTGCGGGATTTTCACTGAAGTGGTCTGCATGAACGATGACAGCTAGTTTGGCAGCCCCCTTATTAGCGAAGATTGGCTGGCCAATATCTGTCTCTCGGTCTAGAATCAGTAAATCCTTGTCTGTTAACTTCAAACTTCTCATGAAATGAGCAACAAACTCCTGCTTGGAGTAGAAGACCTGATCTGGAAAACGATAAACTTGCGTTTCTTGCTTACCGTCTACTTCATCGATAATCTCTTCGTAAGCCACACTACCATCTTCATTGAGCCAAGTCCGTTGGTAGAGACGAGCCCGACCATCTACAGGACTATAGTATTCAATAAAGTTTTTGGTATAAGTATAATATTCTTTCTGAATGAGACAGCCACGCGAAACAATCTCTGCCCGCTCAATCAGTTCATTATCCATATCGCAAGAATAGCACGTTACGAAATCATTATCTCCAAACATGACTCGAAAGGTCTTATTCTCAGGATTACGGACGATTTCTAGAGGTTCTCTATCAAAACTAGCTAAAACATGTGCTAGAGTATAGGTTGTTGGAGCAATCTTAACATCTGTAAAATACTGATAGAGCCAAATAACCTCCGAATCCTCAAAGCCGATGTTCTTCGTCAAATGTTCAATATTATCGGCTGAAATAAAATCCATAAAGATGAATTTTGCATCTAAGCCCACGCTGCGAAGCAATTTTGCACGATAAATTTGTGCATACTCAACCCCGCTACTTGCCCAACCTATTCCTAAGTTGATGTTATATATCGTCATAAACCATATCCCTCTTATAAAAAGATATCCTCTTCAACTCTTGAAAGATGCTTGGTATTCTCCACTGCTTGTTCTTCTTTGCTATTGTCTTCCTTGATATTATCTTCTTTAACTATATCTTTGTCAGAAGATATAAAATAATTAACAGGAGTTGAGTTATCTGTACCTGTCTTGGCAACAATATTCTCAATTTTTACAACTTCGATTTGAGATACGGAAGTGTTTGGTGTCTCTTCTTTTTTCTCAAACAAGCTCTGGTTTTCTTGTTCATTAGGTGTAGCTTCGTTATCAACTTCAAAAGAGTCATCAATCGGAGTGATCACTTCACTCTCTTCATTTAAGTTTTCATCATCAAGAAAATCATCAACCTGATTTAGAAGATTTTTTATTTTTTCCCTTTGTAATTGATAAAGTCTTTCAGCTTCTATGCGTTTTTTTGTCAAGATATCAATCTCTTCCAGAATAGATTCGCGTATATCCAGATAATCCTTTTGCGCTTTTTCTAAAACTTCTTTTGCTTCTTGCTCAGCGCTTTTGTGTGCTGAGATAATAAGTGATTTTGCATAAGCAACAGCCTCACCTATCTCTTTTTCCTTATCTCTCATAGAGTCTAGTTTTTTACGCAATGATTCGATTTTATCATTTTTTTTCTGAATCTCATTGTAGAAACCTTCCTCTAAAGATTCGATAGTATCGTCAACTTCTTTAGCACGATAATAACCGAACAATGTTTTTTTTAGCTTCATTTTGCTCCCTCTATTCTTCGTTTATCTATATATACCTTGATACTCATTGTAGCATAAAATAGCACGTATTGCCATTATTTTCTAACTCTCCGACGCTAAATAACATTACAAAATTTGATACTCTATAATCGCTTCTTTATCGATGAATAATATCAACTAAATCAACGAAAATTTATAAAATAATATATACTAAAAATACGATGCTACTTTATATAGTTCAACTCAAACAAACGAATTAAAAGTAAACTAAAAAATTTAGCTCTGTGCAATTTAGAACTAAATTTTTTACTTAAAAGCTATCTAACATTTTGGAAACGGTACACCAGGCGATTTCTTCTTGAGTGCCTAGTACGAAAAATCTCCACAAAAACAATAGAGTCTCTAAGTCTTTTGATGCTAACTAGAGTATTCTTAGAGTGCCAAATCAACGATAATTAAAAATTTCTATCCTTTAGTCAAACTCCTCATTTCATTTTAGAAAGTGGAGGAGATTACTAATCAGCATATTGATCTTATATAATTGTGTCTTTACATGGTTATGTGAAATTAGAAATGGTGGCTTAGAGATAAATCTTTCAAAATCATTTCTATAAACAATGTTATAAAATGTTACAAAACAATTATTCCATCTCTTCCGAGAGAGATGGATTCCTCCTTTAAAAACTCAATGTTTGAGTCATAAGTTTCCACTACTCTTCTATAAATTGAATCATATAATCCTGTAATTTCAGACCTATTCTGTAACTTATTAAATACAAATTCATTCAAACCAACAGTATAGCCTTCAAAATCTACAAGATGATATTTTATACCATTTACAACTCTGACATGACTTTCTCCAGACTGTAAAAGTAACATGATGTTTTGATAGTATGCCTGTATTGCTAAATTAGCATCAAAATTATACACTAAATCACCCGTATATTTAGGGTCAATATCACAAAAATGTAACTCTCCTTTTTTAAAATAAGAACCTGTTATATGTCTCTCAAAGGTTGATATTGTATGTGAAGCATTAGAAGTTATAAAGTTAATTGAATTGATTGCATTTAGTTGTTTTTTTGCATTAGAAATGACATCTTTTCCTAATTTGCTTTTAACTGTCCCCTTCGCCTCAAGTAGAACAGGAGAATTGTTAGAACCATTTTTAAAACCAAAAAAATCAGGAATATTATTATAACCTTTGTATCGAGTTATGTTTGTAATAATTGGATCTTTTAAATGAAATAAATAAGGAATATTGTAATGTTTATCTGCAATGGCATACGCTGACAATATACCTATGAAATATGAAATTGCTGTTTTTATTGATGATTCAGAATTTGAAAAATCACTAGTAATATAAAATTTTCCATTATTTTCTGCTAAGGCCATTCGAACTAAATTCAAATAAAATCTGATTCCATTAAAACTAATTCTTTGCTTCCTAAATCTGCCTGCATTTATAAGATATCTAATAAAATCTTTTTTTGAATAATTTATAGTATTGTGACTTTTGACATTATTATGATAATCTTGAACACTTCTATAAAAATAAACATTAACCATAATTTAATATTCCTCAATGAAATTCACAAATACCCCCACAAATTTTTGTGGGGGTATTTGCAGGGGTCTTTCAATTAAAATGAAACCCTTTTTATCACCTTTTGCAAATACGAAAAGGCTTTAATACTAGACTTTCAGTCCTAAGCAACCGATAAACGATTATTTAAGAGTAACTGAAGCTCCAGCTTCTTCCAATTTAGCTTTGATTTCTTCAGCTTCTGCAGTTGGAACGCCTTCTTTGATGACACCTGGTGCACCATCAACAAGTTCTTTAGCTTCTTTAAGTCCAAGACCAGTGATTTCACGTACAACTTTGATAACGCCAACTTTCTTGTCGCCTGCAGCTGTCAACTCAACGTCAAATGAGTCTTTAGCAGCACCAGCGTCAGCAGCACCAGCCGCAGCAACAGCTACAGGAGCAGCTGCAGTTACACCAAATTCTTCTTCGATAGCTTTTACAAGGTCGTTCAATTCAAGGATTGAAGCTTCTTTAATTTCAGCAATAATGTTTTCAATGTTCAATGCCATTGTCATTTCCTCCAAATAAGTTTTTAATTTTATAATAGTTTTTCGTAGCTAAGCTACGTTGCGTAGCTTAAGATTAAGCTGCGTCTTCTTTGTTGTCTGCAACCGCTTTGACTGCAAGAGCAACGTTGCGCACTGGCGCTTGAAGTACAGAAAGGAGCATAGAAAGAAGTCCTTCGCGGTTTGGAAGAGTTGCAAGAGCAACGATTTCTTCTTTAGATGCGACAGCGCCTTCGATTGCACCACCTTTGATTTCAAGTGCTTCAGCGTTTTTAGCAAAGTCGTTCAAGATTTTCGCTGGTGCGATAACATCTTCGTTAGAAAATGCTACTGCAGATGGTCCAACAAATACTGATGCAAGATCTTCAAGACCAGCTTTTTCAGCTGCACGACGCAAGATTGAGTTTTTAATGACTTTATACTCAACTTCGCTTCCACGAAGCTCACGACGAAGAACTGTATCTTGCTCAACTGTCAAACCACGAGCGTCAACAACGACGATAGATGCAGCAGCTTTCATTTTTTCAGCTACTACGTCAACTAGTTCCGCTTTTTTAGCAATAATTGCTTCACTCATTAGTGTGTTCACCTCCGTAATTATTTTGCTTGGGGAATTTTTCTAAAAGAAAAACGCGCCCAAACCTAGACACGAAAGTACAATACGCTTCTTTTTACATGATACGTTTTGTCCTCGGTAGGATTTTTATGAGTTGAGCTCCCCTACTGTCTTAGGCAGTTTTTTCAAACCATATATAAGTATAGCATAGACAAAAAAAGAATGCAAGATTTTTGCAAACTTTTTTTGAATTTTTTTAAATCTCTACTGTCAAAACTTTGCCTTGCTTAACAACCTGTTCTCCAGCGATATAAACATCGTCAACATCACTGGATTTGACTGCATAAACGAGGTGAGAGAGCATATTTTCCTGAGGTTGAAGATGGATTTTTCCTTGTGCTTGAATAACCAGAAAATCCGCTTGCTTGCCAACTTCCAGACTTCCTATCTGATTTTCCATTCCCAGAACCTTAGATCCTTCGATTGTCAGTGCTTTAAGGGCTGTTTCGATAGGAAATTGGCTAGCATCTCCACTCTTCATTTTCTGAAGAAGAGCTGCTGTCCGTCCTTCCTCAAACATATCTAGATTGTTATTGGAAGCAACCGAGTCAGTCGCAATGCCGACTGCTACCCCTGCTTTTTGCAATTGGATGATTGGAGCAATCCCTGAGGCCAGTTTGAGGTTACTAATAGGATTGTGAGCTATAGCTACTTGAGAAGTTGCCAAACGTTCAATTTCTCGCTCGTTTAGTTCGACCCCATGAGCAAAGACAGACGAATGATCTAAACACCCAAGTTCATCTAGAAAAGCGAGGGGGCGTTTGCCATAGCGTTTCAGGATAATTCCTGATTCCTCCTTGGTCTCCGCCACATGAATATGGATAGGAATATTCAGCTCTTTTGCCATATCTAAGCTTGCTTCCAGCAAGTCTCTACTACAGCTATACGGAGAATGAGGGGCTACCATAACCTTGAAATTTGGATTTTCATATCCTAAGATTTCCTCGATAATAGCTCGTGTTCTGCTTATGGTCTCAGCAGTTGATTCTGCTTCAGAAGAAAAGAGGGTCGGTGAGAAATAACAACGCATCTTAGAAGCCTTGACTGCCTGATAAATTCTCTCAATATCCACACCATTGGGATTATACATATCGTTGAAGGTGGTTGTTCCTGACTGGAGCATCTCTGTCAGAGCCTCTTTGACTGCCTTGGTAGTCATGTCAGGAGTAAATCCTGCTTCTGCTGGCCAGATATAGTCATTGAGCCATTCATGGAGATTACTATCATCCCGAATCCCTCGCAAACCTGTCATAGCAGAATGGGTGTGGCAATTGACCAAACCAGGCATAATCCAGGCTCCTTGATAGTCTATAATCTGCTCAGCTTGCTCCAAAATCTCTGGCTTCTCTTGACCGACATAGACAATTTGAGAGTCCTTAACGGCTAAGACACCATCCAAATAAACATGGAAATCTTGGTCACAAGTCACGATATTTACATGCTGATAGACTTTCATTGTTTTCTCCTTCTAAGGCCCTGATTTTTTCTAGCTATTGTAACAAAAAAGTCACCCAAAGGCAACTTTTTTTGTCCATAAGATTTTAAAATAGAAAGGATTATTCAGAGCTAAAAGCTGCTGCTTTTTGCATTTGGTAATACTTGCCCTTTCTAGCCATGAGGTCCTGATGATTGCCATACTCAACAATATCACCATCCACCAAAACTAGAATCAAATCCGCATCCTGAATAGTTGACAAACGGTGAGCAATGATAAAGCTTGTGCGCCCCTTCATGAGTTTAGCAAAGGCATCCTGAACTAGCACTTCCGTCCGTGTATCAATGGAGGAAGTCGCCTCGTCTAAGATAAGAATCTTTGGTATAGCCAGAAAAACTCGGGCGATGGTCAAGAGCTGGGCTTGACCGACAGATAGAGATTCTCCTGCATTTTCCAACTTGGTATCATAGCCCTGTGGCAACTGTTGGATAAAAAAGTCTGCGTTGGCTGCTTTGGCAGCAGCAATCACCTGCTCCCGACTGGCTTCAGGATTTCCAAAGGCAATATTGTCATGAATGGTTCCTTGCTTGAGCCAAGTTTCTTGGAGCACCATCCCAAACTGCTGTCTCAATGATGCTCGGGTATAGTCGTAAATGGAACGACCGTCTAGCAAGATATCTCCCGAGTTAATGGGATAAAAACGCATGAGGAGATTAATGAGAGTTGATTTTCCGGCACCTGTAGGACCAACGATGGCTACCTTGCTACCAGCTGGGATTTCAATAGACAAGTCCTTAATCAAGATTCTTTCAGGATTGTATCCAAAAGAAACATGTTTAAAGGAAATAGCTCCCTTGACTTGGTCACTGGTCAAGACTTCCTTACCTGTTTCAGCCACCTCTGGACTTTCTAAGACAGCATAGATGCGCTCTGCGCAAGCGAGAGCACTTTGTAACTCGGCTAAAACAGAAGAAATATCATTAAAGGGCTTGGTGTACTGTTGGACGTAATTCAAAAAAGTCACTAAACGTCCGATGGTCAAGGTGGACCCCATCATGATACGATAGGCTCCCACTCCAGCTAAAAGTGCATAAATGAGTGCATTAACAAAGCGAGTCGAAGGATTAACCGTTGAAGAAAAAAAGATAGCTGACTGAGAATAGCCTGCGTAATTGTCATTCGCCTCACGCAGTCTTTGGATAAACTCTTCCTGAGCATTGAAGGACTGGATAATGGTGTGTTGGCTCAGCGATTCTTCAATCAACTGAGTCTGAATCCCCCTCGTCTCTGTTTGCTTCTGGAAGAGATGATAAGATCGCTTGGCAATAAAGCGCGAGATCACCATGGACAGTGGTGTCAATAGCAAGACCAAGAGGGTCATGAGGAGGTGAATTTGAAGCATGGCTAGGATACTAACCAAAATCATCAAGACGCCAATGAAAAATTGGTTGAAAATCATGGTCAAGCCAGCTGCCAGCTGCTCTATATCTGTGGTCACACGACTGACCATCTCTCCACTGCCCTGCCGATCCACAAAAGCAATCGGTAAACGATGGAGCTTATGGATGATTCGCTCTCGCAAGTCTTTAGTATAAGAGAAAATTAGACGATTATAAAGAAGAGGATTGGCCCATTGTACCAGTGTATTTCCTATGACTACCAAAAGCATCTGGATGAAAATCTGCCAAAAAACTGGTGAAGAACCAGCCACTAGGACCTGGTCAATGACCTGCCCAATCAAGATGGGTAAGTAGATTGATAAGGCAACTTGGGCAATAGTTCCTAGAAAGGCAAGGAAAAGGAGGAAGGGATGGCTTGCTAAATCTATGGCCAAACGTTTGAGCGTCTGGTTTGCAGTTTGTCGTTTCATGCTAGTCCTCCTTTCCATGTTGGGATACATTGATTTCGCGATAGACTTGGCTGGATTTCATCAAGTCCTCGTGCTTGCCAACAGCTAGGAGCTCCCCTTTTTCCAAGAGGAGAATCTGGTCTGCCATCTGAAGTGTAGATGTTCTTTGAGAAATCAAGATTAAGCTCGTATTTGGCAGATTTTCTCGAATGGCTTTCAAGAGCTTGGACTCGGTAATGGTGTCGAGGGCCGAGGTCGCATCATCTAGGATGAGAAATGGAGCTTGGCGCAATACCGCTCGAGCGATAGATAGCCTTTGTTTTTGTCCGCCTGAGAAATTTCGCCCTCCTACCTCAACTAGGGCATCCAAAAGTTCTTCCTTTTCACTGATAAAATCCTTAGCTTGCGCAATCTCCAAGGCCTGCCAGAGTTTCTGGTCAGATACTTCTTGATTGAAACCTAGAGTCAAGTTGGAACGAATAGTTCCTTTAAAGAGTTCAACCTTTTGGGGCACATAGGCAATCCAAGACCGCCACTGCTCAAGATTATGAGGACTAGATCCATCTCTATAAAGGTCAATGCTCCCCTGCTCTGCTGGATAAAGACCAAGTAAGACTTGCACCAAGCTTGATTTACCTGAACCAGTTCCTCCAATGATACCAAGGATCTGCCCTTGATTCATATCAAAGGAAATGTTTCTCAGAGAAGGCTGGGCCGCATCAGGATAGGTAAAGGTTAATTCTTTGACTTGCAAAACCCGATCACCGGTAGCTTGCTTTTCTTCTAATTCTGAAAAAATATCTTCTGGAGCTTCGGTAAAAACTTCCTCAATTCTCTTGGCTGAGATATAGGACTGGTTGAGAGAATTTATCAGCATGGCGAGCTTAACCAATTCCACCAAAATCTGTAAGAGATAGTTGATAAGGGCAATCAGGGCACCTTGACTGAGTAAACCTCCTTGAATTGAAATATAGCCCTGCCAGATGATGACGAGAAGAGTTCCATTGACAATCAGATAAGTCAGAGGTGTTAACAAACTAGACCAGAAACCCGTCTTTTCTTGCAATCTAGCATAAACTTGGTTAAGGGTTTGAAAAATCTGTAACTCTCGTTTTTCCTGACCAAAAGCACGAATAACTCGCATGCCTTGTAATTGCTGGCGCGTTTCCTGAACCAGCTGATCCGTTTTCTTTCTGAGACTGCTGTAGAGAGGATTGACCAGTCGAGAGAGACCGACAATGACAATCGTCAAAATGACAACCATAACTAAGAACCAGAAAGTCAGCTCAGCCGAGATGCGATAGGCCATAAAAATGGCTCCAAAAACGATAATAGGCGCTCTCAAAAAGAGGCGCAGGAATTGATTGATACCAGTCTGAATCTGGTAAGTATCCGAAGTCAAGCGAGTCACCAAGCTAGAAGTTGTCAAACGATCTCTGCTGTCCTTGGGTAATGAAAGAATATGACGATAAAGGTCGTCTGTCAGTTCTTTGGCAAACCCAACCGCTGCCTTGGCTGAATAGAATTGAGCAATCAAGGCCACTAAAACGCCAATCACTGCAAAGACAAGGAGCAGGCCAATCTGCATCCAGAGGTGTCCTTGATTTCTCTGGGGCAAGGATTGGTCAACAATCTCAGCAATCACCATGGGAACCAAGAGCTCAAACACAGCTTCTAGCAGCTTAAACAGGGGTGCTAAAATGGATTCTTTGATATAGGGTTTAAAGTAAGATAGTAAGTGTTTCATAAGTCCCTTCTATTCATATTCTAGAAATGAAGAAAGTGGGAAGCCCCACCCTCTCAGTTTTATTTGTTTAAGTAAGGTAATAGATAACCATATCCTGCTTTTCCCATCTCATCCTTGGCTACAAAGCGCAAGGATGCAGAATTAATACAGTAACGCAGGCCACCTAACTCCCGAGGTCCGTCTGTGAAAACATGACCCAAGTGAGCATTTCCTGACCGAGAACGAACCTCGATTCGCTCCATTCCATGACTCAGGTCCTTGTAGTAATGAATCAATTCCTTAGAAATCGGACGGCTAAAACTTGGCCAACCACAACCTGAGGCAAACTTATCCTTAGCAAAAAATAGTGGCTCCCCTGTCGTGATGTCTACATAAATCCCCTCTTCAAAAGTTTGGTCATAAGCATTACTAAACGGCGCCTCTGTAGCAGCTTCTTGCGTAACACGGTAAGACTCTTCAGTTAATCTTTCCTTTAACACCTCTTGACTCGGCTTTTCATAGTTTGATGCATCAATCAATGGCTTATCAGCATCCGTCACATCGATATGACAGTAACCAGAAGGATTTTTCTTGAGATAGTCTTGGTGGTAATCTTCAGCCAGAATGTAATGGCGAAGTTTTTCCACTTCTACTGCAATCTTTCGACCCAGCATACGCTCCTGCTCCTGCACCACTGTGTAGATGGCTGGCAAGTCTGCTTCATCTTGGTAATAGATTCCTGTCCGATATTGGCGACCACGGTCATTCCCCTGCTGGTTGATAGACAAGGGATCAATGACACGGAAATAATAGAGCAAAATCTCTCTGAGTGACACTGCTTTCTCATCATAAACCACTTGAACAGTCTCCGCATGATCTGTTTCCTTGAGCAGCTGATAATTGGTCGTTTCAACTTGACCATTAGCGTAGCCGACACTGGTTGCTAGCACTCCTGAAATTCGTGAAAAATACTCCTCTAGCCCCCAAAAACAACCACCTGCTAGATAAATTTCTGCCATCTTTATTTCTCCTTTGTCAAGTTTTTAACTAATACTCTTCGAAAATCTCTTCAAACCACGTCAGCGTCACCTTACCGTAGGTATGGTTACTGACTTCGTCAGTTCTATCCACAACCTCAAAACACTGTTTTGAGCAGCCTGCGGCTAGCTTCCTAGTTTGCTCTTTGATTTTCATTGAGTATAAACTTCTTTTCAAAAAAAGGACAGGAAGCCCTCTAATCAAGAGTTTCCCCATCCTATCTTCTATTCTTTATTTTACTTCAACACGAACACCTTGGGTATCAACTTTCAAATCATGAAGTTTACCTTTGAAAGACTGCTTTTGCAATTCTGCCTTAATCGCCGGCATCTTGTCATGAGAAGCCAAGATCATCACTGTCGGTCCGGCACCAGAGAGATAGGTTGCATAGGCACCATTCTCTTTAGCTACTTGCTTAATCGTCGCAAATTCTCTCACCAGATCCTGACGGTAGCGCTCGTGGAAGAGGTCTCCCTCAATTGCTTGTCCAGCTGTCACCATGTCTCCTGCCAACAAGGCTGCAACTGCCACATTGGCGATAGAACTAGCCGCAACAGCTTCCTTGTAGGATAATTTCTTAGGAAGGACACCTCGACTGTCTCGAGTGCGCAATTCATAGTTGGGAATATAAGCTAGAAAATCACACTCTGGGAAGTCAGCCACAATCGCTGAAACATTTCCTTCAACAGAACTTGCAATAACGAGATTACCGTAAATTGCTGGAGCCACATTGTCAGGATGCCCTTCAATCTTAGTAGCCAGCTGCAATTTATCGTGGTTAGATAAGTTGAGCTTTCCTAGTTGGTTGGCTAGTTCAATCCCAGCTACAATAACAGAACTGGAAGAACCCAAACCACGCGCCAAGGGAACATCACTGGTCATTTTTAAACGCCTTGGTTGCAAGTCAGGCGCAATTTGCAAGGCAATTTTGAGCAAGAGATTACGCTCGTCATGTGGAATCCATTTGCCAATCTGGTGTTCAATCAACCACTCATCTCGTTCTTCACAGACCTCAATTTGAAGATACTTGGTTACAGCTACACCGACCGAATCAAAACCTGGCCCGATATTGGCACTGGTTGCAGGTACAATAATCTTCATCCTAGTCTCCTAACACCTTGAAGGTATTCAAGAGGTCAAATTCTGAAGCTTTGGCCAACTCAGCTGAAACATTCTCAAGTTGTGCTTTATTAATCTTATGAGTGATAATCACTACACGCGCCTTGTCATCCTCTTTTCCATCTTGGAGGATTTGCTTGAAGGAAATATCTTGAGCATTAAAGATTTCAGCAAGTTTCAAGACCTGACCTTTTGAGTCTGGTGCCAAGATTGAGAAATAGTAGTTTGCTTTAACATCTTTTGGATTAGCCAAGACCAAGTCACGGCTATATTCGTTGAAGTCTTTGCCAATCGTACCATCATTCAAGCGACGAACGATACGGACAATGTCCGCTACCACACTTGTTGCAGTTGGTTTTTGACCCGCACCTGGTCCGTAGTACATAGACTCACCGATACCGATAGATTCTACAAAAACAGCGTTCATTACCCCATTCACACTGGCAAGTGGGTGCGCTTTAGGTAGGAAGGTTGGAGTCACTTCTGCAGCAATACCTGAAGGAGTTTCCTCGATAGAACCAACCAATTTCACTACATAGCCAAGGTCTTGGGCTACAGCTACATCTTCTGGTGTGATGTTGCGGATTCCCTTGTGGGCTACATCGTCAAAAGCAACCTTCATCCCAAAAGCAAACTGGCTCAAAATCACCATCTTGTAGGCTGCGTCAATCCCATCCACGTCATTTGTAGGGTCGCTTTCTGCAAATCCTAGTCTTTGAGCTTCAGCCAGAGCATCATCGTAAGACCAGCCTTCTTCGACCATCTTGGTCATCATGAAGTTGGAAGTTCCGTTAACGACACCAAGAACGCGCGTGATTTTGTCAGATGCCAGCGAATTTGCCAAGGTACGAAGAATTGGAATCCCACCAGCTACTGCTGCTTCGTAGTAAAGTGCTACATTATGCTCATTAGCAATTTCTAACAATTCTGCACCATGGACAGCCAAGAGGTCCTTGTTAGCAGTAACAACGTGTTTCCCAGCTTCCAAGGCACGAGTGATAAAGGTTTTAGCTGGTTCGATACGCCCCATCAATTCCACTACAATCGTAATGTCCTGATCTGATAAAATATCATCTACATTGGTTACAAAGTTAAAGTCATTCCCTGCTGCAAGCAAGCGATTCTTTTCATCTTCATCCTTGACCAATACCTTGGCTACTTCAATCTCTGAATGAGCTGACTGAACGATTTTTTCTCCATTTTCCTTTAGGAGGAATGGCACACCACTTGCAACGGTACCAAATCCAAGTAAAGCAATTTTAACTGTCATGTTTGTCTCCTAGAAATTTTCTGATATAGCCATTATAACAGAATTTTTCGAAAATTCCTATCCAAGAAAACCACTATTTATCGATAGAAAAGAAAAACGAATCCCATGATTCACGCAAAACATCAATAAACCACACATAAATTCTATCACATTTAGGGGAATCTATTCTCTATTCTCCATTTTCTTATATCAATATCAATTGACAACAATTCAAAAACATGCTATAATTCATTGTATATCAGAAGAGGAGGATCTAATTACTTCTGGAAGTGTGAATAACACTTAGCAAATTGATACGCCTCATAGACTGCTTACTTTTAAAATCATTTGAAATCAAAGTAAGATTAAAAAATGGGATAGTCACTGTATATCAGAGAATTTATGAGAATAGTAGAATCACTGGCCTTTAACTTATATCACTTCACTTACATGAACGATATAAGCCTATCTCACAAAAAAGGAAATCAATTTGCTTCCAAGATTTAAGAGTCTCTCCTTTATTGAAAATGCACAGAAGATACCACTCTATACGATACATTTTAGAAGGTGGTTACTTTGCTCAAGAAAAACTATATCAGAGGATGAAATTCCCTGACGCAGAAAGGAATCTAAAAACTATTATGATGAACATGCAAAACATGATGAAGCAAGCCCAAAAACTAAAAAAAGACATGGATATTGCTCAAGCTGAATTAGCTGCAACTGAATTCACTGGAAAATCTAGCCAAGATTTAGTCGTTGCAACTCTAACTGGTGATAAAAAGGTTGTTAAGATTGAATTTAAGCCTGAAATTGTAGACCCAGAGGACTTAGAGACTCTATCTGATTTAACTAGTCAAGCTATCAATCATGCTATTGACCAAATTAATGAGGCTGCTAAACAAAAACTAAGTGCTTTCTCAGGCGGACTATCTTTCTAGTTCTATTGAGTTTTAACACTTATAACTGTTGGTCAACTGTATCAAAATTACATTCTATAATAAAAGGAGAGGTTCTTTCTAGTTCCTCTCCTTTTTATTGTTTAATTCCAAAAATTTCAGTTCACATATTGTAAACTGAAATTCAAACACTTTCCTACTTACTATTTTTATACTAGGTCTTAACGACTATAAATGTAAAGTCTAGGCTAGAAATCAAAGAATTCCGTTGCTTTTTTTAACAGCAACTCCGTATACTCAGGATCGTCTTGCGCTGTCGTTACTTGTAACTGAACCATTTCAAGATTATCCGTAATCATTCCATCTGCCCCAAGCCGAACTGCTTTATCAAAAGACTCAGAACCATTAACAGTCCAAACATAAAGCTTTTGTTCCGTATACCAAAGTTTAGTGACAAAGTATTCATCCAATGTTGAATACTCCATAGTATATCCTGTTGCCTTGGTTTTTGGGAAAATACTGTTATATGGTAGGATAAAATAAACTGGAATAGTCGAATCATATTTCAGAACTTGGTCAATCACATGATAGTCTAGTGATTGCATCTGATGACCATACTGCTTGATAATCGGTCCATACTTTTCTAGGAAACGTTCCATCATTTGTGGACTGTCTTTTTTACTGGTTTTGATTTCAATCAACAATCTTTGATGAAGTTCATTCGCGCGATTAAGATAGTCATCAAAACTAGATATCTTGGTTCGATAGCCATTTTCAGAAATATCTAACCCCGTCAACTCCTCTAGGGTCAAGTCTTGAGGATTAGCGTTAATACCGGCCAAGTTCTTAAGATTGGCATCATGCATCATCACAAACTGACCATCCTTGGTCTCCTGCACATCCATTTCAATTAAGTCTGGCTTCAGTTGAGCTGTTTTTTCCAAAGACTGAACAGTGTTTTGTACACCATTTTTATTGCTTACTCCCCTATGAGAAATCACTAAAGGCGTGTTGGTATCAGGAGATTCCAGATAGATATAGCCTTCTAGCGCAAAAAAGATACTAGCACAACCCATAACCCCCCACCTCATCAGGTGATCTTTTTTTCTTCTTGGCATAATCTCCAGCTCCTCTCCTGTCAAAAAGGAGACAAACTTAACAAGGAAATAACTCAACGCCATATAGTGAACATTTTTCATCAAGACAAAGTTGATAACTCCAAGAATCAGTGATTCTTTCTGTGTTAAATTGTCAATTACAATCTGTCCTATTAGCAAGGGAGTCAAGAGAAGGAAGAAAAAGAGATAGGTTTTAATAATAATGAGTAGCAAGTTCCAAGCATAAAAGAGAACTTGTTTTTTTGTCTTTTGTAGGCTATATTTTACTCCTTCTCTCACAGTCCTCTTTTCAAAGAGGATTTTCGGAAGGGCAAACATGAAACGAACGGAAATATAAAGAAAAATCCAAGCAGATGCAAAAATCATCAAGCCTACTAGCCAGTGCTTGTCTTCCAGATAAGTCACGATAAAGTCTGGAATAACGATTTTATTTAAGTAATAAATTTTTAAAATTTTCCTGATGAAAGGAAAGAGCATGGCTACATAGAAGAATACAAAGGCCATCTTACAGAAGCTCAAGCGTTTCATGAACAGAAAACTTTGCTGGAAAACTTTGCGACTGTACTCAATCAAGGTCCTCTTTTCGTGGTAGAGAAGGTGACGCGCCCCAATAAAGAGGAGACAAATCTGGAAATAGGCCACCAAAAGATTGATTACAATCAAGACGAGAAAGGCAAGACTGATCAATGGTGAACTCGTGATAATGGCAAAAAAATTATTGTAAGAAATAAACAAATAGCCTGTTTGGCTGAGTAAAAGACCAGCAAGCCAGGAATTGAGAGGTAGCCACAGATATTCCACCATCATGAAAATTAAGAAAAAGAGGAAGAGAACTTTATCTAGGTTGAGGTAAATTTTCCTAAAACCTAGTTTTTTAGGTTTTTCAGGTTTCATAGGCACTCCTAGTCTAGAAATTGAGATAAATCTAACCCGCCAAAGGGATTCATAGATGGATTACTTTGTTCTTCTAACAATAGTTTTCCTTCATCCGATTCCAAAAAGGTTTCATAAACACGCGCCGTCATGCGGGCATCTTCTAAACTATTATGTGACTTACCATGAAAGCCTAAGAAATTAGCTACAGTTTGTAATTTAAGATTTGCTATACCGTGTAGGTCAGAACTACGGCGTTCAAAAGCCTCATCATATAAATCAACCTTATACTGGTCACGATAATCAATACCATACTCCAAGAGAATAGGCAAATCACTCTTAGCTGCATTGTAACCAACGATTGGTAATTTGCCAACAAATGCCTGAAAGTCTTTTAAAACTTGTTCTACTTTTGGCGCATCTTTCAAGGTTTCAGCTGTAATTCCTGTCAAACCATTGATAAAACTCTTTAAAGGTACTTTGGTATGAACATAAGAATCAAAAGCAGCACTTTCTTGTCCATCTTGAAAGCGAACTGCTGATACTTGAATTAAATGGGTAACTCCTTCGTGTTGATTGAATTCTAAGTCAAAGGCGATATAATCTCTTAATTTTTCCATCTTTTACCTCAATTACTATCCAAACTAAACTATAAATAATAAAAGAAGCCATTAGGTTAGTGAATAACCCAAACAGCTTCTTTATTTTCCTCCAAATAGGCGAGCAAAAAAGCCTTTTTTGGTTGCTTGTACTTCTTCTTTTGCTTGGTCCAACTCGAGTTTCAAGCTTTCTTGATCCTTCATTGCTTGAAGAGTCAACTGTTGCTGTTGGTCCAACTGTTTGTCCTTTTCAGCAATCTGGCGATCTTTGATGCGCATCTGTTCATCTTTTTCTGCTAACTGCTGGTCTTTGGCCTTGAGTTGCTCATACAATCGAAGAATTTCAGCATTTTTCTCATCGACCAAGATTTCCATCAGTTCGCGTTGTTTGACATCTTCACTGACTGGTTCATCTTCAAAAATTGTTTTTTTATAGATTTCTTCCAGCTTGATTAAGCCACTTCGAGTAACTACAGTTACACCTTTGTCATTCTTTTTCGTGTCCTCTTCTGGAAGTTCTTTGACACGATTGTTGATTGCCTGACGAGATAGTCCTAAGACCTCTGCAATCTCGCTGACGGTCATTTCAATACTCATAATATCCTCTGAAACGTTTTCTAGCTTTTCTTTATTTAAATCTTATCATAAGCTAGATAAACTGTCAAATTTCCGCTTAATTCAAAGCCTTTAAAAAGGCTAGTAAGACTTGGGCCGAACGACGTCCAGCTTCAATGATAAACTCATCAAATGAGATAGAGGCTTCGTGATTGGCATTGTCACTCATAGCGCGAATGACTAGGAAAGGTAGGCCAAGAGCCTGAGCTGCTTGTGCAATGGCTGTCCCTTCCATTTCAACTGCTAAAACATCAGGGAAGTGGGATTTGATACTAGCAATCTTATCATCTCCAGCTATAAAACTGTCCCCTGTAGCAATCAAGCCTAGGTGCCATGTCTGCTCTAATTGAGATAAGTTTTCTTTAATTCTAGTGATAAACTTCTGATCTGATTCAAAGTAAAGAGGTTGACCAGCCATCTGACCATAAGCATAGCCAAATGCAGTCACATCCACATCATGGTAGGCCAATTTATCCGCGATTACTACATCACCGACAGCGATCCCTTCTGCAAGTGCACCTGCAGAACCTGTATTGATGATGGCTTCTACTTGGAAATGGTCAGCTAGAACAGCTACACTCATAGCCGACATGACCTTCCCAATCCCACTCTGAACTAGGACAACTTGAGTATTACCAACAGTGCCAGTATAGTAGGTATTTCCGAGAACTTGGACTTCTTGTGCTTGTTCTAAATTCTGAGTCAAGTGTACGAGCTCTTCTGGCATTGCTGCAATGATTCCAATTTTCATTTGATGTCCTTTCCAATTACAAGAGTTTCATCGCTAAAATTAACAAAATCAAGAGTAGGATGACTGCAAACAAGATACGATTGAGTTTTGAATTAAAACCATTTCTCTTGGTGTTCTCAATTCGGCGACTCTTGTGAATCGTTGGTTCTACTTCGATTGTAAGTGTATCTTGACTAAAACCGTGGTCTCTAGAACGTGAATAACCAAAATGTTGTGAAGATGTTGGTAGGATCTTGGTTTCCTCATCATCTTGTATAGAAGGACCCGATATTTTCTCACCTCGGTTGGCACGTTCAATTATTTCATCTGTTAATAAAGGTTTTCCCATGGGTTGCTCCTCTATTTCTTTTGTAGTTCCCAGTACTGAATCGCCATAATGGTCTTGGCATCACAGATATGACCTGACTGGATCAGGTTTTTGGCTTCCTCTAGACTTACTTCTAGGACTTCCAAGGTTTCATCATCATCTTGTGGGCGAGGATTTTGCACCTTGACCAAATTACTGGCGAGGTAGAGTTTTAGTTTTTCGTTACAAAATCCAATCGCAGAATAGAAATCATACAACAGTTCTAACTTACCAGTATAGGCAACTTCTTCTTCCAATTCACGAAGTGCCGCTGCCATTGGATCAGCATTTTCACCAAGTTCTAGTTTACCGGCAGGAATCTCATAAGAGACCGCCTCGATAGCCTTTCGGTATTGCTTAACGAGAACGATTTTGTCCTCGGCTGTCACAGCTAGTACACAAACAGCTCCATTGTGAAAAATCAAGTCACGTTGGGCAGTCCCCTTTCCTTCTGGTAGCTCCACCTGATCCTGTACTAGTTTGAAAATAGGACCTTGATAAATTTCCTTTCGGTTAATCGTTTTTTCTTCAAATTCCATGACAAACTCCTACTGGTTCTTCGGATGATGAGGTAAGCGTGTTGCGTATTCGTCTTTGTTAACTTGTCGTCCACGACCGATAGCAATGGCATCAGCAGGAACATTCTTGGTAATGGTTGAACCCGCTCCAACGAGAGAATTATCCCCAAGTTCTACAGGGGCGATGATGGTTGAATTTGAACCAACAAAGACATTGTTGCCAATGACAGTTTTGTATTTATTTTTGCCATCGTAGTTGACTGTAATAGTTCCTGCACCGAAATTAACGTTGCTACCCACTTCACAGTTTCCGATATAGGTCAAATGACCCGCCTTGGTATTTTCACTGATTGAAGAACCTTTAACTTCAACAAAGTTTCCAATGTGTACTTGAGTACCAAGACTTGAACCTGGACGAATGTGTGCATAGGGACCGACCGTCACACCGTCCGCAACACTACTTTCCTCAATCATGGAATTCGTAATCACAGCTCCAGCTCCAACGGTGCTATCTACGATATAAGTTCCATTTGTTAAAATAGTCTCCGCACCAATTTTCGTTTGACCTTTTAAGGTGACGTTGGCTTCGATTTGAACCTCAGGAGCAATCTCGACATCAATGTCGATGTAAGTTGCTTCTGGATTGACAAAACTAACACCATTAACCATGTGCTTTTGATTGATACGGTGGCGCATCACTGCTTCCACAGTCGCAAGAGCTACACGATCATTTACCCCAAGACTTTCGTCAAAGTCTTTCAGAGTATAGGCCCCAACCTTCTCACCCGCATTACGGAAAATACCAATCACGTCAGTAATATAGTACTCACCTTGGGCATTGTTAGTGTTGATATTTTTAAGGGCTTCAAAAAGACGTTCATTATCGAAAACATAAGTACCAGTATTGATTTCCTTAATTTGCTTTTCAAAGTCTGTGGCATCTTTCTGCTCCACAATGCGAAGAACTTCAGCGTTCTCGTTGCGGACGATACGACCATATCCAAAAGGATCTGCTGCTTCAGCTGTTAAAATAGTCGCCACATTTTTGTGATTGATATGGAAATCCAAGAGATTTTTCAAGCTTTCACCTGTGATCAGAGGAGTATCCCCAGCGATAACCAAGGTGTGGCCAGTACGATTTTGGAGAATAGGCTCTGCCATCATGACAGCATGACCAGTTCCTAGTTGTTCTGATTGGGTGACAAAGTCTGTCTGTCCAGCCAAGACTTGTTCAACTAACTCAGCCTTGTGTCCCACTACGGTAACTGTCTTTTCGGGTTGAATAGCACCAACACTACGAAAAACATGTTCCAACATCGAAATTCCTGCTACTTTATGAAGTACCTTTGGAAGATCTGATTTCATGCGAGTACCTTTACCCGCTGCTAAAATAATGGCATAATTTGACATAATCTTCTCTTTTCTCTAGAAATTCCCTTATATTATACCATAATTTAAGTTATGAGGAAGAATCAATCAAGAAAAAAACGTTAAAGATGGACCGCACTTATAAGGATAAAGTCCAAATCTATGACTAAGGAAACCAGGAATCAGCTTAAAGCAACTTTCAAATATATTTGGAGTACGTATTTCTACATTGACATACACGTTTAGTTTGATTGACCGTTACGGGATAGAAATCGTCAAGAAAGGGAAAAATCATTACTATTCTCCTGAATTAAAACAAGAAATCATTGATAAAGTTTTACTTGAAGGTCGTTTGCAACTAAGCGTTGCTCTGGATTATGCTCTCCCAAGTAGTGTGATACTTTCAAATTGGCTGGCACAATACAAGAAAAACGGGTATACTATTGTTGAGAAAACAAGAGGGAGACCGCCTAAAATGGGACGTAAGCCAAAGAAGAGACCTGAAGAGATGACAGAATTAGAACGTCTTCAAGCAGAAAATGAGTACCTGAGAGCGGAGAATGCCATTCTAAAAAAGTTGAGAGAACTCCGATTGAAGGAGGAAAAAGAGAAAGAAGAAAAACGGAAATTGTCCGAGGATTGGTAACAGAGTTTTCTTTAGACATTCTCCTAAAGATTATTAAGCTTGCCCGTTCAACCTATTATTACCACTTAAAACAGCTAGGTCAAACGGATAAGGATCAAGATATTAAAGCTGAAATTCAGTCAATTTATCGTGAGAATAAAGGAAATTATGGTTATCGTCGGATTCACTTAGAACTAAGGAATCGTGGTTATATGGTGAATCATAAGAGGGTTCAACGGCTGATGAAAGTTCTTGATTTAGCAGCACGAATTCGTCGGAAACGGAAGTATTCTTCCTACCAGGGAGAGATTGGCAAGAAAGCAAATAACCTTATTCAACGCCAGTTCGAAGGGGACAAACCGATGGAAAAGTGCTATACAGATGTGACCGAGTTTGCCATTCCAGCAAGTACTCAAAAGCTTTACTTATCATCAGTTTTAGATGGCTTTAACAGCGAAATTATTGCTTTTAATCTTTCTTGTTCGCCTAATTTAGAACAAGTACAAACGATGTTAGAACAGGCATTCACAGAGAAGCACTATGAGAATACGATTCTCCACAGCGACCAGGGCTGGCAATACCAACACGATTCTTATCATCGGTTCCTAGAGAGTAAGGGAATTCAAGCATCTATGTCGCGCAAGGGCAACAGCCCAGACAATGGGATGATGGAGTCCTTCTTTGGCATTTTGAAATCCGAAATGTTTTACGGCTATGAGAAGTCGTTTCAGTCGCTTAAGCAATTGGAACAAGCCATTGTAGACTATGTCAATTACTACAACAACAAACGAATTAAAGTCAAACTAAAAGGACTTAGTCCTGTGCAGTACAGAACTAAATCCTTTTAATAATTAATTGTCCAACTTTTTGGGGGCAGTATATTAAAATTTTTTTATTTTACAGCTTCTTTCAAAGTGTCTACCTTGTCCAAACGTTCCCATGGAAGGTCAATATCTGTACGTCCCATGTGTCCATAAGCCGCTGTTTGACGGTAAATTGGACGTTTGAGGTCTAGCATTTGGATAATTCCTGCAGGGCGAAGGTCAAAAATTTGACGCGCTGCTTTTTCAAGCTTGCTTTCAGCTACTGTTCCGGTACCGAAAGTATCGATACGGACAGAAACAGGTTGCGCAACACCGATAGCGTAAGCTAATTGAACTTCTGCCTTCTTAGCAAGACCCGCTGCAACGATATTCTTAGCAATGTAGCGAGCTGCATAAGAGGCTGAACGGTCCACTTTAGTCGCATCCTTACCAGAGAAGGCACCACCACCATGACGAGAGTAGCCACCATAGGTATCCACAATAATCTTACGACCAGTCAAACCTGAGTCCCCCTGAGGCCCACCGATTACGAAGCGACCAGTTGGATTGATGAAGAATTTTGTCTGTTCATCCAAGTAAGAAGCTGGAATAACCTCTTTGATGACCTTGCTAATCACATCTTGATGGATTTGTTCATTACTAACTTCTGGGTCGTGCTGAGTTGAAATAACGACTGTATCCACACGTACTGGACGGTCATTTTCATCATACTCAACTGTTACTTGTGATTTGGCATCTGGACGGAGATAGCTGATTTCACCAGACTTACGAAGTTCTGCCAAACGACGAACCAACTTGTGGCTAAGTGAGATTGGTAATGGCATGAGTTCTTCTGTCTCATCCACCGCAAATCCAAACATGAGACCTTGGTCACCAGCTCCAATCAAGTCAAGTGGATCTTGATCTACATTCCCACGAACCTCCAAGGCTTCGTTAACACCTTGGGCGATATCTGGTGACTGCTCAACAAGTGACGGATGAACTCCCACCGTCTCCGCAGAAAAACCATACTCTGTATTGGTATAACCAATCTCTGCAATGGTATCACGAACCACGCGGTTGATATCCACATAAGCATTTGTAGAAATTTCACCAAAAACATGGACAGAACCAGTATATACAGCTGTCTCAGCAGCAACGTGCGCTTCTGGATCCTTGGCTAAAATAGCATCCAAAATCGCATCTGAAATTTGGTCTGCAATCTTATCCGGATGCCCCTCAGATACAGATTCAGACGTGAATAATTTACGTTCTGACATAAAAATGTCCCCCCTTAAAAAATATTGTTATAGAGTTACAAAGTACTGATAGGAAGACGATTAACAACGTCCCCTACCACCTTATCGGGACTATATAACCTAATCATTATAACATGAATCTTTGAAAAATTCCCGTATTATTACTATTTTTCTCAACAGGAAAATATTTTCTAGTACCAACCAATAAAAATTTCTTAAAGTAGACTGAATCGTACTCCATGAGTTAGGCAGAAAAATCTAACTTATGGAGTGTTTCACTATGAAATTAATTTATGATGATAAGATCTTACCGGAAGATCATTCAACAAGATAGCCGTAAACTCAGCGATAAGCGATGTTATTGACCTACTTTTCGCATGCACTTGATAAATAAAGAGATTCTAGACAAGCTTTTGAACTATTCAGAAGACTTGAGACACCACTATAATCTCTGTCAACTCTTGCTTTTCCACTTTCAGAATAAGGAAGCTGAAAATTTTTCGGAATCATTGAGGACAATCTAAAGCAGCTTCATCCTCTTTTAAAACCTTTCTTAAGAATAAATCAACTCCCTCCAATTACCTTATTCCAACGCCAAATTTGAAGCGACTAATAATCTCATTAAACTTATCAAACGCAAGACCTTTGATTTTCGGAATTTTGAAAATTTCAAAAACCGTATTTTCATTGCTCTAAATATCAAAAAAGAAAGGACGAAAATTGTCCTTTCTCGAGCTTAGCTGACTTCAACCCACTATAGTTGACAAAGAGCCATTAAAAAAACAGTAAAACCACTTGGTTCTACTGTCTCATTTTTAAAATCATTTCACTTCTTTGAATAATTTATTTTAGGTTAGCTTGTTAAAGTCCCAGATTTGGTCCATCCAGCCTTCATAAAAGTCTGGTTCGTGGCAGACCATAAGAATGCTTCCCTTGTATTCTTTAAGCGCCCGTTTGAGTTCGTCCTTAGCATCCACATCTAGGTGGTTGGTCGGCTCGTCAAGTACTAAAACGTTGTTTTCACGATTCATCAAGAGACAGAAACGAACCTTGGCTTGTTCTCCACCTGACAATACCTGAATTTGGCTTTCGATATGCTTAGTTGTCAAACCACAACGGGCAAGGGCCGCACGGACTTCCGCCTGATTGAGTGCTGGAAAGGCATTCCAAACGGCTTCTAGTGGTGTTTGGCGATTGCCCCCTTCCACTTCCTGCTCAAAGTAACCAAGTTCTAGGTAGTCGCCACGTTCGACTTCTCCAGCAATTGGTGGAATAATTCCCAAGAGAGACTTCAAGAGAGTTGTTTTCCCGATACCATTTGCCCCAATAATGGCAACCTTTTGATTGCGTTCAAAGGTGAGGTTTAAGGGCTTGGTAAGAGGACGGTCATAACCAATCTGCAAGTCCTTGGCTTGGAAGATAAAGCGCCCTGGTGTACGAGCTGGTTTGAAATCAAAGGATGGCTTTGGTTTCTCGCTTTGAAGTTCGATAATATCCATCTTATCCAGTTTCTTTTGACGGGACATGGCCATATTACGCGTTGCAACACGCGCTTTGTTTCGAGCAACAAAGTCCTTGAGGTCCGCTATCTCTTTCTGCTGACGTTCGTAGGCCGCCTCCAACTGAGATTTTTTCATAGCATAGACTTCTTGGAACTGGTAGTAGTCACCAGAGTAACGCGTCAACTGTTGATTTTCCACATGGTAGACGATATTAATCACGTCGTTGAGGAAAGGAATATCGTGTGAAATAAGGACAAAGGCATTTTCATAGTTTTGGAGATAGCGCTTGAGCCAATCAATATGCTCAGCATCCAAGTAGTTGGTTGGCTCGTCTAAAAGCAAGATATCTGGCTTTTCAAGGAGGAGTTTAGCCAAAAGCACCTTGGTTCTTTGTCCACCTGACAAAGAAGTTACATCCGTATCCATACCATAGTCCATAACACCGAGAGCACGCGCTACTTCATCAATCTTGGCATCTAAAGTATAAAAATCACGACTCTCCAAACGGTCTTGGAGTTCGCCAACTTCTTCCATGAGTGCATCGATATCCGCTCCGTCTTCAGCCATTTCCATATAGAGCTCATTGATCCGAGCTTCTGCTTTGAAAAGCTCATCAAAGGCTGTCCGTAAGACATCACGCACGGTTTGGCCTTCTTTTAGCACAGCGTGCTGATCCAGATAGCCAGCAGTCACATACTTAGACCACTCCACCTTTCCTTCGTCAGGTAACATCTTACCAGTCACAATGCTCATAAAGGTTGATTTTCCTTCACCATTGGCACCAACTAGACCGATATGCTCTCCCTTGAGGAGACGGAAGGACACATCTTCAAAAATTGCACGGTCACCAAAACCGTGACTCAAATTTTTAACTTCTAAAATACTCATTCTAATTCCTTATCTTGTTTTTATGCAGTCCTTTATAGAGGAGCCAAGCCAGATAGCCTCCCAAGGTATTGGTCCACAAATCATCAATCTCAAAGACGCGATTAAAATCAAAGAAAAAGTCTAAGATCAGCTGCGTACACTCAATTCCTAGACTCAGTAGAAAGCTGAGAAGGAGGATTTTTTTCGTTTGTCGCAAGTTCGGACGGAGATAGATGAGTTGAAAGACCAGAGGGAAGAGCAAGAAGACATTTAAAATATTCTGCAAAAAGATCCAAATAACTTGTCCCAAACTAGTCACTTCACCCAGATTCCAAAAGGAGTTAAAAGGCGTCAAAAGAAAAACCAGGCGTCCAAAAGTTTGAATACCTGGAGTTTCCACTCCTGTAGGAAGTTGAGGTTGGGGAGTAAAGCAAAAACAAATAATGCAAAAGCTGTAAATAGCCACTCCCAATTTTAAGATTAATTCTCTTTTTTTAGTCATTTTATGGATTTACCGCTGCGACTGCCTTCTGGCGATCACGTTTCATTGTATTGGAGCGCAATTGTCCACAAGCCGCATCAATATCTGTACCATGCTCTTGACGGACAACACAGTTAATCCCTTTTTTCTTGAGGGTATCGTAGAAGGCCATCACGCGCTCTTTAGGACTACGGCTATATTGGTCGTGTTCACTAACTGGATTGTAAGGAATTAAGTTTACATAAGACAATTTCTTGATGTTCTTGAGCAATTCCGCCAACTCCAAAGCTTGTTCAACACCGTCGTTGACTTCATTGAGCATGATGTATTCAAAGGTTACACGACGATTAGTTGTTTCGATATAGTACTCAATAGCTGCAAAAAGCTTTTCAATCGGAAAGGCACGGTTAATCTTCATGATGCTTGAGCGCAATTCATTATTGGGTGCGTGAAGGGAAACAGCCAGATTGACCTGAACTCCTTCATTAGCAAAGTCACGAATTTTGTGTGCCAAACCTGAGGTAGAAACAGTGATGTGACGGGCACCGATAGCCATTCCCTTGTCATCATTGATGGTACGGACAAAATTCAAAACATTGTTGTAGTTATCAAATGGTTCACCAATTCCCATAACAACGATATGGCTGACACGTTCATCCTGACCACGTTCATCAAAGTATTTCTGAACTAGCATGATCTGCGCTACGATTTCCCCGTTATTGAGGTCGCGTTGCTTCTTGATCAAGCCTGATGCACAGAAGGTACAACCAATATTACAGCCAACCTGAGTGGTCACACAGACTGACAAACCGTAGTGTTGACGCATGAGTACTGTCTCAATCAACATGCCATCTGGCAACTCAAAAAGATACTTAACAGTACCGTCAGCTGACTCTTGTACAATCCGTTGTTTCAAAGGATTGACCACAAACTGGTCATTGAGCTTGGCAATCAAATCCTTGGAAAGGTTGGTCATTTCTTCAAATGACTGCACACGTTTACGGTAGAGCCATTCCCATATTTGATCTGCTCGGAATTTTTTTTCTCCCTGTTCTAATGCCCATTCTTGCATGGTTTGACGTGTTAAACTATAAATAGACGGTTTCATCTTTTCTCCTTATTCTCTATCTATTTCTGACGAATGACAAAATGGCGCTGTCCCTTGTCCTCTTTCTGAGACTTTTGATCCTTATGACGACGTCTATTTCGCTTATCCGCATTTGGTTTTCTCTTGTTTTGCGAAGGTTTCTTGCCTCTTCTAGGAAGGTTTTCCTCATCCTTTTTACGCAATTTTTTGTCAAATGAAGCCCGCTTAGGTGCTTGATTCTCTAGGACAAAATAGGCACAACCATAACTACAGTACTCCAAAAGATAGTCCTGTAAGCGACTGATCTTTTCAATTTTTTCCTCTGTTCGATCGTCTTTGTAAAAGCCACGTAGACGGAGCTGTTCATTGCTCCAGTCCCCCACGACATAATCAAACTTGGTCAACACTTCTGAGAAACGTTGATTAAAGACTGTCACATCGAAGGCATCCTTGATATTTTCAACCAAGGTAAAAGCAATCCCTTCAGTCTCAACCTTATCCCCATTCACATGAAATTCTGGGCCAGGAAACTTGTTATAGTTGTATAATTCAGGTGCAATTTCTTTACGCATAGTCTTCCTTTTCCACGATTACTTAACACTCTATTTTACCATATTTTCTAGCGGTTAGCACGTTTCTCATAAAAATGAAAAAAGTCTGACGATTTTGTCAGACTTCTACCATATAAGCAAAAAAGAGAAGAATGACTCTTCCCTTCCTATTTTTTTATTTTGCTGCTGCGTAAAGCTCATCTACTTTGTTCCAGTTGATGACTGAGAAGAAAGCTTTGATGTAGTCAGGACGTACATTGCGGTATTTCACGTAGTAAGCATGTTCCCAAACGTCCAAGCCCAAGATTGGTTTTTTACCTTCTGAGATTGGTGTGTCTTGGTTTGCTGTTGAAGTTACTTCAAGCTTCCCTTCTTTGTTGACAACCAACCATGCCCATCCAGAACCGAAGCGAGTTGTAGCTGCTGCTGTAAAGGCTGCTTGGAATTCTTCAAATGAACCAAATGTTGCGTCGATTGCTTCTGCAAGTTCTGCTGATGGAGCTGTTTCTTCAGGAGTCATCAATTCCCAGAAAAGAGCGTGGTTCAAGTGTCCACCACCATTGTTGATAAGTGCTTGACGGATATCAGCTGGGATAGATTCTACATCAGCAAGCAAAGCTTCAAGGTCTTCACCAATTTCAGGGTGTTTTTCAAGAGCAGCATTGGCATTGTTGACATAAGTTTGATGGTGTTTGTCATGGTGCAAGTGCATTGTTTCTGCATCGATGTATGGTTCCAAAGCGTCGTATGCGTATGGAAGGTCTGGTAAGATAATAGCCATCTGTAATACCTCTTTTTCTTTCTATATGAAAATGATAACGCAATCATCCTCTTTTTTCAAGTTTTTTGCTCAATTTGCTTCTGCCGCGATCTGCAAAAGTGCCTTTTCAAACAAGTACCCTTTTTCATAGACACCTGTCTTAATCTGGTAGTCTGTTTCAATCAAATAAGAAATCGCTCGCTTGAGAAAGGAAATGGAAATCCCTCTCGAATCTCTCAATGCAAACTTGATTTGATAAGGATTAGGATTGCGCCCCAAATAAGTTCCCAGACTGCTTGCAATCTGCGATTCCGTCTGACCAGTCTCTGATAAAATCTTCACTTGGGTAAAGGTACGAAACTGTCCTAACATGACAGCTATGAGCTTGATCTCATCCTCCCCTTGCAAGGTCAAATCTCTGACCAAGTCACGGGCCTGATCGATTTTTTTGCCCAAGATAAGCTGAGTCAAATCAAAAATATTGTCCTGCAGAGTCTTTGGAATAGCCTCGACAATGTCCTTCTCCTCAATCACGCCGTCTGATTTATAAGACTGTAAAAAAAGGAGATTTTTCTGGATTTCACTAAATTGAAAACCAGATTTGAGAAGTAGATTTTCAAAAGATTGCCCCACAAACTGCAAGCCTTGTGTTTGACTCCATTTTTGGAAATACTGGCGCAGTTCTTGTTCCTTGGGTTCATTAGCGTCAAAGACAGTCGCATCACGTTTGAGCAGCTTGACTAGCCGTCTTTTGCTATCCAACTTTCCTTCTGCAAAAATCAAGAGTTTAGTCGTCGGCGAAGGGTTGTCAAGGTATTCCTCAAATGACTTGAGCTCATCATCTGTTAAAAAACGTTTCTTGGCTGTTGTAATATCAAGAAAATAGTCTAATATCACGATTTTCTCATCCGCAAAGAAAGGGAGACTGACCAACTCCAACTCTAAGTCTTTATAAGCTACTTCTTTCATATCAAAGTAAGCAAAGTTGAGATCAGCTGGATCATAACCAATCTGCTTCAACACTTGACTCTTCATAACTTCAAACTGGCCCTGATCTGTCCCTGTAAATAGGCTCAGGCTAGATAAATTTGATAGAGATAACTTTTGACTCTCTTCTATGGCTAGCATCTTCTCTCCTTTCTTTTTATTTTTGTTGGATTTAGTCAATATAGCGCAATTTCCCACGGAAATCTTCTAGGTTTTCGTATCCTTTTTCCGTCATGATTGCTTTCAGTTCATTGGTAATGCGTTCAAAAGCACCGACGCCTTCTTTGTGAAGGGTAGTCCCTACTTGCACCATACTCGCACCGCAGAGGATGTGTTCAAAGGCATCACGACCCGTTAGAACACCACCCGTTCCGATGATTTGGATTTGGGGATTTAAACGTTGGTAAAAGGCGTGCACATTGGCTAGAGCAGTCGGTTTGATATACTCTCCACCAATGCCACCAAAACCATTCTTAGGACGAATCACGACAGACTCGTCTTCTATATAAAGGCCGTTTCCGATAGAGTTAACACAGTTAACAAACTTGAGCGGATATTTGTTAAAAATAGCTGCCGCTTGATCAAAGTGAACAATATCAAAATAAGGTGGCAACTTGATTCCAAGAGGTTTGGTAAAGTAGGCAAATACCTCTGACAAGATACGGTCTGTTGTTTCAAAATCATAGGCAATCTGAGGTTTTCCTGGAACATTTGGACAAGAGAGATTAAGCTCTGTTAGTCCTTTAAACTCACTCTCTTGAACTTTTTTCAAGATGGTATGTGTTTCTGCTGGAGACATGCCAACTAGAGATAGGAAGAAAGTTCGGTTTGGCTCTTTTTCCTGCAAGTCCAAAAGATAGTCCAGATAGTAGTCTAAGCCATTATTTGGTAAGCCCATGGAGTTGATAGAACCAAGTGGAACATCCTGATAACGTGGCTCAGGATTGCCCTGACGAAAGTCCAAGGTCGCTGTCTTCGTGACAAAAGTACCCGCTGCTGAGTTTTTGACCCCTTCAAGCTCTTCTATCGTCATACAAGCCACACCCGCTGCATTCATCAAGCAATTGTCAAACTCAAAGCCAGCAATTTGTGTTTTCGTTGATACCATGATTCTGATCCTCCAGATTCCTTTTATTTCTAATATTATACCATACTTTAAGATTTTCTCTTTGAGAAACTAATTTCTATATAAAACGTTCGGTTTTGTAAATTGAAAGAATTTTTAGAAAATTTCTGTTTTTTTCTTTACACTAAAAAAAAATTCTGCTATAATGGCTCATGTAATAAAATATAACAACAAAAGGAGAACGATATGACATCTGCTAAAGACTATATCCAAAGCGTGTTTGCAACTGTGAAAGCTCGTAACGGGCATGAGGCTGAATTTCTCCAGGCGGTTGAAGAATTCTTCAGCACTTTGGAACCTGTATTTGAAAAACATCCTGAGTATATCGAAGAAAACATCTTGGCACGTATCACTGAGCCTGAGCGCGTAATTTCTTTCCGTGTTCCTTGGGTTGACCGTGATGGAAAAGTACAAGTCAACCGTGGTTACCGTGTTCAATTCAACTCAGCTGTTGGACCATATAAAGGCGGACTTCGTTTCCACCCAACTGTAAACCAAGGAATCTTGAAATTCCTCGGCTTCGAACAAATCTTTAAAAACGTCTTAACTGGACTTCCAATCGGTGGAGGTAAAGGTGGATCAGACTTCGATCCTAAAGGGAAGACTGATGCTGAAGTGATGCGCTTCTGCCAAAGCTTTATGACAGAATTGCAAAAATACATCGGACCATCACTTGACGTACCTGCTGGTGATATCGGTGTTGGAGGACGCGAAATTGGTTACCTTTACGGACAATACAAACGTCTTAACCAATTTGATGCGGGTGTCTTGACTGGTAAACCTCTTGGATTTGGTGGTAGCTTGATCCGTCCAGAAGCAACTGGTTATGGTTTAGTTTACTATACTGAAGAAATGCTCAAAGCAAACGGTAACAGTTTTGCTGGTAAAAAAGTGGTGATTTCAGGTTCTGGTAACGTAGCTCAATACGCTCTTAAAAAAGCGACTGAACTCGGTGCTACTGTCATCTCAGTATCTGACTCAAATGGTTATGTCATCGATGAAAATGGTATCGACTTCGATCTTCTTACAGATGTCAAAGAAAAACGCCGTGCTCGTTTGACTGAGTATGCTGCTGAAAAAGCAACTGCTACTTACTATGAAGGTTCTGTATGGACTTACGCTGGTAACTACGATATTGCTCTTCCATGTGCGACTCAAAACGAAATCAATGGTGAAGCAGCTAAACGTTTGGTTGCTCAAGGTGTTATCTGCGTATCAGAAGGTGCCAACATGCCGAGTGACCTTGATGCGATTAAAGTCTACGAGGAAAACGGAATCCTTTACGGACCTGCCAAAGCTGCCAACGCTGGTGGTGTAGCTGTATCAGCGCTTGAAATGAGCCAAAACAGCCTTCGCCTCTCATGGACTCGTGAAGAAGTGAACGGCCGTCTCAAAGACATCATGACCAACATCTTCAACACAGCTAAAACAACGGCTGAAACATACGGTCTTGGTACTGATTACCTTGCAGGAGCAAATATTGCTGCCTTCGAAAACGTAGCAAACGCTATGATTGCCCAAGGTATTGTTTAATTAGTCAACACATCCTATCGGAGGACAAATGATGAACTTACGGCCGATGGAAGTGAGAGACAATCCAGCTGTAGCGCAACTCATTCGAGCCAGCCTAGAAGAATTTGGGCTTGACAAACCTGGAACTGTCTACTTTGATTCTCATCTAGATCATTTGGCCGACTATTATCAACATCAAGAGAGGGCAGCTTACTTTGTTCTGGAAGACGAAGGTCAGCTGGTTGGCTGTGGTGGCTTTGCACCTGTTTCTGATAAAATTGCTGAATTACAAAAATTGTATGTCACTAAAAATAGTCGTGGCAAAGGTTATTCCAGCAAGTTGATAAAGCGGATATTCCGGGAAGCCCGTCTAGCTGGTTATGAACAGCTTTATCTAGAAACCTCTACTGAACTGGCTACGGCTGTGGCCATCTATCAGCACTATGGTTTTACATCACTGCAACAACCACTCTCTAACGCTGCCGGCCACCCAGCCATGAATATATGGATGATAAAATCCCTCTTATCAGATGAATAGATGTCAGTATACTCTGACCGTCTCGGGGACATCATGACCAAGATCCTCAAAACAGTTAAAACAACTTTTAAAAATGTAGCCAAGGCTATGATAGCACAAGGCGTGGTTTAAGAGTTAAAAAAGTTATCAAAAGCAACAGCTGTTTAGCTGTTGCTTTTCGTATTATAAAATTTAATTTAATAAACTTACTAAATTTCTAGATACAACCTTAATTTATTTGTTTAAAAAATTAAGATTGTTTCATTACGAATGTCATCAAATCAAGAAACTATAAAAGTTTTACCACAATTTCCACAGGTCAATTTAGTTCCAATTACTCCATCTGTAGGTTTATGACAAGTAGGACAATAAACACGTTTTGCTGATAATTTATAAGATAACTCATCTCGCAATTCTTTTCCTTTAATTTCAATAACATCCTCACCTTGTTCTTCAAACTTAAGAACTGTTATCAAAGCTTTGTCATATTGTTTCATCCGTGGCTGTTTTAAGAATAAAAAAGATGATATAAGCAAAAATAGGAAAAATAAAACAAACAAAATTGTAACTATTAAAAGCCACATAAAGTAGAAATCGTGAAGTAATCCTTCTTTTTTTCCTAATAACCATCTTATTTCTTTATCTATGGACTGATAAAATTTCAATCCCGAAAGAATACATATGAAAGATACTATAGGATAAACAACCTTGGAAATGATTAAACGATAGCGTCTCATTTATATTTCCTTTCTAGATAACCATGCACCGCAATAATCACATGATTTACCTTGCCCTAGATCAAGCAGATTCTCACCACTACATGATGGACAAATAACGGGATATGTATTTTTGTTAATCTGGTGCTTTTCAAATAAAGTGAATAAAGCTTGTATTTGATTTCGTTTCTTGACTTCTTCTTCTCTCTTTGACTTACGATACGTCATTACCAATATTGAGATCACACTAAACAAATACCACGGAGCTAAAAGAAATAGAAATCGAATAGACCATTCCCTAGATTTTTCAAATTCAAGAAATGATGATAAAATGATTAAAACAAGCATTTGAAGTAAATTCTTCTGTTTTAATTTCTTTAAAGAAAAGGAATCTTTAATTGTTTCTCGAAATAAATATAAAATAATTAAAGCAACTAGTAAAAAGATAACATTCTGAAATGTTAAAAATAAAAAACTGATCACAATAGGAATCCCAACAAACTTTGCTAAAATTATAAAATCAAGATTTTTCAATATAAAGATAGTTTGTCCATCTTCTAGAGAAAAGATAGCAAGTGATAAAACTACAAAACAGAGTATTACTATATTTGAAATTAACCAATGAAAGCCTGTTTTCCAATTATTCTTAATATACTGCTTCACCTTTCTTCTCCTCTAGTTGCTATATATTCTCTATAAAGAGATTTCCCATTATATATATCATCCAAGGCTTTGACTTTAATTTTTATACTTTCTAAAATACCAAAGCTATAAAATGCAAAGGAAGACAGAAAGAAACCTGATAAAGAAAAAATAATAGGAGTCACTATTGAGAAAATCGGCTTACCATGTACTAAAAATAGAGTTACGAACAATAAAGAAATAAAAAACGTTGCGCTTGTCAATCCCATAAAAAGTATACTTAATAAACGAAATACTTGGTACATCCAAAATATCCTCTTGTCATAGAACTTGTCTAAGTAATCCCTTACTCTTTTAAAAAGATTTCCTAATATCTTTCAGGGAATCATTGTATTTATTCATACATTTCCATACTTAGAATTACATAATTTGAAAGATCTAAAAACGAAAACAAAAAATCTTAGTTTTCAGATTTCTAAGAAAAAGGGAAATTCTGGCACCCCCAGACTTCCCAAATAAATTCAAAAATAAATGTGAAAATACAAAAAACCAAAAGTTAAAGATAATATCCAAACTAGAATGGTATAAAAAATTATTTTCTCCTAAGATTCGAACTATCTTTCATGACCACAATTAGAACAGAAGTTTGCTCCTTCCAAAAAAGCAGTTCCACATTGGCTACAAAACTTAGCTAAGCCTATTTCTCCTTTGAGGTCAGATTTATGTTGATTAACATCTTTATCCAATGAATTCCTGCCTTCAATATGATCCACCAAGTTGCTAAATTTAGCACCCAAGCCAAGCCCCATTGCGATTTCCACACCTGCTCCCATTAGCTTTCCTGTAGAATCATTATTTTTAGCTGCCTCTTCTAAAATATCAAATTGTCTCTCTTCTTGATAAGTGTATTCTTCAATAGCTCTACTCGCCTGCTTGCTTTTTGCTTCCAAAATTTGCTTGTGGAACTTAAAGATTTCTCTATATCCATTGCTATTCTGATTTACCTTTAAGGCCTCAATGTTAAATTCTTCAATACTAATTCCATATTTAGCAAAATGGCTAGATAAAATTTCTGACAAACCAACAGCTATATCAAAACTGTGCATCTCAATGTCAATAATTGGAATCTTATAGTTATATATTACTTGTGAAATAGCTGAACTAATCAGTCCACTGGCAGTTTGTCTAAATCGATTTTGTAAAATAGTAGCTGTTATAAGATCAGGGTGACTTGGCATAAATTCTAGTATAAAAGCTTCCAAATCTACAATTCGAGGAATAAAATTTCCATGTATTTTCAACTCAACAGGAATATCACTTTCTGGATCTCGAACCATTATAGGTGAAGAAGTTCCCCACCCAATCGGTTGTAAATCATACGTGTTTACAAACCACAAAAATGATGAGTCAGATGAAAGACTTCCACTTAGAAAGTTTTTTATTCCTGAAGCTGTCTGAATATCATTTCCTTCAATCTTATGTTTTCCAGCATCATAAGTAGCTACTGCTCTTCCATTTGAAAAGAACACAGCACTCTGACCAGGATTTACAATTACAGTTGCTCCTATCTTAATATTCGTTTTAGGATGTCTCCAAGCAAGTATATTCCTTGTTTCCTCACCTTCATAATGAATAACATCAAACAAATTTAATGCCATTTTTTCTCCTTTTCTTTATAAAAATGTTAAGACCACTCTTCCCTAACTATACTACTATTATATAACCCCTTTATTAAGAAGGCAACTCATACTTATAAATCATCATCTCTGGACAATAATTCATAAAAATATAAAAGGCTCTATAATATTTGTAGTGGGTAAATCTCCTATGGATATTATGGAGCCTATTCTGT